>Ga0335081_10019154_pt1 | contig 11065 bp, 12 predicted proteins | sample Lox_Sample_35_FD_206713 | JGI IMG/M metagenome (GOLD analysis project Ga0335081, IMG submission 206713) | Soil microbial communities from Loxahatchee National Wildlife Refuge, Florida, United States - Lox_Sample_3.5 | ecosystem: Environmental > Terrestrial > Soil > Wetlands | place: USA...
AGGGATGGACAATTTTTCCGGAGCCAGCGCCGCACCCACGGCCACGGCACAATGGGGTCCAGCCAGCCGCTCAAGCCAAAGACCGGCAACGCCGTCCGGCTGGCAATCCGGCGCGGATCGTTTTCCGCAATGGAATGCAGGCGGTGCTGCGCCGCGCGCCGGTCCAGTTCCGTGCGGCGGGAGACAAATTCATCAATCGTTGCCAGCACTTCCGGCACGCGGCGATACCTGAAGCGCGCAAACTTCGCGTAACTGAAGATCATCCAGACGAAAAGGGCGTTCGAAATTCTGCCTGTGATTTTTTCTGCGAGTCGCACCACCCAGCGCATGGGATGTTTCACGAAGCCGCCCGCCAGAATCACGCCCTGCGCCGCGAATTTCCCGCGTCCAACCAGCGCCCACAACAGTTGGGAACCGTACGATTCGCCGAGCAACCACGCGCTCGTGATGCCGTGCTGGGCCAGCGCGTTTTCGATGGCCGCCGCGTAGTCGTCCAGCGACCACGTGAGCGTGCGCGGATACGTCACTTCCACGAAGCGCGCCCGATTGCCGAGCGCGTGCCGGAAACCACCGATGAGCGTCCAATCACCGTGCAAACCGGGCAGATAAATCAGCGTTGGCAACGAAGCGTCGCCGTGAATGCGCAATTGCAGTTCCTCTGCCATCGTTCCGCCGATTATCAGCCGGTGGCCGCCGGTCATTCAATGAAGAAAAGCGAGCGCAACCTTGTTTCGCAGGAGGGGAGCGTCGGCTGATCGGGTAATCTGCCCCGATTTAATCAAAAATATTCGGTGAGGGTAATCAGTCCTTCGGGGTCGGCGACACCTCTGCCTTGAAGGAAGACAATGTGTTCATATCCTAGACCCCGCAATCCGACGAACCACGGTGTGCCGCGGATGCGATATTCCAAGCCAATTTGTGGTTCGTCGTAGTTTTCAAGAATCACCACCGCCGTCTGGCGTTTGGGCAGGTTCATCGCCTTTGCCAGTACCATGTCATTTTCCTCCCTGACCGAGGGAGTCGGCTCGATTATCTTACTGGTCTTGTCGTCCAAAGAGTCAATAACCACCGCATTATTATCGATGTTGTGAAAGGCTTGTGGCGGCTGCGGAGTTGCGCAGGAGGTCAACAGGATTGCCAGGGCGGCCAAGGTCATCGGGGTGCTGATTTTCATAAATAAATTCTCCCGTTTGCCGGGAGCCTTACAAATTGTTCATGTGTCAAACTGTTATCAACGCGGGGCGACGCAGGTTTAATGCCAGCGGATTTTGGGGACACGGCAGTAGCCTTCTGCCGGACTGAACCTGATGGATCGCAGTCATCTCAGAGACCGCTGACAGCTTGGAATTACACCGCTTGCATTTGCGGCGGTGCTCCATCAGGGACGTTTGAAACAGTTGGCGTGATTGCAGACCACCGCTACAACTTCGGGAAAAATTCCCGGGCCGTCTGGCACGTCGCCGCGCTCAATTCTTCGAGCGAACAGCCTTTGACCTGGACGACGACGTCGGAAATTTCCTTTACGTAGGCGGGCTCGCAACGCTGGCCGCGATACGGCACCGGCGCGAGATACGGACAATCGGTTTCCAGCATAAACCGGTCGAGCGGTGTGGCGGCCACGGTGTCACGAACGTTCTGGCCATTTTTGAACGTGACGATGCCGGTGAAACTGACCAGCGAACCGATGCCCAAAACCTGGCGCATCCGCTCAGCGCTCTCGCCGAAGCAATGGAAAACGCCGCGGACTTTGCCGGCAAATGGCTTGAGTTGCGCCAGCGTGTCGTCGAAGGCATCGCGCTGGTGGATGACGCAGTTCAGTCCGGCTTCGATGGCGACCCCGATTTGTTGTTGAAAAATGTCCGCCTGCTTTTGCTTATAGCGCTCGTCGTCCTCGGCGGTGCCGCCTTGCGAACCGGGCAAATGATGATAATCCAGGCCGATTTCACCAACGGCGACGACTTTGGGATGTTTGGCAAGCTCGCGCAGGGCCAGGCGCAGGCCGGCCGGCGCTTTCATCGCTTCGGACGGGTGCCAGCCCACAGCGGCATAAACGGACGGAAATGTTTCTGCAAGACGTATGGCGCGTTCGCTGCTGCTCAGGCTCGTGCCGATCGAAATCATTTTAGTGATGCCGGCGGCCTGGGCGCGGGCGATGACCTCCGGGAAATCCTTTTTGTAATCAGGATAATCGAGGTGCGCGTGCGTGTCGTAAAACGTCGCCATAAGAACAGGGTTGAACGCTGAACGAAAAAAAGCAAGCCAGCCTTCGACCCGGCAGATTCCTGATTTGGCAGGGACGACTCGTCCACCCTCCATCCCGATAAATCGGGACTGCCGAGGACGGGCCGAGGCGTCCGCGGACGGCCAGGGCCGGCCTTCCCTGCCTCAGAAACCAGGACACTACCTTCAACGAAACCGCCGCCACCGACTACTTTGTTTGCGATTCGTTCTTCGCCGCGTTGTTGGTGTTGGTGAGTTTTTGTTCGAGCGCCGCCATTTTTGCCTCAACGGAAGGTTTGCCGGGATAATCGGGCGATTCCGCGAGCAGTTGCCGGTAATTTTCGACGGCATCGGTTTCGCGTCCGGCGGCGACCAGCTTGTCACTGAGTGTCAGTCGGATGCGAATGCGTTGTTCCGGCGACGGATGGCGGGTGAGGGCGAGTTCATAGGTGTCAATGGCCGAAGACGGCTTGCCCTCCATTTCGTAAAGATCGGCCAGTTTTTCCGTGAGCACAGCGCTGTTGGTGGTAACGGGAAGATTTTCAACAAAGTTCGCCAGTTGCGCCATGGGCACGCCATGAACGAACTCCGAATCCACGATCCGCAAAAAAGACCATTCGATGAGCGGGCTGTGGGTGCGCGCGAGTTCAGCGTGCAACTCCGCGATCGGCTTGCCGAACGGCCGGTAGAGCGGGTCGCCAATAACAGTCGTTTGCCAGGACAACGCCGGTTGCGACGCCCAGGCCGCTTCACCGAACGTGAAGCCGTTAACGAATCGCTCCAGAAATGCCGCCACGTTCGGGGTGCAGGACAAATACGGTTCGTACACACAGCCCATCGTGCAGGTCACGCCTTTGGCGAGCAACGGGCCGCACCAGTTTTGCGTCGTGCTCCGCAACGTCGCCGCGCTGAAGGAGTGCAGATGGTAGGCAAACGCGCCGGGCATGAATTCAACCCTGGGCAGGGCAAACGGGCCGTCGGCATCGTTGGCATACCAGCCGGCGTAAAGCGCAATCTGGCTCATGGGAAAATCGGCGGGGAACGTGGCGGGATTTTTGTCCTCGGTCGTTTCCAGCCCGATTTCGCGGCTGATCTTCGCCGCGGTCGCAATCCATTGGTCACCCACTTTGTAGCCGGGGTCGCTGGCGTCGCGCTCGTCGAAGTAAGCGCGGCCCCACAAACCGTCGCGCTCCGCCGTCAGCGCCTTGTCCACCAGACCACGCGCGATTTCCGGCGACGGGCCGTCCAGCCGCGCGACGAGCAGAATGCCGTTGGTGGGATCGAGCAGGTCCGTGTTGGTGGCGGCAAAGACCCAGTTCTGCAACGGACCGGCCAGTGTCATGTCGTTTTTGCTCCGCGGCAGCCAGGTCAGTTCGGAATCCACCGCCGCCTCGTTGCGGCGGAATTCCGGCCGCATGTCGTCAGCGGCCAGTTCGTGCAAATTGGGGTCGGGTGCGATTTTCAGCGGCACGCCATAGCACAGGACGGCGTAGCGGATTTTGGACGCGGCGACGCGGTATTCGACGCGCATCAGGCCGTTGTTCGTTGGGATAACAATCCGCCTGGCGAACTTCCACAGGCCATCCGCCTCCAGCTTTTCCACGAGCGGCATTTGCAGGGCATTGTGGAATTCGGCGCGCGACATCTCCTCGTTGGGAGTCAGCGCGAAGCCGTAGATTTGCTTTTCGGGGACCTGTCGCAGCCGCGCGTAATAGTCCGCCACCGCCCTGGATTCGGGCAGTTGCGAGTTGTAAATCACAACCACTTCGTCGCCGCCCGCCAGCGCGAGCAACGGCGCCAGCGCGAAGCTCCCCAATGCCAATCGAATTAAACTCAATTTCATGCGTCGGTCATTTGACCCTTGAACTGCCTAAACGTTGGAAAATTCAGTAGTGCCCTGACGCGGTGGAGACAGTGCGCCGAACTGTCCGGACGCTGCCGCTTCAGAACAGCCCACTGCCGAAAATTCCTCTTAATCGCCCGCCACCTTGAGGCCATCATACGCGAGGGCGACCCCGGAAGGCAATTCCGCTTGCGCCTGGTCGTGATCGTAATCGTGCGTGAGGTGTGTGAAAAACGTTCGCGGCGCGCCGATGCGCCGGGCGGCGGTGAGCGCTTCGTCGAGGCACATGTGCGTCGGATGCGGTTTAGGCCGGAGCGCGTCCAGCACGGCAATCTCAACGCCCCGGACTTTTTCGAGCACACCGGCGGAAATCTCCTTGCAATCGCTTAAATAGGCGAGCCGCGGTTTGCTGTCTTGCACGAAGAGAAAACCATTGGTCGTCATCGAACCGTGGGGCAGGGGCAGGGGAACGATTTCCAGATCGCCGAGCGTGAACGGCCCGTCAATCACGTGCGGTTCCGGCCGGAAATAACCCCTGGCAATCGGCCGTCCGTCAAAGGCGTAAAGAAAAACCCGCTTGAGCGCCGCCATGGTTTCCGCGTCGGCGTAAACGGGCAGCGCGCCCTCGCGCACGTCGCAGAACCGGCGGCAATCGTCCAGGCCCATAATGTGGTCGGCGTGGGCGTGCGTGAAAATCACGGCGTCGAGCCAGCGGATGTCTTCGCGGAGCATCTGGATGCGAAATTCCGGCGTGGTGTCTACGACCAGCCGGGTTTTTTCCGTGGCGACGTAGATGGAAGGCCGCGTGCGATGGTTTTTGGGATTGGCGAGGAACTCCGGCGGATATTCCTTGCCGATGACGGGCACACCCTGCGACGTGCCGCTACCGAGAAAAATGAACGAGAACGCCATGTGATTTCAAGGTTAGCAAAACCGCCGGATTCGGCGAATGAAAATGCAATCGGAACGGAAGCCTGGACAGAGAAAAGCTGGAGAAGAATACTGGCGCGCCGGTCTGCTGACGCACCGTCACCGGCGACTCAGGAAACGGAAAGCGCGGCTGTGGTTGGCCGGACCATTCTTACCGGCGTCTTTGAGATCACCGCGGATATTCGGTCAGCGACAACGTATTGTCATCGGGATCGTGAAACCAGGCCACGCGCGCGCCGCCCGGGGCCTGCCAAATACCGTCCGCATCCTGCTCCAGACCATCGTATCGCATGAACTCAACTCCAGCTTTCGATAGCTGTCGCACAGTTTTCCGAATGTCTGTGACTGCCCAACCGAGCACCGTGTAGCTGATCCTCGGCTTGCGGTCCACCTTCTGAATGCGCAACTGTAGCCGGCCGCTCTGGAACACAAGCGCGTAAGGCTCATCAGCCACGAACTTCAGCCTGAGCGTGCGCTCGTAGAACTTCCGCGATTTTGTTGAATTCGTCGTGGCCGCAAATAAAATGGGAGTATCCAGTTCCATGACTTTTTAAGCCTGGCAATCGAGGGCCGGCTCACGCCTGCAATATAGACTCTTGAAGCTTACCGTCAACTTCGGGTGCCTTCGCCAGAACCTGGGCGTCACGCCAGCAATGCCGGCGGGAATTACTGACCACGTTTGGAGCTTGGAAGAAATTGCGGATTTACTAAACTGAATCCATGGAAGCAGTTCTATATCATACGGTGGTCGCCGCCACCGCAGAGGAGTTGGACGCGGCAGTTAATGATCTTTTGGGACAGGGATACGAGTTGTACGGCAGCCCATATTTGAGCGACCGTCCAATTGAGGGCCTGGGCGGAGACAGGGCCTTTCACCAGGCGATGGTATTGGACAAAGAAACGAGAGATAAAAATTCCGCCAAACAACTAAAAGAAATTTCCCAGGGACTTGCCAAACAGCAAGAAATCAAAGACCTCAAAATGAGTCAGCAAAAGTAGCCGACTTTCAACCTGTACCACTACCTTTACTGGTCGCGCCGGCGTGGCGCCGAAGGCGCAAGGGGCGGATGCCTGGCCCCCGGGTTTCATGTTTGCATTTCCGGACGATGACAATCTTGTAAATTCCCATTGTGATCCCAGAGTTAATGTCACTCCGTAGTTGCCTCTGCTTCGAAAACTCCCGGTAACCTTCGCAAAATCTCCTCATTTCACCATGTGGTTAGTAATTTGTATGTATCCTGTAAAAATATTTGGAGAACGCGTCCTTGAGATGAAAACCGCTATCGCCAATTCCTGGCGGAATGCAATCCGGCACTGTTCAGATTGGCCTGTAAACCACCTGTACCCGATCACCATAAACCCCTTGACGGCTGCTGTCATAGGTGGCGCTGGCGTGTCGTTGTTCTAACTTGGATACAGCCATCCAAACCTTCCCCCAAAATAAAAGGTTATTTGCGGCGCTGGAAAAGCGGCAGACCGCCAATGGCGAACAAGGCCAGCACGGGCGGTTCGGGCACACGTGCCACCGTCAAGTTCACCGTCAAGGGGGTATTAAACCTGGATTCTTCGGACTGATATGTCCCGGGGTTGAAGTCGGAAAAATCAACCGGAATGAGCACTGATTGCGTTCCCGGATTGTAGAGCAACTCAATACCAACCATGCGAGGGGGTAAAAAGGCTATTAAACCAAAACTATCATTCCCGTTTGCCGGCGCATTGTCGGTATAATACGCGGAGATGGGAGCGAACACATCGGCTCCGCCGTATTGGAAATAACTCCCGTCAAGTATGGGCAGAGATTGAGGCGTTCCGTCGGCGAGATATGTATCAGTATAAACTCCCGGGGCAACGATTGACACCGCCAGACTTGATTCGCTAATCAGCAAGACGGCTCCCGGAGCTGTAGCCAGGCTGCCGTTAACACTCCAGGTGACCAGCGAGCTCCCGCCGCCCGCATCCGAAATGAAGTAGTTCCACGTAGTCTGCGCCCCGCCTGTTGTCACCGTACCCAGCAGGAAAAGACCACTGGCGAAATGAGCGAGGTTTGATTTCATCATTTTCGTTGTGTGTACGGTAGCCGCCTGACGAACTCAAGCTCAACCTCGGCAACGACCGGCGGCCGGCTCAGGGTTACGATGATAATCAGGTTTCAGATCCGGGTCTAAACTCAAGAGGTGTGGCTGCATTTATTCCAGAACGGATTGACGTCTCCGGAGCGGCGTGACCTGATCAGGCCATGATGCAGCAAAAGACGCCGTGAAAAGCGGCTTCAATGTCATCCTTCACATTACGCGGCAATTCCTCCGCCGCCACTAACCGCTCCACGGTCTGGACGTAGAACGTCCAGTGTTCTATTGGTATGGCGCGGGGCCAGACTACAGCGCCAGCAACCGAGCCGACCAGAAACCGGCAAAAGGTCAGAATTGAGTCCGTCTCCTCGCCCGGCAACGTTCGTCCTTGCGCCAAATCCTCCTCCAGTTTGCGCCACTCCGCCGCCACGGCCTTACGCACTGCTTCCGGGGGAAGCTGGCCAATCTTTTCGTGGAATGTCTCAAACAAATGACTATTCACCACGACTAAATATAATCTCTTGTGTCGCTTTCTGCAACTCGTGGGAACGGGGCGGACTTTGTCCAGCCTCTTGGCACGAGGTTCTCACGCCTTCACGCAGGCGCTCAACCGGGTGGAGCAACCAACGGTGATGTCACTGTCCAGGCACACCACACCAAAAACTCGTGTGCCGGATGGTGGACCAGACTGCGAAGTTTTCCGGCAAGCAACCGGGTTTGAAAGCATACGCCGCTCCCGAGCGGCGCGTCTGCCGTTCAACAAACCAATACATGCACCTCCCCCAAATGTTACAGGTTCAAGCGTAGTGTGCTCGGCTTAGGCTCCGGCCACTGAATCGAAAGCCTGTAGCGTCTGTGCTGTCCCGGGACTTGTACCATGTCGGTGACACGACCGCCGGCTAAATTGATTTTGCCGATGCTCAGGAGGGTATCCCAGCGTGTGGTCAGGACTCGGCGTGGCTTGGCGTCCAGGTCTATGTTTTCGAGTTTGGACATAGACGCGTGTCCAGCACCATTCATGCCGCGGCACGCCGGGCTTTGCGCTTTCTGGTGCTGGTTGGCTGTACTTTGAACAAAGCGAGCTCAACACGCCACCGCTCCGGCGAGGCGGCGGCTGGCTCTTGGCTGCAAAGGTAATAATCGCATTCCGTGTTCCGGTCAAAGCACAAGGGGCGGTACGGTTCGGTTCCTGGACGTCCGGCTGCACCTGGCGGCACGAATATAATCAACCATCCAACGCCGAGTGGATCACCATGAGCAAATCATCGTGGTCAATCGGCTTGTGGAAGAACGCCGTCGCACCGCTGCTCGCGGCCCGTTCCTTCGTTTTGGGGTCTGCGCTGCCGGTGATGATAATGATGGGAATTTTTTTCGCCGCGTCCAACCGGTGAAACCAGTCCATGATGCGAAAGCCGTCCCACGGCACGCCATCCACGGCGGGCGGAAAACCGATGTCCAACAAAACCAGATCCGGGCTATGCCTGCGGGCGGCGGCGACAGCTTCCGCCCCGTCCAACGCCGTGAAGACCCGGAAACCGGCCGCCTGAAGCTTCAGATAAAGTGTCTTAAGGATGACCTCGTCATCGTCCACTACCAGAATCTTCTTTACAGGTCCGCTTGTGGATTCAGCATTCATAAAATGCCATAAATACAATACGGCTCGCATTTTCCCAACCGCGATGTTAGTCGAAATAACATACTCTCTATGCCATACAGAGCAGCCCTTATACCATCAGGCAGGCGCGCGGTAACTGGGCTTTGGATTCGCCTTTGGGCGGTCGGAGGTCATGCGTGAGTGGATTCCCGTTGTTCTTGAATCAACTCGGCAGGAGGACACTTGAGCGGCCGGGCGATGTGGGATTAACCTGCCCTTTGGGGCATATTTATTATCCATCAATGTGGCTGGCCGGTTCGCCGTATGCTCAGTCTCGACCCATGGATAACGCCTCAAGTGTTCCTGTAAGCGTGGTCGGTCGGGAGAAGTCGTCCGTGGCAGTTCCAGCCGTTTCGGCGATGTAAGCGGCAAAGTTGAGGAATAACGTGGCGCGGGCGTCCCGCCTGCAAATTGGGTTCTAACGCGAAGGCGCCAAAGCGCGGAGCTGCAACCAAAGGAGCGTGGACAACTTCGTCCGCGCGTTTCGTTCCCAAGGCGGGTGTGTTGCGGACAAGGCTGCTCGCGCTCCTCGAAAATCTTTACCGGGCGCGGCGATGTCTGGGCATAGCACTGCAAAGATGCAAAGAAATTCCTGGCTGGACAAGCCGGCGAAAATGTATTAGAACTATTTTTATGAATCGCGACAAATAACAGTTTTGTTGCAGGCTGATATTTTATGAGGACAAGCTCAGTCAAAATCATCAGGTTCTGGCAGCGGCATCCGATTGGCTATTCAGTGTTTGGGTTGCTCGTTGCCATGTATGCGCTTTTCGTCATCCTGTTTACGTCCACGCACGGAGTAGAAAAACTTGGAAACGCGCTCGTGATGCCCGTGCCGCTGTTGCTTTACCCCGTCTTGCTTTGCCTGTTCCCCATCTGGGCCGGCCCGCACGCCTTCAACTGGATTTTGGCCGGGGAGATGGCGCTGGTTTTGAGCTGGAACCTGGTGAATGTTCACTTCCGGCGTCCGGTCCGACTCTGGTTTTCAGGATTGATTTTGCTGGCCCTCGCAAATTGCGTTCTGAACCTGCTGTTCGCAAGGTTTGATTGGTGAATTGACGAGCGAGGTAAAGTGACACCGACCTCAGATCTGTGTTTTACGGCTTCACAGGCCGGAGGCTGTGCCACTTACTCATTCACCGCCTGCAACGGCAGTCTTTCCTGCCAGTAATGCACGGGTTCGGTAAACGCGGCGAAGCTGTGACGCCGCTGCGCATGCGGCACGCCTGCCGAGCCGTAGTTTCCGAGCGAAGGCTGGCCGCCGAAATCGCGATAAAGCGTGATGGCGATGTGCTCGTTGCGGCGGATGCAATCCTTGATGGCTTCCGGGTCTTTCTCACAATGGATGAGCGTTTTCCACGAATAGATATGTTTGGGCTTGTGGAAGTCGCTGTTGGCAACAAATGGCAGGCGTTTGAGGCCGATGTCATTGAAAATATTGTCCCGGTTCGCAATTTCCCAGGCATCCAGCAGCGGCGCGAAGATGTCCTGGTTTTCCCAGAAATAGAGCGTGTTCTTGCCCCACTCGCTTTTCATGATGTGCGGGTGCGACGCAATGGCGAGACCGCCCTGTTCGTGGATTTTCTCGATGATTTTCGGAATGTCGAGCGACGGATCAATCGGCATTTTAAGGTCAACCCCGAGCAAATGCGCGGAGGTTTTCTTCGTGTACCCGTCCTTGTTGAACTCGATGCCGGTCATCACGAGCATTTTGTATCGGCGCCACGCGCGGCGGCGTTCGCGCTCAATCACGGCAAAATATTCTTCCACCTGATCCTGACCGAGCGTGCAATTGGCGAGCTCGGCCAGCTTGCCAATCAGGCGGCTCGGATCGGCCAGATGATCGGTGATGCAAATGCAATCGAAGCCGTGCTCGCCGTAAAAATCCACAATTTCCGGCACGGCGAGCTTCCCGTCGGAATAGTTCGAGTGGATGTGGAAATCGCAAAGCAACATCTGCGGCTGATCGCCGCTGACGCGCGGCGCGGCACGCATGACGCGGTCGGGCGCTCCGTTAAAAAGTTTGACGCGCTTGCGACTGGAATTGTCCGGTTCAGATTCGCCGAGGATCAATTCGGCGATGCGTAGCGCAGCGTCGGGACGGCTGATGCGATTGAGATTCTCGCGCCATTCGCTCCAAAGTGCGGCGCGCTTGGCAAACGACTGTTCCACGCATTCAGCCACTTCCCGGTTCTTTTCGACGACCGCGCCCAGCTTGAATTTTTCAATCAGCTCGGCGTTGCCTTCCTCCTGGCCGGGAATGACCTGATTGACAATCATCGGGCATTGGGCCGCGATGGCTTCCTGCACCGTCGCGCCGCCGGCTTTGCTGACGATGAGATGATGCGT
>Ga0335081_10019155_pt1 | contig 11065 bp, 9 predicted proteins | sample Lox_Sample_35_FD_206713 | JGI IMG/M metagenome (GOLD analysis project Ga0335081, IMG submission 206713) | Soil microbial communities from Loxahatchee National Wildlife Refuge, Florida, United States - Lox_Sample_3.5 | ecosystem: Environmental > Terrestrial > Soil > Wetlands | place: USA: Florida...
TACCTGCGCGGGCTGGCCGAACACCGGCTGCTCGGGCAGCGGTGCGGCGTGTGCGGCCAGGTGTACATACCGCCGCGCGGCACCTGCCCGGCCGACGGGGTGCCTACCCACGAGGAGGTGGAACTGCCGGAGAGCGGGACCGTCACCACGTTCTGCATCGTGAACGTGGGGTACCCGGGCCAGCGGGTCACTCCGCCGTACGTGGCCGCGGCGGTGCTGCTCGACGGGGCGGACATCGCGTTCCAGCACCTGGTGCTGGGCTGCGATCCCGGCGAGGTGCGGATGGGCATGCGGGTCAGGGCCGTGTGGGGGGAATCGGGAACCATCAGCCACTTCGCGCCGGCCGGGGACCCCGACGCGGCGTACGAGACGTACGCGAGGTGCCTATGACCTCAGGGGTTGCGGTCGTCGGGTTCGCGCAGTCGCCGTGCCGGGTGCGCGAGGATGCCACCACCAGCGGGGTGGAGATGCTGGTGCCGATCTTCGCCGAGGTGTTCGGCGCCACCGGGCTGACCAAGGCCGACATCGGGTTCTGGTGCTCGGGCTCCTCGGACTACCTGGCCGGGCGGGCGTTCTCCTTCGTATCCGCGGTCGACGCCATCGGCGCGGTCCCGCCGACGATGGAGTCGCACGTGGAGATGGACGGCGCATGGGCGCTGTACGAGGCCTGGGTGAAGGTCCTGACCGGCGAGGCGGAGATCGCGCTGGCGTACGGGTTCGGCAAGTCCTCCGGGGCCGAGCTGCGGCGGGTGCTGGCGCTGCAGCTCGACCCCTACCTGCTCGCCCCGCTGTGGCCCGACTCGGTGTCCATCGCGGCCCTGCAGGCGCGGCTGGGCCTGGAGGCCGGGCGGTGGACGGAGAAGGACATGGCGGAGGTGGCGGCGCGCAGCCGGGCGGCGGCTTCGGGGAACCCGGCGGCACAGGTGCCGGGTTCGGTTGCGGCCGCGGAGTTGCTGGCGCGGCCGTATGTGGCCGAACCGCTGCGGGCGCACGACTGCGCGCCGGTCGGCGACGGCGCCGCGGTCGTGATCATCGCGTCGGCGGCGCGGGCCAGGGAGCTGTGCGAGCGGCCCGCCTGGATCACCGGGTTCGCGCACCGTGTTGACTCGGGCTCGCTGGGCGCGCGGGACCTGCTGGCGGTGCCGTCGGCGGCGGCCGCGGCCCAGGCGGCCGGGGCGGGCGGTACGGCCGGGGTGGCAGGAGCCGGCGTCGAGGTGGCCGAGCTGCACGCGCCGTTCACCCACCAGGAGATCATGCTGCGCGAGGCCCTGGGGCTCGGCGACGGCGTCACGGTCGACCCCTCGGGCGGCGCGCTGTGCGGCAACCCGATGTTCGCCGCCGGGCTGGCCCGGATCGGGCTGGCAGCCGGGGCGGTCATGTCCGGCCGGGCCGGACGCGCGCTCGGGCACGCCACCAGCGGTCCCGCGCTGCAGCAGAACCTGGTCTGCGTGCTTTCCGGGGAGGCACGGTGAGCGAAGCGAACGGGAGGGCAGAGTGAAACAGCAGGCGGCGGTGCTCGGGGTCGGGCAGACCAGGCACCGGTCCAAGCGCACGGACGTGTCGATCGCGGGGCTGTGCCGGGAGGCGGCTGACCGCGCGGTGCGGGACGCGGGCCTCTCGCTGGCCGACGTCGACGCGGTCGTGGTCGGCAAGGCGCCCGACCTGTTCGAAGGTGTGATGATGCCCGAGCTGTACCTGGCCGACGCCCTCGGCGCGGTGGGCAAGCCGCTGCTGCGGGTGCACACGGCGGGCTCGGTGGGCGGCGCCACCGGGCTGGTCGCGACCAGCCTGGTCCAGGCGGGCGTGCACCAGCGGGTGCTCGCCGTAGCGTTCGAGAAGCAGTCCGAGTCCAACGCGATGTGGGCGCTGTCGATCGCGCCGCCGTTCAGCATCCCGGTAGTGGCCGGCGCGGGCGGGTACTTCGCGCCGCACATCCGGGCCTACATCCGGCGCAGCGGCGCGCCGCCGCACATCGGCGCGCTGGTCGCGGTCAAGGACCGGCGCAACGGCGCGCTCAACCCGTACGCCCACCTGCAGCAGGCCGACATCACGCTGGAGAAGGTGCAGGCCTCCCCCATGCTGTGGGACCCGGTCCGGTACGACGAGACCTGCCCGTCCTCGGACGGGGCGTGCGCGGTGGTCATCGGCGATCCGGAGGCCGCGGCCGCCGCCCCGGGACCGGTGGCGTGGATCCGGGCCACCGCGATGCGCAGCGAGCCGACCATGTTCGCGGGCAAGGACCACGTCAACCCGGCCGCGGGCCGGGACGCCGCCGCGGCGCTGTGGCGGCAGGCCGGGATCACCGAGCCGCTGGACCAGATCGACGTAGCCGAGATATACGTCCCGTTCTCGTGGTACGAGCCGATGTGGCTGGAGAACCTCGGCTTCGCCGCGCCGGGCGAGGGCTGGCGGCTGACCGAGGCGGGCGAGACCGAGATCGGGGGCAGGCTGCCGGTCAACCCTTCGGGCGGCGTGCTCAGCTCCAACCCGATCGGGGCGTCCGGGCTGCTCCGCTTCGCCGAGTCGGCGCTGCAGGTCATGGGCAAGGCCGGCGCGCACCAGGTGGACGGCGCGCGCACCGCGCTGGGCCATGCCTACGGCGGCGGCTCCCAGTTCTTCTCCATGTGGGTGGTGTCCAGCACCCGCGATTAGTCAATGAAAGTCACCCTCTACCGGATAGAAGAGGTAGAAGGGGACTTTCATTGAATTCTGGCTCGAGGCGGAAGCGGGGTTAGGGGCGGTAGGTGACGGGGAGGCTCTTGATGCCGTTGATCCAGCCGGAGCGGAGGCGGACCGGGTCGCCGGCCTTGGCGATGCCGGGCATGGCGTCGGCGATGGCGGTGAAGATGAGCTCGATCTCCAGCTTGGCCAGGCTGGCGCCCAGGCAGTAGTGGGTGCCGAGGCCGCCGTAGCCCAGGTGGGGGTTCGGGCTGCGCAGGATATCGAAGCGCTCCGGGTGGTCGAAGACCGCCTCGTCGAAGTTGGCCGACCGGTAGAACAGGCCGAGTCGGTCGCCCACCTTGATCTGCTGGCCGCCCAGCACGGCATCGGCAACAGCGGTGCGCTGGAACACGGTGATCGGGGTGGCCCAGCGGACGATCTCGTCCGCCGCCGTGTCCGGGCGCTGGGCCTTGAACAGCTCCCACTGCTCCGGGTGGTCGAAGAAGGCGTTCATGCCGTGCGTGATGGCGTTCCTGGTGGTCTCGTTGCCCGCCACCGCCAGCATCAGCACGAAGTACCCGAACTCGTCGTCGCCCAGCGCGTGCCCGTCGATCTCGGCGTTGATCAGCTTGGTGACGATGTCGTCGCGGGGGCAGCCGCGCCGCTCCTCGGCCATGGTCATGCTGTAGCCGAGGATCTCGATGGCGGCCATCTGGCCCACCTCGTCGTCGGGCCCGGCTTGCCGATCGTCATAGCTGACCATCTGGTTGGACCAGGTGAACACCTTGCCCCGGTCCTCCTGCGGCACGCCGATCAAGTCGCATATCGCCTGCAGCGGCAGCTCGGCCGCCACGTCGGTGACGAAGTTGCCTGTGCCGTTCTCCAGGGCGCCGCGGACGATGCGCTCGGCGCGCTCGGTCAGGACCTGCCGCAGGCTGCCGATGGCCCGGGGGGTGAACCCGCGGGAGACGATGCCGCGCATCCTGGTGTGCTGGGGCGGGTCCATGTTGAGCAGGATGATCCGCTGCATCTCGATGGACTCGCGGGGGATGCCCTCCTGGAACCGGATCAGCGCGGTGTTCTCCTCGGAGGAGTAGACGTCGGGCGTCTTGGACACCGCGAGGACGTCGGCATGCCTGGTGACCGCCCAGTACCCGTCGTCGTCGAACCCGGCCGAGCCGCGGCGCTGCGCCACCCACCAGACCGGGGCGGCGCGGCGCAGCTCGGCCAGTTCCCCGGCGGGCACCCGGGTGGCGTAGATCTCCGGGTCGGTGAAGTCAAAGCCAGGCGGGATGTCCGGAACGGCCACGGCAGCCTCCCTTGGCTGACAATGAAACGTGTTCTAGTTTTGATTAGACCACGGATCGCGGTGGCGGGCCATGGGCGGGCAGATCGTCGCGGTGGCGGGCTGTGGTGCGGGCAGATGACGGAGGTTGAGCCATGGGCAGCGCGGTGATCGTCGAGGCGGTACGCACCCCGGTCGGCAAGCGCGGCGGCGCGCTGGCCGGCCTGCACGCCGCCGAACTCCTCGGCGCCGCGCAGACGGCCCTGATCGACCGCGCGGGGATCGAGCCGTCCGCGGTCGAGCAGGTGGCGGGCGGCTGCGTGACCCAGGCGGGTGAGCAGTCCGGCAATATCACCAGGACCGCCTGGCTGCACGCCGGGCTGCCGTGGCAGACGGGGTGCATGACGCTGGACGCCCAGTGCGGTTCGGCGCAGCAGGCGGCGCACCTGGTGGCGGGGCTGATCGCGGCCGGCGCCATCGGCGTCGGGATCGCCTGCGGGGTGGAGGCGATGAGCCGGGTGCCGCTCGGGACCGCGGCGAGGGCGGACGCCGGCTCGCCCCGGCCCGCCTCGTGGAGCATCGACATGCCGAACCAGTACGTCGCCGCCGAGCGCATCGCCGAGCGGCGCGGGCTCACCCGCGCGGATACCGACGCGTTCGGGTTGCGCTCCCAGACCCTGGCCGGGGCCGCCTGGGCGGAGGGGCGGTTCGACCGGGAGGTCGTGCCGGTCAAGGTCGGGACGGAGGTCATCGACCGGGACGGGGGGCTGCGCGAGACCAGCCTGGAGGCGCTGGCCCGGCTCAAGCCGGTGGTCGAGGGCGGCCTGCACACGGCGGGCACCTCGTCGCAGATCTCCGACGGCGCGGCCGCGGTCCTGCTGGCCGACGCGGACCGGGCGCGGGCGCTCGGCCTGCGGCCCCGGGCGCGGATCCTGGCGCAGTGCCTGGTCGGCGGCGAGCCCTACTACCATCTGGACGGCCCGGTCCAGGCCACCGAGCGGGTGCTGGCCCGGGCCGGCATGACCATGAGCGACATCGACCTGTTCGAGGTCAACGAGGCGTTCGCGTCCATCGTGCTGTCCTGGATGGCGGTGCACGGGGCCGACCAGGACCGGGTCAACGTCAACGGCGGCGCCATCGCCCTGGGCCACCCGGTGGGCAGCACCGGCGCCCGGCTGATCACCACCGCGCTGCACGAACTGGAGCGCCGCGGCGCGGGCACGGCGCTGATCACGATGTGCGCCGGCGGCGCGATGGCGACCGCCGCGGTCATCGAGCGCCTGTGAGCGTTATGCAAGACCGGCTGCGAGTGCAGGCCTTCTGGGCCTGCGCGAGCGGTCGGTGCACGTCGCACGAGCAGCAACCGCCGCGGGTCCTTGCATAACGCGAACTTCGCAAAGACAGTGTGAGCCGGGGCAGGTACCGGGTCCGTTCGGGATAAATCTTCGGACCGAACGGGGTGGGTGCGTGCGGGGGTCAGGGATGCTGGGCGCTGACCGACACCACCTCGCCGGTCATGTACCCGGCGTAGTCGCTGGCCAGGAAGACCATGACGTTGGCCACCTCCCAGGGCTCGGCGGCGCGGCCGAAGGGCTCGCGGGCGGCCAGTTCGGCCAGCAGGTCCTCGCCGGTCACCTTGGCCAGGAAGGGGTGGGCGGCCAGGCTGGGAGCGACCGCGTTGACCCGGATGCCGTGGGCGGCGACGTCCAGCGCGGCGCACCGGGTCAGCGCCATCACGCCGGCCTTGGCCGCCGCGTAGTGGGCCTGGCCCGGCTGGGCCCGCCAGCCGAGCACCGAGGCGTTGTTGACCACCGCTCCCCCGTGCCCCTGGGCGACCATCCGCCGCAGCGCCGCCCTGGTGCAGCGGAACGTCCCGTTGAGCGTGACGTCGAGCACCCGCAGCCACTGCTCGTCGGTCATCTCGGTGATCGGGGCGGTGCCGCCCAGGCCGGCGTTGTTGATCATCACGTCGATCCGGCCGAAGCGGCCGGCCGCGACCTCGATCAGCGCGGTGACCTGCGCCTCGTCGGTGACGTCGCAGGGCTGGGCGGCGACGCGGCCGGGGTGGTTCCGTTCGAGGTCCTCCCGGGTCTGCGCCAGCCTGCGCTCGCGGGAGTCGCTGATCATCACCCGGGCGCCTTCTTCCAGGCAGCGGCGGGCGGCGGCGCCGCCGATGCCGGTGCCGGCCGCCGCGGTGATCACGACGACCTTGCCGTCCAGCAGGTGGTGGCCGTTCACGGGGTTCCGGGCAGGATGCGGCGGGCGATGATGTTGCGCTGGATCTCGTCGGAGCCGCCGTAGATGGTGTCGGCCCGGCTGAACAGGAACAGGCGCTGCCAGTCGTCCAGGTCCCGGTTCTGGGTCATGGGGTCCTGGGTCATGGCGCCGGTCATGGCGGGGGCGCCGAGGAGGTCCATGGCCAGTTCGCCGAGGGCCTGGTGCCAGCGGGACCACAGGATCTTCAGGACGGAGGCTTCGGTGGGGTCTTCGCCGTCCAGGGTGTCCAGGGCGTACTCGCGGATGACCTCGAGGCCGATCCAGGCCCGGGCGAGCCTGTCCCGGATCAGCGGTCCCGTCTCGGTGTTTCTCGCCAGCTGCAGCAGGCCGTCGAGCTCTTTGCGGAAGCCGACCTGCTGGCCGAGCATGGCCGCGCCACGCTCGATGGCCAGCGTGGCCTTGGCGATCCGCCAGCCGTCGCCCGGCTCGCCGACCACGTTGGCCGCCGCGGTGCGCGCGCCGTCGAAGAACACCTCGTTGAACTCCGAGGTGCCGGTGAGCTGGCGGATCGGGCGTACCGTCACGCCCGGCTGGCGCATCGGGACCAGCAGATAGGACAGACCGCTGTGGCGTTGGGACCCTGGTTCGGTCCGGGCCAGCACGAAGCACCAGTCGGCCTGGTGGGCGCCGGAGGTCCACACCTTCTGGCCCGTGATCACCCAGTCCTGGCCTTCGCGGGTGGCCTTGGTGGCCACGTTGGCCAGGTCGGAGCCTGCGCCGGGTTCTGAGTAGCCCTGGCACCACAGCTCGGTCACGGCCTTGATCGGCGGCAGGAAGCGCTGTTGCTGCCCCGGCGAGCCGAAGGCGATCAGGGTCGGGCCGAGCAGTTCCTCGCCGATGATGGAGACCCGGGCCGGCGCGCCGGCGCGGGCGTACTCCTCGTGGAAGATGACCTGCTGGGCCAGGGTAGCGCCGCGGCCGCCGTGTTCGGCGGGCCAGCCCAGGCAGGTCCAGCCCGCCGCGGCCAGGTGCCGGTGCCAGGCCAGCCGCTCGGCGGGCCGCTCGTGCTCGCGGCCCGGGCCGCCCGCGCCGCGCAGCCCGGCGGACTCCCCGGTCAGGTTGGCCTCGAGCCAGTCCCGCACGCTCGTGCGGAACTGTTCGTCCTGCGGCGTGAAGCGCACCGGGCTAGGGTAAACCTACCAAGCACTTGCTTGCTAGCGCGGGAGGCTGCGGGTGGAGCTGACGATCCCGGCGGTCATGGCGCGGGCGGCGCGGGAGTTCGGCGACGCGACGGCGCTGGCCGAACCGCTGGCCGGCGTGCGGCTCAGCTACCGGTCGCTGGCCGAGCAGGTGGAGGGGGTCGCCGCCACGCTGATCTCGGCCGGGGTGGAGCCGGGCGACCGGGTGGCCGTCTGGGGGCCGAACGATCGCTACTGGGTGCTGGCGGCGCTGGGGGCGCTGACCGCGGGCGCGACGCTGGTGCCGGTCAGCACGCGGTTCACCGGGCCCGAGGCGCTGGACGTGATCGGCCGGAGCGGGGCGCGGGCGCTGTTCGTGGCCGGGGATTTCCTCGGCGTGGACCGGCTGGGGGCCCTCCGCGCGGCGGCCGAGGACAGGCGGCCGGCGGCTTCTGCTGCCGGGCCGGGCGAGTCGCTGGACCGGCTCGGCCTGGTGGTGCGGGTGCCGGAGGACTGGGACGCGTTCGGCCGGGCGTCGATTCCGGGGTCGCTGGTCCAGGCGCGGCGGCGGGCGGCGGAGGTGCAGCCGGGCGACGTCAGCGACATCATGTTCACCTCGGGCACCACCGGGCGGAGCAAGGGCGCGATGACCTCGCACGAGCGGTCGCTGGGCGTGGCCCTGGCCTGGGCGTCGTGCGCTGGCCTCGGCCGGGCCGACCGGTACCTGGTGGTGAACCCGTTCTTCCACACCTTCGGCTTCAAGGCGGGGCTGCTCGCCTGCCTGGTCAGCGGGGCGGCGCTGGTGCCGCAGGCGGTCTTCGACGCGGACGAGGCCCTTCGGCTGGTGCAGGCCGAGCGGATCACCGTGCTGCCCGGGGCGCCGACGATCTACGTCTCGATCCTGGACCACCCCTCGCGCGGCTCCTTCGACCTGTCCAGCCTGCGGCTGGCGGTGACCGGCGCGGCCGACGTGCCGGTGGCGCTGATCGAGCGGATGCGGCGCGAGCTGAACTTCGAGACCGTGCTCACCGCTTACGGGCTGACCGAGGCCGTGGTGGCGACGATGTGCCGCCCGGGTGACCCGCCCGAGATCGTCTCCGGCACCTCGGGGCGGGCGGCGGCGGGGTTCGAGGTGCGGATCGGGGCTTCGGAGGAAATCCTGCTCCGCGGGCCGAACATGATGCTCGGCTACCTGGACGATCCTTCGGCGACCGCGGTGGCGATCGACGTGGACGGGTGGCTGCACACCGGGGACGCCGGGCGCCTGGACGCGGCCGGGAACCTGACCATCACCGGCCGGATCAAGGACATGTACATCTGCGGCGGCTTCAACGTGTACCCGGCCGAGGTGGAGCAGGTGCTGGCCCGGCTGGACGAGGTGGCGGAGTCGGCCGTCATCGGCGTAGCCGACCCGCGGCTCGGCGAGGTCGGCAAGGCGTATGTCGTGACGCGGCCCGGGCACGTGCTGGCCGAGGCGGACGTGCTGGCCTTCTGCCGGGCGCGGCTGGCCAACTATAAGGTGCCCCGGGCGGTGGTTTTCTGCCCTGCCCTGCCCCGCAACGCGTCGGGCAAGGTGCTGAAGCGCGTGTTGAAGGAGGGTTCCTGATGGCGGACGAGGTGCTGTATTCCGTGCGCGAGCGCGTGGCGCTGATCACGCTGAACCGGCCGGAGTACGCCAACGCGCAGAACTCGGCGATGACCTACGCGCTGGACGCCGCCTTCGCCCGCGCGGTGAACGACGACGAGGTCGCGGTGCTGGTGCTGGCCGGGGCGGGTAAGCACTTCTGCGCCGGGCACGACATCGGCACCCCGGAACGGGACGCGGACAAGTCCTTCGAGCGCCAGGCCGTGCTGTGGTGGGACCACGTGGGCCGCGAGGGCGCCGATTCGCGTTACGCCCGGGAGATGGAGGTCTACCTGGGCATGTGCCGGCGCTGGCGGGAGATCCCGAAACCCGTGATCGCCATGGTGCAGGGGGCGTGCATCGCCGGCGGGCTGATGCTGGCCTGGGTGTGCGACCTGATCGTGGCGGCGGACGACGCGTTCTTCGCCGACCCGGTGGTGAAGATGGGGATTCCGGGCGTGGAGTACTTCGCGCACCCGTGGGTGCTCGGGCCGCGGTTCGCCAAGGAGGTGCTGTTCACCGGCGGCCGGTTCGGCGCCGAGCGGGCGTACCAGGTGGGCATGGTGAGCCGGGTGGTGCCGCGGGCTTCCCTGGAGTCCTCGACGTTCTCGATTGCGGCGCAGATCGCGGAGATGCCGCGGTTCGGGCTCGCGCTGGCCAAGCGGGCGGTCAACCAGTGCGAGGACCTGATGGGTCAGCGGGCGGGCATGGACTCGGTGTTCGGCCTGCACCACATGGCGCACGCGCACAACGCAGAAGTACAGGGCCACTCGCTGGCCGGGCTCGACGCCCGGGGCATGAAAGGCGCATGAGCCTGACGGCGGAACAGCGGGATCTGCGCGACGCGGTGCGCGGGCTGCTGGCGCGCACCGCCCCGGACTCGCTCTGGCCGCGGCTGTGCGAGGTCGGCGTGGCCGGGCTGGCCGTTCCCGAGCGCTACGGCGGCGCCGGAGCCGGGCCCGCCGAGACCGGCGTCGTCATGGAGGAACTCGGCCGCGACCTGACCTGCTCCCCCATGCTCGGTTCTGCGGTGCTGGCCGCGCAGGCCCTGCTCGCCTCGGGCGACGACGACGCCTGCGCCCGGCTGCTGCCCGCGCTCGCGGCCGGGTCCGCCACCGCGGCGCTGGCGTGGACCACCCGGGCCGGGCGCTGGGACCCCGGCGAGGTGGCGTGCCGGGCCCGGCGTGCTGGCGGCGGCTGGGAGCTTTCCGGAGAGGCACATTACGTGCTGGACGGGCAGGACGCCGGCGTGCTGCTGGCCGCGGCGCGCGGCCCGTCCGGCATCGGGCTTTTCGAGGTGGAGCCGGGCCAGGACGGCGTGCGCCGCACGGCCAGCCCGGCTCTGGACAGCAGCCGGCGGCTGGCCGTCGTGCGGCTGACCGGGGCGCGCGGGCGGCGCGTCGGCGGGGACGCGGCCGCGGCGCTGAGCCGGGCCCGGGACCTCGCCTGCCTCGCGCTCGGCGCCGAGCAGGTCGGCGCGGCCCGGCGGGCGCTGGACCTGACCGTGGAGCACGCGCTGACCAGGGTGCAGTTCGGCCAGGTGATCGGCGGTTTCCAGGCGCTGCGGCACCGGCTGGCCGACCTGCACGTGCTGGTGGAGTCGGCCCGGTCGCTGTCCCGCGCGGTGGCGGCCGCGGCCGAGAGCGCGGCCGTGGCGGGCGCGACCACTCCGGGCCTCGGGCTGCGGGCCGCGGCGGTCAAGGTCTACTGCTCCGACGTGCTGACCCAGACGGCGGCCGAGATGATCCAGATGCACGGCGCGATCGGCATCACCTGGGAACACCCGGCGCACCGCTACCTCAAGCGCGCGCACGGAGCCAGGCACCTGTTCGGCCCGCCGGACCAGCACGCCGCGGCCATCGCGGCGACCCTGCTCGACCAGTGAGCCAGCGCTCCCGCCGGTCATGCCCGGCCCTGTGGCCGACCGTCCGGGGCTGTCCTGTGGGCGTCCGCCACCCGCCGGCCAGCTAAGCTGTCCCGTTCGTCCCGGCTGCCTCACCGGTCCCGTCTGCCCCAGCTGGCGGCCCGGATCCGGGCCGGCGCCCGCCGGGAAACGACATCGGTGGACCATCGATGTCGCCGGGGCAGCATCGATGGACC
>Ga0335081_10019156_pt1 | contig 11064 bp, 10 predicted proteins | sample Lox_Sample_35_FD_206713 | JGI IMG/M metagenome (GOLD analysis project Ga0335081, IMG submission 206713) | Soil microbial communities from Loxahatchee National Wildlife Refuge, Florida, United States - Lox_Sample_3.5 | ecosystem: Environmental > Terrestrial > Soil > Wetlands | place: USA...
CCTCGATAGGCGTAACGTCGTACGCTCCCAATGCAACCGCCGGAGTCGCCTTGATGTCGTGGTTCATGCCGGCGCGGTTGGCCATCTCCACCACGGCGTCGTATCCCACCATTTCAGCGACTCTCACCGTGGGCACGTTGCGCGAATGGGCCAGAGCCCAGCGCAGGGTCACGTTCTTATGTTCGAACTCGTCTTTGAAGTTGGTTGGCGTGTACGGATTCCCGTCGAACCAAAACGTCGTCGGCTCGTCCATGACCATCGTTGAGGGCGTCAGGATGCGCGGCCCTCCTTCGATCGCCGTGTCCATCGCCGCGGCGTAGACAAACGGCTTGAAGATAGAGCCGGGTTGCCGTTTGGCGAGCACGTGGCTGAGCTGGCTCACGCCGTAGTTCCGGCCGCCGACCATCGCCCGGACTTCGGCGGTGTGCGGATCGATGGCCACCAGCGCCACCTGCGGTTCGGGAGGCGTCTGGCCTCGGAAGCGGCGCTGCCGCTTGATCTGCGCGTCCACCAGCTTCATGCCCGCGGTGACGGCATCCACGGCCACGCGCTGCAGCCGCAGATCGAGCGTGGTGTAGACCCGGAAGGCATGGGACTGGAAATCGGTGTCCTGGAACTTGGTCTGCAAGGTGTCGTTGACCAGGTCGACGAAATAAGGCGCCTCGTCCGACTGTGCCGTGCCCTTGGCGACGGTGAGCGGGGCGTCCTTGGCCAGCGCGTAATCATGCTCGCTGATGAAACCGTTCTGCTGCATCAGCCCGAGCACCAGGTTGCGCCGCTCCTTCAAATGGTCGGGATGGCGAAACGGATCGAAGTACGCGGGCCAGCGGGGCAGGCTGGCCAGCTCGGCGGCCTCGGGCAGGTTGATCTGGCTGAGATCCTTGCCCAGAAAGGCGTCGGCCGCCTCGCCGAAGCCGTGGATGCGGAACGTGCCGCGGGAGCCGAGGTAGATCTGGTTGGCGTAGTCTTCGAAGATCTCTTCTTTGGAGAGCTTCTGCTCGAGCTGCAGGGTGATGATCATCTCCGCCAGTTTTCGCGTCCAGCGCTTTTCCTGATAGAGGAAGAACATGCGCGCGAGCTGCTGGCTGAGAGTGGAAGCGCCCTGGTCTTTGCGGCCCTGCCTCAAGTCGACATACGCGGCCTTGATGATGCGAACCGGATCGAAGCCGGCGTGCTGAAAGAAATGCTTGTCCTCGGCGGAGGTAACGGCCTGGATCAGCACCGGGGGGATGTCGGCGAACTTGACGATGCGGCGCTTCTCGCGGCTGGGGCCGGAGAGGTTGGTGATGAGCTGCGGTTCGAGCTGGTACTCGGGGCGCGAGGTGTTGTCCTGGAGGGAAACGATCTGCGAGATGCGCCCGCCGGAGAATTTGATGACTCCGGGTTCCTGGTCGAAGTAGGAGTCTCTTTGCGGGAAGATCTCGATTTCGTTGGGATGGAGCACGTAGTAGCCGACCGGGTTGCTGCGCGACTCGTTATAGCCGCTGCGGCGCAACTCGGCCGCGATGTCGTTCGGCGAGAGGGCGTCGCCGATGCCCACCGATTCCGGCGCGGCGAAGATCTTGGCGGTGTTGGTGAACGGGCCGGCATTCAACTTCTCATCGATCACGCGGGAATAGCGGGCGTAGAAGACCGTGAAGACGGACAGGAGCAGGATGACCAGGAGGGCGCTGCCCATGATCAGGACGCGGCCGACCGGGCCCAGTAGGAACTTGGCCAAGCCCGAACTCGTCGGGATGCGGAGGTTCATTCCGCGCTTTGACCTGGTCTTAGGCGTCTTAGGCACCTGATCCAATTCTCTCATGAAGGCGGTGAAACGGGCCGTTATCGACGTGTTCTACGGGGGCGTTAACGGGGGATAACGTGGGGAGCTCAGCGGCTGCCTGCGCCGGGGTAGAAGTGCAGGTCGACGGTGTATAACGGCAAGGTAACGCGAACCACGTAGCGAACATCGATCCGCAGCTCCTCCCCGGAACGAATCACATGCACGTTGTCTTCCGTCACGGGAAGACTCAGTTGGTGAGCCCTTTCGAGGACTTGCGAGCGCAGCACGGCGTCCGGCTTGGCCTGATTTTCCACCCGGTGTGTAATTCCGCCCACGAAATTCTGCAATTCCAGGTTGCGAAAGTAGATCGGTGTGAAGAGAACGAGGAAGAAAAGGATCCCAGCCAGCACCAGGCAACCGGCGGCGATGCGCCAGCGGGGGAGCGGGTTCACGGCTCCTGACCGGAGTCCTTGCTGGTGGCGCTCAGCTCGTCCCAGATATCGTCGGAATGAGGGGTCCACTCGGAGCTCTGCCCGCCGGAGATTTGTAGTTCTTCCTCACTTAACGTCCCGTGACCGTAAGGGCAGATGGATTCAATGCGGGGGCGGCCCAACTGCAGCATGTAGCTCCAGGAGCCGGTTTCGACGGGCATACGCAGGCGGCGCAGGCACACCCGGCAGCGTCGGCGCTGGTCCCAGACGATGAGATAAATGACCCCAACGGTCAGCAGGAACAACACCATCAAAGCGATTTCGTACTTGAGGGACTCTTCGAACATCAAGCCGACCAGCCCCAGATCCTTACGCGCCAGATCCTTGTAATGTGGCGGAGGGAAAGCTCTTTGAACCCAGAAGAGCAGGCCATAAAGCGGCGCCGCCGCAACCACCAGCTTGCCGGCAAGATAGGCCCAGTAGCGCATACTTCTTAGACGCTCTTTCCACGCCTTATGTTTCCAAAGTAGCGCGCCCGGGGTGTGTGAGCAAGAGCCGGATTGAAGACGGGAATTCTACCGCCGAGGCGCCGAGACGCCGAGAAGCAGCCGGGCAATGACTTTGCACGTATGTCGGTTAAGAATGTGACGCCACCACTCCAGAAGCACCAGGCAGTTGTGTTCTCCGCGTCTCTGCGCCTCCGCGGTGGATTTTGCCTTTTCTCACCGGAACAGGTTGCGCAGGATAAAGAAGACATTGGCCGGGCGCTCGGCAAGACGCCGCATATAGTATGGGTACCAGGCTTTGCCGAACGGGATGTAGACCCGCATGCGGTAGCCATCCGCCGCCAACTGGCGCTGCAGGTCGCGGCGGATGCCATAGAGCATCTGGAACTCGAAGGCATCGCGCGGGATGTTGCGCGAAGCGGCGTATGCCTTGGTAGCTTGGATCATCTTTTCGTCGTGGGTGGCGATGGCCGGATAAGTTCCCTTATCGAGCAGGAGCTTCATCAGCTCCACGTAGTTCTGGTCCACCTGGTGCTTGTGAGGGAACGCCACGCTGTGGGGTTCCAGGTAGGCCCCCTTGCAGAGCCGTACGCGGATGCCGCGTTCGCAGAGCTTCTCGACATCCTGCTTGCTGCGATACAGGTAGGACTGGATCACTACGCCCACGCAGCCGTATTGGGCGTGGAGGCCGGTGACGAGGTCAAGGGTGCGGTCCACATACTCGCTGGACTCCATGTCGACCCGCACGAAGCCCTGGAGCTCGGCGGCGCGCTTCACCAGGAGCTCTACGTTGGCACGGCACTGTTCGGCCGAGAGATCGATCCCGAACTGGGTGAGCTTCAGGGAGACGTTGCCCTGGATGCCGGAATCGTGGATGGCGGAAAGAGTGCGGAGATAGACATCGCGCGCGGAGGCGGCCTCATCGAGAGAGGTGACGCTTTCCCCGAGGTGATCCAGCGTCACCGTGTCCCCCTCGGCATTGAGGTTCCGGCTGACGGCCAGCGCCTCGTCGAGATCATGGCCGGCCACGAAACGCGTGGAGAAGCGCTGGGCCAGCGAAGAGGTTTCGAACCATCTGCGCAAAAGTTTGCGCTTGGAAAGAAAAATAAAGAAGCTGCGCACGAACAACAGCCTAGCATCCAGCGCCGCGGGAATCGATGGTCCGAAAGGGGGATGCCAACCCCAGAATCGTCCCCTCAATTCGGAGGGGCGTAATAGCCGTGCCGCCAGAACGCCCGCAGCGGCGGAAGACCATGCGGCGGAATCACCTTCACGGTCAAGGGGTGGTAACGGCCGTCGCGCTGTTGATCGGTGGGGGAGAATCCTAGCACGTAGCGGTTGCGCAATTCCACGCCGATCTTGGCGGCGATGTCAGGCAGCTCGCTGGCGTCCGCGGGGAAATGGCGGCCGCCGGTCTGCTCCGAAATCTCGCTCAGCAGGTCGGGCCCGCTCATCTCCTCCGGGGTACGGCTGCGTGAGCCATACGGTTCGTAAATCCCGATGGCATAGATCAGCACGTCACTCTCTCGCACCAGGTTGCGGACTTCAGCTTCGCTGTAGCGGCTGCTGTTGTCGCCGCCGTCCGAGATGATCAGCAGCGCCTTGCGGCCCTTCTGAGACTTCTTCATTTCATGCAAGCCCAGCATCACCGCGTCGAGCAGGGCGGTGCGGCCTTTGGATTGCGAGAACGTGAGCTGGTTCTGAATTTCCTCGATGCCGCCGCCGAGAGGGATCACTAGCTTCGGCTGGTCGTTGAATTCCACCAGGAAGAACTCGTCCTCGGGATTGGCCGTCTTGAAGAATTCGGTGGCGGCATCTCGCGAGACGCGCAGCTTGGGACCCATGCTACCGCTGACATCGAATACCAGGCCCACGGCCACGGGTTCATCGTCCATGGCGAATTGCGTGACGGTCTGCTCCACCTTGTCGTCGAAGATCTTGAAGTGCTCTTTTTCGAGGCCGGTCACCGGGCGGTTGTAGGGATCGCACACGCTCACCGGAACGAGCACCAGGTTGGTGTCGGAACGAAGCGTGGCCTTCGGCGGGGCCGGCTCGGAAGCGCCCGGTCTGGGGCGCGGCTGAACGGACACCTGTCCGTACAAAGCGAGTGCCGCCAGCAGCAGGAGGCCCGACGCCATCCCCCGAAATCGCCAACCGCCCATGGCTTCGCCTCTTTTACACAGAATTGTACTGCGACTCGCCCGCAGTTGGAAGGGTAATCGTATGGTAATCGTATGGAAAACGTCGGAGTGGCGACGGTGGTCCTTGACGGTGTGCGTCTGGTGCGCAAGTCGTTCCCTACGGCGATCGCTCCCCAGTTTATAATTGACATGTGCGATTTGCTTGTGTGTTGCTCCTGATTCTGTCTCTCGCCGCGTGTCAGCACGGCGTCCAAAGCAAAGACGCAGTGCGTCAGGGCATCGTTGATCACCTCACCAAAGCCGGCTTCAACGTGCCGGCCATGGACCTCACCTTGTCATCGGTTCAATTCAACGGCACCAAAGCCGACGCTACCGTCTCCATGACCGCGAAGGGCATTCAGGGCGCGGCGCCGATGAGCTTCACCTACCACCTCGAGCAGCAGAACAACAAGTGGGTCGTGGTGGGGCGAGCAGGGTCCGCCGGCCACGCCGGCAGCACGGCCGCGCCTGGCGACAACCCGCACGGCGGCGGCGCAATGCCTACGGCCGTGCCCGGAGCCGAGAATTCTCCTGGAGGCAGCTCCAAGATGCCTTCGCCGCAGGATCTGCCTCCGGCGACCAAGAAGTGAAGTGAAGTAAGGATGCAGCGTGTTGCCATTCTGGGGGGCGGTCCGGCCGGAGCATTCGCCGCGGAACAACTGGCTGCGGGCGGTCTCACCGTTCAGCTTTTCGACGAGAAATTGGCCTGGGAGAAGCCGTGCGGCGGCGGCTTGACGTATAAGGCCTACAGCCAGTACCCCTTCCTGCTCGAAAGCCCCACTCCAAAACGGCTGATCAAGGAAATGATCCTGGCCGCTCCGCGGGCCGGCGAAGTCGCCCTGAAGCTCGACGATCCCCTGCTCATCTATTCCCGGATCGATCTTAACCGCATGCTCCTGGAGCGAGCCGCGCAGGCCGGCGCCCAAATCGAGAAGGCGCGGGTGCTGGAAATAGCGCGCGCCGGCTCGGGCTGGCGGATCCGCACCAGTTGCGGCACCGCCGAGGCAGACTTCTGCATTGTGGCCACCGGGGCGCGCAACCCCCTGCGCGGCGTCGGCACCGAACTCCACCGGGAAGACACCATGTCCGCCCTCGGCTACTACGTGCCGGGCGACCAGGCGCGCATCGACATCCAGTTCCTGCCGCGCCTGCAAGGTTACATCTGGGTCTTCCCGCGCTGCGGCCATCTCTCCGTGGGCATCTGCGGCAAGAGTGAGGCCGCCGGCTCTCTACGCCGGCGCCTCGAGCAGTACATGAGCGAGCATGGCATCTCGTGGAAAGGCGCTTCGTTCTACAGCCACCTGCTGCCGTCGCTGGCTCCTGGTTCGTGGCGAAAGAACCGCGTCGCCGGCGAGGGTTGGATGGCCGTGGGTGACTCCGCCGGCTTGGTGGACCCGATCACCGGCGAGGGTCTCTATTACGCCATTCGCTCCGCTGACCTGGCCGCGCGCTCGCTCCTGTCGAAAGTGACTTGCCAGGCGGAAAAAGCGGTGGCATACACGGACCTGCTGCGGAGCGACTTCATGGCTGACCTCGAATTCGGCTCGCGGCTGGCCCAGCGCGTCTTCCTCGGGCGGTTCCTGCTCGGTTCCGTGCCCGCGCGCATGGTGCAGTTCACGCGGCACAGCCCGCGGTTCGGCTCCATCATCCAGGACCTCTTCGCCGGAAAGCAGCCCTACCTCGGCCTGAAACGCCGCCTGCTGCGCAACCTGAATGGCAGCCTGTACGACATTGGCATGAGCCTGGGCTTCAGCCGAATGGTGCCTCGAAAAGAGCACGCATGAACCATTCCAGCTCCGAGCGGCTCTTCCGCCGCGCGCAGGAGATCATTCCCGGCGGCGTCAATTCACCCGTGCGGGCCTTCCGCAGCGTGGGCGGGAATCCTGTGTTTATCGCCCGCGGCCAGGGCTCCCATATCTTCGACGCCGATGGCAACGAGTACATCGATTATGTCGGCTCCTGGGGGCCGCTGCTGCTCGGCCACCGGCATCCCGAAATTCTCGCGGCGCTCCAGCACGCCCTCTCCATCGGCACCAGCTTCGGCGCGCCCACCGGGCAGGAAGTCGAGTTGGCGGAAGCCATCTGCGACGCCGTTCCTTCCATCGAAATGGTGCGCCTGGTCAACTCCGGCACCGAGGCCACTATGTCCGCCATTCGCGTGGCGCGCGGGTTCACCGGCCGGGACCTGATTGTCAAGTTCGAGGGTTGCTACCACGGGCACGTGGATTCGCTGCTGGTGAAAGCCGGCTCGGGTTTGGCCACGCTCGGTATCGCTGATACCCAGGGCGTGCCCCAAGCCTTCTGTGACACCACCATCGCGCTGCCGTTCAATTCCCCCGAGGCCGTGGAACAGGCGTTTCGCGCTCACGGCAGCCGCATCGCGGCGGTGATCGTGGAACCGGTGGTGGGCAACATGGGCTGCGTGCCGCCCGCGCCGGGCTTCCTGCAACTGTTGCGCGACGTTACGGAACGGCACGGCGCGCTACTCATCCTGGACGAAGTGATGACCGGCTTCCGGCTGGCCTTCGGCGGCGCGCAGCAACTGTTCGGCGTCCGCCCGGACCTCACCACGCTGGGCAAAGTGATCGGCGGCGGTCTGCCGGTGGGCGCTTACGGCGGGCGCAAAGACATCATGAGCAGGGTGGCTCCGGCCGGTCCCATCTATCAAGCCGGGACGCTGTCCGGGAATCCCCTGGCGGTCGCTGCCGGGCTGGCCATGCTGCGCCACCTCAAGGCTCACCCGGAGATCTACGCCCAGTTGGAAGCTCGTGGAGCCGCGCTCTGTGCCTCGGCGCCGGCGGGCGTCACCGTGAACCGGGTCGGCTCCATGTTCACTTTCTTCTTCGCGGAAGGTCCGGTGACCGATTGGGACTCCGCCAAACGCTGCGACACCGCCCATTTCGGCCGCTTCTTCCGCGCCATGCTCGATCGCGGCGTTTATCTGGCGCCCTCGCAGTTCGAAGCGGCGTTCCTGTCGGCCGCGCACAGCGACGAGGATATCGCCAGAACTGTGGCTGCCGCCCGCGAGTCGTTCGCCGCGTAAGGGCCGATTACCAATCGGCCGCGGGCGCCAGCCGGCTCTACCGCTTCACGGCTCGCCACAACCGCCGCGCGGAATAGGTCACGATCCCGAAGAACACGGCGAAACTGATCGAGATAATCGTCAACTGCCGCTGCGGAGAGAGTTCGGTCACATCGGGACCCGGCCCCGCACCGAAATTCAGCCAGATCCGCAACCGCACCCTTGCCGCCCGCGACTCATCGCGGTTGTCCAGTACCAAGACGAAGTCGCCGCGCCGCCGCGCCCAGTCGGAAAGATGGCCGCTGCGCCCGAGTCTGGTCAATGCGATGTGACCCGGCAGGTCTTCGCGCATCCGCTCCAGATCCTCGCGAAGCATCAAGGCCAGCCGGACACTTCCGGAGCCGGACAGCACGTCGTAGCTGGCCGAGATGCGAGCCGGTTGCTGATGCAGTTCTACCGGCACGAACTTCCAGTCGTTGGCCGGAACCTGATAGATGTCATCGACCAGTTCGCCGCCGGTTGTCGCGGCCAGCAGTATCCACACAAACGCCAGCATGGGAGCGTACGGCCCTGGTAGCTGCCACAAGGGCTACAATAGGGCCATATGAGCCCAGTATGGCACAGCCGTGGGAGGGGTTTGTTCCCCTTGCGCGCGCTCGAGTTGCCCGGCTGGAAAACGGCGCTGAGCTGGGTTGCCTCTCTTCTGGTCTCGTTCTTATTCCTGATCCCTGGTTTATGGATGATTACCGACGCTCCGGACGCCGCCATGCACATGGCGCAGGCCCGCGTACCGGAGTCGCTGAGCCTGGTCGCCGCAGTGGCGCTCGGCATTGCGGAGACCATCGGCGGCGTTCTGGTGCTGGTGCCGCGATTCCGGCGCTGGGGCGCCATCCTCACCTCGGCGCTTCTGGTCGTCTTCCTGGCTTACTTCGCTCTCAATTATCACGCCCTCCGCGGCGCGGAATGCAGTTGCTTTCCGTGGGTGAAGCGGGCTGTGAACCCGGCCTTCTTCGCTGAGGATGGCCTCATGCTGGGGCTGGCCATCCTGGCGGGCCTTTGGTCCCGGCGGCCCGAAAGCCCCCGTTCGGCCGTGATGGTGGTTGGCGCCGTGTTGGTCTTCGCGCTGGTCTCTTATGGTGTGGATGCGACGCGGCTGACCGGCATCCGCGCCCCCGATACCATCTCGGTGGACGCTCGGCCATACTCGCTCCAGCGCGGCAAGATCTTCATCTTCTTCTTTGATCCCATGTGCGCCCACTGCTTCGACGCCGCCCGGCGCATGGCGCAATACCGGTGGGGCGATACCAAGGTTGTGGCCGTTCCTGTGGAGCAACCACAATATGCCGCGCAGTTCCTGCTGGAGACGGGCCTCAGCGCCGCCATTTCGAACGACTTCGGAGAGCTAAAGCAGGCTCTTGGCTACACGGGCTATCCGTTTGGCGTAGCGCTGCAGAACGGCCGCGAAAGAGCATCGCTCATCAAATTCGAGGACCAGGAGCCGGGCGTCACCCTGAAGCAACTCGGCTTCATTTACTAACCGCGGTCCGCCGCGCTCGCCGCTGCCGTGGCCTGGCAAGACCCGCCGACAACCGCACTCACCCGTCCACCATGACGATCAGCCGCTGGATGAGGCCTTTCAGGGATTCCGATTCACCACGTAATGCATGTCCGGCCGCGGCGTTCTGTTCGGCGCCGGCGGCGTTCTGCTGCGTGATCCGCTCCATCCTGGTGATCGCATTTGCGACCTGTTCGACGCCGCGAGTCTGTTCCTGGCTGCCCAGGTTCACTTCATCGACCAGTTTCTTGATGATGCCGGATTGTTCCATGATGGCCCGGATCACTTCGGCCACGCGGCCCACTTTCACCTTGCCTTGTTGGGAATTGCCGATCGATTCCTGGATCAGTGAAGCGGTGTCCTTGGCCGCCTGGGCGCATCGCTGGGCCAGGCTGCGCACCTCGTCGGCCACCACGGCGAAGCCCAGGCCGGCGTCTCCGGCGCGCGCGGCTTCCACCGCCGCGTTCAGCGCCAGAATGTTGGTCTGGAAAGCGATCTCATCGATGGTCTTGATGATGCGGGAGATCCTGCCGCTCGATGAATCGATATCGGCTACCACCTTCTCGAGTTCACTCAGCGCTCCATGGGCCTCCTGAAACCGCTCCTGGCAGTTCGATACCAGTTCTGCCGTGCGGCCGGAGCTTTCCGTGTTGCGGTGAGTCATAGCGCTGATCCGCTCACCGGTAGATGAGGTCTCCGCCAGTGAGGATGCCTGGTCGGAGGCGCCCTGCGCCAGCGACTGGCTGGAAGTCGATACCTCAGCCGCTTTACGGGCCACCTGCTCGGCGCCGCGGCTCATCTCGGCAGCCACGTGGCGCAGCGTGGCCGTGATCCGCAAAACCACCCAGAGCACCGAGGCGCCCACCAGTAGGTTGAAACCGATGACGATGAATACCGTCCAGCGGCCACTGGAGATGCTCGCCCGAGCCTGCTGGTTGGACGCATTCAGGGCGTCCCCTTCCCGCTTTGCCAGAATCTTGGCGGCTTTTTCCGCCTCCGCGACGATGGGGAAGATTTTATCCATCAGGATTGCGTGGGCATCATCGAAGCGGTTGCCGTGGGCAAGCTGCAGGTACTGTCCGGTGTACTCAATCCATCGCGAAGCGCCCTGGTCGAAAGTGTCGAGGGCTTGCCGCCCGGTCGCATCGGACACCAGGGTTCGCAGTTCTTTGCTGCGCTCTTTAACCACCGCTCCGGCCGCCTCAATCTGCTGCGCGCTTTCCTCAAGCGAGGCAGGCGTATGACACCCCGAACAGGTCTCTTGTCCGGAGGCCGTCGAATGGCGCTCGAGTTCTACTATCGCGTATGCAATTTGGGTGCGCCGGGACACGTTCTGCAGATTCTGGAAGGCCTCCCGCGTCTGGCCGATGAGGTCTAGCTTCTTGCCCGTGGAATTCACCGCCGCGTCGAGCGAGCCGCCCAGCGCGGCAATCACGCGCCATGAGATGAGGCTCAGCACAGCCAAAGAAGCCATGATGGCGGCCACCCCAATGAGCAGTTTCTTCCCGATTGTCAGCCGGATACTCATAGCTGTTTTATCGACGCCAATGCGGCGAGGCTTTAGCTCATTGGGATTTTCTGATCAGGCGGCAGCGTTCCGCCACA
>Ga0335081_10019157_pt1 | contig 11064 bp, 5 predicted proteins | sample Lox_Sample_35_FD_206713 | JGI IMG/M metagenome (GOLD analysis project Ga0335081, IMG submission 206713) | Soil microbial communities from Loxahatchee National Wildlife Refuge, Florida, United States - Lox_Sample_3.5 | ecosystem: Environmental > Terrestrial > Soil > Wetlands | place: USA: Florida...
GACAATCAGCCCCGGATATCCGCCCTCGTCGTATGTCCACACCCACGAAGGCCGCACGCGGTACCCAATCTGCCGCGCCAACCCATCCAGCGCCTCAGGATATTGCCGGTAATAATTTAGGATCCGGTCCGCTTGAATGCGGTGCCAATTCCACAGCGAGAAGTAGCACGCGCCCACATCCCGCACGTGATGGATCACGTTGTCCGTATACGTCACCCCTTCATCCAGCCTCAGGCTCTTCGGCGATCCGTCCGACATTCCTACTTCCACCGCACATCCGCACCACGGCGGACGATTGCTCAACTCCTCGATCTGTTCGTTCTCAATGAAGATCGTGTCCGTCCGCAGCCAGTTGCAGCTTCGCACCGTGCGGTCCAGCAATTCGGAATTCCCCACCTTGCTGAAATCCGGCTGCGTATTCGTCAGCATCGGAGTCTTCTTCCATCGCTCCTGCTGATGCTCGAACATGCTGACAAATGTTTTTTCCGCCGTCACGGAATCGGGAAACGGGTTCGATTCCAGCGGCCACGTATGCCCCTCGCCCCAGAATCCATACATAAAGGTGTCGACGTACTCGACCTCGGGATGCCCGTCATACGAATCCGCCAGCAGGTCCACCAGTTCGCGAAATGCTGCCTGAAACGCCGGATCGTCATAGCGCGGTTCATACCGTGTCCGCTTCAGCCAATCCCCGAGCTTCACCACGGGAACCTTGCCCTGCAAAAAGGCGGGCAGCGGCGACTCCACAATATCCGGATTGCTCATCATCACGCGGAAGCCGACGCGCTTTCCGTACTGCTTCGCCAACGCAAACGTCAGCTTCCAGTGCTCACACGGATCCAGTCGGCCCGGCCTCTGCTGCACATCCTTCCAGTTCACTCGGATATAAAGTTTCGTCCCGAGCGGAACTTTCACTATGTTCTCGATCGCCTGCTCCAGCGATTCGCCATCTTTTTTCGCCGGACCAACCTCATCGCAAACGTACGTGATCAGCCCCATCCCGTAGTTCGGCACGACCTCGCGCGACGGAGTCAGCGCCATCACCACGTTCCAACTCGGGTAGTCATCCGCCGAGAAGGGCCCTTGGTAAAGCCTGTCCCGCACCGGAGGCCCCGAGCCGAAATCGTATCGGTCAAAATTGTGCGTCGGAATATGCGCGGCCAGCGGTCGTGCTCCCAACCCCGCCGCGAGCGTGATCGCGCCGCCAGCTTTCAGAAAGGATCGTCTTTGCATCGGTCAGAGCCTCGTGGTGATCCAGCAGTCGCACGAATCCCGCCGTCACCGCGAATGCAGTTATAGCGGCAACATCAGAATTCGAATCTTAGTCCGAACTGGAAGAAGCGCGGTAATTCCCCCGGTGCGTCGCCGGAGATCGTTCCGAAAAACGGATCGCCCACCGCCGAATCCGGCTGCCCAAAGCGTGGGTGGTTGAAGAAGTTGAACATTTCTGCACGCACTTCCAGGCGCGTGCCTTCCTTGGGCACGAACGATTTGTAGAGGTTCAGATCCACGTTGTGGATTCCATCCACTCGCAGGCCTGAGAAGTAGCGGGGAGCATTGCCCGGAACCTGGTCGCCTGGGTCGCCAAAGCAGTTCCCGTTGAAATAGGATGGCGTGTTCGTCAGCCCCACGTTTTGCCATTGCAATGCCACCGCGTGCATGCTCACTCCGGACTTCAGTTGCGGGCAAAGAACCTCGGGACGTTGCGTGCCGTTGGCCAGCCGAGCATTGGCCATGGCGAGCGCCATCGGTTGCCCTGACTGTTCAGTGATCATGGTTGCGATCGACCATCCTCCGATAACCGCGTCCAGACCACGGTTCATATTGCCACCGATCCATTGCTGCCTGCCAACCGGCAGGTCCACCACCACAGCCGCCGCGAGCCGCTGCGGAGTGTCGCTCGCTCCAATGCTGTGCTCCCGGTTGAGCTGATCGAGTTGCTGCGGCAGTCCATTCCCCAGAGTGCCGACCCAGTTGTTCCGGCCGGCGGAGGAATTGTCGGTCGCCTTCGAAATCGTGTAACTGCCATCGAAACTGATGTGATGCGTTGTGCGCTTCTGGAAGCGAATCTGCAGCGCGTTGTACCAGGAGCTGGCTTCTTCGATCATCAGTCCTTCGAAGTCGCCGGCAAACTGCGGATATTTAGTCAGCAAAGTTCCCAACGGCAGGACCGGTTCGCCATAGTTTGAATTCGGCTCGTTGAAGCAGGGATTCGTGGGCGAAGGGATACAGCCGGCACTGAACATCAGCTCGAACGGATTGTTTACCGGTGCATCGAGGAAGTTGCTGACGCAACTATCCGCTTGGCAGGTCGGATCCGTCGGGGTGACAGCGGCGGTAATCTGCGAGAGCAGAGCCGACGGGATGTACGCCCGGTTGTTGGTTCCGGCCCACGGAAGGTGAGTGCTACGATTCGCGGAGTAGTCGACTCCGAGGACAATCTGACTGGGAAGCAAGCGCTCGATTCCCAGATTCCACTGGTAAATCTCGGCATCGCGCGCTGCGCTAGTGCCGAGATCATTTGGATTCTCATAGCCCCAGTTCGCGAATTGGCCGTACTGCTTGCCCTGCGGTCCGGTGAATCCTGCCGGGAAAGGATTTTCCAGCGTCGCGGATTGAGTTGCAAAATTGTCGTTCGTGAAAAATAAATTGGCGGTCTTGCGGAACGCGGAGCCCGGATACTGAAAGTTGGTTGCAGGGCTCATTCCGAAATAGATTCCGGCTCCGCCACGCACAACCGTGCTCGGATCAAGCTCGTACGCGAAACCCAGACGCGGGCCAATGTCTTTGCGGTACGTTGGTATCGTTCTCATGCCGGAAGTGGGAAATTGCGTCGTTCCCAGCAACTGCTGCGTCGCCGGGAAGTTGACTCCGACTGACTGCAACGCCGCCTGAGCGCCGCTCTGATCCAGGGTGACGCCACTATTTCCGGTGAAATTGCTGAACTCAATCTGGTTGTTGCGCGAAGTGTAAGGCGAACTCCACTCATAGCGCAGCCCCAGGTTGAGCGTCAGTTTCGAATTCACCTTCCAATCGTCCTGAATGTAAAATCCCGTCTCCAACGATCGATTGGCCACCGAGGGGGTCACGATGAGTTGACTGCTGGCGTTGACGTTGTCGCCGTAACCAAAGGCGAGACTCGCGTAGGGATTGCCCGACGTATTTCCGGACGCGTCAAAGTCGCTATTCGGAGTGGGGGACGTGACATTGTCCGTAAATGTCAAAATGCCAGTCGGGTTATTGGGCTGCCAGAAATTGTTGTAGAAAACCCGCTGTTCCCCGCCAAATTTGATCAAGTGTGATCCCCGGGAAATCACCATCTGAGACGAGTAGCTCACCAGCGTATGGGCAAAGGTCGTGTTGATGCAGCACTGATCGTAGAGATTTGTCCACGGCAGATTTCCCTGCATTTGGAACGTTGGCATGTTATCGATCCCGTTCGCTTGCTGGAACACCGGCGGCAATCCCTGCGTTCCGGCCGGCAGGGAGGCATTGAAACCGGAGATCGTTGGTATGCTCGGCACCGACAATTCGTGTACCCGGTCCAGCGCCACGTGGTTCGTCCACACGATGCGGGGATTCAGCGTCCACGAGTATTCGAACGAGGCGTTCTGCGCGACTGTGACTCCGCTCTTGATTCCATCATTGTCGAACCCGTCACCCAGCGTAAGTGGAGTGGTGTAGTTGCTCCATCCGCGGCTGTATCGGGCGCTGAGGTGGTGCTTGTCGTTCAGTTGATGATCCACTTTGATATCAAACTGATAGTCCGGGGCGTTCGTTGAAACCGTGTAGTTATAGTTGTTGAATTCGTTGCTGTTACTCGGTTGTGGGTAGAGATTGAGTACCGCTAATCCGATGGGGTCAATTTCGCCTGCTGGAATCACATTCGCAGCCCCGATTGGTGCACCACCACAGTCGAAACCAACTTGGGGTCTCACAACGTTGTCTGGCGTGCCGCAATTCACCGTTGGGTCGTAAATGTTATTCGTTAGCCCGGAGAAGTCGCCTTGCCTCTCCGCCATGGTCGGCACCGTCGTCACCCCGCTCTGCGCCATTGAGGCCCCGACTTTCTCAAAGTCAACAAAGAAGAAGGTGCGATCTTTCTTGATCGGGCCGCCCAAAGAAAAGCCGCCTTGGTCGCGCCGCGAGTCTGGTTTCGGACCGACGCTGGCGGGATTAAAGAAGTCGCGAGCATCCATCTGCGGCCGTTGCAGGAAATACCATCCGCTGCCGTGGAACTTATTCGTTCCGCTCTTCATCACCATATTGACGACAGTGCCGCCGTTATTGCCGAACTCGGCCGAGAAACTGTTGTTCTGGACCTTCATTTCCTGCACGCTCTCGACCAGCGGTTCGTAGTACACGTTCGAATTTCCGCCTTCGCCTTGCTCCGGGGCGCTCAGCAGTGAACCATCCAGCCGTACCTCAGCGGTCGCATTGCGTTGGCCATTTGAGGTGAAGTTGGTTCCAGAAGGATAGTTATCTCCGGCTCCCGAACCCGCTACCTCGGTCACGCCCGCCGAGAGAAATGTCAGTCCGAAGAAGTTGCGGTTCATCAGAGGGATTTCGTGTACGTATTCGTTGCTGATCTCCGTCCCTAGCGTTGCGCTATCCGTATCCAGCAGTGGAGCCGTTGTCGTGACTTCCATCGTCTCGTTCACACCCACCGGATGCAGAACGAAATCCACGCTCGTCTGCTGATCGACTTGCAGAACAATATTTTCTTTTTCTACGGCACGAAATCCCTGGACCTCCACCTTGATGGTGTAAGTCGCCGGACGCAATCCCGTGAAGAAGTACTCTCCATGTTCGTTCGTTTGGGCCGTTTGCGCGATGTTCGTGGCCACGTTTGTGATCGTGACCTTGGCATTCGTCATCAACGCGCCGCTCGCATCGTTCACCACGCCGCGCACCTGGGCTTGGTACGAGCCCTGCGCGAGCGCAACTCGGCCAAACAATAGGGTGGCCAAAGAAAGGATGATCACTACGAAAAGGGAACGTAGAGTGGGACGGCAGACACGCATAGCATCCTCCACCATCAGGCTTTCATATTATTACGAGTTAACACTATTACTTTCGTTTATGTCGGAAGTCAAGTCAATTCGCAGCAAAAGTGCAACACTTCCTGCCGCTCCCCCGGGATTCACCGACATTAACAGGCTCGCGCCTTGTCCTGCTGTGTCGGGCATCACGTGGGCGTGTTTATCTCGGAACGAACGCGATGGGCACCTTCGAAGTGATATTTCGAACGGTTGTGATTAATTGCGTTTTGTTGCGGCTGCACATCTGCTACCCTGTCCTGTTTCTCAGAGGACTCCTCATGCCGCGATTGCTCCTGCGCCAACTCTCTAGCGCGCTCATTCTTCTTGCCACGCTCTCACTTCCAGCGGCCGCAACCGATTCACCCGCGCAAGCGCAACGTAGCGGTGACAACCTCACGCTCTCTAACGGCGATCTGTCCGCCACATGGTCGATCGATGGAGGAGTTCTTCGCTGGCGCAATCTCACAAACCATTTCACTCACTCCGTTGTCTCGCTCGACAGCAGCCCGTTCGAACTGCTTCCAAAAGAAGGAGCCGTGGTTCGGTCGTCCGATTTCAAAATCGTAGGCGAGCCTGTCATCGAATCGATCCCAGTCGCGGCCGGCACATCGAAAGCCGCTGATCATTTGCCCGGTCGCCAGATCCGTATTGAGTTCGAAGATGCTTCTGCGAAAGTTCATCTCACGTGGAAGGCGGAACTGCATGACGGCGCGAACTACGTTCGGGAAGAGCTGATCCTTCATCCTGATCAGCCGCTTGCTCTCGCGCAGATCGTTCTCGTAGACGCTTCTTTGCCCGGCGCGGAAGTGTCGGGTCATGTGAAGGGATCGCCCGTCACAGCCGGCACATTCTTTGTCGGTTTCGAGCATCCTCTTTCTGATTGCCGCGTTCGCTCTGATCGCGCAACCTGCTGGCTCTCGCGCGAACTTCCTGTGCAAGCCGGACAGAGAGTGACCTATTCCGCCGTCTTCGGGGTAACGCATCCCGCCCAGCTTCGCCGCGACTTCCTTCACTATGTGGAACTCGAACGCGCGCATCCGTATCGCACGTTTCTGCATTACAACTCGTGGTACGACCTTGGATTTTTCGATCGCTACAACGAGCGGCAAGCAGTCGATGTCGTCAATAGCTTCGGCGAGCATCTCACGAAGGAACGCGGCGTCAAACTCGACAGCTTCATGTTCGACGATGGCTGGGACGATCCCACGACTCTCTGGCACTTCAATCCCGGTTTCCCGAATGGGTTGACGCCAGTCACCGAAGCCGCTGCGAAATACAAAGCCGCGCCCGGTATCTGGCTCTCGCCGTGGGGTGGATACGACGGGCCGAAAGAGAAGCGCATCGCCTCAGCGCACGCGCAAGGATTCGAGACGAACGAGGGTGGTCTCGCTCTCTCCGGGCCGAAGTACTATCGCTACTTCCGCGACACTTGCTTCGCAATGATCGACAAGTATGGCGTAAACCAGTTCAAGTTCGATGGAACAGGCAACGCCAACGAGGTTATCAAAGGCAGCGAGTTCGATAGCGACTTCGACGCCGCGATCCATCTCATCGGCGAGTTGCGCGCGAAGAAGCCCGATATCTATATCAACCTCACGACCGGCACATATCCTTCACCATTTTGGCTGCTGTATGCCGATTCTATTTGGCGCGGCGGTGACGATCACAGCTTCGCCGGCGTAGGCTCGAATCGCCAGCGCTGGATTACCTATCGCGATTCGCAAATTTACCGTCATGTCGTTGAAGATGGCCCGCTGTTTCCGCTCAATTCCCTGATGCTGCACGGCATGATTTTCGCGCGTTACGCCGAGCGCCTGGGAAGCGATCCCGGCCACGACTTTCCCGATGAAGTGCACGATTATTTCGGCACCGGCACGCAGCTGCAGGAGATGTACATCACACCATCGCTGCTCTCGCCCCAAGATTGGGACGTGCTGGCTGAGTCGGCGAAGTGGTCACGCGCGAATGCGCAAGTCCTCAAAGACACTCACTGGATCGGTGGCGATCCTGCAAAGCTGGAAGTCTATGGATTCGCCGCATGGTCGCCGGAAAAGGCGATCGTGACACTTCGCAACCCAAGCGATCACCCGCAGGATTTTTCGGCGAGCCTGCGATCTCTTCTCGAATTACCAGCCGGCACTGCATCGGCTTTCAGCGCGCACTCGCCATGGCAGTCACAAAGCCAGGAACCCGCAATCAGGATCTCTGCGCAAGAGCGTCACGTATTTCACGTGCAACCTTTCCAGGTGTTGACGCTGGAGTTGTTGCCGACGCGGTAATGAGACACTAAAGATTGCAGCCCTCTGGGATGAACCGATCACCATCCTGTGGGCATCTTATGAACTGCAGGTGCCCGCCATGAAAGCCGCAATCCTTTCCTCTCCTGCGCCGATCGCGCAACGTCCTCTTCAAATTACGGATGTCGCGGACCCTCGCGTGCGCTCCGGGCATGTCCTGCTGCGCGTGCGCGCGTGCGGTGTCTGCCGCACCGACCTCCACATCGTCGAAGGAGAACTGCAACCAAAACAGTTACGCATTATTCCCGGGCACCAGATCGTGGGCGAAGTTGTTGAGGGGGCCGTCGACGGAGTGCCCCTCGGAGCCCGCGTGGGCGTCTCCTGGCTTGGCGGCACGGACGGCACATGCTGCTACTGCCAAAAGGGAATGGAGAATCTGTGCGACTCGCCGATATTCACCGGCTATAGCGTTGCAGGCGGCTATGCAGAATACGCATTCGCGCGCAACGATTTCGTCTTCCCGTTGCCCGAGTCACTCGACGATCTACACGCGGCGCCGTTGCTGTGCGCGGGCATCATCGGCTTTCGCAGCCTGCGTGTTGCCGGCGTGCAAGCGGGGGAGCGCGTCGGATTGTTTGGGTTCGGCGCGTCGGCACATCTGGCGATCGCGGTGCTGCAGGCGTGGAAATGCGAAGTGTATGTCTCGACGCGCGGTAAGTCTCACCGGGCGCTCGCGGAATCGCTGGGCGCAACTTGGGTTGGCGGCGAAGTGGACAAGCCGCCGGTAGAGCTGGATCGCGCGCTAACATTCGCTCCCAGTGGCGATGTTGTAATCGCGGCCTTGAGCAGCCTGCGCAAAGGCGGCGTGGTGGCGATCAATGCGATTCATCTCGATCGCATTCCGCAGTTTGATTACGACGGCCTGCTATGGGGCGAGCGGCAAATCCGCAGCGTGGCCAACATGACTCGCGCGGACGCGCGCGACTTTTTGGCGTTGGCCGCTGAGATTGGCCTCAAACCAAAGGTGACGACGTTTTCTCTGGATCAGGCAAATGAAGCGCTATTGGCGGTGAAGAACGACGCGGTGGATGGCGCTGCCGTGATTGTGCCGTAAACCGGACGGAGCATGGAGTTTGCCTTGCCAGGTGCGGCTCGCTTCACTCGCTGGACAGCCGAGATGGCTGTCCCTGAGTGGATTCTCTTACCGGGCTAGCGTGAAGGTTGCGATGAAGATCACGCAAAACGCGGCGGCGTGTTTCATTTCATTCCATCCGAGTCGGCGCACGACCAACGGTCCTGGTTCCTGCACGAAATAGAACCATCCGCGAAAAAGCAGCGGGGCGAAGGCGAGAGAGGCGAGCGGCGGCATCACGCGATTCAGGCACGCGAAAGTGATGACAGCCGTCATCAGCGCTTGTCCAAGAGCGAATCTCCAGCCGCGGGCCAACTTCGCGCCGAAGCCTTCGATCTTCGCCGTATGAATTCGCAGTTGCACATAATGGATCTGGTCACCGGCGAAAAGGATGTTGGCGATCCACAGCATCCAGGCGATGCCGTTGAACTTGCCGGTGATGACGTAGTAGGCGGCTGGCGCGGATGCGGTCAAGCCAATCGTGCCAACGATTTCAGAAAACATGCGAAGCTTACGGCTTAACTTGCGGAGAAGAGCTTGCACAATAAATGCGAGTCCGGCCGCGGCTCCGAGTGGCCACAGATAACTATTCTGGCCGGCCCAAAGCAAGGCAGCGAGAGCAAGCGCAGCGACAACAGTGAGTCCGAAAATGACCGACCGAATGATTCGTGTCTCGTCCTTGGTCTCGGCGCGCATGGCGGAGATGCCAATCAGGCTCTCGAGTGGCGTTCTCAGCCAGAACAACGACAACGCAGCGGTGCATAAGAGCAGTAACGGAAAGATGTGGCTGCACTCACGAAAGGCCACCCCGGCACCGGTGATGATCGGAACCAGCAGCAATCCCCAGGCTCCATGTTCGCGCGGAAACAGCAGCGCATGACGGCGCTCGCGGCGCGCCTTGTCGGCGTAGGAATCCGCCGCGGCTACCTTCATTTCGTTCACGCGCAAATCCGTGGCATTTGCGGCTGTGAGGGATGGCTTGCCTGCTCCGAGAATATGAGTGACTTGATTCACCCACGCGGTCTGTGCGGGTTCGAGATCGATTGTTGTAGACATCAGCGGAATCCTGCCATGTGAATGTGTTGCATGCCTTTCACGGCACGCATGTACTGGGCCCGTTCGAAAGCTCCCGGGTCGGGGCAGCGCAACTGGCTCATGCTGCCCTGCATCTGCGCGACCGATTCATATTCGTGCTCTTCCATCCACTCGCGGAGTTCGCGCTCGACGTGGCGCAGATGATTGACTCCGTGGCGCATGAGCGACGAGCACATCATGGTGACGTTCGCTCCCACCATCAGCAACTTCACGACGTCTTCGGCGCTGTGAATGCCGCCCGTCGCGGCGAGGCTGGCGCGGATGCGGCCGTAGAGAATGCCAATCCAGGTCAGGGGCAGCCGCAACGCCTGCGGGGTACTGAGCAGCACGTTTGGACGAATCTCAAGCTCTTCAAGATCGATATCCGGCTGGTAGAAGCGGTTGAAAAGCACGAGCGCGTCGGCACCGGTGTCGTCGAGACGGCGAGCGAAATTCGCGAGATTGCTGAAGAATGGGCTGAGTTTCACCGCGACGGGAATCGTGACGGTTTGTTTCACGGTGCGAACGATATCGAGATAGGTCTTTTCGACATCCGCCGCTGTAATCTTCGGATCGGTTGGAATGTAATAAATGTTGCACTCGATCGCGTCCGCCCCGGCGCGTTCTATTTCAGCCGCAAATTTAGTCCAGCCACCGAGCGTTGAGCCGTTCAAACTGGCAATGACCGGCATCCCAACCGCAGCCTTGGCTTTGCGGATGTGATTGAGGTATCCCTCGGGGCCGGTATGGAACTCCGTAGCCTGCGGGAAGTAGGTCAGCGATTCGGCAAAGCTCTCGGTGCCGGCAGCCATGTGATATTGCAGATCCGCTTCTTCCTGCCGTAGTTGCTCTTCGAATAGCGAATAGAGCACGACGGCGGAAGCGCCGGCATCTTCCAGGCGGCAGATTCCATCCACATCGCGCGACAGCGGAGAGGCCGAGACGACCACCGGGGAGGGCAGCTTCAGGCCGAGATATGTTGTGCTGAGATCCATTTGAATTCCTCCTGACAATCCGTTATCACGCGAAAGTCAAAATCCCCACTCCGACAAAGTGGGCCTGAAGTGGGGCACCCTATTTCACGCCTACCGGCGTCTTCTCTTTTACTGCAACTTTTGCTGCTTCTTCCTTCGCCGGTCCCGCTGGTTCTGGCTTGCGGCTGGCCATGTATTCGTACATGTGAAAGCGGCTGTCGACATCTTGTTGCGCCAGTTTCCAGAGGCGCACGGCGTCTTCCGGCTTGCTCTTGGTTAGCATCTTGAAGCGGGTCTGCTGCAAGAGATATTCCTGCACCTTGCGTGTCGGCACGCGCGAATCGAGCGCCAGGGGGTTTTCTCCGATCGCTGCTCGCTCCGGGTTATAGCGATAGAGCAGCCACTGGCCGGATTCGACCGCAATTTTCTGATCGCTCATGGCCGTCGTCATGTCGATGCCGTGCGCGATGCAATGCGAGTAGGCAATGATGATGCTCGGCCCGTCATACGCTTCGGCTTCGAGGAACGCCTTCAACGTGTGCTCGTCCTTCGCTCCCATCGCGACGCTCGCGACGTAGACGTTGCCGTAGGTCATCGCCATCAGG
>Ga0335081_10019158_pt1 | contig 11064 bp, 7 predicted proteins | sample Lox_Sample_35_FD_206713 | JGI IMG/M metagenome (GOLD analysis project Ga0335081, IMG submission 206713) | Soil microbial communities from Loxahatchee National Wildlife Refuge, Florida, United States - Lox_Sample_3.5 | ecosystem: Environmental > Terrestrial > Soil > Wetlands | place: USA: Florida...
CGGGCAATATAACCTTGTCCGGGATGTGCGAAAGAAAATACCCATCCTGGCAGACGAACTGGGGGAGCATTATAAGGGGGTCTTCGCCGACACGATAGTTGATAATGGTATTGTCGAATACCTCCTGGGGCGTTGCCGCCCATCCCATCAACCAGCCCTGATCCCTTGCAGACATTGCATCGGTATGCTCCGATCCAAAGTCACCTGGGGGATCCAACGTCCTGTCGGCGATTGCCATCTGGAACGGATAGCGCCCACCGGCCGCCGGGCTGTAAACTTCGAAAGCGTATGTAACGCCGACGCCGGAGCTTCCGGTATAGGCCCGAGCCCCGCAAGCCGAGGCGCCTAGCACCACCGACACCTGAGCGTGTTCGCCTTCACCATGAATAAATTCCGCATTCAATTCCCCGTTGGCCACCATCCGGGCGAGCTCCATCATGATCGCCGTATAGGGACGGATGGGAAAAGAACATATCACTTCCACTTCCGCAAATTTTGCTCCCTGGGCCGCGGCAGCGCACCCACTGAGCATCTTTTCTTGAGCCATATTATTTCCTCCTTCTTACTTAGAAAGGTTTTTCCAAACGATGTACGCCGTCCTCAAAATCGAGTTCCGGAGCAGAAGATATTGCATCCGCCGGACACTCATAGATACAGATCTGGCAACCCTTACAGAACTTCCAGTTCCATTCCATCTGGTCTTCCTTTTCATTGTATGACCAGCAGGAATCCGGACATGCAGCATAGCAAGTGAAACACCGTGTGCACTTCTCATGATCGATAACCGGCCTGACTATCCTCCAATTCGAGGTAACAAACAGGTCCTGTTGTTTAACTGGTGCCGGAGTAATTGCTCCGAAAGGAACTTCTCTATCCTTAGGTACCTTTATAGCCATAATTGTCTCCTTCCTTTTATATCTTAATAGTAATGATCGATTTTCTGTTATGTGCCCCAGAAATATTCGGCACGTGCTTTTCTGAATTTCTCCATCTTAACCTCTTTGAAACCGCGCTCCATGGCGGCAACGTCGCTGACGATCTTGGCGAGGTTTTCCTTTTTTGCCATTCCGGTTATTCTTGCCATAGCGCCAAGGATCGGAGCCGCAATTCCGGCACCGATGCCCGACGCATCGACACCACCTTCTGACCCGGAGAAATCAACTGTTCTGATCCCCGAGATGCCGTCGGCATCCACCGTGGCAACAGCACCGAGTACATCGGCGTTGGGAATGAACTGAAGCATGTAATCTATGGGACGGGCCGTATTTATGATCAGCAGGCCTCCCTCAGGCATACCCTTCAACACATTGATGCCCTTCACGATGGTTGGTTCCACGATGACCACGATGTCGGGATGGTGGTTGGTGTAGAGATATTTCATTTCAATCTCTTCGTCGCTTATTCGCACATACTTCCTCGTTGTTACGAGAACGCGATCCGGCAGGTCCTCGTAATTGTCAAAAGCCTGAACAAATTTGCCCTCCATTTTCGCTGCCTGGGCGAAGGCATTGGCAACATCGCGGGCTTCTTTATCCATTACCACCCCCCTCGTCCATACAGTTATTTCATTTACTTTAGCCATAGACAGACTACCTCCTTAAATCGAGATTGATCAGCCCTTGCGAACTGATTCTGTAAAAAACTAAAACACGACAGTGGTTGTTTCCGTTCATATTCACACTAAACCTTTCCTGAATTTCCTTCCTTCTTCTTAAATAGAATGTTTTCCACCTCCTCTAAGTGATTTCTCATTGCCTGTTCGGCAGATGATTCGCTCCCTTTTTTAACAGCCGCCAAAATTTCCTTGTGACCAGCCAGAGATTTATCCTTTCTCTCTTCAGTCTGCAAATATTGCTCTCGTGTCTTGCGGAGAAGACCCACAAGGGCAATAAGTAGTCGCGAGAGCACTTTGTTCTTCGACATAGTGGCCAGGACATAATGGAAGCTTGCGTCGAGCTTCACCGGAACGCGTCCCTCAGAAATTTCTCTTTCCTGTTTTGCGAGAATCTCTTCCAGTTGAGTTATCTTTCTCGGTGTTGCATTCATCGCCGCCAGCCTTGCGATCTCGGGTTCCAGAATCTTGCGGAGGGCGAAGATATCGATTAGGCTGTCCCTGTCGAGAAAGAGCGCTTCCGCGAGCGGCTTGATGATTGTTTCTTCGCTGGAAGCAATCACGTACGTCCCATTACCCTGCCGCCTTTCGACAAGATTCATCGTCTCCAGCGAGAGGATCGCCTCACGCACAGTCAACCGCGACACCTTAAAGGTGTCAGACATCTCCTTCTCGTTTGGCAGTTGGTCGCCGTGTTTCAGCCTACCCTTCTCAATGAGGACTTTGATCTGGTCGACAATGTCCTCATAGGCCCGCCTCTTCTTCACTTCCTTCAGCAACTTCTTATCCTCCTCATTTTTCAAGACATTTGATGGCTTCATGAAAATGTCGAGCACTTATGACAAGGTTTGACGATGGATTGCCACATGCATTGATAAGCTCACCTATAGCAATCATGGCGGCACTGCGGCAGAGAAAAGCGATCTGGGAGCCGACCATACCGTCAGTCAATGATACCAGTTCATTTAGATCAACATCGCGATCCAGCGGCCGCTCCATGGTGTGCACCTTAAATATTTCCAGACGATCTCGTCGATCGGGGACGGAAAACCTCAGGATGAAATCAAGGCGCCCGGCGCGAGTGAGAGCAGGATCAAGCAAATCCTCCCTGTTTGTAGCCCCGAGAACAATTACCTGGGAGTGATCGCTCAAATTGTCCAGCTCGTTGAAGAACTGTGTTGACACGCGCTCCACGGTGCTGCTTCCCTCCAGTGCCGCATTGCGACTCATACCCAGGGCGTCTATATCGTCGAAGAAGAGAATGCTCGGAGCCGACTGCTTAGCCTTCTTGAATATCTGGTGAAGTGCCTTTTCCGATTCCCCGAGCCATTTCGAAAAAAGTATGGGAGCACTGATGGAGATGAAGTTGAGTCCCGTCTCTCCCGCCAGGGCCTTCGCCATGAGAGTCTTTCCGGTGCCGGAAGGACCGGAAAAAAGAACGCCTCTCGGCGGTGTCACCTTTCCCCGGGCAAAAAGGTCCGTATAACGCGCCGGCCACTCTATGATCGAAATCAGCGCGTCCTTGATGTTACTGAGCCCCCCGACATGGTGCCACTTTGTTGTAGATCTCTCCGTGAAGAATTCGCGGGTCGCTGTCGGTTCCACTTCGCGTAGCGCCGTCAAGAAATCCTCCATAGTGATCTCTAAGCCATCCAATTTCGTAAGCACTGCATCAATATGATTCTCATCCTTCGGAGTCAGGTATCTTCTCAGGGCAACCATTCCCGCCTCTTTGCAGAGAGCTTCAATATCTGCCCCTACGAAGGCGTGAGTGATAGCGGCGAGCCGCGCAAGGTCTACATCTGGCGCGAGCGGCATGTTGCGGCTGTGAATGCCCAGAATTGTCAGGCGGCCTTCCACATTAGGAACAGGAATCACGACCTCACGATCAAATCTCCCGGGTCTCCTGAGCGCGGGATCGATGATCTCCGGAATATTGGTTGCTCCTATGACAATTACATGCCCTCGGGAAACCATGCCATCCATAAGGGCGAGCAGCTGAGCCACCACCCTCTTTTCCACGTCGCCCAATACCTCCGCCCGCTTGGGGGCAATGGCATCGATCTCATCGATGAAGATGATACTCGGCGCCTTCAGGGAGGCCTCCTCGAAGATCTCGCGGAGTTTCGCCTCGCTCTCGCCATAGAACTTGTGGATTATCTCAGGACCGTTTACCCTGATGAAATGCAGTTTCGTTTCGCTTGCGATTGCCCTAGCAATCAGAGTCTTCCCAGTTCCCGGAGGGCCGTAAAGCAGCACGCCCTTCGGCGCCTCTATACCAAGCTTCTCGAATACCTCGGCATACCTCAAGGGAAGTTCTACCAACTCCCGGACCAACCGTAGTTCTTTCTCGAGGCCGCCGATATCTTCGTACGAGACACGCGAGGCGCTGTCGAGGACAAAGTCGGGCCTCTTCAACACGAATCTTGTCTTCTGATTGATGATAACCCCGCCGACCGGAGACGTCGCCTCAATCTGAAAGAAACGTTCCTTTCCTGCCAGGAAGGGAACATTGATCTTATCGCCGGCTATGACGGCCATTCCCTGAAGTACTTTTGCAAACTGATCGAGTTCCTGTTCATCCGGCAATACGTACGAAAAGTCAACAGGGATCAGTACGACGGTGGTTGCGGTCGCTCTTGATATCTTTCTGACGCCTACCATTCCGCCTAAATGGACGCCGGCATTCTCCCGCGTGTTACCATCGATCTGAATCGATTGCTTGCCCTGCGATTCAGGAAAAGTGCCGGTGATCCTGGCAACCGTTACTCTTTCGCCGCTGATTTCGATGACGTCCCCGAGAACGGCATTCAATGAATTGATATCCTCAGGACTAAGACGTGCAATGCCTTTGCCTATGTCTTCAGCAAAGGACTCCCTAACTTTCAACTCGATCCGAGCGCTCATATTTTTGTTATTTGCTTCAGCCAGATATAAAGATTATCTAATCATCTGATGATTTGATTATCATACTGCTTCACATTCAGTCAAGAAATATTTTCATTTGCCCTGAGGTCGTCTCTCTTCTCTTCGCCGGGCCTGAAAAGCCTACGGCTCGAACACTTGCTTATCGCGCGCAGCAAGCTGTCCAATTGACTTGCGGTGAATTTTCCGAGATTTTTCGTCTCCAAAACCCGTTGATATGAAAGGTTTCGTATGATAAGAGTTTACCCGATTTCGCACCTGTCAGCGGGTGTTTGCAAGTAGAATACGTGGAAGTGAACAGAGATGAGAGATAAAGTTTTGTCGCCCGTCAGTGCTCCTTCGCCTTCCTTTGCAAAGCGCTACGGTCTTATTTTAGCTTCAGTCCTGTTAGGGGCAATTATACTACTGCCGCCACCGGCAGGATTGACAGTAGCAGCGTGGAGAATGATAGCTATTCTCATCTTTTCAGTCATTGTGTGGATGAGCGAGGCTATGAGCTACCCGGTGAGCGCTGCCGTTATAGTATCTGTCATGGCATTTCTTTTGGGCCTTTCTCCCGACCTCACAAATCCGAAGGTGCTGATGGGTACATCGAACGGGCTGCGAATCGCCCTTGGCGGCTTCAGCAACACAGCCTTCGCGCTCGTGGCTGGAGCTTTGTTTATCGCTGCCGCAATGATGAAGACGGGCCTCGACAGACGTATCGCACTCGTGGTTCTCTCCAGAGTGGGCACTACCCCCAAGAGGATTATCGTCGGGGTCATCATCGTCGGGTTCGTCCTCAGTTTCTTCGTTCCGAGTACAACGGCCAGGGTCTCCTGCTTAGTACCGATAGTCATGGGAATAATAATTGCCCTCGGTATCGACAAGAGAAGTCGATTCGCAGCAGTGATGATGATTACCACGGCTCAGGCGGACAGCATCTGGAACGTCGGGATCAAGACGGCGGCGGCCCAAAACCTGATTGCCGTGGGCTTCATAAAGACTCAGTTGGGCATAGACCTCTCATGGACGTATTGGTTCATATGTGCTGCACCATTTGCCGCCATAATGTCCGTGGTCCTGTATTTTGTCATGGTCAAGGTGATGCCTCCCGAAACAGACGAGATTGCCGACGGAAACGCCATCGTAAGGAAGGCGCTTGCAGAATTGGGGCCGATGAAACCCGATGAAAAGCGCCTGATGGTAATATCCCTAATCCTGCTGGGCTTCTGGGTAACGGAAGGTTCTCTTTTTGGTTTGCATATCCACCCTTTTGACACTTCAACTACCACCATCGCCGCCATTTCCGTCATGCTTCTCCCCGGCATCGGCGTCATGAACTGGAAACAGGCACAGGAAAATGTTCCTTGGGGCACGGTGGTTGTTTTCGGCGTAGGTATAAGCCTGGGCTCGGCCCTTCTTTCGACCAAGGCGGTATCGTGGATCGCCCAATGGGTGGTGACTCTGTTCGGCCTGGAGTATCTTTCCTCAGTGCTCATCATCGCCGTTCTGGCTTCGTTTCTGATTATCATTCATCTCGGGTTCGCAAGCGCTACGGCGCTTGCCGCAGCGATGATACCGATTATCATTTCCACGATGCAGAGCGTGAAGACCCCCGGGATAAATGTCATGGGGATGACGATGATTCTCCAGTGGGTGATAAGTTTCGGCTTCATCCTCCCTGTGAACGCACCCCAGAATATGGTTGCCTACGGAACGGATACATTCGAGGTCAAAGACTTCATTCGCACTGGGATTCCTCTAACCATCGCCGCCTATCTCTTGATTCTTCTGCTTGCCGCAACATACTGGAAGTGGATGGGACTTACCTGACGCAATTAGGTTGCAATAGCTTCCGATGAAATACGATCCGTTGTTTTATCCTTATTCTTCGCGGCGCAGCGTTGTCTTTGCCAATAAGGGAATGGTTGCAACATCCCAGCCTCTCGCCGCGCAAGCAGGTCTTTCAATGCTCAAAAAAGGCGGCAATGCGATCGATGCCGCTGTGGCCGCTGCGTCCTGCCTTGCAGTAGTTGAGCCCACTTCCAACGGCATTGGCGGAGACGCCTTCGCCCTGGTCTGGACGGACGGCAAACTTCACGGATTGAATGCAAGCGGCCCCGCCCCTCAAACACTCTCTCTCCAGGCTCTAACGAAGGCGGGCTACGAAAAAATACCCGAATACGGCGTGAGTCCGGTGACGGTGCCCGGAGCGCCGGCCTGCTGGGCCACACTCTCCAGCCGATTCGGTAGATTGCCGCTGACAGAAAGCATGGCGCCGGCGATTAGGTATGCTGAACAGGGTTTTCCGGTCTCGCCTCTCGTTGCCGACTTGTGGCAGACGGCCGTGAATATCTACCGAGCCCAGTCCGGAGAAGAGTTCAAATACTGGTTTGAAACATTTGCGCCTCTTGGTCGCGCCCCTAAGGCCGGCGAGATATGGCGATTACCGGACCAGGCGCGGACCCTCGTGGAGATTGCCGAGACCAACGCCGACGTTTTTTACAAGGGCCGGCTGGCGGAAAAGGTCGGTGAATTTTTCCGAAGCCGCGGAGGGTATCTGACCGCCGATGATCTCGCAGCATTCACTCCTGAATGGGTCGATCCCATCAGCGTAAATTATCGCGGCTATGACGTCTGGGAAATCCCGCCGAATGGCCACGGCATAGTAGTGCTCATGGCTCTCAATATCCTCAAGGGTTTCGAATTCACGGCGGGTAGCAGAGACGCGGCCGAGACCGGTCACCTCCAGATAGAGGCTCTGAAGCTCGCTTTTGCTGACGGTCTCACATACATTGCCGACATCCGCAGGATGAAGGTAAGGCTCGCAGATCTTCTTTCCGATGCATTTGCGGCACAGAGGCGCAGCTTGATCGGAAAGAGGGCGTTGGTTCCTCTGCCCGGTAAGCCTCCGCACGGCGGGACGGTTTATCTCGCTGCCGCTGACGGAGAAGGAAATATGGTCTCCTTCATCCAGAGCAACTACAAAGGATTCGGGTCGGGCATGGTAATTCCTGGTACCGGCATAGCCCTTCACAACCGCGGTTATTGTTTTTCCATGGATCCCTCACACGACAACTCTCTTGAACCAGGCAAGAAACCATATCACACGATTATTCCGGGTTTCCTGACAAGGGGCAGCGAAGCCGTCGGTCCTTTCGGCGTGATGGGCGCATTCTTCCAGCCGCAGGGCCACATTATGGTGATCATGAATACGGTCGATTTTCTTCTGAATCCCCAAGCCGCTTTGGATGCGCCGAGATTCCGGTGGGAGGAAGGCTTGAGAGTCGATTTGGAACGGCAGTTCCCCAATACCGTTGCCGAGGAATTACTCCGTATGGGACACAACGTAAGATACGCTGCTCCGGACGATCGTGACTTTGGCCGCGGGCAGATCATCTGGCGCAACGAAGAAGGTGTGTTGGCTGGTGGCAGCGAACCCCGCGCCGACGGCCAGATTGCTGCATGGTAGAACTATACTGACTAACAGCCTAATTTGTGCTTGATTTCACAATAAAAATGAAGTAGAAAATTTACAAGACTGAAAGCATAGGGGTGCCCACGCGGCTGAGATCATACCCTCAGAACCTGATCTGGATAATACCAGCGGAGGAAACTACATATATCTGATAGTTTTTCTGGGGCATATCCGAAAAGGTATGCCCCATCTTATTTTCATTTATGTCGTTCGCAAATTATTAGAGGAGTGCTTCCAAGATGACGCAATTGAATAAAGCAAAAAAGATGATCGCATCCCGGGAAATGAAGATGTGTGCCAAGACGGAACGCGTGTCGCCTTTCTTCATCCGCGATGGAGTTCAAAACGGAACCATAGTTGTCGTACGCAACAAAAAACACACTGGGATAGCCCCCCTCTCCATAGGCAAAGGCCTGAGAACCAAAATAAACGCCAACATCGGAACATCCAAGGATCGTGTGGATCTCAATCTGGAACTCGCAAAAGTCAAGGTCTCGGTAGACGCGGGAGCAGATACGATCATGGACCTGTCGACGGGGGGTGATATCAGAAAGATAAGACAGGCGATCATCGCAGCATCGACTGTGCCCGTAGGGACGGTCCCAATATACCAGGCAGCGGCGGAGATGATGGAAAAAAAGAAAGCCATCATGGAGATGACTGCCGAAGACCTGTTCAGGGTCATCGAAGAAAACGGCGAAGACGGGGTTGACTTCATCACCGTTCACTGCGGCGTGACAAGAAGAAGCGTAGCCTGTATTGAGGAAGAGGGCCGCATTCTGGGAATCGTGAGTCGGGGCGGGTCCATCCTGAGAAACTGGATGTCATTTAACGATCGAGAGAATCCGCTTTACGAGCAATATGACAAGCTCCTGGAAATCGCAAAACGCTACGACATGGTTCTCAGCCTGGGCGACGGCCTCAGACCAGGGTGTCTGGCCGACGCAACGGACCGGGGGCAGGTGCAGGAGCTGATTATCCTGGGTGAGCTTGCAAAAAGGGCAAGAGCAAAGGGCGTTCAGGTGATGATCGAAGGCCCCGGCCATGTGCCCATCCGCGACATACAGGCAAACATAGAGCTGCAGAAGAGTCTATGCAACGGCGCACCTTTTTACGTCTTGGGTCCTCTGCCCACGGACATAGCTCCGGGGTACGACCATATCACCTCGGCGATAGGCGGAGCAATAGCCGGATCGTTCGGGGCGGATTTCCTCTGTTATGTAACGCCGTCGGAACACCTCCGCCTCCCTACCCTCGAAGACGTGAGGGAAGGTGTAATGGCCTCAAAGATTGCCGCGCACATCGCGGACATAGCAAAGGGGGTTCCCGGCGCTCTCGAGAAGGACATAACTATGGCGTGCATGAGAAAAGACTTCGACTGGCAGGGTCAGGTTAAGGCTTCTATCGATCCTGCAAGGACTGAAAAACTTCTCGAAAAAAGCAAGAGCGCGAAAGAAGAGGGCTGCACGATGTGCGGCGAATTCTGTGCAATCAAGTTGGGAAAGATCAAAAGCCACGGTTCTCGATAATAAATCCCGAATTCGTCAACGTCTGACCGATCCCAAAGGCGGAACTCACACAGAAGCCCTTTGAATTCCTTTCAGTATCCCTACCCTGAAACAGCCTAAATCCTGCTTGACTAAACCCCAAAAAAAATATAGTCAAATTGGGTTTATACTAAATAGACAGGCTATTTATGGAAGAAAGCGAACTCCTGAGAAAGAAAAAGGAAAAGATAGAATCCCTGAAGGCGGAAGGCGTTGATCTCTATCCCAACGACGCCCGGGTCAGGGATACGGCGGCAGCCATTAGCACACGTTTTGCCGGAATGGACAACGATGCCTTGGGAAAAGTCGACGAGAGATTCACCATAGCCGGCAGGCTGATGGCAATCCGTGACTTCGGCAAAGGTTCCTTTGTCATGATTCAGGACAGGACGGGACGGTTTCAGGCCTTCGTGAGAAAAAATCAGGTCGGCGAAAAGGCGTATCAGCTGTTCAAGAAGTTCGATGTCGGGGACATAATTTTTGTCGCGGGGAAGATATTCAGGACAAAGACTAACGAGCTTACGATCGATGTTGACGAGCTGAGGCTGCTGTCCAAGGCAATGCGCCCTTTGCCGGAGAAATGGCATGGGCTCACGGACGTAGAGATCAAATACCGGCAGCGTCACCTGGACCTCATCGCTAATCAAGAAACAAGAGATGTCTTTATCAAGAGGAGTCGCATCATCAGCCTCATACGCTGCTTCATGGAAGAGAGGGATTTTCTTGAAGTGGAGACCCCGATGATGCAGGCCAAGCCGGGAGGCGCAATGGCGCGCCCGTTCAAGACTCATCACAACGCGCTGGGAATGGATTTCTATCTCAGGATAGCCCCCGAACTGTATCTGAAGAGACTTGTGACGGGCGGTTTGGACCGCGTATACGAAATAAACAGAAATTTCAGAAACGAGGGCATCTCCACTTTTCACAACCCGGAATTTACGATGATGGAGTTCTATCAGGCCTACGCAACCTACGAAGACCTTATGGCGATGACAGAAGAACTGTTCAACTACATCGCCTGCGCACTTAACGGCTCCCCAAAATTTGAGTATCAGGGGAATCAAATCGACCTTACTCCCCCATGGCCCCGCATATCGGTAAGAGAGGCTATTCTAAGATACGGCAAAATAGCCGCCGACATCCTGGATGAAGGTGCACGGATGATATCGTATGCTAGAGAACTCGGCCTTGACGTCAAGGACGGCGATTTTCCGGGAACGGTGTTGATGGCGATATTTGAAGGATTGGTGGAGGATAAGCTGATCCAGCCCACTTTCATAACGCACTACCCTGTCGAGGTCTCTCCACTTGCCAGAAAGAATCCGGATCACCCGGAGGTAACGGACAGGTTTGAGCTTTACATCTCTGGGAAAGAGATTGCCAATGCCTTCTCCGAGATCAACGATCCCGTTGACCAGAGGGAAAGATTTGTCATGCAGCTCCGGGCAAGAGAGGCTGGTGATGAAGAGGCCCATGAAATGGATGAGGATTATATCCGGACCCTCGAATACGGGATGCCG
>Ga0335081_10019160_pt1 | contig 11063 bp, 8 predicted proteins | sample Lox_Sample_35_FD_206713 | JGI IMG/M metagenome (GOLD analysis project Ga0335081, IMG submission 206713) | Soil microbial communities from Loxahatchee National Wildlife Refuge, Florida, United States - Lox_Sample_3.5 | ecosystem: Environmental > Terrestrial > Soil > Wetlands | place: USA: Florida...
GAGCAGGAATATACAAAAGATAAACCCAATGCGTTCTTTAAATGTCATGGGAATAACGGGAGATTGACCGGGAAACCAAGACTGCACGGCCGCGAGGACCCGATTTCGGAGATCGGGAATCTCAAGCCATTGTGCCAACAAAAGGTAGCCATCCCCATAGGTAAGAGGGGTAAGATTTACCAAAAAGGCAAATAGACCCACCTCTCCCACCGTCAAGAAAAACAAAGGGAAAAACGGGGGCCAACCCATCGTCAACCACCACCCGATAAACCCAATTTCCGTGGCCAACAGCTGGAAAAATAATCCGGCGAAGATGATCTGCATTCGCTGGGACTTCGACCGGACCCACACAAAATCCGAGAAATCAATATAAGCCGCAGGACAAATATTTAAATAGATACGGATCCCGCAATCCTTGACCCGACCGCCGTAACGGACCAAGGCAAGACCGTGAACGAATTGGTGAGGGATCGAAATGAGGAAGAAGGAAACTCCCGCAAACAACAGGATATCCCAGAAATTGGTGAAATCGGCCAGAATTCGCATTTGAATGCTCAAGAAGGGGCTTCCATAATAATAAACAATATACGTTACCGGGATCAACAAAACAAGGGAAACTAAAGCGAATGGAAGGCTGAAACACCAACCGAAAAGTGGTAGGAGGCGCTGCAGGATGGCTTGGGGGGATCCAAAACTGATCTGTTTCGTAGGAGCCCAAGGATCAATCGAATTGGGAAAGGCCTCTTGCACCAGGATGGAATTTCCAATGAACAATTTTTCCTGGCTTAATTTATCGATCATGGCCTCGAATAGATCGCGATCCAAGGTCAAATGAAATTCTTCATCAAATCGTTTTTTTATCTCCTCAAAAGAGAGTTTCCCGTTGAGTTGTCGGCAGAGGAAATATTCCTCTGCTCCGAGCTCAATCGTCTCCTTGTCTTCGGGGCGGATAAGAAGGTAGCGCACAGGATCTCCCTTTGTGCGCCGAAAAACCACTTTAAGATCGCTGCGAAATACATGTCGTTCGAATGACAAGGCCGCCCTACTTGTAAAGTGTCTTGGGAATTGCGGATTTTAAATATCGTACTCCCAGTCCGGGTTTCAGGATGCGTCTATCGATCTGGTCTCGTCGAAGATGGAATAAAATTCTTGTGGTGGACCGTTTCGTCCCCTGGGTCATCCAAGAGTTCTTTCCAGAACTCTGAGGCGGCCTGCGAACCAGAATTCCTGGTCGCTTCCCTATATTCGTTGGCCACCTTCTGGAACTTGGGATTGATTTCCATCGCAGCCTGCAATTCCCCCACGGCCGGTGGGTAGTCCCCTTGTTCGTATAAAACAATTCCCAATTTCCAGTGGGCCAAGGCAAGGCTTGGGTTGAGAACCAACGCCTCCTGATATTCAGCCTCGGCTTCCTTGTAATTCTTTTGAGCCACATAAACATCTCCGAGCATCAAATGAGGCAACGCCGTCCGGGGAGCAAGGCGCACCGCCTCTTCAAAGCAGATTTTGGCCTTGTCATATTCCTTGTTCCGGAGATGGATGCCTCCGAGTCCAGAGATGATGGCGATGTTCTTTGAGCTTCGATTAGAAACCTGTTTGTAACATGCGCTTGCGGCTTCGTATCTTCCTGTTTCCAGGTAAACGGTTCCCAACTCAAAACAGACCCTGACCAGGCTTGGATCAAAGTGAAGGGCTTCCTGAAATTTTGCCTCGGCCCTTGAAAACTGCCCCTGTTCCAGGTAAATCTTCCCTTCCATGAAATGTGCAAAAGCCATCTCTGGATCGATCTGCTGCGCCGCTTGGTAGGCTTTCATGGACCTTTTGTACTCTTTGTTTTTAAAAAAAATGCCCCCGAGCATCAAGTACGCATCAATTTCGCTGGAATTCAGCTTCAGGACCATATCCAACTCCCAAACCGCTTCCGTGTATCTTTGCTGTACGGTATACACCCACCCGAGCATCAAGTGGGCATCCGAAAATCGGTCGTTGGATTTCAACGCCGCTCGGTAAGCCGTAACCGCATCATCATGCTGGCCCAAGGCCAGATGGATGTTTCCAAGCATCAGAAGCGCGGTGGAAAGATCCGGGTCAACCGCCAACACTTTTTTGACTTCGACGGTACACTCGTCGTACCGCTTTTGCTCAAATAGGACATACGCAGTCCGCAGGACCGCCGTCGCTCCACATCCATAACTTTTCAACTGGGGCACCCAGTCCGCACCGGGCATATTTGACGTCATGGCATTCACCGCATTTGCGCTGGACGTGTTGAGATCATACAACCCTTAGACTCCGATAGTTGATTGAAGATCCATGGCATAGCCTCTTGAATGCGAATCCTCGACACACAATCGATTACTCAATAACAATCTGGTGAAAATCGACGATATTCTCTCGGACTTTGTCCGACTCGGGAAATACCTAAAACCCCAAACCCACCCGTCGGAGGATAGTAATGCTACAACTGAACAGCCTTGTCTGTCAACCCCTCTTTTGAGGGACTTTATAGAAACCCCTTATTATTATTAAGCTTTTCCTCGAATGTCATTAATCCTTGAACCATGACCTTCCTATTACCCAAACAAATCAACTGAGACACCGAAGTATCTATAGAGCTCTATCTGAAATGATATTGGACCCAGGTCTCTTCGCCATTCACACCCCGGACTCTCACCTGGAGGATAACCGGATCGGACCCTGAAGAAGTCACGCCGGGAACGACGGAGGCACCTTCACAGGTTGTGGGAAGAGTGATCGTCCCACTCGTGGAGGAGGGACCGGGGAACGGGCTGTTGACCGTACAGACCGATTGCCCCACCGTTATCTGCCCGATCAGATCCACCTGCCCGATCGGAAAAGTAGTCGGGAGGGTCCATTCAACCGTCAACGACTGGCCGAGCAAGGCGTCGTTCAGGGTATGGCCTGTCGGGCTCGTGATCCGGATGGATTCGGTTGTCATCGATCGCAGAAGGTCCGTATAGCTCAACTGGTTCGTGTTTGTAGTAAGGTTGAATGTGTAGAGCTCCCCGATAGATGGAACAGGTAATAACACACCGAATTGATCTAGTTGGAGGCTCATCGAACTGCCCACCTCTGGATAAAGGGTATCCACAAATACGGTTGACGCTTTTATCAACGGGATGGTCGTAGTGCTATTCGCCGCCTGGGCACTGATCAGTTTCCCCGTGGGCGCGATTGCTTGAAGCTGAAAGAGCGGATAGGCACCGTCGCTTGTACCGCCTGCCATGATTTGAACCATGATCGCCTGCGCTTGTACATTCGCAACTTGTTGATTGCCGAAGAAGCGCCAGGATCCGTCGGCCTGCTGTTTAAAGCCGATCCCCCCCTCTCCCTTATCAACCACCCGATACAGGATCTGCCCGTCTTGAGCCCATGAGAACGTGGCAACGACATGAATTACTTTATCCGAATCATCGTATGAGACGATCCGATCGACCGTAAAGGCCTTAAGCTGAAGCGCAACACCCCGCAGAAGGGAGGCAAAGTCGGCCGTACCAACATCTTTTCCAAATCCGTCCTGTATGTAGTTGTCATCAAAATACCTAGCCAGATCGGTGTCGGCAAGGAACAAACCCTCCGTACGGGCCTTGCCCACCACATTCAAAAGGGTGGCGTTTACCCCGTTGAAGGCCGTTTGAATTGCCGCCGTTGTGGGAATAACAACGGTAGTGATGCTGTTTGTTGCCTGCTGACCCGACGTAGTTGTGGTGTTGACGGCAAGGGTGCTCGTTGAAGAATCGAAAGAGAGCGTGGAGGTCTCATTCATGCTTGAATCCTGAATCGTCACCACACCGCTTGCATCGATTTGCGATAGCGCAAGGACGGCGTCGAAACCGGCACCGTCTGCGTTGAACGGAGTGGTGATAAGGTCGAACGTTTGTGGATTAAGATCGTGATCGTTCACCCATCTCCAAACAATGTCCTTGGCAACGTTTGCCAGTATCGAAACCTCAGGCTCGGTCGGAAGCGGTGTGGAACTCCCCATGCCGGCAAAGGCATCCAGAACCTTCAATCCCTTAATCTGGTACCAAGTTCCAATAATCAGATCGGTAAAAGGATGGATGTTTACATTGCCGGTGTGGATCCCCACACTGAAGAGAGAAGATCCTGACGACAGATCCACCTTGAGCAGAAAAGGGGCGGTTAATCCGGTGACATCGATACGGTATTTTCCCAGCGCGTCGGTCGTTCCCGTTTTTGATACACCATTCCGGTCTTTTACCGTCACAACCGCATTGGCAATGGGCGCACCCACGGCGGCCGTTCCGGTGAGGCTGGAAGGGACCGGGCCTTTTTTCCCCCCACCGCAACCCTGAAAAACGCAAGCGAACAAAACCACGCTTATCCAGATCAGGGCCATCCTGAGGAAATGAGTCACCATCGTCTCGTTTTAAGAGGGCACCATCTAATATTGACCCATTCGCTGGGTCAGCGTCCTCGAGCCGGCCATCTTAATTCCGCGTTGAGCTTGAACGATACGGCGTTCTATTCGAAGAAGCGAATAGGAAAAAACGGCTTCCCCCTGCGGATCGATGACCTGTTGAATTCCGTTTCGAAGCGAGCGGGACACAAAGTGAACACGGCCGTCGGCATTTTCCGCCACCAAGGATCCATTCGTGTATTCTGTCACCCGGATGGAATCGATCCATCGTCCTTGTTCAAATAAATCCGCTCGCACTGTTTTCTCCTTCTCGGTGAAGGTGAGGATGGCTCGGTGCTCTTTGTCCATGACGATCTCCTTGGAGCCGTTTTCACTGCTGATCGGGCCTGTGTTCGGAGCTTTCCAGAACCAGATCGGGTTGAGAATCAATACATCAATCAGGCCGGTGATCGTATAGACATGAAAGATGACCAACCCCAAGAAAACGAGCTCGTCTTCCCATTTGTTTCCGACTTCAGCGTTCCATTTTCCAAGGCTTCGCGAAAGCGTAAAGGGACCAATGCACCCAACAACGAAGAAACACACAAGAACAATCATGGCAACGGCAGACCGCATTCCTTTCGGAACCCTCATGATTATCTCCTTCTTAATTTATTAATATCGACTAAAGACATACGGATTGGGCAGGATGACTTCCCGTCGCGCTGGCCGGATAAGAGGCGGCATGAATCCGTGGATTTTCCGCACGTAAGATCTAAAAAAACCGAGGAAAGCGATTAAACCTTCCCTTCAATATAGGGAACCTCGAAGACTTTTGGATGCATGATCGGGCCATGGCCGAAATAGCCGTCTTCCCCGAACAGTTCGCCATGGTCGGACGTGATGATGATATGAGTCCCTGGCGGGCACTTTTTGAACAGCCTTTCCATCAGACGATCCACCTCCTCGATGGCCGCAATCTGCCGCGCCCGGAAAAGATCCAGATGTTTTTTCTCGAAGTAGTATCCGGTCAGGTCCGGCGATTCGGGCCGATGTCCCAAAACATCTTCCCCGGCTCGCTTGAAAACTCCGTTTTCTCCATGAAGAGACGGCATTTCCTCGGGTGGGATTCCGTAAGGATAATGGGCTTCTCCTAGGTTCAACAGATAAAAGGCCGGACCGGAGTCAAACGATACCTCGTTAATCATGGTTTCGAAATCGTTGTAACGGTCCATCAGTTTGTACGTGTCGAATGAGGCATTCAGAATGGTCATCGGGTTGATGATCGGCATCGAAACCCGTGCATGGGTTTTGTACCCTCTGGACTTCAAGAACTGCGGAAGCCAGAAGCGGGGGACGAAATCTTTCATCGCGAGTTCCCCTATTCCCAACCGGTCCCCCCATTTCAGATAATCCTTTTTATAGACCTCCGAGGCGAACACCCCCTCCGGACTCCGATGCGGGGTCATCCCCATCAGATAGACGAAATGAGACGGAGAAGTCCATCCCGCGTAGCTGTATCGCTGCTCCGGATGGCCGAGATTTCTCATGTTCGGAGTTGCCGCGGATGCAAAGGAATCGTAACGGGCACTGTCGATGATCAGATAGATCAGATGATTCATTGAACGGCCCTGTTTACATATAACCCAGTTCGCGCAGGCGCTCCATGATCCCTTCCTTGTCCTGCCGTCGTCCACCCCGTTCCGTGGTATGCTCCAGGTCCTGCTCCCAGGCCGGGAGATCACTGGTCTTGGTGGTGGTGTCCTTCGTCCCCAGCGAGCGGTAGCCCTGGGCATAGAGGGGGTTCACCGGAATTTTGCGGCTGTGAATCAGGTCCCATATTTCCCGCTCCCGGAAGTGAAGGATCGGATGGACACGGTAATGATCCGGAGTCCTCCTTGGGCTAAAATAAATCTCGTTCGATCGAGCCGACTGCTCGTCCCATCGGACACCCGTATACATGGCCGTGATACGATGCGACTCGATAAAAAGATTCATGGCCACCGTCTTCATCAAATGGTTGCCGACATAGGACTCCGGCTCCCAGACAAAGGTTTCCTCGGCATAGTTCAGCTTTTTGAGCTCTTCCCGATTGCGGAAACTCAAGTCCGACACCCTGACGACGTCGCCCGGTTTCCGGACTAACCGCATAACGTCATCGTTCTTCACCTCATGAATTTTGAGGGACCATTCCCGCTCCATTCGATCTTTAAACGCCAGGACCTCTTCAAAAACATAGCCCTCATTAATAAAGATCAAATCCGGAATGGCACAGTTTCGCTCGCGGCTCACCTCCCGGATCAGCCAGAGCATCACCGTGCTGTCTTTTCCGCCCGTCCATGCCACGACCGCCTTTTCCAGGCCAAACCGGTCGAATGCATCCCGGACAACCTGCTTGCCTTGTTCGATCTTCCCGTCCAAATGAAGTTTTTCGTAATACGATTTGTTGATTGTGTTCTCCATCAGAGGTCTCCTACTCGCTTGTTGTGTTCACCGTGATTTTTCCGTCCCTGGAAATGGTGCCAATTTACAATGCATCCAGAAAAAACATCAAACAACCCGAACAAAAGGTATTTCAAGATGAAATGACTATCTACACTACAAAAAACGGGCTTGAAGTTCAATCCCCCTAAAGGAGGGGGAGAAGCAGGGTTGGACCCTCGGTTCCCACGCCGCCGGGCGAACCGGACGCGCCTAGTGTTTTAGACGCGAAATGCATTATAATTGCGGAATGCGAATCCTCCCTATCGAAGATCAACAAGACCTGTCCGCGGTCGTCAAGAAAGGTCTTCAGGAACAGGGCTACACAGTCGATACCGCGCTTGACGGTGAAGAAGGGCTGTTCATGGCGGAAAACTTCCCGTTGGATGCAATCGTGCTGGATATTTTGCCGCCCAAAATAGACGGGCTCGCTCTCCTCAGTCGCATTCGGAAAAATCGTGGGCCTGGATTGCGGTGCGGACGATTACCTGACCAAACCCTCCGCCTTCCAAGATCCGGTCGCAAGAATAGGAACTCTCCTGCACCGTAAAGCTGAGAGGAGAAAAAGGCCGCGCTGAAAATTGATGCGGCGTCTCACAATCGGACGCGGCTTCCATCCTCGCACGCCGAACGCTCCATCCTTTCTTTGACTGGAATCCAAAATGCACTATAATGGAAGGGTGAGCCGATCACTCCTTCGCAAACAAGTCCGCCGTGAAATCGTGGCCCTGGCCATGCCGGTGGTCCTCAGCAGCCTGTTGCAGCGGACCGTGAGCATCGTCGACATCTTTTTGGTCGGCGGACTGGGTGCGAACGCGATCGCGGCCGTGGGAATCGGCCAGCTCTTGGTCTTCATGGCCCTGACGGTCATCTGGGCGTTGTCATCCGGCACGACGGTCATCATCGCCCAACTTTACGGAGGCCGCCGGCAACCGGAAGCGGCGCGCATCGCTTTCCAGTCCATCCTGTTATGCATTTTTCTTTCCATTCTGATCAGCCTGTTTGGCGGGTTTTTCGGACAGGAGGGCGCGCGCTTTCTGGGGTCCGAGCCGGCCGTGATCTATTTGGCGGACGGGTATCTCAAAGTGATCTTCGGGGCGTTCGGATTCATCGCCCTGGTGAATCTCCTCTCCAACATTCTATACGGGGTGGGGGACACCCGCAGCCCTCTCATCGCGGTTATCATCACCAACGTCCTGCACGTGTTGATCGCCTATCCCCTCATCTACGGACTCTGGGGGGCGCCGCACCTCGGCGTCGTCGGGGCGGCCACCGCCGTCGGAATCTCGGAAGCCGTCGGCGTGGGGATCCTTCTCTGGGCCCTCTACCGGCGCGGGGCGATCCATGTGGGACTGTTCAATTTGGCCCTGCTGAAGGAAGTGATCCGAATCGGACTTCCGGTCTTTGGAGATCGGGCGCTGCAGCAGGCCGGCCAAACTTTCTATATGAAGATGATCATGTTTTACGGAACGGCCGCCTACGCCGCGCATCAGGTCGGCGTCTCGATTGAGGCGCTTTCCTTCATGCCGGGGTACGGGCTCTCCATCGCCGCGACCACCGCGGTCGGACAGAGTCTGGGAGCCAATCAACGCGATCGGGCCAACCTGGTTAACTGGGAAGCCAATAGGTTCGCCGTGATGCTGATGGCCTGCATGGGCCTCTTGTTTTTCTTTTTCCCGTACATTTTGCTCCGCCTGTTTACCAGCGATCCCGAAGTCATTCGTCTGGGGACCCTTTTCCTAAAAATCGCGGCGATTCTACAAGTCCCTCTGGCGATCACGATGGTGCTCTCCGGCTCGCTCAGAGCCGCCGGCGACACGCAATACCTCCTCTTCACCACAATCGTGGGAAGCTGGCTCGTTCGGATCCCTTTGGCCTATATCTTTTCGGTCGGTCTCGGATTCGGCCTCCCGTTCGTCTGGAGCGTCATGGTCGTCGATTGGTTTGTACGGATGACCCTGCTCCTGATCCGTTACCGCTCCGAGCGCTGGCATCGCCCCTCCGTCATCCCGGAACAGGCCTTTCATGAACTCCCGGATTGATCTTCGAAGCGACACCGTGACCCGCCCGACTCCGGCGATGCGAAAAGCAATGGCCGATGCCGAGGTGGGAGACGATGTCTTCGGCGAGGATCCCACGGTCAACCGTCTTCAGGAGCGGGCGGCCGAGTTGTTGGGGAAAGAGGCCTCGCTGTTCGTTCCGTCGGGCATCATGGCCAACCAGCTTGCCGTCCGACTTTTAACACAACCCGGCGATGAGGTGATCATCGAGGCCCAGGCCCATATTTTCCATTACGAGGCCGGGGCCGGGGGAGCCCTGAGCGGGATTCAATTCTACGGTCTTCCCGGCGCTCGCGGTATTCTGGAAGCGGACCAGGTGGCCGATGCGATTCGAACGGATGAAATTTATCTCCCGCCCACCCGTCTCGTTTGTCTTGAAAATACGCACAACCGCGGCGGCGGAACAGTCTATCCTCTTGAGAAGATCAAAGCAATCGCCAAGATCGCGCGGCGCCGCGGGGTGGCCATGCATCTGGACGGAGCAAGAATCTTCAATGCCTCCATCGCAAGCGGCATTTCCGCTGCCAAGTACGCCGAGTCTTTCGATACCGTCTCGTTCTGCCTGTCCAAAGGGCTGGGCGCGCCGGTGGGATCGTTGATCTGCACTACGACCGATCGGATTCCATTACTACGACGACTACGGCGGATGTTCGGCGGCGGGATGCGTCAGGCCGGCATACTGGCCGCGGCCGGACTGTACGGGCTGAAACATAACATCAAACGCCTCGCGGAGGATCACGCCCATGCCAAGAAACTGGCGATGGCGCTCGCAGACCTTCCGAGTATCTCACTCCACCCGAATCATGTCGAGACGAACATCGTGATCTTCGATATCGCCAAGACCCGCTACACCCCCGAGCGGGCCGTGGAGACGCTGAAAAAAGAAGGCGTCTTGGTCGTCCCTTTCGGCAAAATGCTGCTTCGCGCCGTGACGCATCTGGACGTGAGCGCGAAGGATATTGACAAAGCAATCGCGGTTCTTCAAAAGGTCTTTCGATAGAATTTCCTCATTCCATCAAAAGCGTGGAGAAAAATAATGGGGAAACCCAGGTTCGGCCGAAAAAAAATCGTAAAGGAAAATAAAAAGTCTCACCGACAGTCCAGAGTATCAGGGAGTTCCATCAAGTCGACATTCTTTCGTAAAGCGAGTAATCGGGCAGTTGCCGGTGAGGAGATCATCGCTGCAATTGAGCGACTTCGACAGCGCGGCACCTGGGCTGACCAGTATAAGCGGACAAAGCGATGGTGAAGCGCATGTCCCAAGTCTGACCTTGAAATATAAGTTTCATCTTACGACGGTCGTCAAAGCCAAAGCGGGCACCCCATCCATCATATAGTCCTTTATCAAATATCAAATCCTGCCATGAACGATCGTTCAGGTTTGCCCGATACCGTCGGACGAACCAGCGTCAAAGGCTAAACCACTTCGCCCATTCCTTCATCAATAAGAGAACAGCCTAAATTGCCGACGTTTTAATTTGTCCCACCCGACGAATCGGCTTGACGGACAGAGGCCAGGAGGTACACTTGAAGTGTATTCTTGTTCATCAATAATCACGGCGTGAATTATGACGGCCAAATTTATAAAGATAAGAGTTCTATTTGCTCTGACTAATCTAAACGTGCTGCTTATTATTTGTACCTCTTTTTTAGCCTTCCCGCTGACCGCGATCGGCAAGCCAGACATTGAGGACGCAATCGTTAAAGTTTACACGACCGAGTCTAGCCCCGATTATTCAAATCCTTGGAGCATGCGCGGTTCTGAAGCTGTTACGGGGTCAGGGTGCATAATCGAAGGCAGGCAAATTCTGACCAATGCTCACGTTGTTGAAAACCAAACCTTTATTCAAGTTAAGCGAGAGGGAGATCCCAACCGATATCAAGCGCGCGTCCTTCACATCGCCCACGATGTGGATTTAGCGCTCCTTACTGTAGACGATCCAAAATTCTTTTCCGATGTGCAGCCCCTTCGGCTTGGTGATCTGCCCCAACTGCAGCAGGAGGTTCGAGTGTACGGTTTTCCGCTGGGGGGTGATTCTTTGAGCATCACTAAAGGAATCATTTCTCGCATAGAGCATCAATTCTATGCACACAGTTACAAGAGGTTCCTAGCGGTCCAAATCGATGCAGCGATCAATCCA
>Ga0335081_10019161_pt1 | contig 11062 bp, 10 predicted proteins | sample Lox_Sample_35_FD_206713 | JGI IMG/M metagenome (GOLD analysis project Ga0335081, IMG submission 206713) | Soil microbial communities from Loxahatchee National Wildlife Refuge, Florida, United States - Lox_Sample_3.5 | ecosystem: Environmental > Terrestrial > Soil > Wetlands | place: USA...
AGCTTCGGCCCGGGCCGCCCGCCAGGCGGCCAGGATCGGCTCAATTAAGGCCCAGCGGGCGTCGGATAGGTCGCTGCGGTAGGCACGGCGAGACGTCATGACGGCGATCTTTAGCACGCCATACCCCCAAACTGTGGGACCTCGCTAACGGATTTTTCCCAGCACAGGGACAGACGAGCATCACTGTGGATCAGATGCCCTCTGAGAGCTACTGGCCGGTCGCATCCGAGGCTTCGATCGCGCGACTGGCGCCCGCTGAACCAGCCCGCCGCCAGGCATGCACCCCGAGGGAGGCGACCGCGCCGGGCCCGGCGGCCAGCCGTCCGGATGTCACGTACAAGGCCACGCTGGCAGGCCACGCTGGCAGGAACGACCTGTTCGCACCGCCGAGCTGGGCTAAGACACGGTCCGTCTGGGCTAGCAGGGTCGCGCCAGAGGAACCGGCTTTGCCCGTCGGCACCGCCCTCCACCGCACCTGACGATGGCCGCTGTGACCTTTGCCGCACTTCGCGCTTCGCCGCAGTGAAGCCAAAGATTAGCCGCCGCCCTCCCGCACCTCGTCGAGGGGTTCCGCGAGGATCTCGTTCAGCCGCTGTCCGAAGTAATGACCACGTGGGGCAGCCAGCAGCCCGGGTTCGCCGAGGCCGACGTTGACTGGCCATCGACCGCGGCCGTCCTTGGCGGCGCGGTCGTCACCTACTGGCTCACACCACCACGCAACTCGGCGCCCCACCCGGGCAGGTCACCGAACCGCGATTCGTGGCAGCCTGGACAAGGCTCGCGGTTGGGCGCCTACCGGACCGGCAAACATCAGTGCCCATGGAGCCGGTTGCTTCTCTGATCGGCTGACCGGTGCGCAGGGCTCGGCTGCTCGCCGCGCGGCAATCTGGCGCCGAGGTAGACGGCGCCGAGAATCGCGGTGATCCGCAGGGTGAGCAGTGCGTCGGCATGCGCAGCCGCGACGTAGGCGTGAATGTCCACCGGAATGGTCGGATTCTTGTTCAACACCCCGATGAAACCGACGGTAACCAAGGTAATGACTAGCGGCCCGCCGAGCCCGGTGAGCTTATCCATGCGGCTCCACACCCGCGACGTGAGGCCGATCGCCACCCCGGCAATCCACAGCGGGAACGGGAACAGCAGCCCGCCCAGCCCGAGCAGGACAAGCGCGAGCAGCTCCCGTGGGAACCTACGGACAACCGACATCCCATCAAACGCGAACTGCGGGCCAACGCGCGCGGCTGTGCCGCCGGTCGGCGCTGTGCCCAGCCGTTTACCGGCTGGCGCCCGCCGCGCGGCCGAAACCGCCCGGCCGACGCCACCACCAGTGCGGCGAGCTGGCGGACCAGATTCTGGCCACTCGCGGGCCAGCGGCCGGCCAGGCCCGGCCGCCCGGGTGCCCGCCTGCCCGCGCGGCGAGAGCCCTAAAACGCTTTCCTCGACGGGCCGCACCACGGGTACGGTGACCCGCTGGCCTGCGTCACCGGCCGCAGCCACCCGCCGCGGCCGGGGCGCCGATGCGGGCGGACCGCCAGCCCTCCCCGCGTTGGGTGCGTCAGGCGCGGCGGTTCCGTCCAGGCCTCCGCCGGCCTCCCTGGCATCCAGGTCAGCAGCCTTCGCCTCGTCCAGGCTACGGCGCTCGCGCTCGACCAGCCCGCCGGGATCGCCGAACTTCGCGAGTACCCGGCGGACCTGGGCGGGCTCGACCGCGCGCACGGCCTGACGCTGCTGCTCGATCGCGCCTCGCAAGTTGGCGATGAACCGCAGTCGCTCGTCCGAGCGCAAGATGCCGTGGGCCGCGTCCGCAGCGCGGCTCAGGTAGTCGAGCACAAGCTGCTCGCTACGCGCGCTCATGGGCCGATAGTGCCAGAACCGAAGCCGCTTGTAGCTACCGATCGCGGCAGTACCGTGAACCGGATGAGCGGTGTGGGGCGGCGCACGGGCGGGGACGGGTTCGGGACCTGGTTGCGCAGGCGAAGCGACGCGGAGCTCGCGGCGCTGTTCGCGGTGCGTCCCGACCTGGTCACGCCCGCCCCGGCCGGCATCGACGCGCTCGCGTCCCGTGCCGCAAGACCACTGTCGCTCGAGCGCGCCCTCGACGGTCTCGACCGGTTCTCGCTGCACGTCATCGAGGCGCTGCTGGCGCTGCCTTCCCCGGTGGCCGCGGGCAGCGTGCAGGGGGTGCTCGGCGTCTCGCCCGGGGCGCTGAACCGCTGCCTTGCCGCGTTGCGCGCCCGTGCGCTCGCCTGGCAGACGGAGGACGGCTATCGACCCGCACCGGGCCTGCGCGCGGTCATCAGCGCGCCACGGCTTCCCGAAGACCCCGGCCGGGTTTCGGCTGAGCCGCCGCCGCTCGACGGGACACCGATAGGTGACTCGGCGGATTCCCATCCAGCAGGGAGCGGGCCGGTACCGTCTGCGCCGGGATCCCGGCGGGTCGTACCCCGGGGATCCCGACGGGATCCCGGGGGGCAACACAGTCCTGACGGCTCACACGAGGTGGACGCAGCCGCGGCCGCTGCGGCGCTGAATGCGCTCCGGTGCATCGAAGACCTGCTGAACCGGTGGGCCGATGCGCCGCCGCCGGTGCTGAGGTCGGGCGGGCTCGGGATTCGCGAGCTGCGCAAGGCGGCCGCCTCGGTGCGGGTGGACCTGGCGACGGCGGCATTGCTCACGGAGGTCGCACGGGCGGCAGGGCTGCTCGCGGCGTCCGGCTGGACCGACGGTGAATGGCTTCCTTCGCACGTGTTCGACGCCTGGCGGGAATCAGCAGACGCGGAGCGTTGGGCCACGATTGTGGGCGCGTGGCAGGCCACCACGCGAGTGCCTGGACTCGTCGGCGCCAGGGACGAGGCGGGCAGGCTCCTCAACGCACTTGGCAACGGGCTTGACCGGATGGACGCGCCGCGGGTCCGTGCGCTGGTTCTCCGTGAGCTCGCCACCGCGGCGCCTGGCACCTCTGTGAGCACGGACGCGATGCTGCGGCGGCTGACGTGGCTATCGCCACGGCGGCCGGCTGCGCTGCAGGCGATGCTGGCCGAGACGGCGCTCCGTGAGGCCGCCGTGCTCGGCCTGACCGGGCGCGGAGCCTTGGCCGCACCCGGCCGCGCGGCGGCGTCAGGAGGCCTGGCAGAAGCCACGGCCGTGCTTGCCATGATCCTGCCTGAGCCGGTCGGCCACGTGCTGCTGCAGGCCGACATGACGGCGGTCGCGCCCGGCCCGCTAACGGCAGAACTGGCCCGAGAGCTTTCGCTTGCGGCTGAGGTGGAGTCGACCGGCGGCGCCACTGTTTACCGTTTCTCGGCCGGTTCGGTGCGGCGCGCGATGGACGCCGGCCGTTCCGGCGACGATCTGCTTGCCTTGCTCGCGGAGCGCTCACGCACGCCTATCCCGCAGCCGCTGCGCTACCTGATCGAGGACGCGGCGCGCAGGCACGGCCGGATCCGCGTCGGCGCCGCATCCGCCTACATCCGCTGCGACGACCCCGCCATCGTCGCCGAGATCGCCGCCGATCGCCGCGCGGCCGGATTGCGACTGCGACCGCTCGCGCCCACCGTGCTGGTCTCATCGTCCCGCCGTGGCGAGGTGCTCGCGGTGCTTCGGCGGCTTGGGTACGCGCCCGCGGCCGAGTCAGCGGATGGCACGGTGGAGATCACGGCAGCGGGTTCCAGGCGCGCCGGGGACCCCGCGAGCAAGTACGGCACGCCGGCCGCACCTGGCCCGCCCCAGTCGTTCGCGCCGTGGCCGGCGCACGAGCGAGCCCTCGCGGCCGTCCGTGTCCTGCGCTCGGGCGGCCCCTGAGCCGCTCGGGCAGCCCCCCGAAGTCGCCAGCGGCAATTGCCATCCAGCAACGGTCCATCGGTGGGGTCAGCCGCGTTGGCTAGGAGCCCAGCTCTGACCCATCGGCGGGTTGATCGAAGCCGCCACAGCTTGGTCGCGGACCGGCGGATACGCGGCGGCTTGCCCGGAGGCGCCACCCGAGCGCGGCCGTATCGGATCTTGTCGTGCCATTCGGCCCCGCGCGGCTCGCAGGGGGTGCAGAGTTGGCAGGGTCGGCAGCGATGGCCGAGCTGGCTGGGTTTGCACGGCGGACCCGATTCCGCACCGGTGGCCGCGCCGGGTCCCGCCGCGACGCGCTGCGCCGGGACGTGCTGTGCCGTAACCATGGCGAGGGAGAGACCGGGAGTGACTGACGGGCCGCTGATCGTCCAATCGGACAAGACCTTGCTACTTGAAGCGGGTCACCAGCTCGCCAGCGATTGCCGCCAGGCGATCGCGCCGTTCGCCGAACTCGAACGCGCACCAGAGCACATCCACACCTACCGGGTCACGCCGCTCGCGTTGTGGAACGCGCGCGCAGTAGGCCACGACGCCGAACAGGCCGTAGATGCGCTGCTGCGATATTCGCGCTACCCAGTTCCGCATTCGCTGCTCGTCGATGTCGCAGCGACGATGGGCCGGTACGGGAGGCTGCAGCTGCACAGCCATCCCGCGCACGGGCTCGTGCTTGCGGCGCTCGATCGCGCCGTGCTCGAGGAGGTGCTGCGCAGCAAGAAGGTCGCGCCGCTGACCGGGCCGCGCATCGACGCCGACACCGTCGCCGTGTATCCAAGCGAACGCGGACGGCTCAAGCAGGTCCTGCTCAAGCTTGGCTGGCCGGCCGCAGACCTGGCGGGTTACGTCGATGGCGAGAAACACGAGATCGTCCTGACCCAAGCAGGCTGGCGTGTCCGGCCGTACCAGCGCGACGCGGCGGACGCTTTCTGGCATGGCGGCTCCGGCGTGGTGGTGCTTCCATGCGGCGCGGGCAAGACGATCGTCGGGACCGCGGCGATGGCGCGGGCAGGTGTCACCACGCTGATCCTGGTCACGAACGCGGTCGCCGCGCATCAGTGGCGGGCCGAGCTGCTGCGGCGTACCAGCCTGACCGAGGACGAGATCGGTGAGTACAGCGGGATCCGCAAGCAGGTCAGGCCGGTCACCATCGCCACATATCAGATCATGACGACGCGGCGGTCCGGTGCCTTCACTCACCTCGAGCTATTCGAGGCGAGGGACTGGGGCCTGATCATCTACGACGAGGTGCACCTGCTCCCTGCGCCCGTCTTCCGCATGACCGCGGACCTGCAGGCCAGGCGGCGGCTGGGGCTGACGGCCACGCTCGTCCGCGAGGATGGCCGTCAGGGTGACGTCTTCTCCTTGATCGGCCCGAAACGCTATGACGCACCGTGGAAGGAAATGGAGGCGCAGGGCTGGATCGCGCCCGCAGACTGCGTCGAGGTACGGGTTACCCTGCCTGCCGCGGAGCGGCTGGGCTACGCGACGGCGGAACCGGAGGACCGCTACCGCATCTGCTCGACCACGCCCGCCAAGAACGCGGTGGTCGAGCAGCTCGCGGACCGGCATCGGTGCGAGCACGTCCTGGTGATCGGCCAATACATCGGCCAGCTGGACGAACTCGGCGCGCGCCTGGACGCGCCCGTCGTCAAGGGCGAGACGAAGGTCGCGGAACGGGAACGGCTGTTCGCCGATTTCCGCGCGGGGCGGATCACCACGCTCGTCGTGTCGAAGGTGGCGAACTTCTCCGTCGACCTACCCGAGGCGGCCGTGGCGATCCAGGTGTCAGGCACGTTCGGGTCGCGGCAGGAAGAAGCGCAGCGGCTCGGCCGGATCCTGCGCCCCAAGCACGCGGGGCAGCGCGCCAGGTTTTATGCCGTGGTGTCCCGCGACACCCTCGACGCCGACTACGCCAGCCATCGGCAGCGGTTCCTCGCCGAGCAGGGGTACGCGTACGAGATCATCGACGCCATGGACCTGCTGGCCGGTTAGGAAATCTGAGCCAAGCCGGCGGTGTGAGATCCACTGCTGCCCCCTTAGCCCTCGCGGCAGGCGAATTCATCGGTGCCGCGGATCGCATATGCCATGGCCCACGCGATCCGCGGCGCTGCCACCGGTCAGCTCGCTGCCGCCTGGCCGCCGATGAACACGATTGTGAGCGCGATCACGTAGAGCGCCGCGGACACGGTGAATAGCTTCATTCGCGCCGTCCGCGTGTGCTCCCTGGAGCGCGTCTGCAGCGGCGCGAGGAGGCCCACGAGCGAAGCTGTCAACCCGACCGACGCCACCCACGACGCGGCGAAAAGCACCCCGTGCACGTGCGCCCGGCAACTGGCGCCAAACCCGCTAGCAGAGCAGAACGCCGCCGTCGCCCAGCCGCCGAACGCAGATAACAACCACAGCGCGGTGAGGAGGATGACGGCGGTGAAGGGAAGCCACGGGGACAGCCGCCACTGGTCACGCCGCTGAAGCTGCCGCGCGGGAGGATCAGCCGCGGGAGGGTTCACCGGGACCGTTCCCACGACTGTTCCATTCCCAGGTTCACGTCGCCGGATGCGCGCTGAGGGCGGCCCCGTACCGCGGGACCGCCCTCTGCACGTACGGAAGGACGGACTCTCCGGTCAGAAGTCCATGTCGCCGCCGCCTGGGGCGGCCGGCGCCTTCTCCTTCTCTGGCTTCTCCGCGATGACGGCCTCGGTGGTGAGGAACAGCGCGGCGATCGAAGCGGCGTTCTGCAGCGCCGACCTGGTCACCTTAGCCGGGTCGATAATGCCGGCTTCGAACATGTTGACGTAGTCGCCGGTCGCGGCGTCGAGCCCGCGGGCAGCTTCCAGCGACCGCACCTTCTCGGCCACCACGCCGCCTTCGAGGCCGGCGTTGATCGCGATCTGCTTCAGCGGCTCCTCAAGCGCCCGCCGCACGATCTGCGCGCCGGTCGCGTCGTCGCCCGACAGGTCGAGCTTCTCGAAAGCACTGCGTCCGGCCTGCAGCAGCGCGACGCCGCCACCGGGCACGATGCCCTCCTCGACGGCCGCCTTCGCGTTGCGGACGGCGTCCTCGATTCGGTGCTTGCGCTCCTTGAGCTCGACCTCGGTCGCCGCGCCCGCCTTGATGACGGCAACGCCGCCGGCAAGCTTGGCGAGCCGCTCCTGCAGCTTCTCGCGGTCGTAGTCGGAGTCGGTGTTCTCGATCTCGGCGCGGATCTGGTTGACCCGGCCGGAGATCTGGTCGGCGTCACCGCCACCATCGACGATCGTGGTCTCGTCCTTGGTGACGACGACCTTGCGTGCCTTGCCGAGCAGGTCAAGGTCCGCGGTCTCCAGTTTCAGCCCGACGGTCTCGCTGATGACCTGGCCACCGGTCAGGATGGCGATGTCACCCAGCATGGCCTTGCGGCGGTCACCGAAGCCTGGGGCCTTCACCGCGACGGACTTGAACAGGCCGCGGATCTTGTTCACGACCAAGGTGGCGAGCGCCTCGCCCTCGACGTCCTCGGCGATGATCACCAGCGGCTTGCCCGACTGCACCACCTTGTCGAGCAGCGGGAGCAGGTCCTTATTGGCCGAGATCTTCGACTCGACGATGAGGATGTGGGGGTCCTCGAGCACCGCCTCCATGCGCTCGGGGTCGGTGGCGAAGTAGGGCGAGATGTAGCCCTTGTCGAAGCGCATTCCTTCGGTGAGCTCGAGCTCGAGGCCGAAGGTCTGACTCTCCTCGACGGTGATGACGCCTTCCTTGCCGACCTTGTCCATCGCCTCGGCGATCATCTCGCCGATCGCGGGGTCACCCGCGGAGATGGACGCGGTGGACGCGATCTGCTCCTTGGTCTCCACGTCCTTGGAGATCTTGGAAAGCTCTTCGCTCACCCGCTCCACCGCGGCCTCGATGCCACGCTTCAGTGACATCGGGTTGGCCCCGGCGGCCACGTTGCGCAGGCCCTCGCGCACCAGCGCCTGGGCCAGCACGGTCGCCGTCGTGGTGCCGTCACCGGCGACATCGTCTGTCTTCTTCGCGACTTCCTTGACGAGCTCGGCCCCGATCTTCTCCCACGGGTCCTCGAGCTCGATCTCCTTGGCGATCGACACACCGTCGTTGGTGATCGTCGGAGCGCCCCACTTCTTCTCAAGGACGACATTGCGCCCCTTGGGGCCGAGCGTCACCTTGACGGCGTCAGCGAGTTGGTTCATGCCGCGTTCGAGGCCGCGTCGCGCCTCCTCATCGAACGCGATCATCTTGGCTGCCATAGGCTCCAGTCCTCCGGAACTCATTCTGGCGTGCGCAGACCGGGTCAATGCCCGCGACGGACGGCTCGGTCTGCGGCCGGTCCCTTCCCAGCCGCGCGCCGGGCCTCATCGCCCCGATCCCGCCGTAGCGTGTTATCACTCTCAAGGTGAGAGTGCCAACGACCTGTTTAGCACTCTCGGGTCTAGAGTGCAAGCCCGCCTCGGCCGGGCCCGATCCTGCCGCCTGCGAGAGGACGGCCAGCCGGGGACTTCGCTCGCGCACGGGCGCCCATCCTCACGCCAGGCGCCCTCCGCGATGCCGGAATAAGATGACCCGGCCTCCCAGTTGGGAGGCCGGGTCATCCGGCGAACGTGACAGAACGTTTAGAGAGCGCGGACAGCCTCAGCCTGCGGTCCCCGGTCGCTCTGCGTGATCTCGAACTCGACCCGCTGTCCCTCTTCGAGGGTGCGGTAGCCATCTGACTGGATCGCCGAGAAATGCACGAACACGTCCCTGCCACCGTCGACCGCGATAAAGCCGTAGCCTTTGTCCGCGTTGAACCACTTGACGGTGCCCTGCGGCATTACAAACAACTCCCTAACTGCGCTCGGGCCTCGAGCCCCGCCCAGGCAACCGCGGAGCTCGTCGATCGCGGCCGACTGAAGCGGTCGGCGACCGCAGATGACCATACCCCCTATGGGAAGCGTTGCGCATCCGTTACCCATGGAATTACACGAATGACTCAGCAAGTTTCCGACAACGTTATCAGCAGGAGTGGGGGCGCGCGGCCGCTCAACCTCCGGCCACCGCTGGGATTACTGAGACCTGAGTGCCCGTGGGGACGGGTGTGTCGAGCCCGGCCGCGAAGCGCACGTCCTCGTCGCCGACATACACGTTGACAAATCGCCTGATCTGGCCGTTGTCATCCAGAATCCGGCCCGCGATGCCGGGGTAAGCAGCGTCCAGGGCCGCGAGCACCTCACGCAAGCTGCCAGCCTCCGCGCTTACCTCCGCGGCGCCGCCCGTGTAACTTCGCAGGATCGTAGGAACGCGGACGGAAATACTCATACCAGGCCTGCCTCTCTGAACGCTTCGATCGAGGGCCGGATCGACGCGGTCGGCCGGGCCGCGTCCGCCACCGCGTCGAGTGTCTTGAGACCGTCGCCCGAGTTGATGACCACGGTCTCCGCGGCCGGATCGAGCCGGCCCGCCGCCAGCAGTTTCCGCAGCGTGGCAACGGTCACACCGCCCGCGGTCTCGCCGAAGACCCCCTCGGTAGCGGCCAGCAGGCGGATCCCCGACACGATCTCCTCGTCGCTGACGTCCTCCACCGCGCCACCCGTCCTGCGCGTCACGTCGAGAACGTAGGGGCCATCCGCCGGATTGCCGATGGCCAATGACTTGGCGATCGTGTCCGCCTTGACCGGACGCACCGCGTCATGGCCCGCCTTGAACGCCGCCGCGACCGGTGCGCACCCCGTCGCCTGGGCTCCGAATACCCGGCACGGCGCCCCATCGACCAGGCCGGCGGCAGAAAGCTCCGTGAACGCTTTGTCGATCTTGGTCAGCTGCGACCCGGAGGCGACAGGGATCACTATCTGCTCCGGCAGCCGCCATCCCAGTTGCTCGGCGATCTCGTAGCCGAGCGTCTTGGACCCCTCCGAGTAGTAGGGCCGGACGTTGACGTTGACGAACGCCCAGCCCTCATGCTCACCGGCGAGCTCGGAGGCGAGCCTGTTGATGTCGTCGTAACTGCCGTCGACGGTCACGAACGTGCCGCCGTAAACGGCGGTCGTGATGATTTTCTGATACTCGAGGTCGGCGGGCACGAGCACCACGGACCTGATGCCCGCGCGTGCTGCCGCCGCCGCGACGGCGTTGGCGAGATTTCCCGTGGATGGGCAGGCAAGCACCTTGAAGCCCATCGTCGTCGCCGCCGCGAGCGCGACCGCCACGACACGGTCCTTGAAGGAATGGGTCGGGTTGCCGCTGTCGTCCTTCACCCAGAGCCGCCGCATGCCGAGCTCTTTGGCAAGATTGTCCGCGCGTACCAGCCTGGTGCAGCCCGGCTCGGTATTCGGTGCCACGGCGACGTCGGCAGGCACCGGAAGCAGGCTTGCGTAGCGCCAAATGTTGTGCGGCCCCGATTCGATAGCTGCCCGGTTCAGTGGCGGCAGGTCGTAGGCGACCTCGAGCGGCCCGAAACACTCCTCGCACGCGTACCACGGTCCAAGGTCGCGGGTGTGCCCGCACTCGCGGCACGACAAAGCGGTCGCGAAACCGAAGGCTTGAACGCTGGAAGTATCCCTGTGGGGTGCGGCGCTGCTCACGTAACGAGGCCCTTTCTCCTCATCTTTCCCTGCGGCCACCTTGGCCGTGGGCCGGAATTGGCACCTGTCACGGGGCTCGCCATCAGCGGGCGAGCAACTGCCACCGTGGTGGTTGCCGGGGCTTCACCGGGCCGAATCCCTCCACCCCTCTGGATGAGCTGCATTTAGTTATGTCGCGACCGCGCCGTGGCGCGGCCGCCGACGGGCGTCATGAGGCCGTATTGAGCACTCTAACCGACGTTCGGACCACCCGGGCTGTGCCCTGGTGGTGGCACGCCCATGCCATCGACCTTGTCGGCTTAAGTCGTGACCTCGACAGGTCAGGCTCGATAGCTGCGCGACAGCTGCGCGACGTGTTGCCTCGACCATGCCGCCGGCTCCGGCCGCCCCGAGGCTGACGCGCCTGGCCAGCAGCTATGCGCCACCAGCCCAACGCGGTCACGATGCACGCGATTCGCGATCATTGCTCGGCTAGCCTGGCCGTACATGGGCAAGCACCAGATTCTCGTCGCATCCAACCGGGGGCCGGTGTCGTTCGCGCTGGGCGACGACGGCCGCCTTACCGCGCGGCGGGGGGGCGGTGGCTTGGTGTCGGGGCTCTCCTCGGTTGTCGGCTCGGATCCGGATGCGCTGTGGATCTGCGCCGCGCTGACTGATGCGGACCGCGCGGC
>Ga0335081_10019163_pt1 | contig 11062 bp, 8 predicted proteins | sample Lox_Sample_35_FD_206713 | JGI IMG/M metagenome (GOLD analysis project Ga0335081, IMG submission 206713) | Soil microbial communities from Loxahatchee National Wildlife Refuge, Florida, United States - Lox_Sample_3.5 | ecosystem: Environmental > Terrestrial > Soil > Wetlands | place: USA: Florida...
TAGGCGACCTCCGCTTGAGAACCATTCAACGGCGCTGCGGACGCGCCTTGCGCCTGTCGCTCCAGGTGCATGCCCCGAGGAGAAAGTATTTTGACGGTTATGACGGCTGCCGGCAGCAAGTAGGCAAACGTCACACTAACCCACATCAGTGCACCCGCACATTGCTGATCTTGGAGAGGGGAAAGGTTGAAGAGCCGAGGTGCAGACAGATAGGACGGATACACAACACGGTCACAGAATACAAGAAACGCAGAAAGGATATCGCACGGTAACGTCGCAAGAAAAAGGTACAAGGGCATGGACCACCGCGGCCGAGGGGGGACTTTCGTCGCCGGCTGGACAACGGGCCACCAGAACAGAAGGCCGGCCAACGTAAAGGACGCGTACTCAATGTCGTGCAACCAGTGGAACCGCATAGCCAGCCGGAACCCCGCGGGCAGATGCCATCCAATGACGGCGGCTATTGCACAGAGCCAGCAAAACACTGGATGCGTAAGTACCCGTAAGAGCCATTGGGCCGCGGGATTGTGAAGAAATAAATCCTGAACGCCGCGACCAATCCTTGCCGGGAGGCCCCACGACAGTGCCCGGGCTGGCGTTCCCACTAAGAGCAACGGAGCAACTACCAGCATCAAGACAAGATGATTGATCATGTGGATCGTAAGCAACTCGTGATCCAGTGCAGCCAGGGGAGAGCCCAGGGCGATCCAGAGAAACGACAGCCCCCCAATAAAAGCGGCCAGCGGCCAAACAGAAATCGGGCTTGGAGATGCGCTCCGAAGACGCAACCAGCCGCGCAAGTATGCCAACGCCACAAAAACCAAAGACGTAAGCAGCACAGAAAGATGCCACGGCTGCAGGTGCAGATGGGCTCCCGACATGGCTGAACCTATTTGCGTGGCGAGACCTCGTTCGTATCGAGCGCGACGGCGCGGGAGGCATCGCGGGCAGGCGCCTGTCCCGCCGGATGCAGCGTCTTAAGGAATGCCACCAGCGCGGTCGTTTCCGCCGGACTCAGATTTTTCCCGTAGGCCGGCATGTTGCCTCCGCCCTGGATCACCTGGCGAATAAGCTGATCCTCAGTGAGGCGCAACGCTACTTGATCGAGCGCGGGCCCCCGCTTTCCGCCCTGCTCATCGAGCGAATGGCAGTTGTGACACTGCTTCGCCTGGAACACGAGTGCACCCCGGCGCTCGAGCGCCGTCCGGCCCTCGAGATATCGCGTCGGGATGGGCAGGCTGCTCCAGGCGTCCATCGCCGGGCTCCAGGGCGTGTGCTCGCCCAAGTGGGTCAGAGTGCCGAGGGCAACCGCGATCATTAGGATAGCGAGCACGGCGATCGGTCTGCGCTTCCAGCTCTTCTCCCCTTCGCCTGCAATGAAGGGAAGGGCGAGTAGCACGACGATTGCAATGGCGGGGCCGATCAGCAGTATCGGTGTCTCGGCGGACGGCGGTAGAAAGGACAACAGCGCGTACAGCCACAGGAAGAAGAAATCCGGACGCGGAGAGGTCTGAATGATCGTTGGGTCGGGCTGGCCGCCGGGCCCGAACGGTCCGAACCAGACTGCGCAGACGGCGATCGCAAGGAGAACGAAACCGGAGAACACTATATCCTTCCACACCGCGTACGGTACGAAAGCCACGCCATCCTTGCGTGTCAGCTCGTGGTACTCCTTAAGGTACGTGGCGCGGCGCACGATACGCCCCGGCATCGGCCATTCGTTGATCCCCAGTTTCAGCACCATGAGCAAATGCACGCCGACGAAAGCAATCAGGAGTCCCGGGATGACAAATACGTGCAGTGCGAAAAACCGTGAGAGGGTTGCGCCGGCGATGATCGGTCCGCCCAGCATCAGGCTGACAGCCCAGGGCCCGATGATTGGAACCCGGCTCGCAATCGACGCCCCAATGCCCAGCCCCCAGTAGGCGTCCTGGTCGAATCGCAATACCTGGCCGGTGAATGCCATACCCAGCGTCATCAGGAGAAGAAACACGCCTACAATCCAGGTGAGTTCTCTGGGAAACTTGTACGCTCCAAAAAGAAAGACCTGCACCATGTGGATCAAGACAATCGCAACCATGAAGTTCGAGCCCCACCCATGCAAAGCCCGAACGAACCAGCCAAGCGCAATGTTGTGATTAAGCACCTGCAGACTGCTCCACGCTTCTCCGGCTGAGGGCACATAGATGAGCGCGAGCAGAATCCCGGTAACCACCTGCAGCATGAAGACGGTGAGTGCGGCGCTGCCGAACACATAAAACCAGCTCGAAGTTTCCCGCGGAACGGGGTGCTCGACAGTTTCGCGGATAGTCTCGCCGACTCGCAGCCTCTGATCGAACCAGGCGCCAACTTTTTCGATTAGGCGCATATCGTTCTAGCTCCCGCCTTGTTTGCCACCGGCTGACCGGGCGTCGGCATTTCGCCGGCCTTGATGAAGAGGTTTCCTTCTTCAATCTTGTAGTGGTATTGAAACAGTCCGCGCTCCGGGGGCCCGGAAGCCCGCGAGCCATCCTGGTAGTACGCGCCACCGTGGCAGGGGCACAGGAAAAGGTTCGACCCGGGAAACCAGCGGACCGGGCATCCCAGGTGCGCACAATTTATGGCAAAAACCTGGAAATTCTTGTCGTCCAGATTTCGAACCCAGCAGACGACATCCGCGGTTTGACCATCCCAGGGATTGACGACCGGATTGCGATAAGTAGCCAGACGAGTCTGCCCGGCGGGAAACTGCTCCAACCCACCGAGCGTGAGCCATGACTCATAGCCCTGCTTGCGCTCGCGGATGACGGGAGAAAAAAGATAACGCACGATCGGGACTCCCAGAGCCACGCCGACGAACGCGTTAAACAGCAACCCGATCTTCATCAGCAAGGCCCGTCTTGACATACCGTTTTCTTCACTCATTGAATTCCTCCCGCCGCCCGCTTCGAGGCAGAGCTCGGATACGGCTGGCCCGGAATCGCGAGCCGCTGCGAAGCCAGCCAGGCCACGACATCAGAGACTTCCTGTTCCGACAGCGGTCTACCCGGTATGTCACCACGCCAGTCCGGGGCCCCCTGCGCAGGCCGCCCAAGAATCACATTCAATCGGAGCTCCTGATCGCTCACCAGGGCGAGGTAAGATCCATCCACAATCGAGGTGGCTTTGCCTCCGCGGCCATCCGCTCCGTGGCAGGAGGCGCAGTACGTTCGATAGACCTCGGCGCCACGTTGCGGATCGCCGGCAGCTTGCGCCGTAAAGGACGGAAGGGTCACCCCGCGGAGAGCGTCGGGCTTTGCCCAGGACCGGATTCCACGCACCAGGGCATCGATCTGTTTATCGGTAAGCATCCCCCCGGCACTTTGAGCGAACGCCGGCATCGGGGTGCCGCGCACCCCGCCGGTGGCCGTGCGCCGAATCGTAGTGTCATCCACAATGGCGAGAAACACGGGATCAGCCAGCGCGATGGCCGCGCCACCTCGTCCTTGCGCACCGTGACAACCCGCGCAGTTTTCTGCGTACAAGGTTCCAAATGCCAAGACCTCGTTCGGCGCCACAGTCTCCGAGCCTTGCCTTGGCTGGCCGTGCGGAGAGCTGCAGCTCGAGAGCAGCGTCATGCCAAGCGCCGCAAACACGCATAGATATCGAAACGGGCTCACTGGCGTTTATCTCCGCTTTCTCGTGGTGGAATTATTCCTGGAGCTTCAATTCCTGCGCGCATGGCGAAGGGCATATTCTCGCGCGTCGTCACCCGCGACTGGCGCATGACGACGATGCCGGCGACGATGCCGAAGGCCACCTGCGACGCCGTGAACCAGAGCCAGTCAATGTGACTCGCCAGCAAAGGATTCAGCAGGCCCAGCATCGTGTACAGCAGTCCCGACCACAGGACCGGGGCAATCAGGCCGCCGAGCACGATAGGCCGCCGCGCGAACATGGGCAGCATCGCGCCATAGAGCACTCCCACCAGCGTGGACACAAGACCGTGCAGAAACACTGCAATCACGAAGCTGTCCGCGTGAAACGATTTCAGTTGCGCCGGTGCGAGTTGCAGCGATTGTGCGTAGACCGCCGCGGCAAGAAGATTGATGGGATACCAGATGCTCCCGGCCTTTAGCACCCCGTAGGCACACGCCAACACAGCCATCGCTACGGCTCCGGCCCATCCGCCCTTCACACCCGCTGATATCGGATACGTGTGGACGGGAAGCCAGGCCCGCACCTGCTCCGGCGCAACCGCGACCGGAAAACGTTCGACCACGCTGCGCTTGGTGGTTATGCGAAGATCCTCAGGAACGACCGGTACTACTTCTTCATGCTCGTGGGGGAAGACTTCCCCGAACCAGCCGACGCAACCCGCCACCGCCAGCACGGCGCCGAGCAGGCTGACCGACACATTCGTAAGCAGGCCCGCGAACAGTAACGTAAACCCAAAAGCCAGCACGAGAGGCCACGCCGTCGGTGCGGGCACTTCGAGTTCGCCCGGAGTCCGAGGATTTTGGCCCATCGGTTGCGCGGATAGAGTCGTTGCCATTTCTTCTCCTCAGCGCCCAAGAACGTAAACAACGGTGAAAACTACGACCCACACGCCGTCCACAAAGTGCCAGTACAAAGAAAGCACCTCGACGCGACGGGACTGATCCGGGCCGACACGGCCAGCCAGACCGAAAATAAGCACGATGCACAGCATCACCAGACCTGCGGTGACGTGAAAAGCGTGCAGACCGACCAGCGAGTAGTAGGTCGTTCCGAAGAGGTTGGTGGAGATGGTCAGCCCGTGTTCGTAGATCAGGCGGTGCCACTCCCGGCCGGTGCCGAACAGAAAGAGGCCGCCTAGGACGATTGTGAGCAGCCAGAAAGCCAGAAACGCGCCTCGCTTGTCGCGTTCCAGGAACTTTCCCGCGAAGTGAATTGTGAGACTGCTGGACAGCAGACAGATCGTGAAGAAGATGGGGACCTCAAGCACTTCGCGTGGAGTCGGTCCGGTGAGGCTCTTCCCCACGTAGAAGAGATAGGCAACGACGAAAATCGTGAAGATGGCCGACTCGGCGATGATGAGACACGTCATGCCGACCTTACCCCGATAGGGAAGCGTCCAAGCTTCGGGAGTTGCGGGCAGCGGAGTCGTGATTGCACTCATGGATTGATTCCTCTACTCATAATGGCTGTCCGGATCTTCCGGATGCTTCAGGTCCCACAACGGCCGGCGGCTGGCGACCGTCGGGATGGAAGCAAAGTTGTAGGCTGGCGGCGGCGAACTCACCGACCATTCGAGTGTCCACGCATCCCAGGGATCATTCCCTGCCTTGTCTCCCTTCCAATAAGAAACGACGAGATTCCATACAAACACCAACACGGCGACACCCTGGATGAATGCGCCGATGGTGATAATCAAGTTCATGGTGTCCCAACCACGGCCTGGCTCGTAGGTGTAGATGCGACGCGGCATGCCGAGCAGTCCGGGGATGTGCATCACATCAAATGTCATGTGAAAGCCGATCACGAAGAGCCAGAAATGCAGTTTGCCCAGGCTCTCGCTCAGCATTCTTCCGGTGATTTTCGGGTACCAGTAATAAAATGCGGCAAAGAGCGCAAACAGAATTCCGCCCACGATCACATAGTGAAAGTGCGCCACCACAAAGTACGAGAGGCTGAGCTGCCAATCGAAAGGCGCCGAGGCCAGCATGATACCGGTGAGGCCGGCGATCAGAAACTGAAACAGAAACCCGATGCAGAACAGCATCGGCGTCTTGAACTGGATCTTCCCACCCCACATGGTGCCGAGCCAGTTGAAGATTTTGATTCCCGTCGGAATACCCACAACCATCGAAGTGATCGTGAAAAAGCTGTTGGCGTAGGAGCTCATCCCAATCGTAAACATGTGGTGCGCCCACACGCTCATGCTCACGAACGCGATACAAACCGTGGCCCCGACCATGACCGGATAACCGAAAATCGGTTTTCGGGAAAATACCGGAACGATTTCCGACATGAAAGCGAAGCAAGGAATAATCAGGATGTACACCTCCGGATGTCCGAAGATCCAGAAGAAATGCATCCAGAGTGAGGCTGACCCGCCCGCCTGGGTGTCGAAGAAGTGGCCGCCCAAGTACCGGTCTATTAGCAACATGATCTGCGCCGCCGATAGAGGCGTAATCGCGATCAGAACCATTCCGGACATCACCAGGTTAAGCCACGCCAGCAGAGGCATCCGGCCGAGGTGCATTCCGGGGCATCGCATGCAAAGAATCGTCGCAATAAGATTGATGGCCGCACCGATAGTGCCAAACCCCGCCACCAAAACCGCGATGGTCCAGTAGTCCGAGCTGTGGCCGGGCGCAAACGCCCGCGCGGTCAGAGGAGAGTATGCCCACCATCCCACGTCCGGTGCATTGCCGGCGCCATACAGTCCGTTTCCCCCCAGAAAACTGAAGTAAAGCAGAAGCCCGCCCAGCGCCGTCAGCCAAAAGGCGAAGGCATTCAGCCGCGGAAACGCCATGTCCCGCGCACCGATCATCAACGGAACCAGATAGTTCGCGAACCCGAACAGAACGGGGACGGCCACGAAGAAAATCATGGTCGTGCCATGCATCGTGAACATGCGGTTGAAGACTTGCGGCGAGACAAAGTCGTTGTGCGGACGCATCAGCTGGATGCGAATGATGGTCGCTTCGAGTCCGCCGATGACGAGGAAGATCAGAGCGTAGAGGATGTACAGAATGCCCAGTCGCTTGTGATCAACCGTGGTCACCCACTCGTGAAGGATCTCGACCCATGGCCGGCCCTCCACCCGCACATTTGGAACGGCCATCGCATCCGCTGACATAGCTGATCTCCGATTCCTCCGACTACCGAAGCGTCCCCAGATAACGCACGAGTGCGTCCAGGTCCGCGTCGTTTAGCTTCATGGCCGGCATCAGCGACCCGGGTTTAATGGCGTCCGGGTTCTGGACCCACAGGCGCAGGTTTTCCGTGGTATTCTCGGCCGCGCCTGACGCGATGGTTTGACGGCTCATCAAGTGCGTCAGGTCCGGACCGAAGCGTCCGTCTGCGGCTGTGCCGCTGATCATGTGACAGTTGATGCAGGCGGTGGTCTCGAAAATGCGCCTGCCGGCTGTAACCGTTTCGTCCTGAGCCGCCGGCTGCTGCTGCGCGCGGACCCACGCGTCAAAATCGTCACGGCTGTCCACCGACACGCGCAGAAGCATCTTGGCGTGCTGGGTCCCGCAATACTGCGCGCACTGGCCGAGAAAGACGCCCGTGCGATTCGGGTCCATCCACATCTCGTTTACGCGGTTTGGAATCAAGTCGGTCTTGCCGGCAAGTTGAGGAACCCAGAAGCTGTGGTCGGTGTCGGCGGAAAGCAACTTCAAGAATGTAGGCGTAGGACGTGCGGGGTCGCTCACCGGAATGTGCAGCTCGTTCGCGGTTACGATCCCGAGCTTTGGATACCGAAACTCCCACCAGAACTGGTGCCCGATGGCGGTGACCTCTACGGCCGTCGCCGGCTTGGGAGCATCCTGGACGGCGTGGATGACTCGGGCCGTAGCCAGAAATAACACCACCACGACCAAGACCGGAACAACGGTCCAAGCGAGCTCAATCTGATTGCTGCCATACACCTGTGGGGGCTCGCGGCCAGCATCCCCCGATGTGGCTCGGAACTTCACGATGGAGTAGATCAGCAAAGTAAACACGACGGCGAAAATGACCGCCGTAATGGCAAGCACAAACAGAGACAGATCAAAAATCGACTTGGCCGGCGTCGAAACGGGCGCGAATATATTTGTGGGACTCATAGGCGGAGCCGGTGCGGCGACCGCCGTAGCCGCAGACGAGAAGACCACCATGACCATCTGAAGCAGGCTCATTTTGTTCGCATGTTCAGTGCACTGCATTTGCATTGGATCGCCGTTCGATATTTTCTTGGTTTCCGCCAATCCATTCCTCGTATGCCTTCGATGTAGTTTCCTGCCCGGCTAAATGCCAATCCGAGCCTCACGTCTTCCTGGGCCGCAGTAAGACCACGATCGATCTCGGAGCCACTTTGTATCTAGCCCGCTCCAGCGGCACTCCGAGGTCGGAGAAATCGTCGGGACTCGGCAAAGCTGTGTCCACGACTCTCTGCCACTCCGACGCTGTTCCCTCTTGCACATCGAACTCCAACTCCTCCCAGTACGTATTGACCATCACGTAGATATCATCATCGCCTTGAGAGGCGCCGTGCAGGCAGAACGCCAGGCTGTGCGAGTTGTACGAGAAATCGACCGTCGGACCGGCGCCGTACCAGGAGACATCCTCCCGCCAGAACCTGCTGCGGCTCAGGGCAGGATGATTTTTCCGGAATGCAATCATGCTCTTGAAAAAACGGAAGATGTCCGCATTCGCCCGAAATTGGCTCCAGTCCAGCCATCCAGTTTCGTTGTCCTGGTTGTAGGGATTGTTGTTGCCGAACTGCGTGTTCAGGAACTCATCGCCGGCGCGGAACATCGGCGTTCCATTGGACAAAAAGAGAAGACAGCAGAAATTCTTTACTTGCTTGCGACGAAGTGCGAGCACATCCGCGGTTACGCCTTCGTCCCCTTCGTGCCCGCAGTTCCAACTGTAGTTGTCGTCCATGCCATCCTGGTTGTTGTGACCATTGGCCCAGTTTCGTTTGCGATCGTAGGAGACAAGGTCGTACAGGGTGAAGCCGTCGTGAGAGGTTACGTAATTCACGCTCTGGTAGGCGTGATAAGCGTCGGCGCGGGTATCAGGAAAGAGATCATCGCTGCCATAAATGCGTCGCATGACGTCAGGAACCATCCCGGCGTCACCCTTAACGAAGCGGCGGATATCGTCGCGAAACCGTCCGTTCCACTGGAGCCAGGTCAGGCCTGGGAATCCGCGGCCGAGCTGATAAGCGCCGGTGTCCCAAGGTTCTGCGATCAAACGTAACCGGCCCAACTCCGGATCAGCGGCAATCTCGCTGAAGATGGGAGCGTCACCCCAGTTGAGAGATCCATCCGCGTTGCGGCTAAACACCGACGCCAGATCGAAGCGGAATCCGTCGACATGCATTTCCTGTTTCCAGAAACGCAAGCTGTCCATCACCATCTTGCGCACGTGCGGCTGGCCGAAGTTCAAGGTGTTGCCCGTACCGGAGTAGTTGGCGTAAGGGTTTGCGGGATCGGAGGACAGCATGTAATAGCCCGCGGCGCCGAAACCTTTGAAGCTGTAGATCGGGCCCCTGTGGTCGCCTTCGCAAGTATGGTTGTACACGACGTCAAGCACCACGCCGATATCAGCCTGATGAAAGGCCTTCACCATGTTTCTGAATTCAAGATGCTGCTCATCATCGTCACGGGTACTCGCGTACTGCGCATGCGGTGCGAAGAAGTTCAAGGGCATGTATCCCCAGAAGTCGCCTTCCTGCGGATCGCGCTGAAAAATCGGCATCAGCTCGACAACGGTTATCCCGAGCTCCTTCAGATATGGGATCTTTTCCACCAGACCGGCATACGTGCCGGCGCGAGATGGATCGACGCCGGAGTTCGGGTTCTTGGTGAAGCCCTTCACGTGAAGCTCGTAGATGATTGCATCCGACTCGTGATTCGGTGGCCTATCTCCGGTCCAGTCGAATGTCGGGCAATGACCGGTCAGCGCTCCCAAAGGCGCCCGGCCTGCGTTTGGTCCTTCCCGCATCGCCAAGTTGCGATCAAAACCGGGCGGGAAGAAAATGCATCTCGCATAGGGGTCGAGGAGAATTTTCTGCGGATCAAAGCTATGTAGTTGAGGAACGGTCTGTCCGGAGACGGAGTATGCGTAGTAACAAGCCTCACCCATCTCGCCGAGCGGGATCCTGCAGTGCCATATCCGCCCTGACTTGTTACGCAGAAAGTCGAAGCGGAATGTCAGGAGAGGGTTCACCAAATCGGCGGAAGAATAGAGCAATAGAGTGACACTCTCCGCATGTTCCGAGTGAACGGTAAAGTTGAAAGCCTGCTCCTCTTCGATCCACGTGACACCCAGCGGCAATGGACTGCCCTCCACCTGCGTCCATGTCGGGCGTTTCGCCGGTGGGGCCGCCGCGGGCTGGGTTGCGTCGGGTGGATAGCCCACGCCGGCAAGCAGCATATGGGTGGAATTGGTCATGCCGCACTCTCCGTAATCGGTTACTCTCGGCAAACCACACTTTTTCCGACCGCACCCCGGATTCCCCACGCGGCATCCAGCCGCCGTTTGGCAGGAATGTGCATGTGCCGTTCCACGTCGGATAAGAATCGGGTTGGCAGGTGACCCCCGCTGGATCAATCAGTTAGCCACGAGCGTACAGATCGGCTTTGCCGGACGGCGGGTGCCCGCCTTCAGACAATGACAGGAATTCGTCAGATGCCAAAACAGGTCGGCAAATTCAGAAACTGGCGATTCTCACAAGAGCCTTCATTGTGTGTTCCTGGCCAGGCGCGAGGTCCACGGCAAAATCGGAGACGTTGCTGGCCTCGATACAGATCATCTGCATCCATTCGTCATTCGCGAAATCAGACAAGGAATGTGCCTTCTGCGCCCATGGATTCCACACCACCGTCGTGAGGGAATTCTCTTTCGTAACGCGGGTGCGACGATGTAAGACAGGATCTTCCAGTTCGATTGCATCCCTGGTGTTCAGGTACACGCGATCGGTTTCGGAGACGATCACGATCTCGCCGTGCTGCATCTTCTTCCGATTCGCGTCGGTCTTATCGAAATAATGAACCCCGTCCAGGCCCCGTAGTCGCGTGTTCTTGACATTCCCCACTCTGTAGTACGCATGCAGGGCTTCCTCAAAGCGCAGCGGTGCCATCCCTGTATTCGTTACCACAAGCTCGAGGCTCAGCTCTGAACCGAACGTGGCACGATGGACCAGACGAAATTCGGCGGGCCACCATCTCTTCGTATCTTCATTGCTCTCGGTGAACATGCTGACTGTCACCGCAGCCCCGGCTTGCACTATCGACTCAAGCTGCCACGCCTTGGTGCGTACGAACCCGTGCGCCGGCGCTTTGGGATCGTCCGCCTTGCCGCCGAACCAGGGGAAACAGACCGGCACGCCTCCACGAATTGG
>Ga0335081_10019164_pt1 | contig 11062 bp, 10 predicted proteins | sample Lox_Sample_35_FD_206713 | JGI IMG/M metagenome (GOLD analysis project Ga0335081, IMG submission 206713) | Soil microbial communities from Loxahatchee National Wildlife Refuge, Florida, United States - Lox_Sample_3.5 | ecosystem: Environmental > Terrestrial > Soil > Wetlands | place: USA...
ACGCAGTAAGGCGCTCCCTGGGCCGCAAAGACGCAGTAAGGCGCTCGCGGGCTTCGCCTGCCGCTTCGGGCGGCGGCCGGCCCGTCCCCACAATCCACAGGAGGTTGGCTCTTGACTCAGTGCGGAATCCTGATTGCGAACGCCGTTAACGCCTGCAGCGCAGAAAGATGGCGCCAGATCGGGGTCGGGCCCCCGATCTGGTATTGCGCACCGCTGCCGCCGCCATATGTCGCGTGAACGAATTCGAACAACAGCGGAGTCGCCGATTCGGCCGCGATTCGTTCCAGACTCGTTCCACACCTTAAGCACAGCCCTTTCCAGCGTCATGTTGTGATACAGAGTGGGCGCTGTGCTGCGCACGGCCCGGGCCTTCGATGCCGATCTTCTTCCCGCAATCCGCCAATCGCGACCAGCGCGCCCGCGGCGCCGGCGTCACCGCCGTGCTGGGGCCGACCAATACCGGCAAGACCCATCTCGCCATCGAGCGGATGCTGGCGCATTCCTCCGGCGTGATCGGGCTGCCGCTGCGGCTCCTCGCCCGCGAAGTCTATAACCGCGCCGTCGAGCGGGTCGGCGCCGAGGCGGTGGCGCTCGTCACCGGCGAGGAGAAGATCAAGCCGCCGAACCCGCGGTTCTGGGTAGCGACGGTCGAGGCGATGCCGCAGGATCTCGACGTCGCCTTCCTCGCCGTCGATGAGATCCAGCTCGCCGCCGATTTCGAGCGCGGCCACGTCTTCACCGACCGCGTGCTCAACCGGCGCGGCCGCGAGGAGACGCTGGTGCTCGGCGCCGCCACCATGCGGCAGATCATCGAGCGGCTTCTGCCCGGCGTCAGCGTCTTGAGCCGGCCGCGGCTGTCGCAGCTCACCTTTGCCGGCGACAAGAAGATCACCCGGCTGCCGCGCCGCTCGGCGATCGTCGCCTTCTCGGCCGAGGAGGTCTACGCCATCGCCGAGCTGATCCGCCGCCAGCGCGGCGGCGCCGCGGTGGTGCTCGGCGCGCTGTCGCCGCGCACCCGCAACGCGCAGGTTGCGCTCTATCAGTCCGGCGAGGTTGATTACATGGTGGCGACCGACGCCATCGGCATGGGGCTCAATCTCGACGTCGACCACATCGCCTTTGCCTCCGACCGCAAGTTCGACGGCTATCAGTTCCGCAAGCTTTCGCCCTCGGAACTGGCGCAGATCGCCGGCCGCGCCGGCCGCGCCACCCGCGACGGCAGCTTCGGCACCACCGGACGCTGCCCGCCGTTCGAGACCGAGCTGGTCCAGGCGCTCGAATCGCACAGCTTCGAGCCGGTCAAGATCGTGCAATGGCGCAACACCGATCTCGATTTCTCCTCGATCGGCGCGCTGCAGGCGACGCTGGCGGCGACGCCGACCGAGACCGCGTTGACCCGCGCGCCGATCGCCGAGGACATCCTGGTGCTCGAGCACGCCGCGCGTGACGACGAGGTGCGCGCGATGGCGGCGACGCGGGCCGCGGTCGAGCGGCTGTGGGACGTCTGCCAGGTTCCCGACTACCGCAAGATCGCGCCGGCGACCCATGCCGAGCTCGTCGTCACGCTCTACGGCTTTCTGATGCGCGAGGGCAAAATTCCGATCGACTGGTTCGAGCGCCAGGTCGCGCAGGCCGACCGCGTCGACGGCGACATCGACACGCTGTCGGCGCGCATCGCCCATATCCGCACCTGGACCTTCGCCGCCAATCGGCCGGATTGGCTCGCCGATCCGGAGCACTGGCAGGGCGTCACCCGCGGCGTCGAGGACAAGCTCTCCGATGCGCTGCACGAGCGGCTGACCGAGCGCTTCGTCGATCGCCGCACCAGCGTGTTGATGCGCCGGCTGCGCGAAGACGCGGCGATCGAGCCCGAGATCAACAAGACCGGTGACGTCGCGGTCGAAGGCCACACCATCGGCCGCCTCGACGGCTTCGTGTTCCTCGCCGACGCGTCCGCGGGCGGCTCGGAGGCGAAAGCGCTGCACAATGCCGCGCAGAAGGCGCTCGCCGGCGAGATCGCCGCGCGCGCGGGGCGGCTCGCCGAAGCGCCGGACCCGCAATTTGCGCTCGTCGCCGACGGCACCATCCGCTGGACTGGCGCCGCGGTCGGCAAATTGATCGCCGGCGAGGAGGCGTTGCGTCCGCGCGTCGGGATCATCGCCGACGAGCATCTTTGCGGCGCGCCGCGCGAGGCGGTGGCGGCGCGGCTCGATCAATGGCTCAAGGCGCATATCGAGAAGCTGCTCGGCCCGCTGTTTGCGCTGGCGGCGGCGGCCGACGTGAGCGGCATCGCCCGCGGCGTCGCCTTCCAGCTGGTCGAGGCGCTCGGCGTCCTCGAGCGGCATCGGGTCGCCGACGAGGTCAAAGGCCTGCAGCAGCCGGAGCGGGCGACGCTGCGCAAATACGGCGTACGCTTCGGTGCCTATCACATTTATCTGCCGCTCCTGCTCAAGCCGGCGCCGCGCGGGCTCGCCGTCCAGCTCTGGGCGCTCGCCCATGACGGGCCGCAGACCAAGGGTCTCGACGATCTCCTCCATGTCGCGGCCGGCGGGCGCACCTCGTTTCCGGTCAATCGCGACATCGAGCCCACGCTCTATCGCACCGCCGGCTACCGCGTCTGCGGCGAGCGTGCCGTGCGCGTCGATATTCTCGAGCGCCTCGCCGATCTCATCCGCCCGGCGCTCGCCTGGCGCGAAGGCTCAACGCTGCCGAAGCCGCCGGGCGCATTCGCCGGCGGCGGCTTCACCGTGGTCAACAGCATGACCTCGCTCACCGGCGCCTCGGGCGAGGATTTCGCCTCGATCCTGCGTTCGCTCGGCTATCGCATGGAGCGGCGGCCGCAGCCGGCGGAGCCCGAGCCCGCCTCCGCACCGGAGAACCAAACCGCCGCAGCGCCGGCGACCGCGCCGACGGAAGCGGCGCTGCAAGATACCGTACCGCACGACGCCGCGCCGCAAGACGTGACCCCGCCGCTGCAAGATAGCGCTGCGCTGCAAGCCGCCGCAGCGCCGGACACTGCCGCGCCGGAAGCCGAACCGACGGGACCAGTGAGCGCCGAGGATGCTTTGCCGCCGCCGGCGATCGAGGAGCCGATCGCGCCGATCGCGGAGTCCTTGCCGCTCGCACCCGAGGAGGATAGCGAAGCCGCGCCGACGCCGGCGGACGGTTCTGCGGTTTCCGCTCCGGCCGACGCGACCGCGGAAGCGGTAAGAGCGGCCGTCGCGCCGGCAGCATCCGAGCCGGTCCTCGTCGAGGTGTGGCGGCCGGGGCGAGCCGAGGGCGGCCGCCGGCCGAATTTCCGGCGTCGCGGTGCGCGCAGGGTGAACGCAGAGGCGCCGGCCGCAGCAGCGGCCGACGTTGCGGCGCTGCCGGCTGCGGCGGCGGCCGAGGCGGCGAGTGCGCCGCACGACGCGCCGGCAGAGCAGGAGCCAGGTATTCCGCCTCGGGAGGAGCGGCGCCACCGCCACCGCCACCGCGGCCCGCCCGACCGGCCGGACCGAGGAGATCGCGGCGAGCGACCCCGCCGCGACCGCGAGCGCGCGCCCGCGCACGCCGCGCGCTCCGAGCGGCCGGAGCGAAAAGAACGCTACGAGCGGCGCGACAAAGCGCCAGACCCGAACTCGCCCTTTGCCAAGCTCGCCGCCCTCAAGGCGCAGCTCGAGGCCGACGCCAAGGAGCGCCGCTAGCGCATGGCCGCTTCGGTCCGCGGCGAGGGCGGCGCAGCGCCGGCGGCGCTTGAGCGCCAGCGTATCGACCGTTGGCTCTGGCACGCGCGTCTGGTGCGCACGCGCGGCGCCGCGGCGGCGCTCACCGAGGCCGGCTATGTTCGTGTGAATGGCACGCGCGTTGCGGCGCCGGGCCGCCAGGTGCGGGCGGGCGACGTGATCACCATCGCGCTCGACCGCCGCGTGCGAGTGCTGAAAGTGCGCGGGTTTGCCGCGCGCAGGGGTGCCGCCACGGCGGCGCAAGGCCTATATCAGGAGCTCAGTTGAACGGCGCGCAGCGCGGCGCGGCGAAGGCCTTCTCAATCTTGCGTGCCCAGGAGTCTTTGCGTGCCCAGGAAATCTTGCGTGCCCAAGAGCCATGCGGTAGGAGCAAGGCTCGCCAAAAGCCGGGATCCAGAGTGAGCGGATGACCTACATCGTCAACGACAATTGCATCAAATGCAAATACATGGACTGTGTCGAGGTCTGCCCCGTGGACTGCTTCTACGAGGGCGAGAACATGCTGGTCATCCATCCCGACGAATGCATCGACTGCGGCGTGTGCGAGCCGGAATGCCCGGTCGACGCGATCAAGCCCGACACCGAGCCGGGCGTCGAAAAATGGCTGACCGTCAACGCCGAATACGCCAAGCAGTGGCCCAATATTACCGCCAAGAAGGAGCCGCCGGCCGACGCCAAGACCTGGGAAGGCGTTTCCGGCAAATTCGAGCAGTATTTTTCGGCGAATCCGGGAACCGGCGATTAAAGCATGATCCGGAAAAAGCCTGCCCCCGGACGTGATCCGGGGGTGGGAACCGGTTTCCCGCCTTCGCGAAGCCCGCTTCGGCGGGCAAAGCAAGGTCCGAAAAGATCATGCTCCACTAAAGAGTTAGAGCGACGATCGCTTCGATAGGAGCGTTCTGTCCCCTGCCTTTACCATTGCTAAGGCTTTCCCCGATGCGACTCTTTTGCGACGCCATAACGCTTTGATTTTGGCCGAAAATGTGATATATAGCCTGTCATAAATGAACAACACCCCCGATATGCCGCTCCCGCCGCTTGGGAGCTTATTTTTCCGGGGCGTTTCCGAGGAACCGTCAGAAGAGGCGTGCTAATCCACGCGAGAGCAGTGGCAGAGAAAACTCGTCGTCGAACCAAGAAGAGCGGGGCCGGCGTCGGCCGGAAGGCAAGAAAATCCTCCTCCCGCGCCAGCCGGAGGCCATCATCGTCCACGCGACACACCGCGCGAGCGCGGGTCAGCGTGGCCAAGCCAGCTCAGCGCCACAAGCCCGAGCCGGAAGGAGCAGCTTTGGGAATGAACGCGAAGAAGACTACGCAACGGCAGGGTTTCAAGACCAGCGAGTTTATCGTCTATCCGGCTCATGGCGTCGGCCAGATCGTCGCCATCGAGGAGCAGGAGGTCGCCGGCGCTCGGCTCGAGCTGTTCGTCATCAACTTCGTCAAGGACAAGATGACGCTGCGGGTGCCGACCTCGAAGATCGCGTCGGTCGGCATGCGCAAGCTTGCCGAAACGCCGATGGTCAAGCGGGCGCTCGAGACGCTCAAGGGCCGCGCCCGGATCAAGCGCACGATGTGGTCGCGCCGGGCCCAGGAATACGAGGCCAAGATCAATTCCGGCGACATCGTCGCCATCGCCGAGGTGGTGCGCGACCTCTATCGGTCGGAGAGCCAGCCGGAGCAGTCCTATTCCGAGCGGCAGCTCTATGAGGCTGCGCTTGACCGGCTCTCGCGCGAGGTCGCGGCGGTGCAGCGCCTGACCGAGACCGAGGCGATCAAGGAGATCGAAGCGGCTCTGGCCAAGGGGCCGCATCGCGGGCCCAAGCCCGAGCCGGATGAGGACGCCGTCGTCGAGGAAGAGGCAGCCTAACTCCAAGGTTATTCAGGCGAATTCAGGCGGCGTTGAGTATTCGCGTAGTGCAGGGCCCGGCGGCAATGCCAGGCCCTGCGGCTTTTGGTTTCCACAGCGCTTTGCCGCATTGCCCGGCAAAATTCCTCAGGTTAGCCATAAATTAAGCTCCATTTGAAAGGAGATAGAACGGGCGTAAGCAAGGGGACGGGGGCTTCGCCAATGCAGGGTCATGGAGCGTCAAGGCGCAGCCGCGCGCTTTTTTGGCTGCTTTTCGCCGGCAGCGTCGGCTACGTGATCGGCGGTTGGCACGCCGCGACGCCGCGCTCCGAGCTTTCCCCGTCCCAGACCATAGCGCTGCGCTTTCCCGAGAATCTCGACTTGATCGCCGCGGCCGGCGCCGCAGACGGCCCGGGCTCGGGCCAGACCGCGGATGCCTCTAGCGCCTCTAACGGCATGGTGCTCGGCGATTTGCGGCTCGGGCTATTGAGCCCGACGCCGATGGTGACGGCGAGGGAGCCGCAGGCGCGCCTGCAGGTCGCCGCGGCGGAAGCAGGACCGATACCGGCTATGCCCGAGCAGGCCGCGCCGCGCCGCCCGGCGCCGGCACCGACCCAGGCCGCGGCTCCGGCCAAGCCGCCCGGCGCGCCGGCGCACCGGCATAGCGAGCAGCGTCCGGGCTTCATGCTCAATGACGCGCAGATCGCCAGCATCAAGGAGCGCCTGCATCTGACGCCGGACCAGGAGCGGATGTGGCCGGGTGTCGAAGCCGCGCTGCGCAACATCGCCTACGCCAAGGCGCATGACGGCCGTGGCCGCGGCGCGCCCGCGGGCGCCGATGCCGCCGCGCTTGCCGCGCTCAGCCCCGACAGCACCGAGGTCCAAGACCTCAAATCCGCGGCGATCCCGCTGATCCTGAGCTTCTCCGAGGAGCAGAAGGACGAGGTGCGCAGCCTCGCCCACGTCATGGGCCTCGACCGCCTCGCCTCCGAATTTTAGGGACGCACGACCCCGATTGAGGGACCGTCATGCCCGCGCTCGTCGCGGACTGATTTCCTGATTGAGAGGCCGTCATGCCCGCGCTCGTCGCGGGCATCCACGTCTTTCGCGCGCTCGATCCGCGAGGCGTGGGGTGGCCGGACAAGCCTTGTCATGACGGTGCCGATGCCGCGAAGCGCCGCGCGCTTGCGCCCACTCCCTCCTTATGGTTTTCATGGCGCGCCCCGGCCGCGCGGCGCGATCGGCCAAGGCAAAACGCTGCCGTAGCTCAGTGGTAGAGCACTCCCTTGGTAAGGGAGAGGTCGTCAGTTCAATCCTGACCGGCAGCACCAGTTTTAAGCGCGCTCGATTTTCAGCGATACACTTCGCGGCGATGTCCAACCGCTACCACGAGGACGACAAAGCGATTGTCCTCGACGGCGGCAACGATGCGATAGTCGCCGATGCGGTACCGCCACAGGCCCTTGCGGTCGCCCGTGAGTGCGTGACCGAAACGGCGCGGGTCTGCACTGCCGGCAATGCGCTCGCGCAAATAGCGCAACACCCGGCTCTCGGCGTCGGTGCCTAATCTGCGCAGGTCGCGGACGGCGGCGCGATCAAATTCCACCCGCCAGACCCGGTGCGGCCATTAGCTCTTTGCGCGCCGGCTCTTGGCACGCCGCGCCAGCCGCCGTTCCAAATCTTCCAGCGTCACGCGTGGTCCGCCGCGCGCAAGCCGCCGCCGCGCCAGGTAATAATCCTCAATGTCCTCGAGCTGGCGCAAGATCGCCTCGCGCGCATAATAGCTCTTGCTTCGACCGGTCTTCTTCGCCAAGGCGTCAAGCCGCCGCTCGATGTCGGGCGGCAAACGAAGCGCAAGCATGAGAAGCCTCTGGGTTGTTCAACTTGCTATACATGTATAGCAAAGCGAGCGAGGCAAGTCATTTTCGCGCCGCGGGCCGGCCGCGCCCGCTGCCGCGCGACACGGTGGCAACAGGCAGCGAACGGAGCAGGCGTTTCGCGGCGCCGTACCCCTCCGGCTGACGGATGCGGATCAGGCTGCTGCCCGCGAGCGGCGGAGCCATTCGTCGAGGCCGATATGGCCGAGGCGCGCTTCGCCCAACGGCACGAGCGAGCTTTCTTCGACCCGGCCGCCCCAGTATCGGGCCTCGGGGTCACGCACCACCTCGCGCGGGTCGCCGACCGCTTTCAGATAGCGGGCGACGATTTCGGCAAACGGCGCGCGTTCCGGGCCGGCGATCTCGACGATGCCGTTGCGCGGCGCCGCGAGCGCGGCCTCGGCGACGAAAGACGCAACATCCTCCGCCGCGATCGGCTGGAACAGGCAGGGCGGGAGCCTGACTTTATTTCCGTCCGTGCTTGAATCGGCCGTAGCGCCGATGAATTCCAGGAATTGGGTCGAGCGGATGATGGTGTAGGGGATGCCGGAGGTCTTTATCAGTTTCTCTTGGGCGTGCTTGGCGCGGAAATAGCCGTTGTCGGTCCGGTCGATTGCGACGATGGACAGCGCGACATGGTGCCGGACGCCGGCGGCGGCTTCCGCCGCGAGCAGGTTGCGGCTGGAGGTCTCGAAGAATTCCAGCACCGCCTTGTCCTCGAATGAGGGCGAATTGGCGAGGTCGATCACCACCTGCGTGCCGGCCATGGCCGCCTTCAGCCCCTCGCCGGTGATGGTGTTGACGCCGGTGTTTGGCGCGGCGGCAATTGCCTCATGCCCCTTCCGCTTCAGCTTCTCGATCACTTTCGACCCGATCAGGCCGGTTCCGCCGATAACCACGATCTTCATGACTTCACCCTTTTATGATGGTTTCGCGACAACAGCGGCACCCAAGCCGCGCGCCGCTAGATCGCTTTCAAGGTCGATTCGTTTGAGTGAAGCAGTTCGACCTTGCGGCTTCTCGCCGGCGACTGCGCGTACGCTGCAAGCGGTCAAGCAAGCGGCTAGGCTGCCGCGGTGCCGCGATCATCGTGATAAACTCGCGCCGTCGAACATCGGTTCCCAGGGCGCCGCTGCTGCCGCAGCCACCGCAGGTGACGACGCCGAAATATGCTAGGTAGCGGCCACATGGGGCCGTCAGCGGTGCCGCGCGTTCCCGCCGCGGAACCGCGACCGGCGTCGATTGGGAGGAAGCGTCGCCGATGATGACCGACCTGTTCTCGCTCAAGGGCCGCAGCGCGCTCGTCACCGGCGGCTCGCGCGGCATCGGCAAGATGATCGCACGCGGCTTCCTCGCCCAGGGCGCGCGGGTCTATATCGCCGCCCGCAAGGCGGCGCAGTGCGAAGCGGCCGCGGCCGAGCTCGGCAAGGAGGGCGGCGCCTGCTTTGCGATGCCGGCCGACCTGTCGAGCGTCGAGGGCGTGCGCGCGCTCGCCGCCGCCTTGACCGCGCGCGAGCCGAAGCTCGACATTGTCGTCAACAATGCCGGCGCCGCCTGGCTCGCGGAGTTCGACGCCTTCCCCGAAAAGGGCTGGGACAAGGTGATGGACCTCAACCTCAAGACGCCGTTCTTTTTGACGCAGGCGCTCCACGGCGCGCTCAAGGCCGCCGCGAGCCGCGAGCGGCCGGCGAAGGTCATCAACATCGCCTCGATCGACGGCATCTTCGTCAATCCGCAGGAGACCTATTCCTATCATGCCAGCAAGGCCGGGCTCATTCACCTGACCCGGCGCATGGCGGCGACCTTGATCGCCGACCACATCGTGGTCTCAGCGATTGCGCCGGGCCCGTTTCCCTCCGACATGAACGTCGACGCCCGCGACAATGCCGAGCAGCTGGCGCGGCGCGTCCCGGCGCAGCGCGTCGGCACTGACGAGGACATGGCCGGCGCCGCGATCTATCTCGCCTCGCGCGCCGGCGACTATGTGGTCGGCGCGACGGTGACGGTCGATGGCGGCATTGCTTACGCGCGCACCGGGCTCGAAGGCCGTCGGAAGACGTGAAGAGAGAGAGTTGCAGCAGCCACCATGCCGGGCGACGCGGTGAAGCTTGACTACGTCATGATCGAGAAGCGCGGCGGCATCGCCGTCGTGCGCTTCGACCGCAAGGCGAATCTCAACGCCTTCAACGAGCAGCTCGTCGTCGAGCTCACGCATGCGGCGCGCAGCTTGTTCGACGATCTCGAGACCCACGCGGTGGTGCTCGCCGGCGCCGCCAATGGCTTCTCCGCGGGTTTCGATCTCAAGGCCGCCGACAGCTGGCACGGCGAGAGCGACGATCTCAAGCGGCGATACCGCGCCTATGCCGGGGTGCGGCTGTGCAAGGCCTGGGAGGCGCTGCCGCAGATCACGATCGCGGCGATCGAGCGGCTCGCGGTCGGCGCCGGCGTCGCGATCGCGCTCGCCTGCGATTGGCGCGTGCTCGGCCGCGGCGCCTATCTCTACGTCCCGGAGGCGAAGATCGGGCTCAACCTGCAATGGGGCGCGCTGCCGCGGCTCATCGCACTCGTCGGCCCGGCGCGGGCAAAGCGCATCACCATCCTGTGCGAGAAGATGCCGGCAGTGACGGCGCTCGAATGGGGGCTGGTCGATGAGCTCGCCGACGACGGCCGCACGGTCGAGAAGGCGCTCGAGCTTGCCGAGACGGTCGCCTCGATGCCGCAGCCGACGGTGCGCATGATCAAGGAAGCGGTCAACGCCACCGCGAACGCGCTGCACGCCGCGACTGCCTTCGCCGACGCCGATCAGAGCCAGCTTACGGCAAGCTTTCGCTCCGGCAAGGCGGCGCGCGAGGCGTTTCGCAAGAAACAGAAATAATCGCCGTTACGCCTGCTCGCGCTCGGCGAGCGCAAGACCCGCATCCGCGCGCTCGCGCATCAGCAAAGCGACGATTAATCCCGAGACAAACGACAACGCGGCGATGATCCCGATCGCCGGCGCCATTCCGAGCGTGTCGGCGATCATTCCGGCGGAGACCGCGCCGACGGCATAGCCGAGGTCGCGCCAGAACCGATAGACGCTGAGCGAACGCGCCCGCCACGAGGGATGCGAGGCGTCGGAGACGGCGGCGATCAGCGTCGGATAGACCATCGCGGTGCCGAGCCCGAGGATTGCGCTGGCAACAAGCCACCACGCGAAGCCATGCGTTGCGGCAATCAGAAGGAGGCCGCTTCCCTGCAGCCACATTCCGCCGGCGATCAGGCCCTTGCGGCCGAAGCGGTCGCTCAGCGGCCCGGTGACGGTCTGCAGCACGCCCCACACCGCGGGATAGACGGAGTTGAGAATGCCGATCCGCTCCACGGCGAGACCGAAGCTAGCGAAGAACAGCGGAAAGATGCCCCAGCTCATCCCGAAGTTCAGGTTGTTGACGAGCCCGGCTTGCGACGCCGCGAACAGATTGCGGTCGCCGAACGAGGCGCGGCGGAACACGTCCCAGAACGCGGCCGCCTCGCTCGCCGCGTGATGACGGGATATTTCGAGGCCGACGTGATCGCGGGTGTCGCGCACGAAGAGCGTCGAGAGGATAAGCCCGAGCGTCGCATAGAAGATGCCGAGA
>Ga0335081_10019165_pt1 | contig 11061 bp, 8 predicted proteins | sample Lox_Sample_35_FD_206713 | JGI IMG/M metagenome (GOLD analysis project Ga0335081, IMG submission 206713) | Soil microbial communities from Loxahatchee National Wildlife Refuge, Florida, United States - Lox_Sample_3.5 | ecosystem: Environmental > Terrestrial > Soil > Wetlands | place: USA: Florida...
GCTGGGGCAGATGTACCGCAACGGGCGGGGCGTGGCACAGAATTACGTGGAAGCGATCTCCTGGTTCAAGAAATCGGCGGATGCGGGTAATCCTTCCGGCATGTACCACCTGGGGCAGATGTACGAGAACGGCTGGGGCGTGCCGCGAAATCTGAACGAGGCAATGGCCGATTACCGCAAGGCTGCCGCCACGGGGGAGCGAGACGCGATCCGGCATTTGGGCGAACTGGAACGGCAGCCGCAGCAGAGCACCAATCAGCCGGGGATCCGGATTGCGGCGAGCGTACCCTGGACGGATACGGGCATCGATCTCAAGCCGGGCGACCAGGTAACGGTGGCGGCGAATGGATCCATACGGGTGGTTTCGAACGGCCGGATGGCGCCGGTTTCGCCTGCGGGAGTGATGAGCAACTGTTCCGCCGCGGCCTCGATGTATGGACGCCCTGCCGGTGCGTTCCCCGCGCCGGGTTTGCCATGTTGGTCACTGCTGGGGCGCATCGGGCCGGCGCCGCGAACACCCTTCGCCGTGGGGATGAACAGGAGTTTCCGGGCGGGCATTGCGGGCCGCCTGTACCTCGGAATCAACGACGACGAATTCTCGGACAACACGGGGAACTGGAATGCGGTCATCAATGTCACCAGCGGCCGCTGAAGGTTGTGCTGTAAACTAGCGGAATCGGGTGATTTGGCGGGGGCATGGTCCAGTACCGCCGCCGGACGCTTCAAGCTTAGTTTCATGCATTTCGTGCTATAAATAACCGAACGCTTACATGCGGAAGGAAACAAAGATGCGAATTCGATCGGGACGTTTTTACGTCTGTACGGTGATTCTGTGGATGGCGGCGGCGGTGCCAAGCCTTGACGCTCAGTCTTCATACGTACGGGCGGGCAGTTTTGAATTTGGCGGGTTTGCCGGGGTGAGCTATGGACTGGACGACTATCGGGCCATGGGCGGCGGCAATGTGACTTTCGCGGTGAACAAGTACATTCTGCCTTACGCCGAGGTCAGCTATTTCCCGGGAATTCTCAGGACGGTGAAAGGAACCATACCGGTAAGCGGCGGCACTCCGATTTCATATACCCAGAACAGCTCGTACCCATTCACGGATTTCCATGGCGGCGTGCATATCCGGATGCCCATCTTCCGCGAGAGCCCGGTGGTACCGTACCTGGTTTTCGGTGTTGGGGGGCTGCGTCATTCGACTCGAATGATTAATGTGCAATACCAGACACTCGGCCAGACACTGACCGCTCAAATCACTGACCCAGCCGGAACCGATAAGGCCATCAACGGAGGAGGCGGAATCCGGTACTACATCGGCCAGCGCTTCGGCCTGCGCGTGGAGGCAAAGGTCTACAAGCCGTACGGTGAATTCACCGACACCTTCGCCAAGATCGAAGCCGGATTCTTCTACCAGGCAAGGTGACATTTCGGGGCGGGCCGGCTTACTTTCGGCCGGCGCGGCGGCGCTCGGCAGCCCGCACTTCCAGTTCGTTCAGCCCGAAATAGTGGGCCACCTCATGCCACACCGTATCGTCCACCAGTTTCGCCAGATGTTCGGGACTCTGTGACAGCCGCTCGTGGGGTCCCTGGAAGATGGTAATGCGGTCGGGCATGGCGTAGGGTTCGAAAACGCTGCGATGGGGAAGCGGCCGGCCCTCGTAGAGGCCCAGGAGGGTCGATCCGCGCGGTACGCGTCCGCGGGCGAGTTGTTGGGGGCTCGGTTCGGCCTCGACCACGAGAGCGATATTCTTCATCCGCTTGCGGAATCGCGCCGGGATGCGGGCGTAGGCCGCGTCCACCAGGCGGTCGAATTCGTGCGGACTCATGCTGCTGTTATTCTATTTCTTGGCAGACTCCAAACCAAGACGGATCGTGGTGGCCATCGACGGGCCGGCGGGCGCGGGAAAGAGCACGCTCGCCAGGCGTGTTGCGGCGCGCCTGGGATTCACCTACATCGATACCGGCGCCATGTACCGCGCGGCCGCGCTCTGGGCATTGAAGCGAAACGTGAAGTGGGACGACAGCCATCGCATGGAGCAACTGGCCATCGCGGCCGAGATCGAGCTTTCGCCGGGCCGCATCCGGCTCAATGGGGAGGACATCACGGAAGCCATCCGCACGCCGGAGGTGTCGAGCGGGGCGTCCCGGGTAGCCGTGATTCCGGGGGTCCGGCGGGCCATGGTGGAGAAGCAGCGGGCCATGGGAGAGCGCGCCAGCGTGGTGATGGAAGGCCGGGACATCGGAACGGTGGTCTTCCCGAACGCGGACGTGAAGATCTTTCTGGATGCCGCGCCCGAGGAGCGGGTGCGCCGGCGGGTCCGGGAAAGCCAGGCGAAAGGCGAGGAGGTCTCCGAAGCGGTGGTCGCGGCGCAGATCAAAGAGCGCGACCTGCGCGACAGCACGCGTTCGGATGCACCGCTGGCGCAGGCTCCGGATGCCACCTACCTGGATTCCACCGTCCTCAGCCTGGATGATGTGGAAGAGGCCATTTTGAAGATCGTACGATCGCGGGTGACCAACGGAAAGGATTTCAGTTGAAAGATTTACTTGTGATGAAGTTCGGGGGCACCAGCGTGGGCTCGGCCGACCGGATGCGAGTGGCCGCCCGGCTGGCTGCCGAGGAGCGGCACAAGCGGCCGGTCGCCGTGGTGGTCTCGGCGATGTCCAAGATTACCGACCTGCTGCTGGATACCATGCGGCACGCCGAGGCAGGCGATGTGGGGGGCATGGAGGCGAATCTCGGAAAGCTGCGGAGCCGGCACGAGGAAGCATGCAAGGAATTACTGCCCGAGGCGAGGCACGTCGCAGTAATGGCCAAGATCGACTCGCTGGTGGAGGAATTCGAACGGATCGTACGCGGGATGGCGATGTTGGGCGAGCGGCCTCCGCGGTCGGTGGACGAAGCGGTGGCGATCGGCGAGCGGCTCTCCGCCCTGTTGGTCTCCGAACATCTGAATGCCGAGGGAACGCCGGCCGCGGCGGTGAACGGGCGCGAAGTGGTGGTGACGGATGCGGTGTTCGGCAACGCTTCTCCGTTGATGGAGCCGACCCGCGAGAAGGCGCGCGCCAGCCTGCTGCCGATGCTGGGGCAGGGCTCGATGCCGATCATCACCGGTTTCAATGGCGCGACGGCAGATGGCCGTCCCACGACGCTGGGCCGCGGCGGATCGGATTTCTCCGCGTCGATCCTGGCGGCGGCGCTGGATGCGGCGGAGTTGTGGATCTGGACGGACGTGGACGGCATCATGAGCGCCGACCCGCGCCTGGTTCCCGACGCGGAGGTGCTCGAGGAGATCACCTACGCCGAAGCTGCGGAACTGGCTTATGCGGGCGCCAAGGTGCTGCATCCCAGGACGCTTGCGCCGCTGGCCGAGAACAAGATCCCGGTGTGGAGCAAGAACAGCTTCGCGCCGGAGAAGCCCGGGACGAAGATTGTGCCTTCGATCGCGACTGCCACCGGCACACGCGCGGTGGCTTCGATGAAGAATGTGGCGCTGGTGTCGCTCGAGCCGGCGAGCGCGGAGTTGAACGGCGTGCAGGTGATGGCTCGGGCGTTGGATGCCGTGGCGCGGGCCAATGTGGAGGTGCTGCTGGTATCCAGCTCGACTTATCGCCAGAGCTTCTGTTTCCTGGTACGGCAGGAGGAATTGGAGCGGACGGTAGAGGCGCTGGAAGCCGCACTCGCGCTCGAACTGGCGCATCATTACCTCCATCCGATCAAGGTGGACCAGGAAGTAGGCCTGTTGGCGGCGGTCGGCGAGGGCATGCAGGGGAAGCCTGGGCTGGCGGGGCGGATCTTTACGGCGATCTCACGGGTGCAGGTGAACGTGATCGCGATTGCTCAGGGGTCGAGCGAGCTGACGATTGCCGTGGTGGTGCGGCGCGACGGGCTGGAGAACGCGGTGCGGGCAGTGCACGCGGAGTGCGGCCTGGGGAGGCGTCCTCCGGTGCCGGTGTTTACGTTTCCGATGGGCAGGCGGCGCGAAGAAGGCGTGTTATAGGCGACGAGGGCGTTGAAGCGTCAGCCGCGCGTCGAAGGGCGCCAAGAAGTGGCACGAAGAGCCGGTGAGGGCCCCGTACACACTCGACAAGCGTCCCCATGAGTGGGTACAGGCACGAGTGCCCGCGCCGCATGCACCGAACGATAGGTTCTGACCATTAGCAGGTCATGGCTCGGGGCGGAGCTGTGATCCTCATGCCCCGTGGCACTTCTTGTATTTCTTGCCGCTGCCGCAGGGGCACGGGTCATTGCGGCCGACTTTCTGACCGGCCACGACCTGTTTGGGGCCGGTGGAATCGTCGCCGCCGAACTGCAGGGCCGCCAATTCCTTTTCCTTCTTGCGCTGGATATTGCGCGTGAAGTCTTCCATGGAACTTTTGGCCGCCTGCTTCTGGTCGTGGCTCGGCTCGTTGACGCCACGGCCGCCATCGCCCGCGATGAGCGCGGGCCCGCCGTTGATATCGTCGATGGAGCTTCCATCTTCTTCGTCAGGATACGGTCCGGGGGGCGGACCTCCGGTGCTGACCTGGAGGAAGAACAGGTAGCGCACCGACTCGTCCTCGATGCGGTCCATCATGGCGGTGAACAGCTCGTAGGACTCCTTCTTGTACTCGACGAGCGGGTCCTTCTGGCCGTAGGCGCGGTTGCCGATGCCCTGCTTCAACTCGTCCATCGACAGCAGGTGGTCTTTCCACTGGTTGTCGATCACCTGGAGCATGACGATGCGCTCGGTCTGCCGCATCATGTCGGCGCCCACCAGGTCTTCCTTCTCCTGGTACTTCTGCTGCAGCCTGGCGACAATCGCGTCGGACATTTCGGCGCGGGTGAGACGCGAAAGCTCGGAAAGGTCGATGCGCGCGCCGAACTGGGTGAGGACATCGTTGCGGAGAGTGGGCAGGTCCCAGGTATCGGGATGCTTGTCGTCGGGGCAGCGCATGTCGATGAACTGATCGACGATGCCGCGCACCATTTCCATGACGCGCTCTTTCTGATCGAGTCCTTCGAGCAACTGGCGGCGCATGCCGTACACGGCCTGTCGCTGCTTGTTCATCACGTCGTCGTATTCGAGCAGGTGCTTGCGGGCCTCGAAGTTCTGCACTTCGACGGCTTCCTGGGCCTTGGCGATACGCTTGGTGATGAGCTTCGACTCGATGGGCACATCTTCTTCCATGCCGAGCCGCAGCATGAGATTTTGCATGCGTTCACCGCCGAAGATACGGAGCAGGTCGTCCTGCAGGGAGAGGAAGAAGCGCGAGGATCCGGGGTCGCCCTGGCGGCCGGATCGTCCGCGGAGCTGGTTGTCGATGCGCCGGGATTCATGGCGCTCGGTGGCCACAATGTGCAGGCCGCCCATGGCAGTCACGTCGTCGTGCTCCTGATCGGTCTGGCCTTTGAAGCGGCTGTAGATCTCGTCCCACTTGTCGCGGCGGACGCGGTAGAACTGGTCCTGGTGGGAGAAGTAATAGAAGTGCTCGTCGGCTACATACCGCACTTCTTCGTCGGACAGGCGCTCGGCTACTTTGTCCTTGAGGGCGGCATCCTTGGTCATGAACTCCGGGTTACCACCCAGCAGGATGTCGGTACCGCGGCCGGCCATGTTGGTGGACACGGTCACCGCGCCTTTACGGCCGGCCTGTGCGACGATGGAGGCCTCACGTTCGTGGTTCTTGGCGTTCAGAACCTCGTGCCTGACGCCCATGCGCTTGAGAATGCCGGACAGCTTCTCGGATTTTTCGACTGAAATCGTGCCGACCAGGACCGGCTGCCCCTTGGCATTGAACTCTTTGATCTCCTTGGCGGCGTTGCGGAATTTCTCTTCTTCCGTGCGGTACACCAGGTCCTGATTCTCCTTGCGGATCATCGGGCGGTTGGTGGGGATCACCGTGACATCGATGTTGTAGGTCTTCTGGAATTCGGCCGCTTCGGTTTCCGCCGTACCGGTCATGCCCGAGAGCTTCTTATACATGCGGAAGTAGTTCTGGAAGGTGATGGTGGCGAGCGTCTGGTTCTCGCGCTGGATCTTGACGCCTTCCTTGGCTTCGACGGCCTGGTGCAGGCCGTCGGACCAACGCCGGCCGGGCATGAGGCGCCCGGTGAATTCGTCCACGATGACCACCTCAGGGCCTTCGTCGCCGTCCTTCACGACGTATTCGCGGTCGCGCTGGTAGAGCACGTGGGCCCGAAGGGCCTGCTGCACATGGTGGTTGAACTCGATATTGTGCGGGTCGTAGAGGTTGCCGATCCCGAGCAGTTTCTCGACCTTGAGCACGCCCTCCTCGGTCAGGGCGGCGCTCTTGTGCTTCTCGTCGATGGTGTAGTCGCCGGTGGTGTATTTTTCGCCGGGCTCCTTGCCTTCGATCACCTCGCCGCGAATGAGCTTTGGAATGATGCGGTTGATCTTGTAGTACTTGTCGGTGGACTCTTCGCTTGGGCCGGAAATGATCAACGGGGTGCGCGCTTCGTCGATCAGAATGGAGTCAACTTCGTCCACGATGGCGTAGTGATGCGCGCGCTGCACACAATCTTCGAGGCGAAACTTCATGTTGTCGCGCAGGTAGTCGAAGCCGAATTCGTTATTGGTGCCGTAGGTGATGTCGGAGTTGTAAGCGTCTTTGCGTTCCTGGTCATCGAGGTCGTGCACGATCACGCCAACGCGCAGACCGAGGAATTTGTAGAGGCGGCCCATCCATTCGGAGTCGCGCTTGGCGAGGTAGTCGTTGACGGTGACGACGTGGACACCCTTGCCTTCCAGGGCGTTGAGGTAACAGGGGAGGGTGGCCACCAGGGTCTTACCTTCGCCGGTCTTCATTTCGGCGATCTTGCCTTTGTGAAGCACCATACCGCCGATCAACTGGACGTCGAAGTGCCGCATGTTGAGCACCCGGCGGCCGGCTTCCCGAACCACCGCGAAGGCTTCGATGAGAAGGTCGTCGAGGGGCATGCCCTGGCCGAGCTTTTCTCTGAATTCAATGGTTTTGGCAGCCAAGTCGATATCCGAGAGCTCCCGCATGGCGGGCTCGAGGTCATTGATGGCCGCAATGGTCGGCATCAAGCCCTTGATTTCGCGCTCGTTTTTGGTGCCAAAGATTTTCGCCAGGATGGCATCAACAATCATGAATGGTCTCGATACGGAGGGAGATTTCCGCCTTTACTATTTTACTCTGCTAAAGAAGACGGACGGGGGAACAAAGGGTTAATGCCCCGGGACCGGAATCAATGGTAGGTGACCCCGCCGAGATGGGCATTCAGAGTCGCGGTAGCAAAGGATTTGCCTCGAGGCGTAACCAAGAACTTGCAGTTCAGGAACGATACACTGTCCAAGGCGATTGGCCCGCCCGAATAGGCGATGGTGCAGTTCTCAAACAAGACATTGCCGAGATCCAGTCCATCCAGTTGGAGGTCGTAGCCATCCACGATCAGGACTTGATAGCCCTCGGTCAGGACCACTTCGGGCCGGTCCAAGAGGGCGATCCGGGCCGCCGGATTGGCGGAGTGTGTCCCCGCCGCAATCTCCGGCCCGTGGATGATAGAGGTCAGATCGAAGGGCCGGAAGCGGTGCAGTTCCGGCAGTTTCAGCATGGCGGTGTGGGCCGTAGTTCCCTCTTCCGGCCGCGCTGGATTACGGCCCAGCAGGTAGGAACGATACGTCAGCAGTTCCTCCACCGCGTGCATGGCCGGAACCGAGAGTCTCGATTCCTTGGTGGGCGGCACTCGCACAGCAGTAGCCGGAGGCGGGGCTCCATCGTCGACGAGCTTCAGGAACCCGAGTCCGATTTCGGAGGCCAGCTCCGGGTTCGCGTCAACCTTGAGCTCGCGCGCGTTCCGGGTCAGCGCGGCGCCGGTCTCCAGGGCGAGAACCGGGGTGTCGCCCTTTAAGGCACGGTCGAGGTCCTCGCGGAGGAGCTCCGGAAAGCGTTTGGCGAAATCCGGCTGGGAAGCTTCGGTGGAGGCGATCATCTGCCCCAGCCGGACGTCCATGGCGGCAAATTCCCGGTCAACCTCGCTCAGCCGTTCTTCCGTCCGGCTGGTGAGTTCCTTGAGTTGCCGGCGCTGCGAGAGAGCCAGGTAGGATGCAACGAAGGTTATGATGAGCACGGCGGCTACATTGACCGCCGCGATGGCCAGTGCCGCGAAGTCACCCATCCAGGGAGCCACACGCGGCCGAGTGACACGGGTGACTCTGGTGACGCCCTGAGGAAACCTTCCTTCGGCCATTTCGTCGAGCCCCGTTTCGTTCCACCCTGCAAGCGATTCGGGCGTTGCCCGTAGGATCAGGATAACAAAGGCGTGCCGAATTGCGCCCGGGCCCCTGGGCTCGGGCGGGCTCGGGTGCTTGAACGGTCCGGGGAGATCTCGTCTCATCGATCGCTCCCTGACGGTCGCGGCCGCAAGTGACGGCAAGCACGCAGCACCGCCCGGCTCCCGGCGAACGCGGGCGGCCAAGCCCAGACGCCCGTAAGGCTGCAGCCTGACCAGAGTCTGGCTACCGGCAATACCACGGCACATCCCGGATGTAGTCAAACCGGCGCGACGGGCAAGTTGACGACGGGCGGCGCCGGGGTGGATACTCTTGACGGAGGCGCACTATGTTCCGCCGTCTGGCCCTGCTTCCGCTTCTTACGTTGGCCCCGGGCTTGTGGATTCCCGCCGGTGCCCAATCGGTCATCTCCACCCACTCCGGAATGGTTTACTTCTTCGACGGGTCCGTGTATCTCGCGGACCAGCGGCTCGAGCAGAGGTTCGGCCGTTTCCCGGATATTGGCGAGGGACGCGAGCTGCGAACGGACCAGGGGCGCGCCGAGGTGCTGCTGACCCCCGGAGTGGTTCTCCGTGTCGGCGACCACAGCGCCATCCGAATGCTCTCCACGGCCTTCTCCGATACTCGCGTGGAACTGCTGGCCGGCTCGGCCATTGTCGAAGCCAACGAACCGGCGTCCCGTACCAATCCGTCGCTGATCTACAAAACCTGGCAGGTGCGGATGCCGCAGGAGGGCGTCTACCGCATCGATTCCCAGCCTGCACAGGTGATCGTCTACAAGGGCAAGTCCGAAGTTTCCGCGGAAGGCGACCCGGGAAGCGTGGAAGTAGGACCGGGCCAGACACTACCGCTCGCCGCGGTGCTGGTTCCGGAACAGCAGTCACCCGGCAGTGCCGACGACTTCAAGAACTGGGCGATGAATCGCAGCCAGGCGGTGTCCTCCGACAACGCTACCGCTGCCGGCATTGTTGACGACCCGAGCGCCATCGAAAACTCCGCCGGCGTTTTCGGGGGCCTGGACGGCCTGGGGAGTCTGAGTTATTTTCCGTTGACCGGCATTCCCGGCATCGCCATCACCAACCCGTACGGGCTGAGTTTCTGGAGTCCGTTCCAATCCACCCTGAACGCGATGTATCTTCCGCTCTACGGCTACGGATTGTTCTATTCCACGGGATGGCCGTCGATCACCCGGCCGCGCCTTTGGCATCTGCCGGGTACGGTGACCCGTCTACCAAGTGGTTTTGGACTGCACCCCGGCGGGCTCACCCCGGCGAGAACCCTCTATACTCCGTATACTCCGCTGCGCCCGACGCTGCCGTCCATGCCTCACACCACCGCGCCGCACGTTGCGCCGCATGCGGTTGGGCACCGCTAAAGCCGCCTGCGGTAATCGCTACCGGGAAGGGGCATAGTAGCCCAGCCGCCAATGCAGCTTGAGGGGGGGAACGCCCGCCGGCTCGGTCACCTTCACTTCCACAGTTCGATATTTTCCGTCCCGCTCCTCGCGTTTCGGCGCGTACGCCAGGACGTATTGGTTTCGCAATTCGATGCCGATTCTGGTCGCGACGCTGGGCAGATCGTTGGGATCGGTGGCGGCGAATACCCGCCCTCCGGTCTGTTCCGCGATCTCCGCGAGCAGTCGGGGCCCGGAGATCTCCTCCTTGCTCATTCCCAGAAAAATGGAAGGCTCGAAGACTCCCATGGCGTACAGTTGCACGTCCGCTTCCCGCACCAGGGACTGAATCTGAGCGGACGTGTACTGGCTGTGGTTGTCGCCGCCATCGGAGATCACCAGGATGGCCTTGCGCGGGTTTTTGGCATTTTTCATCTCCCGCATGGCCATTTCCGTGGCATCCAGAAGCGCGGTGAGGCCGCCCGGCTGCAGCAGGATCAACTTGTTCTGAAGCTGCCCGGCATCGCCGGTAAACGGAGAAACCACCTTCGCCTGATCACTGAACGCCACCAGGAAGGCTTCGTCCTCCGGGTTCATGGTTTTGAGGAACTGCATGGCGGCCTGGCGGGAGATCCGCAGCTTGTCGTCCATGCTGCCGCTGATATCGAACACCACGCCCAGCGAAAGCGGTGCATCCTCGGCCGAAAAATGGGCGATCGACTGTTCCACGCCGTCTTCGAACAGGTGGAAATCCTGCTGCTGGAGTCCGAGAACGAAGCGGTTGGACTTGTCGGTGACGGTCACCGGGATGAGCACCAGGGTGGCATCGGCATTGAAGCGCGGTGTGGATTGTGCGGCAGCCTGGCGGGCGAGAAAAAGGGTCAGGAAGACTGCCAGGGACCGTAAAAGGGGAGATCGGATTCCGCGATTCCGCACGGATGAGACTCCTGATTCATTGACGAGTCTATCAGGTTCCTCGGGCTACGAGTACCGCAGCAGCGCCTTGAAACCGTAATCCATGTGGTGCTGAATGTGACAGTGGAAAAGCGTCAGTCCCGGCTGGTCGGCGGTGAAGTCCACGCTGGCCCGTCCGTACGTCGGCACAACCACCGTATCCTTAACCACGCCGGAGGTAGGCTTGCCGTAGATCTCGGCGATCTCGAGCTGGTGGCGGTGCAGGTGTAAGGGATGCGCATCGTCGGTGCGGTTGTGAAAGGTCAGGCGGTAGCGGGTACCCTGCTTGAGGACGAACTCCTGCCCGTGCGGATACGGCTTGCCGTTCACAGTGAAGCTGTTGAACTTGCCGGCGCCGCGCGGCACCTTCTCGAAGACCATGTCGAGGCGCTCGGCCGGCGCGGGCGGCGCGGACGGCTTCCCGAAGATGGTGTAGTCCCAGGTGGATTTGG
>Ga0335081_10019166_pt1 | contig 11061 bp, 9 predicted proteins | sample Lox_Sample_35_FD_206713 | JGI IMG/M metagenome (GOLD analysis project Ga0335081, IMG submission 206713) | Soil microbial communities from Loxahatchee National Wildlife Refuge, Florida, United States - Lox_Sample_3.5 | ecosystem: Environmental > Terrestrial > Soil > Wetlands | place: USA: Florida...
GTCCCGGGCCTGGACCCAGGAACAGCGGCGAGTCACGTTCGCGGAAACCTGCCGGATGCTCACCGCATGGAAAGCCGGCCCGGACACGGCGTGGCTGTATGAGGTGTCCAACGTCGCCCTCCAGCAGAGCCTGCAGCACCTGCAGAACGCCTACGTAAACTTCTGGGCCAGGCGGGCGAAGTACCCGCAGTTCAAATCGAAGCGGACGTCGCGGGCGTCGGCGACGTTCACCCGGATGGGATTCTCCTGGCGGGACGGCCAATTCCAAACTCGCGAAGTGCGGGGAGCCGCTGGACATCCGCTGGTCCCGGCCCCTGCCGGACGGCGCGGAACCGTCCACGGTCACCGTGTCGCGGGACGCGGCGGGCCGCTGGCACATCTCGGTCCTGTGCGAGACCACGGTGGCCGACGGCCCGGCGACGGAGGCCGCAGTGGGGCTCGACGCGGGCATCACGTCCCTGCTCACCCTCTCGACCGGGGAGAAGATAAGCAATCCGCGGCACGAGCGCCGCGACCGGGCCCGGCTGGTGAAGGCGCAGAGGGAACTGTCCCGCACGGTCAAGGGCTCCGCGAACCGCGCCAGAGCACGGGTGAAGATGGCCCGGGTGCATGCCCGGATCACCGACCGCCGGACCGATCACCGGCACAAGCTGTCCACGAGGATCATCCGCGAAAACCAAACGGTGATCGTCGAGGACCTGTCCGTGCGCAACATGATCCGCAACCACACGCTGGCCCGCGCGATCTCCGGCGCCTCCTGGGCGGAGCTGCGGCGGCTGCTGGCGTACAAAGCGGACTGGTACGGGCGGTCTGTCATAGCGATCGACCGGTTCTGCCCGTCGAGCAAGACCTGCTCGGCGTGCGGCCAGCTGGCCGCGTCGATGCCGCTGAACGTCCGCCAGTGGACATGCGCCTCGTGCGGCAGCGCCCACGACCGGGACGTGAACGCGGCCAAGGTCATACGTGCCGCCGGGCTGGCGGTCCAAGCCTGCGGAGACGGTGTAAGACCTGCCCGCGCCTAGCGCGGGGAGGCGACCGTCAGTGAAACAGGAACCTCGGCCCGCGAGGGCTGAGAATCCCCGTCCTTCAGGGCGGGGAGAAGTCAAAGAGCGTGGTACCGTGAAACGTTGCCGGTCCAGGCCGGCAGGGGGTTAGCTGCACCCTCATGCGGCGGCCCGGGGGACAAGCCTGGCCCGGAGATACCCGGCGGCCGACGGCCGCGGAGACCTCCGCGAAACGGCGGTCCCATCACCGATCGACCCCACCACGGCTCCTGCCGCCCGCGGCCGGCGCCGGAATGGGCCGTACCGACAGCCTGCGAGTTTGAAGGAGCCACGTGCCGCTCGACAATGCCGTCAAGAAGGAGATCATGACGGAGCACGCGACCGCTGAGGGTGACACCGGTTCGCCGGAGGTCCAGGTCGCACTGCTGACCCGCCGGATCAACGACCTGACCGAGCACCTCAAGGTGCACAAGCATGACCATCACAGCCGCCGTGGCCTGCTGCTCCTGGTGGGGCGGCGCAGGCGGCTGCTGAAGTACCTGGCGAACAAGGACATCACCCGCTACCGTGCGCTTATCGAGCGCCTGGGACTGCGCCGGTAACGGGGCAGCACAGCGGGGGCCGGGCGGGGACAGCCCGTCCGGCCATACAACTGCAGAGAAGCGAAAACCGACATCCCGCGGCCCGGCTCCGAGCGATGGGCCGGTCCTCGGTAGTGGTCCTCGGGTCCGCCCCTTCGCGGACTGAGCCGGGGGCTTCAATCGAAGACCGGCCGCAGCCCTGCCGGGTGACGCCCGGCGCAGGCGCGCTGGGCGGCCATCCGCCCCGGCTGTGCCCTTCGCAGGGAGACCCGGGGGCCGTGTCCCGGCCACAACGGGACGGGCCGTGCGGGATTCACCGCAAGGAGGTCTCACCCGTGGAGGGTGTGCACAGCGCCGAGGCCGTCATCGACAACGGGTCCTTCGGCATTCACAAGCTCCGGTTCGAGACGGGCAAGCTGGCCAAGCTGGCCGCCGGATCGGCCGTCGTCTACCTGGACAACGAGACGATGGTCTTGTCCGCGACGACCGCGGGCAAGCAGCCCCGCGAGGGCTTCGACTTTTTCCCGCTCACCGTGGACGTGGAGGAGCGGATGTACGCGGCGGGCCGGATCCCCGGCTCGTTCTTCCGCCGTGAGGGACGGCCGTCCGAGGACGCGATCCTGACCTGCCGCCTGATCGACCGGCCGCTGCGCCCGTCGTTCGTGAAGGGCCTGCGCAACGAGGTCCAGATCGTCGAGACGATCATGGCCCTGCACCCGGATCACCTGTACGACGTGGTGGCGATCAACGCCGCCTCGCTGTCGACGCAGATCGCCGGGCTGCCGTTCTCCGGCCCGATCGGCGGCGTCCGGGTGGCCCTGATCAAGGATCAGTGGGTGGGCTTCCCCAACTACTCCCAGCTTGAGGAGGCCACCTTCGACATGGTGGTCGCGGGCCGGGTCATCGAGAACGGCGACGTCGCGATCATGATGGTCGAGGCCGAGTCCACCCCGAGGACGCTGCCGCTGCTGGCTGCCAACGGGAGCGGCGCCGTCGCGCCGACCGAGGAGGTCGTCGCGCAGGGCCTGGAGGCGGCCAAGCCGTTCATCAGGGTCCTGTGCGAGGCGCAGCAGCAGGTCGCCGCGCAGGCGTCCAAGGAGACCCAGGCGTTCCCGGTCTTCCTGGACTACACCGAGGACATCTATGCGGCGCTCGCCAGCGAGTTCACCGGCGAGCTGGCCAAGGTGCTGACGATCGGCGGTAAGCAGGAGCGCGAGGCTGAGACCGACCGGCTCAAGGCGCTGGCCAAGGAGCGGCTCGGCGTGCGCTTCGAGGACCGCGAGAAGGACATCAGCGCGGCGTTCCGCGCGCTGACCAAGAAGCTGATCCGGGAGCGGATCATCCGGGACGGCGTCCGCATCGACGGCCGGGGGCTGCGTGACATCCGCCAGCTTTCCGCCGAGTCGCACGTGCTGCCGCGGGTGCACGGCTCCGCGCTGTTCCAGCGCGGCGAGACCCAGGTCCTGGGGGTCACCACGCTGAACATGCTGCGCATGGAGCAAATGATCGACACGCTCAACCCGGAGCGCACCAAGCGCTACATGCACAACTACAACATGCCGCCCTACTCGACCGGGGAGACCGGCCGGGTCGGCTCGCCCAAGCGCCGCGAGATCGGCCACGGTGCCCTCGCCGAGCGGGCCCTGGTGCCCGTCCTGCCCACCCGTGAGGAGTTTCCCTACGCCATCCGGCAGGTCTCCGAGGCGATCGGCTCGAATGGCTCCACCTCGATGGGCTCCGTGTGCGCCTCCACCATGGCGCTGCTGGACGCGGGCGTGCCGCTGAAGGAGATGGTGGCCGGCATCGCCATGGGCCTGATCCACGAGGGCGGCGAGTACGTCACGCTGACCGACATCCTCGGTGCCGAGGACGCGTTCGGGGACATGGACTTCAAGGTGGCCGGTACGCAGGACGTGATCACCGCGCTGCAGCTGGACACCAAGCTGGACGGCATCCCCGCCTCGGTGCTCGCCGCGGCGCTGACGCAGGCCCGCGCGGCCCGGCTCACCATCCTCGACGTGATGTGCGGCGCGATCTCCGCGCCCGCCGAGATGAGCCCGTACGCGCCGCGGATCCTGACCCTGAGGGTCCCGGTGGACAAGATCGGTGAGGTCATCGGGCCCAAGGGCAAGATGATCAACTCGATCCAGGACGACACCGGCGCCGAGATCACGATCGAGGACGACGGCACGATCTACGTCGGCGCCACCGACGGGCCGTCCGCGGAGGCGGCGCGGAACGCCATCAACGCGATCGCCAACCCGCACATGCCCGAGGTCGGCGAGCGGTTCCTCGGCACCGTCGTGAAGACCACCACGTTCGGCGCGTTCGTCTCCCTGCTGCCCGGCAAGGACGGCCTGCTGCACATCACGCAGATCCGCAAGCTGCACGGCGGCAGGCGGATCGAGAACATCGACGACGTCATCAAGGTCGGCGACAAGATCCAGGTCGAGATCCGCGAGATTGACGACCGTGGCAAGCTGTCGCTGGTCCCGGTCGAGGTCGTCGAGCGCGAGGCGGCGGGGGAGGACCTCTCCGGCCACGACGGTGACCGTGGCCCCCGGGATCGCGACCGCGGCGACCGGGGCGACCGGGGCGACCGTGACGGGCAGCACCGGACCCGGCAGCGCAACCGCGGGCACCGCGACCAGTGAGCGGCGGCGGCATGGGGCCGGACGGCGTGACCGTGCGCCGGACCGCACTGCACGGCGGGCTCCGGGTCACCACCGAGTCCCTGCCGGCGGTGCGGTCCGTCGCCCTCGGCATCTGGGTCGGGGTCGGTTCGCGGGACGAGGATCTCCGGCACGCGGGCGCCACGCACTACCTGGAGCATCTGCTCTTCAAGGGGACCGAGCGGCGGACCGCGCTGGAGATCTCCGCGGAGATGGACGCGGTCGGCGGCGAGATGAACGCCTTCACCACGAAGGAGTACACGTGCTACTACGCGCGGGTGCTCGACGCCGACCTGCCGCTGGCGGTCGACATCCTGTCCGACATGGTGACCCGATCGCTGATCGCCCCGCAGGACGTGGACGCCGAGCGGAACGTGGTGCTCGAAGAGATCGCCATGAACGACGACGACCCGACGGACACGGTGCACGAGGCGTTCGCCGCGCAGTTGTTCGGTGACACCCCGCTGGGCCGTCCGGTGCTGGGCACGGTGGAGTCGATCAACGCGATCAGCCGGGACCGGATCAACGAGCACTACCGGGCCAGGTACAGCCCGGAGCACCTGGTCGTGGCCGCGGCGGGCAGCCTGGACCACGACGACCTGATAGGGCGTATCCGGGAGGCGTTCGGCCCGTCGCTGGCGGTGTCCGCCGAGCCCGCCCCGCCCCGGCTCAGCGGCGAATACGCCGGGCCGGGCCACGACGGCCCGGGCACCGGCGTACGGCTGGTATCCCGCGGGATCGAGCAGGCCAACCTGGTGCTCGGGTGCACCGGGCTGGCCCGCACCGACGACCGCCGGTACGCCCTCGGCGTGCTCAACGCGGCTCTCGGCGGCGGCATGTCCTCCCGCCTGTTCCAGGAGATCCGGGAGAAGCGGGGCCTGGCCTACTCGGTCTACAGCTTCGCGTCGCAGCACGCCGACACCGGCATGTGGGGTATCTACGTGGGCTGCCTGCCCGCCAAGGCCGACGAGGTGCTGGCCATCTGCACCGCCGAGGTGGAGAAGCTGATCTCTGGCGGGCTGACCGGCGCTGAACTGGAGCGGGGTAAAGGCCAGATGCGCGGCTCGATCGTGCTCGGCCTGGAGGACCCGTCCTCCCGGATGAGCCGGCTCGGCAAGTCCGAACTGGTCTACCCGCGGCTGGAGCCGGTGGAGGAGACCCTCGCGGCGATCGAGGCCGTTACCCACGACGACGTCCGCGCGGTCGCCGCCGAGGTGCTCGGCCGCCCGAAGGCCCTGGCCGTCGTGGGCCCGTTCGATGACGCCGGGACCTTCGCCAGCGCCCTCGGCTGAGCCGGCCGGAAAGGGAGAGCGCCATGATCAGGGTGGGTGTGCTCGGTTCACGCGGCCGGATGGGCAGCGAGGTCGGCCGGGCCGTGTCCGGGACCGGGGATCTCGCGGTCGCCGCCGGCGTGGATGAGGGCGACGCGCTCGACGCGCTGACCCGCTGCGACGTCGTCGTGGACTTCACCCACCCGGGCGTGGTCATGGACAACCTGCGGTGGTGCATCGACCACGGCCTGGACACCGTGGTGGGCACCTCCGGCTTCAGCGAGGGCCGGCTGGACCTCCTGCGCCGGTGGCTGGACGAGGCGCCCGGCGCCCGGGTCCTCATCGCGCCGAACTTCTCCGTGGGTGCCGTGCTCATGATGCGGTTCGCCGCGCAGGCCGCGCGGTACTTCGATTCCGCCGAGGTCATCGAGCTGCACCACGCGGCCAAGGCGGACGCCCCGTCGGGCACCGCGCTGCGGACCGCCACGATGATCAGCGAGGCCCGCGCGGCGGCCGGCCTGGGTGACCCGCCGGACGCCACCGCCACCGCGCTGGCCGGCGCCCGCGGCGCGGTCGTGAAGGACATCCACGTGCACTCGGTCCGCGCGGCTGGCCTGGTCGCCCACCAGGAGGTCCTGCTGGGCGGGCACGGCGAGACGCTGACCATCCGGCACGACTCGCTGGACCGCGCGTCGTTCATGCCCGGCGTGCTGCTCGCCGTCCGCCAGATCGGCTCCCTCCCGCCCGGCCTCACGGTCGGCCTGGAGCCCTTGCTCGGCCTGGACTAGACCTGGCCGAAGAGACGGTCGCCGGCGTCGCCGAGGCCAGGGAAGATGTAACCGCGCGCGTCCAGCCGGTCGTCCACCGCGGCGGTGACCACCCGGACCGTGCACGGGCCCGGCCCGGGGAACGCCTCCTCCAGCCGCTTGAGCCCCTCCGGCGCGGCGAGCAGGGCCACCGCCGTGACGGAGGTGACCCCGCGCTCGGCCAGCATGGCGATGACGGTCTGCAGCGTCCCGCCGGTGGCGAGCATCGGATCCAGCACGAACGCCTCGCGGCCGGTGAGATCGGCCGGCAGCCGGTCCGCGTAGGTGGAGGCGACCAGCGACTCCTCGTCGCGGACCAGCCCGACGAAGCCGACGTCGGCCATCGGCAGCAGCCGGATCATGCCGTCGAGCATGCCGATGCCCGCCCGCAGTACCGGCACGATTTGCGGCGGCGGGCTGCCCAGCCGGACCCCGGCCGCCTCGCCGAGCGGCGTCACGACGGTGACCGGCTGGACACGGACCTGCCGGGTCGCCTCGTAGGCCAGGAGTGTGACCAGCTCATCGGTGAGCCGCCGGAAGGCCGCGGTCTCGGTGCCAATGTCCCGCAGCGCCGTGAGCTTGTGCGTGACCAGCGGGTGGTCGATGACGAGAGTTTCCACCAGGCAAGTGTCGCAGGCCCGGGGCCGGGCCGCGCGCACGGTGCCTCACAGGGTGCGGCGCGTGCCCGGCGGCCCGGCCGACTGGCGCAGGCCGGTTTCGATCGCGCGCGCGGTCCGCAGCAGCGGTTCGAGCAGGTCGGCGGTGACCTGCTCGACGGTGCGCCTGCGGCCACCCCAGCGGGTTCGCGCTGCACTCGATGCGCAGCCCCGAGGTCAGCCGGCTCTGCCTGCGGGTGCCGCCGGATGAGGACATCGCCGCCTGGCCCGCCGCCGCTGCGGTCCAGCCCGTTGCCCCGGTCGCGTCACCCCGGGCCGACGTGATGGCGAGGGCCGCGGGCGCGGGAGCGCAGCGCGGACAGGGCCGCCTGCACCCCGGTGCCGGTCAGCGTGAGCGGCTCCCGCGAGGCCCGCCCGGTGTACAGCAGATGCAGCGCCCACAGCCGGTGCCGCAGCCCGTGGATCTCGCGGCGGACCGCGTCGCTGAGGCCGCCGCGCGCCGTCCAGCCTTCCTCAGCGTGGATGCGGGTCAGGTGGCGGGTCAGCTCCTCGTACCCAGCCGGCCCGCTGACCAGGAGGAACAGCAGGCTGGCCTCGCGGACCGCCACCGCGAAGTCGGGACGTGCCCCGTCGTCCGCGCCGACCAGGGCGGCGGTGCCGATCCGCCACCGGGCCGCGCGGTCCTCGACCATCACCCGGCCCGTCCGGGTCAGCAGCAGGCTGGTGCCACTGCGCCGCAGCGCGCCCATCTCGCCCTGGGCCAGACCGCGCAGCGCGTGCAGCGGGAACACGTCGAGTTCCTGCCGCAGCGCGCCCGCCAGCTGCTCGCGCCAGCCAAACATGTCCACCGCCTCGGTGACCAGCGTCGGCGGGATGTAATGGCGGGCGGTGAGCCGCAGGCCCACGTCGGCGTACCCAAGCAGCCAGCTCAGCGTGGGCAGCGCGTCGTCCGGCGGGTCGGCCTCCTCCAGCAGCCGGGGCAGCACCGTGGCCGCCAGCCGGGAGCGTTCCCCCGGGCGGCTGTGCGCCCAGGCATCCATCCGCTCGGCGTGAATGCGGGCCAGCCACGTCCCGCTCGCCCCCGGCGCGTGATGCGCGCCGTGCCGGCCCGGTGCGCCCGGGCCGCCGCCCGCCGGATGCCGGCCCGCCGGGCCGGGCCGGGCCGCCGGGCCGTCCTGGGCCGGGGGAGGGATGGTCAGCCAGCGGTCGATCAGCGCGGTGCGCCTGGCCCGCCAGCCCCGGCTGCCGGGCAGCAGCTCGCCCGAGGCGATCGCCAGCTCGATCGCGGCGGCACACGCGTCGTAGGCGGCACGCTCGTCCGGGCCCATCACCGGACCCCAGGCCAGCAGGCCCGTGTCCGGCGGTGCGGTGCTCGAATGCTCCACGGCCTCCGCGTACGCGGCGATGCCCGCCTCGTGACCGTCGCCGTAGGCGGTGAGGATGGTCTCGGTGCGCGGGCAGAGGCACACCTCGGCGTAGCGTTCCATGCCCACCATGGAGAACAGCCGACCGAGGGCGCGGGTCACCGCGATCAGCTCCCCGGTGGTCATCGGCCACTTCACCGGCAGCGCGTACCACACGAATTCCTGCAACTTGAGCTGGGAGACCGTCTCCAGCCCGGCACCGTTGGTGAGCCAGCCAAGGGCCGCCCGCGCCTCGTCCGCTGCCTCGGGGTCCTTTCGCGCCAGCACGGTGAGGGCCTGGGCCTCGGTCATCATGCGGCCAGTCTGCCGCAGGAACACCCCGGGCGGCTAGACGGGATTCCAGCCACGCCGGGGGTCCGGCACAATGACCGGGTGACCGGAATCTACGACGAGCCGGAGCTGTACGAGCTCGCCTGTGCCTACCGCGACGTCCCCGGTGAGGTTGCTGCCCTGGAGCGCTGGCACGCGCGGCACGCGCGGCGTGCTGGGGGGGAACGCGGCCCCGCCCGTCCCGAGGGTCCCGGAGGTCCTGATTCGGTGCTGGAGCTCGCGGCCGGCCCGGCCGAGCACGCTCTGGAGCTGGCGCGGCGCGGGGTCAGCGCCACCGCGCTGGACCTCAGCCCGGCGATGTGCGCCCGGGCCCGGGACAAGGCCGCGGCCGCGGGCCTCGCCCTGGAGGTGGTGCGCGGCGACATGCGTGACTTCGCCCTCCCGCAGCGGTTCGGCCTGGTCGTCACCATGCTGAACTCGGTGTGCCACCTGATGGAGCTGGACGGCCTGGTGGCGCACCTGCGGGCGGTGGCGCGGCACACCGTGTCCGGCGGCCTGTACATCATGGAGCTGGCGCACCCGGCCGACGTCCTGACCATCGTCCCGCGGACCAACTCGGAGTGGGACACCGCGGCGGGCGCGCGTCAGGTCCACGTGCGGTGGGGCGGCGGCGACGACGCGATCGACCCGGTGACCCAGGTGACCAGGGAACACGTCCGCATCACGGTGCGCGACGGCGCGGGCTCACGGACCCTGGCCGACGTGGTGCCGAACCGGTTCTGGACCGGCACCGAGATCACCGCTGCGGTACGGCTGGCGGGTGGGTTCACCGAGGCTGCCCGGTACGGCGACTTCGATGGCGACGTGAGCCTGTCCGCGCCGGAGGCCTGGCGCATGATCGTCGTCCTGCGCCGCGAATAGGGTCAGGCGCCGGGCACCGCGAACCGCAGCAGCGCGCCGATGTCGTCCCGCAGCGGAGCCTCGCCGGGCGGCACGATGAACAGCCGGGCGTCGGTCCCGGCCGCCGCGCGGACCAGCGCCGCGTCGACCCGGTCCGGGACGATGCCGGTCACCAGGCGCTCGCGCAGCTCATCGGCGGTCAGGCCGATCTCGGCCAGCCCGGGTCCGGCGTAGGCGGGGGCGTCCGCCCACGGCGGCCCAGGCACGTCCCGGTCCCCGGACAGGTAGTCACCGCCCAGGAACAGCTCGGCCACTTCGCCGTCCCGCAGCGCGGCCACGGTCTCGGGCAGGCCCTCGACGGCCCGGCCGGTGCCGGCCTGGCTGCCGAAGCTCTCCAGCCGGTTCCGGCAGTCGTCGTCCTCTAGCTGGCCCAGTACCTGCTCGGCCGCCTGGGCCAGTTCGCCGCTGCCGGCGGTCAGCTCGCGGTCCACGATCACCGCCTTGCGGGCCAGATCAGCCGCCAGCCGGGCCACCAGCAGCTCGCGGGCCCGCACATCGCCGGCCACGATGACCGCCTCGACCGGGCGGCCGCCCGCCGCCTTCGCCACCGCGTCCGCGAGTTCCTTCGCGTTGGTCTCCCAGGCTTCCTCGGCGGACCGCTGGTAGCGGGCCTGTGACCAGCCGCCCGTTTTCGTCCTGTGTACCGGCCAGCCGGTGCCCTGGACCGCCTTCCCAGCGCCGGCACCCCCCACGACCAGCACATCCCCGCCTTCCTTGGTGGCGCTGACCAGCAGGTGCGGCGGCCGCGGCGGTGCCTGGACCAGCAGCGGCAGCAGGTCCGGCAGCCGGCCCCAGCGGGCCCTCGCCTGGCGCGGCGTGGCGGGCAGCCGGACCGCCAGCGGCACGGACCCGTCCAGGCCGAACGCCGCCATACCCGGTGCGCCCAGCGCGGCCGGCCCGGTCAGCACCCGGCCGAGGGCGTCGAGCGTGGCCGTCTCGTCCAGCACCTTCGCCAGCCCGGCGCGCTGATCGCGCCAGCGGATCTGCAAGGCCTCGACGTCCGGGCCGGTGGTGGTCTGTGACGTGTCCAGGTAAACGGAGGCGACCATGCCCGCGCTCTCGTACAGCGGGCGGAGAAACGCCAGGTCCATCTGCGAACACCTCCTGGTGCGGGACGCGGGCCGGCTATCCGGGGGCACCGCCCGGCGGCGGCCCGAGGACCCGGTCCAGGTAAGGATCAGTAAACCGTGCCGGCGGGTCGGCCTCATCACGGACCCGCACGAAGTCGCCGAAGCGGGGGTACGGCAGGCGCAGCCGGCTCGGGGCCCCGGCGTGCAGCTTCCCCCCACTGCGGCCGTCCGCCCACCCCGGCCACTATGCCCATGACGGTGCCTGCCAGATGCCGGCCGTTGCGCCCCGGCGGCGGGTCGCGCTCGTCGCGCTGCTGTGATAGCAGCAGGAAGCGGGCGCGGTGTGCACAGCGAGGAGGCGGCAGGCGATGTCCGGGTCTCTGGTA
>Ga0335081_10019167_pt1 | contig 11060 bp, 9 predicted proteins | sample Lox_Sample_35_FD_206713 | JGI IMG/M metagenome (GOLD analysis project Ga0335081, IMG submission 206713) | Soil microbial communities from Loxahatchee National Wildlife Refuge, Florida, United States - Lox_Sample_3.5 | ecosystem: Environmental > Terrestrial > Soil > Wetlands | place: USA: Florida...
CGTTCCAACTGGTGAAGCGAGAACCACAAGATCAGCATCTGCGACAGCGACCGTCGAACCGTGTCCCATGGAGTCGATCACGCCGAGTTTGAGTGCCTGTTCAAGCGTGCTCCTACTCCTGCCCGCACCGGTGATGCAGCCAGCAAGGTTCTTGGACTTTAAAACCCTAGCTAGGGACCCTCCGATAAGACCGACGCCGATGATGGTGACATTCTTAAAATAAATCATAATGAACGAATGTTTCCTTAGACTGATAAAGACCGAAACAAACTCGCGAGCAAGCAGGCGAATGAATCTGACTTCTGCCCACTGTCTACTACTGAATATTAGATTTCCCTTCCCAAAGCAGCAGCAATCAGCCTCATTTCATCCATAAGCTTCTTGAAACTTTTCGGTTTCAGTGATTGTTCACCATCGCAGAGCGCCTCTTCAGGGTTTGAATGCACCTCGATAATTATTCCATCGGCGCCGGCGGCAATCGCGGCTTTTGCCATGGGAGCAACAAGGTCCCACTTGCCGACAGCATGACTCGGATCCACGATGACTGGAAGGTGCGTCATTTGTTTGAGCACCGGCACGGCGGAAAGGTCGAGCGTGTTGCGCGTTGCTGTCTCATAAGTGCGGATACCGCGCTCGCAGAGGATCACGTCGTGATTGCCTCCCGACATGATATATTCAGCGGACATGAGCCATTCCTTGATCGTCGCCGATATACCGCGTTTCAGGAGAACCGGTTTCCTGCACAGCCCTACTTCCTTTAGTAACCGAAAATTCTGCATATTCCGCGCGCCGATCTGGAGCACATCGGCATACTTGGCGATCAGTTCAATATCCCGGGGATCCATGACTTCCGTCACGATCGGCAACCCGACACGGTCGCGAGCCTCGGCCAGATACCGTAGACCCTCCTCTTCAAGACCCTGAAAGGCGTAGGGCGAAGTCCGTGGCTTAAACGCGCCACCCCGGAGAAAATTGGCTCCAGCATTTTTAACTTCATTCGCTATCTCGATCAGCAGCGTCTTGTTCTCCACGGCGCAGGGACCAGCCATGACCGCGATCCGGTTACCCCCGATCTCCTGACTGCCCACCCTAATGACGGTCTTTTCCCGCCTGAACTCCCAACTCGCCAACTTGAAGGGCTTCAAAATGGGGAGCACTTTCTCCACGCCCGGTATTGCCTCAAGCGGTACGCTCTGGAGAATCGCCTCGTCACCGATAGCTCCGATAATTGTTCGCTCCGTCCCTTTCGACACATGGGCTTGCAAACCATGGTCTTTGATTTTTTTTATAATGTGGTCGATCTGCTCCTCAGTCGCATCCGGTTTTACAACGATAATCATGATAATCCTTTCTAAAAACTACCCAATGCAAATCTCCTGGCACGTATGCTCAAGACCTTTGTCCCCTGCGCTATGCCTTCACAACCTTTTCCAACTCCACCACAAACCGCTTGTTCTCTTCAGGAAGCCCTATGGTGACCCTAAGCCTTTTCTCGCCCATCGGCCGGATGATCACGCCTTGATTCAGGAGGGCTGTATAAACATCCTTTGCATTCAGCGCTGTTTCAAAGAGAATAAAATTCGTCTCTGTGGGTACGAAGGATAGACCGAGCTGTCCAAAAGACTGATACAGATACTGTTTCCCTTCATTGTTCACGGCTATCGATTTTTCGACGTGTCTCCGGTCCGTAAGCGCTGCGAACGCGGCCACCTGTGCAAGCGAATTAGTATTAAAGGGCTGTCTCACCTTGTTCAGAAGTTCCGCAATCTCCGCTGTCGTGATGCCATACCCGATGCGCAGTCCCGCGAGCCCGTAGATCTTGGAGAAAGTCCTGAGTGCCAAGATGTTTCTACCATCTTTGAGGTAATCCAGTGAATCAGGGTAGTCGGCATGGGTTACATACTCGAAGTAAGCTTCATCGAGTGCCACGATTACGTTATCAGGCACGCGTTCCATGAACCGGTCCATCTCGGCCTTAGTGTTCATGGTGCCTGTTGGGTTGTTCGGGTTGGCAATGAACACGATTTTCGTCCTGCTCGTGATAAGCTCCGCCATTGCATTAAGATCGTGGCGCATATCCTTGCATGGCACGATTACATTCGTCCCGCCGGCGGCCTGGGTGATCATTTTATAGACCACAAAGGACGGGTCGGCCGAGATGACCTCGTCCCCAGTCTGGACAAAGGTGCGCACCGCCAGTTCGATCAGCTCATTCGATCCGTTTCCAAGAATGATCTGAGACAGTTCAACATTGTATTTCGCCGCAAGGGCCTGCGACAGGAAGAAACCGCTCCCGTCGGGATACCGGTTCAATCCTTCGACAACTTTTTTGAGCGCCGCCAACGCTTTGGGCGATGGACCAAGGGGGTTCTCGTTCGAAGCGAGCTTGATGCTCCCGCTAATGCCGAGTTCACGCTCAAGTTCCCCAATCGGCTTCCCCGGAACATAGGGCGTGATATTCTTAATGTTGTCTGATACGATAATCATGATAAAACCTCGCAAGCAAAATTAATAAAGCAAAGCGATATAGAGTTTAATCTCCGCACGCCCTTCAATATTCCCCACACCCTGTTTATTTGCTTTCTACAGCCTTACTGACACCGGGGATAGGAACCGAGGACCTTGAGGAACATACAATCGATTCTGAGTTTCTCGATTGCGGTGGCAACCTTCTCGTCTTCGATATGACCTTCCATATCGAGGAAGAACACGTAATCCCAGACCTTCCTGCCCGACGGCCGTGCATCAAGACGGTTCAGGTTGATTCCCTTTTCCGCGAAAGGAGCAAGCATATTGTACAGCGCGCCTACGCGGTCCTTGATAGAGAACATGATCGAGGTTTTATCGCGCCCCGTCTTGCCAGGGGATTTCGGAGCGATGACCAGGAAACGGGTGAAATTATTCTGGTTGTCTTCAATACGGCGGGCAACCATCTGGAGTCCATAGAGCATGGAAGCCATCTCACTCGCAATGGCCCCAATCGTGGGGTCATCGGCTGCCATCTCGGCAGCCCTCGCTGTGCTTGGCGCGTCCATGATGGGTATGCCCAACAGGTTTTTTTCGAACCACTGTCGGCACTGTCCCGGCACCTGGGGATGGGTGTAGATTTTTTTTATGTCCTCGATCCGCCCTGATTTGTTCATAAGATTCTGCGACACCTCAAGTAGTATCTCGGCGTAAATCTTAAGATCCGAATCGATGAACACGTCGAGGGTATAATTGACGACGCCTTCGGTCGAGTTTTCGATGGGAACAACACCAAAATCGGCACGGCCGCGTTCCACCTCTCGGAAAATGTCCCTGATGCTCTCCGTGGGCACATACTGAGCCGCGTAACCGAACTGCTGCATGCCTGCTTGGTGCGTAAAGGTGGCGCGCGGGCCGAGATAAGCCACTTTAAGCGGCCGTTCCAGGGAAAGCGATGAGGAGAGGATCTCGTGATATACGGCCTTGAGCGTATCCTGAGGGAATGGGCCGATGTTCCGGGCGGTCAGGCGTGCAAGGATTTCCTGTTCCCGGGACGGAGAATGAAAATCCAGTTTCTCGGTTTTCTTTACGTTACCGACTTCAATGACAACGCGGGCGCGTTCGTTGAGCAGATCGACCAGCTTATCATCAATCTTGTCGATCTTTTTGCGGAGTTCCTTAATTTTCTGATTGGGCATCTCGATAAAAACCTGCCTGAAGGGGATTTTTGGATTATAGTTTATTTTTTCAGCAGTTGCAAGGACTTTTTGGGCCGGATCAGCGAAAAGAAAAACTTGGAAAACAAACTTCTGGAGGGATGAAGACGTTGATAAATGATAAAAAGGACGCAGCATTGCCGGCCGGACTTTGATAAGCTTGATGTCTATTGAATAAAACGATAAGCACCTCTGTTAAGCCTTACTATTAAATCCAGAAGTTGTACATTTTCCGCCGTCGATCCAATTATTTTATTTTTAGCCAACCATGATTTCTTGATGACAAGATTGGAATCCCGGCGAACCGTGCTAACGGCAAAAATCTCATGTGCAATAAAAAAAAGGCGCTCCCTGAATGTGAAGCGCTCGCAATGGTAGACTTCACACCCTTGAGATGGTAATATGTCCCATGGACTCTGGTTTCCTTGCTGATATAAAATTCAACTGTGACGTGTCCGATGCGCAGTTCTGGGGGTATTATTCGGTCTGCGGCCTGCTCATGCGATACCGCGACCTCTATCGCTCCGAGATAGGGATAAAGCCTTGGGCGGACATTCCCCATGAAAAAATAGGAGTCTGGATTGAGGCAAAAGAATCGAAGTGGCCTGAACTTGAAAAAAAGGGGTTTAGAAACCTCACAATTGGTGGAGCAAACTTTGATCCTTTCGATGTTGCGGCAATCAATGCGAAACTCACTCGAGAAGGGTTCGTCTATGGAGCGGGCTACGGCATGTACCTTAAACCCACCTTTTTCCTGGCAGAACTACGTAGCATGCGGGAGGTTTCCGGACTTACTGTATATACCTCGGGGCGGGAGTTAATTCGCGACCTCTTTACCGCGCCAGGAATGCTCCGAGAAAGAACCGTGTTTTTGCGCATCGAACCGCTGACAATCCTTCTCCTCTACAAGCATTCGGAATTGAACGTGCGGCAAACAACCGTTCTAGAGGACGCTTTTGCCGAGTATGGTTTTCCGAAGCGGCAGATTATTGACATCACATTTGAACAACGACTTGAGCGGATGGCTGATAGATACTCCGAAATTCTGCTTGCTCACGAGATCGGAGAAGCCACGGAAGCAATTCCGGAATGGAAGGAAATCCTCGCGCTGTCCTCAGGAGACCGACATTTGGAACATTACCTGCGCTCGGTGAAGGATCTTATCGCCGACACGTCCGATCATGGCCCGTACAGGAAAATCATCGAAACTCAGGACCGTGGTGCTCTCGGTCTATCCATTGCGCTCATTGAGGGTTTTCGAAGAGTAATGTACCCCGAGATTCGGGAAGCGTACGTTGTTTTCTCCCGAGAGAGAAACTGGGCAGTCGTGGAATCGGCGCGACAGGAAGGCTACCAAAAGTTCCGGTCTCTGCGAGACGACATCATAAATCGGTACCATGGAAGTCCCGCGAAAGAAGATTTTATCGGCGCGATGGGGGATCTGATCAAGGGGCTCGGCGGGACGAAGTCGAAAAAAGTATAAGGCGAAGAACTCCGCACGAGATGTGTAGTGGTTATACCCTCGCTTCAGAATGTCATCGGAAGGGAGGCTAGGAATCCGTTGCACACAGATTATCGCACCACGATGACCCTATACCTGTTTCGACGTCCGAGAGTCATAATTTTCCATAATACCTACGAGTTTTTTCCAATCAAATGTTTGGATATTCATAATCTGGCCGCGGATAAGCCTGATGGCTGCTGACAGGTCTCTTACGTTCTTAAAATTGTAAAAGGGAATCACCGCAGCAAAAGCACGGTCTTTATATTCGGCGATTGGCTCAAGAACATCGTGCCGCCGCGTATAAAAAGGGTCTTCACCAGGCGCGCAAGGAGCGCTGAAAACATTGAACTGCCTGCAACCGACAGGCCGAACAGGATGAATTGAGCAGAATCCGTCCACCAAAAAGGGGCAATGCGACCCGGCTTTATGCTTTTCCAGCTGGAACCGCAGGATGTCTCTTACCAGCGGCGTCATCTTTTCAGATACATACCAGTAAATGCCCACCAGTTCATGGGGATAAAGCGGCAGATCCTTCTGATGCTCGCAGCAATTGCCGCATCCTTTTCCGCACGCCAGCTTTTTATTATGTTTTTTTCCCTCGTCCCTGATAGCGACTGCTACTCCTGTATCTGCTATGGCATAGGAGTCGAGAAGCATGGGCAGCCAAACCAGCTTTTTTTCATCTTCCGGAAAATGCAGACGCCTCAACAGACTGCCGGCTTTTTTTGCCTCGGCTTTTATCACGAGAAAACCTTTCTGGTGTACTTGATGCCCCTCGCCGCCTGTGCAACACCATACCATAGCACACTGAAAAAAACAACATATCTGCTCACCCCTTGCTTTAGGAGTGAATGCCTCTCTTTTCCAAAATAGCTCTTTGTTTTGGACAAGAATTTTAATTATGAAGCTAACAAAGCCTTCCTCCAAAACTACTAGATGACGAATAAGCCATTTTTTTTTGTAGAACGGCTTTTTCGACATGTGCAGAGTTTCGGTTTATACGTCATCCCGAATATATCAAAGCTCTTAAACTAAACTTATCCACGGGAACCGGGGCATGATCTATAAAATACGGGTGTTGTCTTGTAAAAAACACCCCCATAAGACCTATTTTTGGTCAGTCGTGAGAGCATGTATGATTTCATTCTATTCTCGGGATAGATTTGTAATTAACAGATCGATGTAGGAAACTACTCATATGCAACTAAAGTTGCATATTAATAACATTGTTAATCCTAGACGTGTTGGGCAATTTCACTGACGTGATTAATGCATATAATGCGCCGTATCTTGTTCGATGTGTGGCTAATTCCTGGAAAAAAGCGTGTGGTATACTTAACTCAAGGAGCAATCATGTTAGAAATAATTTTGGGCATCGGTGTTGCGGCGTTCATTGTCTATGCTTCATTCTCCATAGTTTCCCTGATAAGCATGAAGCGTATGAGCGCGAGTCTTGACGGATTCATAAAACGCACGGAAAGCAATATAAACGGCACGCTGGCCGAACTCAAAGGGACGCTCGAAAATATCCATAAAATAACCGGTAACGTAGGAGCGGTAACGGATGAGGTCAGGCAGATCTCACATACCGTTGCCAGCCTCGACAAGGGCTTACGGGAGCTGTACGGTTATCTAAAAGAGGGCATCGGCCCCGCCGCCGAGGCAAATTTCGCTGGATTAAAGGCCGGCATCAAGACTGGGGTTTTAACCCTTGTTAAAAATCTGCAAACATCAAAGGAGGAATCGCCATGAAAGAAGATATTGTAAAAGATAAAAAAGAAAGTTCCATGTTTATTCCGTTTTTAGTGGGTGGATTGGTCGGGGCTGGTGTGGCGCTCTTACTTGCGCCAAAATCGGGGAAGGAATTGCGAAAAGACATCAGGGATATGGCCACAGATACACGTGAACTGATCGCATCCTCCATCGACAAGAGCAAAGATCTGTATGAGGGAAGCAAAACAGCGGTCAAGACCGCCATCGATGCAGGAAAAACAGCATACATCGAAGAGCGGGACAGGATCCGTCAGGCAGCATAAATTCCACGAACAAGCGCGTTCAGCATTCGGGAACGCGCTTGACTATTGCCCGCTGGAATCGCAGCTGAGTCGATTATTCCGCCTTCAGAATTTCCGGATTAGTGTGGGGGATAAATACCGACCCCAGGAACTCCTTCATGAATTCAGGATCATCGTGCATGTGCTTGTAGGTAATTTTATCGACAACGGCATCAATCGTCTTTATCAGGTCGTCGTCGGCAAGAAGCATTCTTGCGCCGAGAAGCGACGAGTTTCCCAGTGGTTTAATAATTTCGGGGGGCCACGCCGGCAACATGCCGATACCTACGGCCTTCGCCGGATTGATGCCGGTCCCCAGCGCGCCTGAAACATAGACCTGCTTGATATCGCCGAATGAAATGCCGACGGAACGCGTCAGAACTAGAAGCAGGGTAAACATGGCAGCCTTGGATTTCATAAAATTCTGAATCTCGGCCTGGTTTATAACCAGCCCGTCACCGCACCCGCAGGCGATGGAGAATACCCGTTGTCCATCAATCTCCCCCACTAAGGCCCCTGGCAACAGGGTGCCGCTTTGGTCGACAATTCCGGCATGGAACATCTCATGGAGAAGGCTCACCATGCCTGAGCCGCAAATCCCTTCCGGCTTCCGCTCGTCGAACGTCTTACAGGCGACTTTCCCATTGTTGATCTCGACATCATAAACGATTCCCGTGCGCGCCCGACTGCCGATCCGGGAGATTCCTTCTTCAAGTGCCGGGCCTGCAGCTCCTGCACCAACGATCATCCACTCCCGGTTTCCGATCACTATTTCCGCGTTGGTGCCAACATCAATGAGAATCGACGGCTTGTTGGACAAGTACATTCCCGAAGCCACGATGCCGGCGGTAATATCACCGCCCACATAGCTTCCGGCATTCGGAAATACATACACCAGAGCTTCCGGATTAGTACCGAGAGACAGTTCTGCCGCCCTGAAAAACCCCGGTGTCCGCACCACAGGAACAAAGGGCTCGATGGGAATGGTGCTGATATCGAGGCCGAGGAAAAAATGGGTCATGACTGTGTTTCCCGCCACAGACAGGGCATGGATGTCGTTGCTCGCGATGCCTGCGTCATTGCAAAGAGTTTTTATGAGATTGTTTATACCTTCCATGAGCGCTCGATACACTTCCCCGCCGCGATTGGACATGGCATGGTGCATCCGCGTCAGGATGTCGCTGCCGAAGGCAATCTGCGGATTTTCGTGAGTCCGGGTAAGAATGTCACATCCGGCGATGTTATCGTAGAGCAGGGCGACCAGATTGGTCGTACCCAAGTCCATGGCAATTGCATAAGAACGCTCATTACCGATATCAATAACACGATACCCGGATCCGGTACGGCCCACAATGCACGAAAAAGGCAAATTGAGCCGGATCTGTGCTGGCAAACGCTTGAGGATTTTCAGAGGAATTTCTAGACTCGCAAGACCGAGCGCGTCTCTTAATCTTTGATCATGCGCCCGGCGGTCGTCATCCGACGGCTCTGGTAAAAGAATGCTTATTTTTCTGATCAATGCTGTCATAGTCCTTTGAGCATGAAACACGGCAAGTATTCATGAATAACACAATCAAGAGAATCCTGTCAATCAAATGTTTCCCCGTGCTTTTCACCTGCTCCGGAATACTGGAAACACGCTTGAGACTATTCGCTAAAAAAAAGCTATCGGCTATAACGTCTTTCCAGTTGAGCGCCGATCCTCGATTTTTCACCAAGAAAGCCGTAAAATTTGTTACAATAGGATTATCAGCCTCTCTTTGCGATTCATTCCTCCGCAAAATCGATATTCACACTGAATTCCAGGAGGACTTCACAGCATGTACCAGACTGCCAACATTTCCCGGAATACCATCGCCATGGTCCTTGCAGGCGGCAAAGGGGAACGACTCAGCCCGATCACCGTCGGCAGACCCAAACCCGCGGTCCCCTTCGGCGGTAAATACAAGATCGTCGACTTCGTGCTAAGCAACCTTTTCAATTCGGGCATCCGGAGGGCCTATATCCTGACCCAGTACCATGCTTATTCGCTCAACAAACACATCAAGGAATCCTGGGGTCGCTGGGTGGGTCTCGGCGAGTTTTACGATACCATATCGCCAGAGACGAACAATATCGGCGAGCAATGGTACACCGGTACCGCGGATGCCATTTACCACAACCTGCGGTTCATTGAGTCGTCCGATGCGGATTTCGTTGTTATCTTTGGCGGCGACCACATATATAAGATGGACATATCCCAGATGATGGAATACCACCGGATGAACAAGGCCGACATTACCATCGCTGCGCTCGAGGTATCCCCTGACGACGCTACGCGTTTTGGCATCCTGAATGTGGACGAAGACCTGCGGGTCACCTCGTTTAATGAAAAGCCCAAGGATCCCTCCCGTATTCCTGGCAGGAACACCTGCTTTGCATCCATGGGAAATTACATCTTCTCGGCGAAGAAACTGATCGACATCCTAAAGAAAGGCAAGCGCAGGCACGAGGACCTCGATTTCGGCAAGCACGTGATACCCATGATGCTGGATGAGAAGGACAAAATTTTCGCGTACAGTTTTTTCGACAATTGCGTGGTCGGTATGGAATCCAATGAACGGGGTTATTGGAGAGATGTAGGAACCATCGACTCCTACTATGAGGCAAACATGGACCTCGTCAGTGTCAGCCCGCAGCTGAACCTCTACAACTACAGCTGGCCGATCCTGACGGACCAGGGCAACCTCCCCCCGGCAAAAACGGTTTTCGACGACGAAGGCCGGCGCGGACAGAACATCGATTCCCTCGTTTGCGGTGGCTGTATCACGAGTGGCGCGACTGTGCGGCGGTCGATCCTGGGGCCATCATGCAAGGTGCACAGCTTTGCCCAAGTCGAGGATTCGATCCTATTCGAAAGCGTACATATCGGAAGACATGCGAAAATCAGGAAAGCCATAATCGATGAAAATATTTATATCCCCGACGGTTTTGAAATCGGTTTCGATCCCGAGGAAGATCGGTTAAGGGGCTGCATCGTCACTGAATCGGGGATTGTGGTTGTGACAAAGTAAGCCCGATACTGTACCACACGATTTGATATGAAGAATGCCACCGTGGTAATCTCCGTGTTCCTAACGAAACCTAGCCGGTAAGTCTGTTCTCCCTCGTTATTGGAATGACTTATCAACGGGTGGTTTGTTTACTGGTCGAAAGGACCTTACCCGCATGGCAGTAAACGCCGGATTTAAAGAACAAAGGAAGGATGGAACGGATCACGATCGACAGCATTGTCCTCTGGAAGCGGAACGAAAATGATTTGAGTTTAAGACCCGCCGATATAACACAGCGGACGTCTTTCTGAGAATCTAGAAAGAGCAGAATGTACGACTCAATTATCATAGGCAGCGGCATCGGCGGACTTACCTGTGGGAACCTGCTGGCCAAAAATGGTATGAAAACCTTAATCCTCGAACAACATATACAGCCGGGAGGTTACGTTACGTCTTACAAGAGGAAGGAATTCATGTTCGATGTGACCAACATAATTGGATCGCTGAAAAAAGGCGCACCTATTGAGAAGATATTTTCCTATCTTGGGTTGGACAAACGAGTGGAATTTGTCGCAATAGAAAAAGCATTCAGGTTTCTCTATCCTGGGAGGACCATCGACGGCTATTCCGATATTGATAAGTACAAAGAAGAGCTGATCAGGCATTTCCCCCTTGAAAAAAATGGCATCGACAGATATTTCAAAACGGTGATGCGCTTGTGGGATGAGATCATGCATTGTTATAACAATCCCAATTTATTTCAGTTTCTTACCTATCCGGCAAGATA
>Ga0335081_10019169_pt1 | contig 11060 bp, 8 predicted proteins | sample Lox_Sample_35_FD_206713 | JGI IMG/M metagenome (GOLD analysis project Ga0335081, IMG submission 206713) | Soil microbial communities from Loxahatchee National Wildlife Refuge, Florida, United States - Lox_Sample_3.5 | ecosystem: Environmental > Terrestrial > Soil > Wetlands | place: USA: Florida...
GCTGAGCCTTGCGGATGTGCGGTCCGGGCAGCAGCGAGCGGCGGAGGTGGGGGATGCGCTTGTGGTCAAGTGCCCAGCGGACCTTCTCGTTGTAGTGCGAGAGCTGGAGCTGCCACAGCACCGGCAGCATCGATTCAGGCTGGTCGCTGTGATCGGCGGCGGCGTGGTCGAGGTGGCTCATGCGGCAAGCATCCGCTCGCCGGCCGGCCGGCGCATCGTGGCCCCACCGCTGAACTTTTCTCCTACACCTACTGAGGTTTTGCCCCCTGGAGTGGCGCATGCTGGAGAATCGGCCGGTGAGCACGGTTACCCGGCTCGCCGACGACAGCTCTCCCAAGCCCGACCTGTCCGCCCTGCTGGAGCGAGAGCGCGAACTCGCGGTGCTCGAGCGCTGTCTGGCCAGTGCGAGCGCCGGTCCCGGGCGGCTTGTGATTGTCGAGGGACCGGCCGGCATCGGCAAGACCGCGCTCCTGGATGCCGGGCGGCTGCTCGCCCGCGGGCGTGGCATGAGCGTCATGGCCGCGCGCGGTGCGCTGCTCGAGCAGAACTTCTCCTATGGCGTGGTCCGCCAGCTGTTCGAGCCTTTGGTGGTTGCGAGCGCTGGGCCGGATTCGGAAGGCTTGCTCTCGGGAGCTGCAGCCCTCGCGACCCGCGCGTTCGCAGACACCGAGCCAACCCTCCGGCTCGCGCCGGACGATGCGTCGTTCTCGACGCTGCACGGGCTGTACTGGCTGACGGCGAATCTCAGCGCGCGCCAGCCGTTGGTGATGCTGGTGGACGACTGCCAGTGGGTCGATGCCGCCTCACTCCGGTTCCTGGCTCACCTCGGCGTCCGATTCGACGAATTGCCCGTCGTGGTCCTCGGCGCCGTCAGAGACGGCGATCGCGCTACAGCACCGGAGCTGCTCGAGGGCTTCCTTTCGTTCGCGAGCGATTCGCTTCGTCTGTCGCCGCTCGGGGCCGGTGCAGCCGCACGCATGGTACGCCGGCGACTCGGGACCGCGACAGATCGCTTCTGCCGCGCGTGCCACGAAGCAACCGGCGGAAACCCGCTCCTCCTCCGCGCGTGCGTTGCGTCCTTGATCAGCGACGGCGCGGAGCCGAGCGATGAGGCCGCGGCCAGGATCACCACGTACGGCGCGGAGAACGTGGCGCGGCTGCTCGCCCGCCGTTTGGCATTCCTGCCACCGGGAGCCGGCGCGTTCGTCCGCGCGCTCGCTGTCCTCGGCGACGGTAGTCCGATCAGGCACGTCGCGATGCTCGCTGAGCTCGAGTTCGAAGACGCGGCCGAGCTCGCTGACGCGCTGCGCGCTGTGTCGGTGCTCGCGTCGTCGGTGGCGCTGGCGTTCGCTCACCCCATCATTCGCGCGGCCGCAGAGGAGATGCTCGCCAGCGACGAGCGGGCGCTCGCGCATACGCGGGCCGCTGCGTTGCTGATCGACGAGGATGCCCCGGCGGACCGGATCGCCCTTCACCTGCTGCGCGCGCATCCGCGCGGCGACCCCGAGGTGGTCGCGACGTTGCGGGCGGCGGCGGCGATCGCCGCGGGCCGCGGCGCCCCCGAGACCGCCGTCACGTACCTGCGCAGAGCGCTCGAGGAGCCGCCGCCAAGATCGTCCCGCGCGGGCCTGCTGCTCGAGCTGGGGCTCGCCGAGATGGGCCTCCGACGCCACCCCGAGGCCGTGGCCCAACTGGTTCAGGCCGTGGCGATGGTCGACGCGCCGTCCGAACGGTTGTCGGCCGCGCTCGTCGCCGGCCGCGCGCTTGGCGTGGCCGGCTACTTTCAGGAGGCCGCGGCCGTCCTTGGATCGGTACCCGACCCGGATCCGCGCATCGTCGCCGAACTGGCCGCCAACGGATGCCAGCTGGCTGCACGAGTGTCGGAGGCACTGAACGCAATCGGGCGCTATAGCGACCCGAACCTGCCTACCGGGCCGGGCTGGCATCTGATGCAGGTGATGCTGGCCTACCGCAGCCTGGTTGCGGGTGAGCCCTGCGCGATCGGCAGCGGCCTGCTCGATCGCGGGCTGGCTGGACCGGAGCTGTTCAGCCACGAATCACTGGTGTTGGTGTACGCCGCGGTGAGCCTCGTCCTGATCGACCGACTCGACGACGCCGACCGGCTGTGCACTGTCGTCATCGAGGAAGGGCGACGCCGAGGCGCGCCCAGCATCGTTTCGACGTTCGCGTTCGCGCGTGCGTTTGCATCGCTTCGCCGTGGCGCTCTGCGCGACGCTGAGGCCGACGCCCGTTGGTCGTTCGAGGCCAAGCTCGCGATGGCCGCCAGATCGGAATCTGGCTCCACGTGGGCGCTCCCTTTCCTTCTTGACGCGCTCACCGAACTGGGGGATTTCACCGGAGCCGATCAAGCGCTGGCGCGCGTTGATGCGCTCGACGGGGGGCTGCCCCAGACGCTGGCGTGGGCGTTCGTGCTCGAGGCCCGCGGGCGTCTGCGCGTCGCGCAGGGCCGCCTGCGCGACGGTCTGGGCGATCTGCGCGAAGCCGGCGAGCGCTGGCAACGCCTCGATTGCGACCGCGCCAGCGCCTCACGCTGGCGCGAGGACGCCGCACTTGTCCTTGTTCGGCTCGGCGAACCGGATGAAGCCCGACGCCTCGCCGCCGAACAGCTCGAGCTTGCACGAGCCCTGGCCCTGCCCCACGCGCTCGCGGCGGCGACCCGTGTGGCGGGCACGGTGGCGCGGCGGACAGACGGCATCCCGCTGCTGCGCGAAGCGGTCGAACTGCTCAGCGACACGCCGGCTCGGCTCGAGCTCGCCCGCGCTCTCGTCGAGCTCGGAGCGACGCTTCGGCGCGACGGCCGCCGCATCGAAGCCCGCAACCATCTTCGGCGGGGTCTCGAGCTCGCCCACCGCGCGGCCGCCGCCCCGCTCACAGCCCGAGCCCGCGAGGAACTCCTCGCCGCCGGCGGACGGCCTCGAAAACCGATCTTCACCGGCGTCGAGGCGCTCACCGCGAGCGAGCTACGCGTTGCGCGCCTCGCGGCCGAGGGGCGGACGAACCGTCAGATCGCCGAGGCCTTGTTCGTGACACAGCGGACCGTGGAGACACACCTCCGGCACGCCTTTCAGAAGCTCGACATCACGACGCGCGAGAAGCTGTCCCACGCGCTAACGGCCACCCACCCTCGATAGCTCACCCCTTTCTCGTCGTTCCGCCTAATGCCGTGGATTGAACCCCCGGCACTGAATCGACGCGTCCTCCCAGCGCCTCAGCTGTCACGCGCCAGTGCACAACGCCGGCGTCGCGATCGACGCCAATTGTGGGTCGTGAGCGTCCTGCTCTTCCTTCCCCACGAACATCTCAGCGAGAGGCCCGACTTCCCTGAGTTGCGCGGATAGGAGGGCGCCGTGCCTGCTTAGCCTGTGGACGCACTAGGCCGCGCAGTTGCTCATCTGGCTGCTTCTCAGGACGAAAACCAGGCGTCTCGCGCCGCCCGCAACGAGCCGCCGCCAGGGCTGCTCCGTTTCGTCCCATCCAGCAGCGACGTGGGCATCGGCGCTGGTGGCTGCTCCGCCGGGTGAGCGACAGCCAGGCGCGCTTCCAAGTCAGCGCGATCGGCCTGCCAGCAAGCACATCGGCGACTCCCGCAACCGCAGCACAGCAGGACCGGGACCCGGTCACTCACGACGCCGCGCGCGACCACGACACAGTCGGTTGCGCAACTGGCGAGATGGGGGAAGGTCGGATCTCAGCCGAGATACCTGTGCCCGGATCAAAGCAAGGCCGACGATTGATGGGGCGAGTTGGCGTTCGCGGACTGGCTCGACGACCTTGACTTTGGCGGTGAGCGGCTGAAAGACTCGCCGCGACCGCAGGCCGCAAAGGGGGCCGAGGCTTGCGACGAACAGGCTGGGGAGGATGGATGAGAGGTGTTCGTGTTGTTGCCGTACGCGCTCCATGTTTCAGCATCAGTGGACGCGTGGGTGGCGGCGGTGTCGGACGTGCGGCCGAGGGTGCTCAACAGCTCCCGAGGCCTAGTTTTCGAACGGCCCGCTCCAGCCTGCATGTGCGCTGCTATCGCTGAGTTGCCGGCCGTGTGATCGGGCTTCGCGAAGAAAGGAATCCGGATGAGTTCGACTCGCAGGACCGCGCTGATCTTCGGCGTCCTCTACCTCGCCACGTTCGTCTTCAGCTTCGCGGGGGTGCTCCTCTACGCCCCTGTTCTGGACCCCGTGAAGTTCATGGCCGGCGCTGGAGGCGATACGCGTGTGCGCCTCGGCGCGGTATGCGAGGTGTTTCTCATCATCGCGAACATCGGCACGGCAGTCGTGATCTACCCGATCTTCAGGCGCCGGTACGAAGTTCTCTCGATCGCATACGTGACCGCGGCGTCTTGCCGAGTGCACGTTCATCGCCATCGGCATCGTCAGCTACCTGGCGGTTGTCACGCTGCACGGCGGGACCGCTGGCGCCGCCGGCGCCCTGGTCAACGACGCGAGAGCGCTCGTTGCGGTACGCAATTGGACGTTCGTCCTCGGTCCCGGGTTCGTTGCCGGCCTCGGGAACGGGCTGATCCTGGGCTTCATGATGTACCGGTCCTGCCTGATGCCGCGAGGCCTGGCGATGTTGGGTCTGATCGGAGGCTCTCTGATCTGCATTACGGGGCTCGGGGTGGTGCTCGGCGTGTTCGCCAGAGGGGGCACCGCGCAGGCCATCGCAACGGTCCCGGAGTTCATCTGGGAGCTGTCGCTCGGGATCTATCCGATCGTCAAGGGGTTCAAGCGGGCTCCGATCCTCGAGGCCGGCCCGCCGACCTCCGGGGCAAACGAGGTCCGCTGAGCCGCGTGGTGCCCGTATCGTGCAGGACGCCCACACCCGGCACCGCTGTGTGACGGATATCACCACAACCCAGCGCTTGCGGCTGCGGCCGTTGCAGGCGGAGGACCTACAAGCCTTCGTCGCGTACCGATCGCACTGTGATGTCGCGCGGTACCAGTCATGGGAGCCCGCGTATACCATGACCGACGCGGAGGGGCTGCTCGCCGCACAGGCCGACATCGCGTTCGGCACGCCGGGCGCGTGGGTGCAAATTGCCGCGCTTGATCGGGAGAGCGGCGAGCTCGTCGGCGACTGCGCGGTCCGCGTCCTGTCCGACCAGCCGGCGACCGCCGAGGTGGGCGTCACGCTCGCGCCCGACCGCCAGGGCTCAGGCTTGGCGACCGAGGCCCTCGGCGCGATCGTCGCGATCCTGTTCGAGGTCCATCACATTCACCGGGTGTTCGGCCAGGTCGATGACCGCAACACCGCGGTGCAGAAACTCTTCGGACGTCTCGGCTTCCGCTGCGAGGCGCGCCAGGTAGAGGCGGACTGGTTCAAGGGCGAGTGGACGACGGTACGCGTCTACGCGATGCTGGAAGGAGAGTGGCGTGACCGAGCAGCTCTCGGGCGTTTGCCCGCCCGCTGAGCGGGCACCGGTCCTACGCTGACCGGATGTCTGTCCTGGGCACCAAGCTGCGCCTCCCGTCGCCGCGCCGCCGGCTTGTCCAGCGCGCTCGCATCGCCGATCAACTGCACGCCGGCCAAGGCGAAGGGGCGAGCCTGATCCTGGTCGCGGCACCCGCGGGGTTCGGCAAGACCACCCTTCTGGCGCAGTGGCTCTCGACGGTAGAGGCGGCGCAGGGCAGGGTGGCGTGGCTCGTCCTCGACCCGGGCGATGCCGACGTCCATGTGTTCCTGACGCATCTCATCGCAGCGATTCAGATGGCCGAACCCGAGGCGGGCATCGACGCTCGCGAGTTGTTGCAGGCGGGTGGAACCGCGCCCACCGATGCCGTCCTGGTCAGCCTCATCAACGACCTCGATCTCCTGGCCGGTCCGACCGTTCTCGCGCTCGACGACTACCACGTCATTGACTCAGCGGCGGTCCACGACGCGGTGGCCTTCCTCCTCGACAACCTGCCCCCGCAGGTGACCCTGGCGATGAGCACACGGGTCGACCCGCCGCTCCCGCTGTCGAGACTGCGTGCGCGTGGCGAGCTTGTGGAGGTGCGGGCCGCGGACCTCAGATTCACCACCGAGGAGGCGGAGATATTCCTCAACGAGGTGATGGCGCTGGAGCTGGAGCCCGCGCTCGAGGCGCGCACCGAGGGGTGGGCGGCGGGGCTGCAGCTGGCGGCCCTGTCGGCCCGGGCCCATGCCGGTGCCCCTGCCGGGTCCGGAGACGTTGGCGGGTTCGTCGAGGCGTTCTCGGGAAGCCACCGGTTCGTCCTCGACTACCTCGTTGAGGAGGTGCTGGGCGGCCAGCCGGACGCGGTACGAGCGTTCCTGCTCGACACGTCCGTGCTCGACCAGATGACCGGCGGCCTCTGCGACGCGCTGACGGGTCGCTCCGACGGTCAGTCGATGCTGGAGACCCTCGAGCGCGGGAACCTGTTCGTCGTCCCGCTCGACGACGAGCGACGGTGGTACCGCTACCACCAGCTCTTCGCCGACGCGTTGCGTGCCCGTCTGGCTGGTCGGGACGCCGACCGCGTCGGTGAGCTGCACGCCGCGGCCGGTCGATGGCTCGCGGAGAACGGGATGCTGGGCGATGCCGTCCGGCACGCGATCGCGAGCGGCGACTACGAGCGCGCCGCCGACCTCGTCGAGCTCACGGTGGTCGACATGCGGCGACGGCGCCAGGATCGCACTCTGCGCGAATGGCTGGTTGCGCTGCCCGACGACGTCGTACGTCGCCGACCGCTGCTCGCCACCTTCATGGGGTGGAGCCGGCTCTCGGAGGGCGACTTCGAGGGTGTGGAGGCATGGCTCGACGCCGCCGAGGCTGGTCTCGGGACGGCGCCGCCGTTGACGATCCCGACGGCGGGCCCGCTGGCCGAGGTGGCTGGCGAGCGGGAGGGCGAGGTCCGCTCCCTCCCGGCGTTGATCGCGGTCTATCGCGCCTCGGTCGCCCAGGCTCGGGGCGACGTCGACGGCACAGTCGCGCACGCCCGGCGAGCACTCGCGTCGGCCGGGCCGGAGGATCACTTCCTGCGAGGTGCCGCCGCCGGGTTCATTGGTCTGGCGGCGTGGGCCGCCGGCGACCTCGGTACCGCGCTGGAGACGTTCACCGAGGCGGTCGCCAGCCTGCATGCGGCCGGCATGGTCGCGGACGAGCTGGGCGCGACCGTGGTGCTGGCGAACATGTGGCTGGCGCGCGGACGTCCGGTGGAGGCGCGTCGGCTCTACGAGCGTGCGCTGGCCGCCGCCGAGCGCCACCCCGGGCCGGTGCTATCCACCACCGGCGACCTGCATGTCGGTCTCGCCGACGTTCTGCGCGAGCAGGGCAACCTCGATACGGCCGCGGAGCATCTCGAGGCAGCCCGCGAGCTGGGCGACCGGGCGTCGCTGCTTGAGAATCGGCACCGCTGGTACATCGCGAACGCCGCGCTGCTACGGGCGAGAGGCGACCTCGACGACGCGATTGCGATGCTCGAGAAGGCCGAGCCGCTGTTCCTGCCCGGCTACTTCCCCGACGTGCGGCCGATCGCCGCGACCAGGGCGCGCGTCCGGATCGCCCAGGGGCAACTCGACGACGCCCGGGCATGGGCGCGCGAGCGCGGGATCACGCCGACCGATCCCCCGACCTACCTGGCCGAGTACAACCAGCTCACCCTCGCCCGGCTGCTGATCGCCGAGGGCGACCCGCGCGAGGCGCTGGATCTGCTCGATCGGATCCTCGATGCTGCGCAGGCGGTAGGCCGCGACGGCACCCTGATCGAGGCGCGCCTGGTCCGGGCGCTCGCACACCATGCGAATGGCGAGACGAACTCGGCAGCGACGGACCTGTCTGCTGCTCTCGCCGAAGGGGTCCCTGTCGGCTACTGCCGGCTGTTCCTCGACGAGGGACAGCCGATGGCGCAGCTCCTCGGCCAGCTCGCCCGCGCTGCGGCGCACGACCTGCGGGCGCACGCCGAGCGCCTGCTGGCCGCCTTACATAGAGCGCCGGCGCCAGCGCCGACCGGAGGCGGCGTCGACGAGCTCAGCGAACGCGAGCGCGAGGTGCTGCGCTCGCTGGCAACCGAGCTCAGCGGCCCAGAGATCGCGGGACACCTCTACATCTCGGTGAACACGCTGCGCACCCACACCAAGCACATCTTCCAAAAGCTCGACGTGAACACCCGCCGCGCCGCGGTCCGCCGCGCCGCGGACCTCGGCCTGCTCTGAACGCCGCGGCGGCCAGATCACCACCCCCGAATCACATCATCGTGTGATGTGCGCTCACAACGTCGCTTCCTAAGTTGCCGACATCGCCGGACACCCCGCCCGGCACCGAACAAAAGGAGTCCGACGTGAGCACCACCTCCACCCACCGTTTCACCGCGATCGCGGGCCTCTGTGCGGCAGCCGGCGGCGCGATCTACGCCGGCGTCCAGATCAACCACCCGCCGGCCGACGTCGCGCACATCGTCACCACCGAGATGACTATCCGCATGACCGCAAAGATCGTGTTCTCAATCCTGGCGCTGGTCGGCTTCGCCGGAATGTTCCTCCGTCATCGCAGCCACTTCGGCCGCCTCGGGCGCGCCGGCTACGCGCTCGTGAGCATCGGGTTCCTGGCCATCGTCATCCAAGAGTGCCTCGTCGGCTACTACCTCCAGGCGATCGCGCACTCGCGTCCCGTCTACGTCCAGCACGTCCTCAACGGCGCGATGGGCCACGGCGCGGCCAGCGGCATCGGAGCGTTCCAGCTGCTGTTCTTGATCTGCGGCATTGGCTACTCGCTCGGCGGCCTGCTGTTCGGCATCGCGCTGTTCCGTGCCGGCGTCCTGTCCCGCTCGGCTTCCGCGCTGTTCGCCTACGGCACCGTCTCCGCGCTCGCGCTGTCCATGCTTCCGGAGTCCTTCGACCGCCCGTTCGCAGTGCCCGTCGGCATCGCGCTGATCGGCCTCGGCGTCTCGCTGTGGCGAGACGGGCACCGCCAGGCCGACACCGTCGGCGCTCCCGCCACGATGCGAGTCGCGCAGGCAGCGATCCGGTAAGCGGCACGCTCCCGCTCTTGCCGGTCCCGGCGCCTGGCCTGGCACCGCCGTGCCGGCCGGGTGCCAGCCGCGGTTCGCGGCCTCGCCACAGTCACCGCCCCGCACTCGCGCTGAATCCTCAACAAACCCAAGCAATCTCATGAACACCGCCCCCAAGACATACGCCATCCGCGTCGACGGCCACCTTGACGACCACTGGTCGGCGTGGCTCGGCGAGCTCGGCATGACCCGCAACGACGACGGCACGACCACCATCACCGCTCTGATCGCCGATCAAGCACAGCTCCACGGTCTGTTCACCGGGCTGCGCGACATCGGCGCCGTCATTACCGAACTCCGCACCACCGATGCGCCCGTCTCAGCCGCGAAACCTTCGCAGACCTCGACCTCTTGGGTCCGGGCTCGACAAGCGACCGAGACCTCCTATGCGCGGCAAGTGCGACCGGCGCCGGTTTCGAGTCGCGGCCGAGATCCTGACCCGCGTCTTCTCCGCAACCCGTGCGCGGAGGAGGTCGCGACGCCGAGGCGGCAAATGCTCGTCGCGCTGCCAAAGCGGGAGCGTCAGGATCCGGAATCGCGCGGCCGAGTCTCCCCTAAACCCAGCGCTGTGGGCGATGACTGCTGCATCTCAGTCCGGCTTGTGTGAGGTAGGGCGGTGCGTTAGAGCCCGGCAAACCGGCAGCGCTCTAGCGCCTCCGCTCGGGTGAGGACGGCTCCGGGATCCGCGCCGACGAGGCTCGCCTTCTTGGCGTCAAAGGCGCGGGTCCAGAGTCCGGCTGCCCACGCCGTGCGGACGTCCCGATCGGTCCATGAGTTCCCGGACGCGCGCTCATAGGCGGTTAAGAAGTCTTCAGTCTGCTGCAACGTGGCGACCTCGCCGGGCAGACCGGTGCCGGGCACACCGCGGCGGCTTGACCGGCGATGGCGACCTCGGGCTAAGCGACGACACTATCCCAGTCGTGGACGACATGAAGGCGTTTATCCACCCAGCGGAGGTTCTGTGAATACCAATCACCATGCCCAACCATCACCGGTTGGTCTACCGCCAACAACTGCTCTCGTGCGGCTGCACCGATCTCGTCTAGCCATCGATCCCCGGGATGTGTGTTCAGATCACCGTCGCGATCGTCCGGATCCGGCCACAGCTCTCCCCCAGCGTGATCCCAACCAACCCACGCGCGCGATGGCGCCAGCCCCGCCAACCGCGGAAGCGTCAGACGCGGTGCGCACGAGCCGAGACAGGGCGTCGGCAAAGCAAGCCGCCGAATCCTCTCGCGTCGCCAACAACTCGCCGCAATGGACGAGGGCTCGGCACTGACACCGAGCTGCCCCAATCGTTCTGGTGCCACCAGCAACTGCGGAGCCGGGAACCCGCTCATCAGCAAGCTTTGCTGAACCTGGCCGCAGGCGACGAGCCGCTCCCGCCAAGCGCGCACCTTCACCACAACGTCTTGACCGTTGGCTAGCCGCAAGCCAATGACCTGCGACAGATAGCCGGTTTCGAACAAAACCTGCTGAGGTTGCCATCCGAGACGCTCGAGGCACCACCGAAATAACGCCGGCCGATCAAGACGCGCACCCGTAGCCACACCAGCATCCTGCCGAAGGGGCCGGCCGAATGTCGGATGATCGCGTTGGCATGGATCCGGGTGTCTCGCCGGCGCTTGGCAGGCGGCCCCGTATGTGCCAAAGGTGCGCATCTCCGGGCCCCCGTCGGTCCCGGTGCCGTGACCGGCACAGTGCAGCCCTCAAGTTCCGCGGTTGCCGGAGTCGCCGACGTGCTTGCTGGCAGGCCGATCCCGTCGACTTGCAAGCGCGCCTGGCTGTCGCTCACTTGGGGGGAGCAGCCACCAGCGCCGATGCCCACGTCGCTGCTGGATGGGACGAAGACCAGGCGTCTCGCGCCGGCCGCAACGAGCCGCCGCCAGGGCTGCTCCGTTTGGTCCCGAGCAGCAGCCAGGCCAGCGATGAAGTCGACGCCACGTTTCTCGGGATTGCAGGAGGGCCGGTGCTTGCCGGGTCCGCCCGATGCGGCGGCCGGCAAGCTCGCGCCGACTGCCGTTCGCGCTGCCGAAGGAG
>Ga0335081_10019170_pt1 | contig 11060 bp, 9 predicted proteins | sample Lox_Sample_35_FD_206713 | JGI IMG/M metagenome (GOLD analysis project Ga0335081, IMG submission 206713) | Soil microbial communities from Loxahatchee National Wildlife Refuge, Florida, United States - Lox_Sample_3.5 | ecosystem: Environmental > Terrestrial > Soil > Wetlands | place: USA: Florida...
CGCTGGCTCCGCCGCGCTCTCGGCTCGGTGAGCGATTCCTGATTCAGATTCGTTCGCCAGCCTCTCCCGCACCACGATTCGCTCGCCGGCGCGGTGATCCTGGCATTAGCGTGGTTGATTCGGGCTTCGGGGTTGATTTGGGGGTCTATAGTGCACCAAATCAACCCCATAGCCCTTTTCCGCCCCGTTATTTCGGCCGGCGGTCGCCTCACGATGCACTTATGCAACAGGTGCCGCCAGGGGTCGTAGCCTGGACCGAATTCGGAAACCCGAGTCGGCGCAAGCAGCCGCTACTGCCTGTTTGTAGGCCAACTCCTACCGCGAGACCGATACTGATCCTGTGCCGCAGGTGCTGTGCCCGGTCCTGGTCGGGCGGGACGAGGAAGCCCGCCGGCTGCGGGCTGCCCTGGCGGCGGCCGGGGCGGGGGGTGGCAGCGCGGTGTTCCTGGCCGGCGAGGCCGGCATCGGCAAGTCGCGGCTGGTCCGCGAGGTCGCCCGCGCGGCGGGCGAGCGTGGCCTGACCGTGCTGGCCGGCCGGGCCGTGGCCGGCGGCGTGCCCACGCCGTTCCGGCCGTTCGCCGAGGCGCTGACTTCGGCCGGACGAGCAGGCCGCCTGCCGGCCAGCGAGGAACTCGACCCGTTCCGGCCCGTCCTGGGACGGCTGATTCCCGAGTGGCGGCCCGCGCAGCCGACGCCGGGGGAGGAGTCGCCCGTATTCCTGGGCGAGGCGGTCCTGCGGCTGCTGCGCGCCCTGGCCCCGCAGGCAGGCTGCGTGCTCGTCCTGGAGGACCTGCACTGGGCCGACCAGGAGACGCTGGCGCTGCTCGAGTACCTGGCCGACAACCTCGGCGCCGAACGGGTGCTGTGTCTCGCCACCCTCCGCGACGAGGGCGGCGAAGCCGCCGCGCTGGCTAGCGCGCTCGCGGCGCGCGGGTCCGCCACCGTGCTGCCGCTGGGCCGGCTGGACCCGGTGGCGATGGCCGACATGACGCGGGCGTGCCTGGACGCCGCCGACCTGCCGGACGCGCTGCACGAGTTCGTCGCCGGGCGGGCCGAGGGCATCCCGTTCCTGGTCGAGGAGGTGCTGGCCGGCCTGGTGGGGGACGGGGCGCTGACCGAGCGGGGCGGCCGCTGGCACGCCGCCGACCTGAGCGCTCCCGGGGTCCCGGCCACGTTCGCCGACGCGATCCGGCGGCGGCTGGACAGCATGAGCGCGGAGTCCCGGCAGGTCACCAGCGCGGCTGCGGTGCTCGGCCGCCGCTTTGAGTGGACGCTGCTCGGCCAGGTCACCGGCCTGCCCGACGTGGCCGTGATCGCCGCGCTGCGGCACGGCGTGGGCTTGCAGCTGATCGTGGCGGAGCGGGAGAGCTTCCGGTTCCGGCACGCGCTGACCCACGAAGCAGTGCTGGCCGGGCTGCTGCCGCCGGAGCGGACCGCGCTGGCCAGCCGGGCCCTGGCGGCGGCGGAGGCGGCCCATCCGGGCCTGCCGGGCGGGTGGTGCACGCTGGCCGCCGACCTGGCCTGGCGGGCCGGCGACCCGGCCCGGGCCGGCGCGCTGCTGCTCGAGGCCGGGCGGCGTGACCTGGCCGTCGGCGCGCTGGCCAGCGCCGAGCACACGCTGACCCGGGCCAGGGATCTGGTCGAGCCCGCGCAGCGGACCAGCGTTGACGAGGCGCTGACCGAGGTGTTCGCCCTGTCCGGGCAGGTCGACCGGGCGATCGAGACCGGCCGGATGCTGCTCGCCCGGCTGGGCCCGCCCCCGGCGGCGAACCTGCACCTGGGCATCGCCCGGGCGGCCATCGCGGGCGCCCGCTGGGCCGAGGCCGCGGCGAGCATCGAGGTCGCCCGCGAGTTGGCCGGCGTCGATACCGCCCAGGCCGACGCCTGCGCCGCGCAGGTCGCCGCGGGCCAGGGGCGCCTGGAGGAGGCCGAGCGGCTGGCCCGGACCGCACTGCGGGCGGCCGAAGGCGGCCCGGGGCAACCGGCCCAGCCCGAGGTCGCGTGCGAGGCCCTGGAGGTGATCGGCCGGGTGGCGCGGCAGCGTGACCTGGAGGCGGCCGAGCGGGCGTTCGCCCGGGCGGCGGACACCGCCGCCGCGCACGGGCTGCAGCTATGGCGGCTGCGGGCGCTGCACGAACTCGGCACCATCGACCAGCTCAGGACCGAGAGCGTGGACCGTCTCGAGCAGGCGCGCGAGCTCGCCGTGGCCCAGGGCGCCCTGGCCCTGACCGCGACGCTCGACCTGCAGATCGCCGCCGGCCTGAACAAGCAGTTCCGCCCGGACGAGGCCATGGCGGCCGCCCGGCGGTCGGCGGACGCGTCCCGCCGCTTCCACCTGGCCACCCTGCCGATGGCGCTGATCTTCCAGGCCACCGCGCACGCCATCCGCGGCGAGGAAGGCCCGATGGAGGACAAGATCGCCGAGGCGGTCGCGCTCGCCCCCGACGATCCGGACGTGCTCGGCTGCGCCTGGGGGCACTGCCGGGCCACGTTCTGCCTGCTGGCCGCCGATCTCGGCGCGGCCCACGCCCAGATGACGACCGGGGCCGGGCTGATGCTGAGCTCCCCGGCGACGATCGCGCCGCCGTTCCTCGGGCTCTGGCCGCTGCTTGGCACGCTGCTCGGCCATGACGCGGCGCGGGACGCGGCCCGGGTACGGGCCGCCCACGGCACCCGGCACCTGGTGGTCGCGGCGTTGCTCGGCTACGCCGACGCCATCCAGGCCGGCCGCCAGGGCCAGGTCGGCCAGGCCGAAGCGGCGTTCGCCGCCGCCGACCGGCAGATGGGACCGCTGGTCGCCTGGTACCGGCAGTACGGGCGGCGCCTGGCCGCGGAGGCCGCGCTGGCCGACGGCTGGGGCGAGCCGGTGGCCTGGCTCCGGGAGGCCGCCGCGTTCTTCACCGGGCGCGGCGACGACCGGGTGGCGGCCGCCTGCCGGGCCCTGCTGCGCCGGGCTGGCGCGCCGGTGCCGCGGCACCGGGCCGGCGACGGCGACCTGCCCGGACCGCTGCGCGCGCTGGGCGTGACCGAACGCGAGGCCGACGTGCTCAGGCTGGTCGCCCAGGGCCTCGGCAACCGCGAGATCGCCGAGCAGATGTTCCTGTCGCCGCGCACCGTGGAGAAGCACGTGGCGAGCCTGCTTGCGAAGACCGGCCTGCGCCGGACCCAGCTAGCTGGGTATTCCGCCGGGCTAGATGGGTAGCCACTCCTCGTCCTGATTGGGTGCGTGCACCGATGCCGCGACCCCCGGCCGCGAGCCACGATGACGGACATGATCACCGAACAGGCAAAGCCGGCGGGCAGCGTCACCGCCGTCCTGGAACGTCCCGGTGCGCGGCTGGTGTACCAAGTGACCGGGGAAGGGCCCGCCGTGGTCCTCATCCACGGGTTCGGCCTGGACATGCGCATGTGGGACCCGCAGGTCGGGCCGCTGGCGGCCCGGTTCCGCGTGGTCCGCTATGACTGCCGCGGGTTCGGCGCCTCCGGGCCGCTCGATCCCGCCGTCCCGTACACCCACGCGGAAGACCTGCTCGCGCTCCTCGACCACTTGGACATCGGCGACGCCCTGCTGGCCGGCCTGTCGTTCGGCGGCCGGGTGGCGCTGCAGGCCGCGCTGGCCGCCCCCGACCGGATCCGCGGGCTGGCCCTGCTCGACGCGGTGCTCGACGGCGTGCCCTGGGACCCGGAGTCGGCCCGCGCCACGGACGAGGTGGCCCGGCGGGTCCGGGCCGGCGGGGTGCTGGCGGGCCGCGAGGCCTGGCTGGCCCACCCGCTGTTCGCCGCCGCGTGCTCACGCCCTGACCTGGCCGCCGCGCTGGCGGCCATGGTGGCGGGTTATCCCGGCCAGCACTGGCTGGGCCAGGACCCGCACCGGCGGACCAGGGCGCCCATCGAGGTGCTGGAGGGCATCGCCGGGCCGGCCCTCGTCGCCGTGGGCCAGCGGGACGTGCCCGGCTTCCGCGAGATGTCCGCCGTGCTCGCCCGGCGCATCCCCGGCGCCGCCTACCACGTCGTCGCGGACGCCGGACACATGATCAACATGGAACGGCCCGCGGCCGTCAACGACCTGCTGATCAGTTTCGCCCGGGAAGCGTCGTGAAACCGGTGCGGGCCGCGTCCGTGCTGCGGGTGGCCGCCGTCCAGGCGAGCTACGTCCTGATGGACCGCGATGCCACCATCGACAGGGTCGCGGAGCTGACCGCCGCGGCCGCCCGCGAGGGAGCGCACCTGGTGGTGTTCCCCGAGGTGTTCGTGCCCGGCACGCCGGTCTGGATCGACACCCAGCCGGTCTGGGACGGCGACGAGGAATGGTTCGGGCTGCTGGCCAGTCACGCCGTGGTGACCGGGGATCCAGCCTGCGACCGGCTGGCGGCCATCGCCGCCGAGCACGGGGTGTGGCTCGTCATCGGAGTGAGCGAGCGGGACGGGCACGGCGCCACGATCTACAACACCGTGCTGTATTTCTCGCCGGACGGAACCCTGGCAGGCCGGCACAGGAAACTCGTCCCGACCGGATCCGAACGGACCGTCTGGGGCATGGGCGACGGTTCGACGCTCCGTGCGGTGGACACCGGCTTCGGCCGGATCGGCGGCCTGATCTGCTGGGAGAACTACATGCCGCTGGCCCGGTTTCACATGTACGCGCAGGGCATCGACGTGTGGATCGCCCCTACCCTGGCCGTGGGCGACGGCTGGATCGCGACGATGCGGCACCTGGCCCGGGAGAACCGGATGTTCGTCATCGCCGTCAACCCGGTCCTGCACGCAGACCAGATACCGGCTGGCTTCCCGGCGCGCGACCGCCTGCTTGCCCCCGGCTACCTCGAACGCAACGGTCCCTGGCTGGAAGAGGGCAACACCGTCATCGTGGCGCCGGACGGCACGGTGCTGGCCGGCCCGGTCCGCGAGCGCGAGGAAACCCTGGTGCTGGACCTCGACCTGCGGACCGTCGCGGCCGCCCGCCGCTTCCTGGATCCCGTCGGCCACTACAACCGGCCCGACATCTTCCGCCTTTACGTCGACACATCACCCCGACCCGCGGTGACCGAGATACCGCTAGATCATCTGAGGAGCCTGTCATGAAATCCAGCTCAGCCCTGACCGAACCGGCCCGCCCGCCAGCGCCCGGCGCCCTCGTGGACGCCGGGTGGCTGGACGCGCACCTGCGCGACCCCGCGGTGCGGGTCGTCGAGGTCGACGTCAGCCGGCGCGCACACGACGAATGGCACATCGACGGCGCCGTGCTATGGGACGTCTACCGTGACCTGAAGGACTCCGAGTACCGGCTGATCGACGCCGCGGCCGCCGAACGCCTGCTGGCCAGGTCCGGCATCGGCCCGGGCTGCACCGTGGTGTTCTACGGCTACGCGCCCGCCCTCGGCTTCTGGCTCATGAAGCTCTACGGACACCAGGACGTGCGCATCCTCGACTGCTCGCGGGACGCGTGGCGGGACGAAGGCCACCCGGTGAGCAGTCAGCCGTCCGAACCCGGCCCGGCCGGCTACGCCGTGCCCGGCCCCGACCCGCGGCTGCGGGCCGGCCACGCCTCGGTGCGGGACGCGATCGGCCGCCCGGGGAGCACGCTGCTGGACGTTCGCACCCGCGAAGAGTACCGCGGCGAGCGGTTCTGGCCTTCCGGCGGGCAGGAGCCGGGCGGCCGGGCCGGCCACGTCCCCTCCGCGGTTCACCAGCCCATCGACGGCCTGTACGACGACCGCGGAGCGTTCCGGGACGCCGCCGCCCTGCGCGGCATCCTCTCCGCCGTCGACCTGGACAGCGGGGACGAGCTGATCACGTACTGCACGATCGGCGGCCGCGCCTGCACCGCCTGGTTCGTCCTGAGCTACCTGCTCGGCCGCGACCGTGTCCGGGTCTACGACGGCTCGTGGGCCGAATGGGGCCGGATGCCGGGTGTCCCGGTGGAGCAGGGCTGACCCGCGCGTCGCCCGTGGTCCCGTGCTACGCCCGGCCTGGAAGTTGACATGAGCGTGTCGTGAATGGCAAGTTCATGCCGGCGGACTGGGGAGGGAAGCTCATGGGCATTGGCACGGTCAGCACAGGCACGGTCAGCACGGGTACGCCGACGCGGCTCAGGTCCTTCGACCCCGTCCGGCTCGCCGATCTGGAGTACCGCGCCTGGGTTGGGTACTACCTGCACAACTGGCCGCAGGTGCTGCGCGCCTCGGTCGGGCTGGTCCGGATGGGCTTCGGCATGGACTGGTTCCGCACGCTGCACGGCGCCTGGCTGGTGCTGCGCGCCAACCAGCTGTGGGCGCCGTACCCCGACAACAACCCCAAGCGCGCCCAGGCCTGCATGCGCCGCTTTTACGCCCTGGTGCGGCTCACCTACGGCGAGCCGTCCAACCCGGCCAAGGCGGCCGAGCTCGAGGTCGACTGGTGGCGGGTGCACCGGGAGATCCAGCACGAGCCCGGCGCCAGCCCCGACGCGCTGGTCGAATCGCTCGTCCGGCTCTACTGCTACCTCTACCGCGAGCCCGAGGAGGCGGTCCGGCCCGCCGCAGTGCACAGGGCCAAGGCGATGGACCTGTCCGACCGGTGGGTCGCCGAGGGCTGCCAGCCCGATAGCCCCCTGCTGCCGCTCGAGCACGCCGCCCTGGTACGGGCCTACGCCGCCCTCCTCGCCGCCGTCCACCACTGACGATGGTCGCTTCCGTGGCCGTGCTGTCCGACATTCACGGCGTGCTGCCCGCGCTGGACGCCGTGCTGGCCGAGCCTGCCGTCCAGGCCGCCGAGCGCATCGTGCTGACCGGAGACATCGCGGCCGGCCCGCAGCCGGTCCAGGTGCTCGACCGGCTGCTCGGCCTCGGCGACCGGGTCACCTGGGTGCGCGGTAACGCCGACCGGGAGCTGGTCGAGCTGGCCCGCGGCCGGGCCGGGGCCGGCGACAGCCCCGACCCGATCGCGCCGTGGGCGGCCCGCCAGCTCAGCCCCGGCCACGTGGACTGGCTGGCCCGGCTGCCGTACCCGGTGACGCTGCCCGTCGAGGGCTTCGGCGACGTGGTGTTCTGCCACGCGACCCCGCGCGACGACGAGGAGGTCGTGGTCGTCGATTCGCGGCTCGACCGGTGGGCCGAGGTGCTGGCCGGGCTGCCCGAGCAGACCATGACCGTGGTCTGCGGCCACACCCACATGCCGTTCACCCGGCTGGCGTACCGCCGGCAGATCATCAACCCGGGCAGCGTGGGCATGCCGTACGGGGGAGCGGGCGCGCACTGGGCCCTGCTCGCGGACGGCGCCGTCACCCTGCGCCGCACCCGCTACGACGTCGAAGCCGCCTGCGCCGCCATCGGCGAACAGTCGGACTACCCGGATGTGGCCGAATGGACCGACTACTTCCTGTACTCCAGGGCCAGCGACGCCGATGCGCTCGCCGCCTTCGCCCCCCGCGACGGCCGCGCCGGCTGATCACGGCCGCCCGCCCGCACATTACGAGCCAGCGTCTTCCGGGGGCCAGGCCGGCGACGATGCGGACGCGGTAACGCGGGCCAGGCTGCGGCGGAACCGCTCGCGCTCATCGGGCGGCAGCACCCCGGCGAGCCGCTCGAGCGAATCAGAGACGTCGCGGTGGAACGCGGTCGCCGCCTCGCGCCCCTCCGGGGTGAGCGCGACGGAAACCGCCCGCCGGTCGCCCGGCACCGAGGTCCTGGCGACCAGCCCGCGGCGTTCGGCCCGGTCGGCCAGGCCGGTGAGCGCCGCCTTCTCGATGCCGAGCAGGCCGGCCAGCTCGGACATGCGCCGCGGCCCGGCGGCCAGCATGCACAGCAGCCGGGCCTGGGCGGCCGGCAGCCCGTGACGTTCGGCCGTCCGGGTGAAGGCGGACTGCGTCAGCGCGGACAGCCGGATCAGGCCGTCCGCCACCGGGTGCTCCCCGGCTTCGGTCAACCGATCACCCCGCCTCGTTCGGAATAAATATGTTCGTGATGTTTACTGTAATCGATACGAACTATCGGATGCTCACACTATCGGACGGAGACAGACCATGGCGTTCACCGAGGAAGAAGCCGCCTACCTGGCGTCCCAGCCGCTGGCCAGGATCGCCACCGTCAGCCCGGGGGGGCAGCCCGACGTGGCGCCGGTGGGGTTCGAATTCGACGGGACCTACTTCTACGTCGGCGGCCGGGCCCCGGAGCGGACCAGGAAGTTCCTCAACGTCGAAGCGGGGCAGGTCAAGGTCGCCCTCGTCGTCGATGACCTGGTGTCCACCGACCCGTGGACGCCGCGCGGCCTGCGGGTCTACGGGACGGCCGAACTGATGCAGCGGGCCGGCCGGTTCGGGCCCGGCGCGTACCTGAGGATCACCCCGGAGATCTCGTGGAGCTGGAACCTGGACGGCCAGCCCTACGGCCGCGGGTCGGGCTCGCGCCGCACCGTGCATGAGATGTAGCCGTCGGGGCGGGCCTGGGCCGGAAGAACGCGCCGTTTCGAGCGGTTGGGACAAGTCGTGGACGATGCCGCCCTGACCTTCGGCCCGCGGGCCGTGCCGCTGTCCGTGCTCGACCTGGCCCCGGTGCCGGCAGGCGGGTCCGCCGCCGACGCCCTGCGTGCCACGATCGACCTGGCCCGGCACGCCGAACGGCTCGGGTACCACAGGTTCTGGGTGGCCGAGCATCACAACATGCCCGGCATCGCGAGCTCCGCGCCGCCCGTGCTGATCGGCCACATCGCCGACGCGACCACGACCATGCGGGTCGGCTCGGGCGGGGTGATGCTGCCCAACCACGTGTCGCTGGTGGTGGCCGAGCAGTTCGGCATGCTGGAGGCGCTCCACCCCGGCCGGATCGACCTCGGCATCGGGCGGGCGCCTGGCACCGACCAGGTCACCGCGGCCGCGCTGCGCCGCTCACCGGAGGCGCTGTCCGCCGACGACTTCCCCGACCAGCTGATGGACCTGCTCGGCTTCTTCACCGGCCGCTGGCCGCAGGACCACCCGTTCGCGCAGATCACCGCGGTACCCGGCCGGGGCAACCAGCCCGCCATGTGGCTGCTCGGCTCCAGCGGCTACAGCGCCCAGGTGGCTGGCCTGCTCGGGCTGCCGTTCGCGTTCGCGCACCACTTCAGCGCGGGCAACACGCTGCCCGCGCTGGCCCTGTACCGCCAGCACTTCCGCCCGTCGGAGATGCTCGACCGCCCGTACGCGATGGTCGCGGCCGCCGTGGTGTGCGCCGAGACCGACGAGCGCGCCCGCTTCCTGGCCGGCTCCGGCGCGCTGTCGTTCCTGCGGCTGCGCTCGGGCCGGCCCGGCCCGCTGCCCCCGCCCGAGGAAGCGGCCGCCTACCCCTACACCGAGCTGGTGCGCGCGTTCGTCGCGGACCGCCAGGCCACCCAGATCATCGGCGCGCCGGACACCGTCCGGCGCGGCCTCTCCGACCTGGTCGACGCCACCCGCGCCGACGAGCTGATGATCACCACCATGGTCTTCGACCCCGCCGACCGGCTCGGCTCCTTCGAGCGCGTCGCCGCCCTGGCCCGCGCCGGTGAGCCCGCCGTCTCGCCCGCCCCATCCTGAACCTGGCCGTGATCGATTCGGCGTATCCGGCCGGATGGTGCGGCATCGTGCTAGCTTTGGGTACTCATGAGGGGGTGGCACGTGGCCGGGACTTGCCCGCCTACGTTAATACGGCCCGCCGTCAGCCCCGTCGGCCATTCCGGGGGGCGCGATGGGCGATGAGAAGCCGGGAGCCGTCAGGTTCCTGACCGATTTCTCCGCCGGTTCACGGATCGCCGGGTATCGCCTGGAGGAACAGATAGGCCGGGGCGGAACGGCCGTGGTATTCCGGGCCCTGGATGAGCGGCTGCCACGGCAGGTAGCACTCAAGATCCTTTCGCCCACGCTGGCCGCGGACGAGGAATTCCGGCACCGTTTCATTCGTGAATCCCGGTCCGCCGCCGCGGTGGATGATCCGCACATTATTCCGGTGTACGAAGCGGGCGACGCGAATGGCGTGTTGTTCATCGCCATGCGATATGTGCCGAGCGGCGACGCCGGATCGCTGGTACGCCGGCTGGGCCCGCTGCCCATCGCGCGAGCGGCCGCGATTATCTCCGCGGCGGCCTCGGCCCTGGACGCCGCCCATGCCGCCGGCCTGGTGCACCGTGACGTCAAGCCCGCCAACATGCTCGTGGATTCGCGGCCCGGCCGCCCCGATCACGTGTACCTGTCGGACTTCGGGCTGACCAAGGGCGGGCAGGCATCGGCTACCCAGACCGGAGCTGGGCACTTCCTGGGCACGCCGACCTACTGTGCGCCCGAGCAGATCCGGGGCCAGCCGGTGGACGCGCGCGCGGACGAGTACGCGCTGGCATGCGCCGCGTTCATGCTGCTGTCCGGCGAGCCGCCGTTCTTGCGGGAGGAGGGCATTTCGGTCCTGTACGCGCACCTGTCCGAGCCGCCTCCGCGGCTGACGGATCGGCGGCGGGACCTTCCGGTCGCGGTGGATGACGTCCTGCTGCGAGCCCTGGCCAAGACACCCGAAGACCGGTACCTGACCTGCGGAGAGTTCGCCGACGAGCTGCGCGTGGCGTCCGGGCTGCAGCGGTACGACTCCGACGTGGCCATCGCGCTGCACCAGCGGGCCCTGACCGATCAGCAGCGCAGGCTCGGTCTTGATCACGCGGACGCGCTGGCCAGCCGGGCCAGCGTGACGGCGGCCCGCCAGGAGGCCAGCCGGTCGGACGAGGCCATCGCGCTGCATCAGCAGACCCTGACCGATCAGCGGCGGGCGCTGGGACCCGATCACCCGGACACGCTCAGCACCAGGTTCAGCATCGCCCTGGAATTGTCGGCGCGGGGAGAGCACACTTCGGCCGAGACCGAACTCCGGGCGGTGCTCGCGGTCCGGGAGCGGATGCTCGGCCCGGAGCATCCGGACACGCTGGCCGCCTGGTTCTGCGTCGCCCAGGAGATGGCGGCGCGCGGCGACCATGCCGGGGCCGAAGAGCAGTTCCGGCACGTGCTGGCGGTGGGGACGCGGACGCTGGGCGCCGAGCACCCGGACATGCTCATCGTCCGGTTCGGCATCGCCAGGGAGATGGCGGCGCGC
>Ga0335081_10019172_pt1 | contig 11059 bp, 11 predicted proteins | sample Lox_Sample_35_FD_206713 | JGI IMG/M metagenome (GOLD analysis project Ga0335081, IMG submission 206713) | Soil microbial communities from Loxahatchee National Wildlife Refuge, Florida, United States - Lox_Sample_3.5 | ecosystem: Environmental > Terrestrial > Soil > Wetlands | place: USA...
GCCGTCGAGTCTGCCAGCAACGGGCAGGAAGCCCTGGAGGTCCTGAATCGAATTTCCCCGGACCTGATTGTCACCGACATGCAGATGCCGAGAATGGGCGGCAGCGAATTGATCACAGCGCTCAAGAGCAAACCGGAGACGGCGAAAATCCCGGTCGTCATCGTGGCGGGCCGCGCCAGCGGCTTCGATGCCACCGAGAAGCGAGCCGACTACGCCATCTACAAAGACATTGACATCGAAACCCAGCTCGCCAAAGCTCTCGATGTGACGTTCCCCAAGAAGTCTGCCAAGAAGCAAGCCTCGGGGAAGTAACGCAGCTCTTAGCCATTCGCTCTTAGCACTTGGCCGGGGTGCGGGATGGTTCCAATTGGCCTTCTGCAGTCCACGGTTTACTAGCGGCTCAGAGGAAGTCAAGAGTGCTCAGTGCTTCTTGCTAATGCTGACGGCCGTTTACCGCAGCGCCATCCCCGCTTCGGCTGAGAATTCCATGTCGGCAAAGTCGCGCGCCAGAAATTTCGGGTAGGCCGCGGCGGCAATCATCGCGGCGTTATCGGTCGAGAGCGGCCTTGAGGGGAAAAGTGCCGGCAAGCCTTCCATGGTGGCGTCGCGTTCGAAACGTTGTCGTAGTGCGGTGTTGGCCGCCACCCCACCGGTTACGAATAGCGTGGCAACATCGAGGGCCCGTGCGGCGGCCAGCGTTTTACTGACAAGATCCTCCACCATTGCGGTCTGGAAGGACGCTACAAGATCAAGAGTCTCCTGATCAGACACGGCGAGCCAGTCCTCGATTTTCGGCTTGGCGATTGCTGACACAGCGTTCCGGCGCGTTTCGATGGATGCCTGCAGATGATGAGTCTCCACATACCGCAGCACAGCCGTCTTGATGCCGCTGTAGGAAAAATCAAATCGCGGCCGGTCTGAATTCTCCTTCTGGCCACGATCACGCCGGTCTGCATGCTTGATCTGCGAGGGAGGAAACTTTACTGCCGTGCCGTTGCCATGGGCCGCAACCTGATCGATGACCGGGCCACCCGGATATCCAAAACCCAGCAGCTTGGCAACCTTGTCAAATGCCTCGCCGGCGGCGTCGTCGCGAGTATGGCCGATATTTTCGTACGACCACCCTGCACCCTTTTGCTCAGCGAGATAAAGATGTGTATGCCCGCCTGACACTACCAGCGCCAGCAGCGGGAAGCTGATCTCATGATTCCCCTTCTGCCGTTCTTCGAGCAGCACGGCGTGGATGTGCCCTTCGAGATGATTCACCGCGATGAGAGGCTTCTCTAACGCAAATGCCAGCGCCTTGGCATAACTGATCCCCACTAGCAAGGCGCCCGCAAGACCGGGTCCCTGGGTGACGGCGAGGGCATCGATCGATTCATACGTCTGACCCGCATCCGCTAAGGCCTTGCGAACTACCGGAACGATTGCCCTCAGATGCTCCCGCGACGCCAGTTCCGGCACCACGCCGCCATACGGCTGATGAGTGGCGATCTGTGAGAAGACGACGTTGGAGACAATCTCTTCGCCCGAGCGCACCACGGCCGCCGCGGTCTCATCGCAGGAGCTCTCAATGCCGAGGATGTGGGCGTCTGGCATAATCAGTTTCTGGTTCCAGTTTCTAGTCTAGCAGCGCCAGAAAGGTACGCAGGCATCCAGCCCATGTGGGCTGAATCCGACGGCTGGATGCTAAGTGCTAAATGTCCGAGGCTCGAAAACACGCCGTGGAAATCGTCCGCACACTTCGCCAAGCCGGACACCAGGCTTACCTGGTCGGCGGATGTGTGCGTGACCTCCTGCTCGGCCGCGAACCGGCGGATTACGACATCGCCACCGACGCCACACCCGACGAAGTCATGCGCATCTGTCCGGAGACCTACGCCGTGGGTGCGCAGTTCGGCGTTGTGCTGGTACCAGCCATCTCCGGTAGAGACGCGCCTTGCCGCGTCTTGCCAGCGCCGGCAGGGAACCCGGGTGCGGCAAGCCCGATCCCCCGGGTGGTGGAGGTCGCTACCTTCCGCAGTGACGTGGGCTACTCGGACGGACGCCACCCCGACCAGGTTCGCTACAGTAAAGACCCTCGGGAGGACGTGCATCGCCGCGACTTCACTATTAACGGAATGCTACTTGATCCGGTCACAGACGAAGTCTTGGATTTCGTCGGCGGCCGCAAAGACCTGGACGCGGGAATCATTCGTACGATCGGCGACGCCGCCCATCGCTTTAGCGAGGACAAGCTGCGTATGCTGCGCGCCGTGCGATTCGCCGCGCGCTTCGACTACACAATCGAACCGTCAACTTTCGCAGCGATCCAGAAACTGGCCGCAAGGATTCATCAAGTCAGCCCTGAACGCGTGCGCGATGAGCTCACCAAGATGCTCACCGAGGGCCGCGCCAGCCAGGCATTTCGTCTGCTCGATCAGACTGGCCTGCTGCACGAAGTTCTGCCCGAGATCGAAGTGATGAAAGGCGTAGAGCAGCCGCCGGAGTTTCATCCGGAAGGCGATGTGTTCGTGCACACCATGCTTCTGCTCGACAAGCTGCCGCATCCGTGCCCGCCCACGCTGGCCTGGGGCGCCCTGCTGCATGACGTCGGCAAGCCGCCGACATTTCGCGTGGCACCGGACCGCATCCGCTTCGACGGACATGTAGAAATCGGAGTCAGAATGGCCCAGGATATTTGCCGGCGTCTGCGCTTCTCCAATGAAGACACCGATCAGATCCTGGCTCTCGTGGACAACCACATGCGCTTCGCGCACGTGCTGCGCATGAAAGAATCCACACTGAAGAAGTTTCTCCGCATGCCGCGTTTCGAGGAGCACCTCGAGCTGCATCGCATCGACTGCCAGGCGAGCCACGGTGATTTGACGTCGTACAACTTCTCGCGCGACAAACTGGCCTCCATCCCGCCCGAAAAGATGCGGCCCCAGCCCCTGATCACCGGTCACGATCTCGTTGCCGCCGGCTACGTGCCCGGCCCGCTTTTCAAGCAGATTCTCTCCGCAGTAGAAGATCTACAGCTTGAGGGCCGGTTGCAGAGCAAGGAAGAGGCCATGGAATTTGTGCGCCGGGAATTTCCAATCGCTTGAGCCAACCTTGATCCCGCGGTGCTAGAATTTAACGTCTCTTCCACCTGAATCGAATTCCCGAGAGCACGCATGGAGCGTATCGGCGGCCTGGAAAAAATTGTTGCAAATAGCTTCCGCCTGGTGGCGGCCGGCGAAGCCCCCGTTCTCGCCTGGCCACTGGCGTGCGGAAGCGCGGTCGCGGAAAGGACTCGGGCCCTCGACTTTGCGGAAGGGACGCTCCGCGTCGAAGTTGCCGACAACGGGTGGCGCAAGGAGCTGCAAAGCCTCGCTCCGCAGTATTTGGCGGTGCTCCATCGCTACGTGGACGGTGTGAGACGCATCGAGTTTGTCGTCCGGCCGTCCTAGCTCGGGCCAAAACGGGCGGCGGGCGACTTGCCCGTCCACCCGAAATCACAATGAAGGTCACCGAAAAAGACGTAGCGTACGTAGCCGATCTGGCCAATCTTGAACTGACCGCCGACGAACGCGTCCGCATGCTCCGCGATTTGAATTCGATCCTCGATTATGTCGACCGGCTCAACCATCTGGACACGGCCAACGTCGGGCCAATGACCCAGGTTTCCGATCGCTTCGATGAAGATCAGTCCCGGCAGGGAAGCGACCGGTTTGCCTATGCCGCCCGAGACGACATTCATGAAGGTCTGAGGAAGTCGCTGCCGCATGAAGAAGCTTTAGCCAACGCGCCCGATGCCGACGAAGACTTCTTCCGCGTGCCGAAAGTGATCGAGAGATAACTTCTTCGCCAAGGCCAACTCGTGGATCTGACTGCCTTAACTATCGACGCTGCCCGTACCGCCATCCAGGAGCGTAAAATCAGCGCCACGGTGTTGGCCGAATCGTTCTATGCGAAGATCGAGCATGACGATCCACCAATCGGCGCCTATCTCTCGCTCTCGAAGGAACGCGCTCTGCGGCAGGCCGAGCGCATGGATGCCCGCGTCACCCGGGGCGAAATGCTGCCACCGCTGGGCGGTGTGCCCATCGCCATCAAGGATGTGATGGTCACGCGCGGGCTCAGGACCACAGCCGGCTCAAAAATTCTCGAGAACTATACGCCGCCCTACGATTGCACCGCCGTTGCCCGGCTTGAGGCCGCGGGAGCGGTGGTGCTGGGAAAACTCAATTGCGATGAGTTCGCCATGGGCTCATCGAACGAGAACTCCGCATTTCGCCCCGTCCGCAATCCCAGGGATATCAGCCGCGTTCCCGGCGGTTCCTCTGGAGGCTCAGCCGCCGCGGTGGCAGCCGACATGGCCGTGGCTGCTCTCGGCTCTGACACGGGGGGCTCGATCCGCCAGCCAGCCTCTTTTTGTGGCGTCGTAGGATTGATGCCTACCTATGGCCGGGTCTCGCGTTACGGCCTGATCGCCTTTGCCTCTTCGCTCGATCACATTGGCCCACTGACGAAGACGGTCAAAGACGCCGCGATCGTTCTGCGTACCATCGCAGGCCGCGATCCGATGGATTCGACCTCCGCCGATGTTCCTGTACCCGACTATGCCGCCGAACTCGACAACCCGGTGCGTGGAATGAAACTCGGAGTTGCCAGGCAATACTTCGGAGAAGGCCTGGACAGCGAAGTGCGAAAGGCCGTGGAAGACGCGATTCAGAGACTGGCCCGCCTGGGCTGCGAGATCGTGGATGTCTCGCTGCCCCATACCGAGTACGCGATTCCCACCTACTACATCGTGGCCACAGCCGAAGCGTCCGCCAACCTGGCACGCTATGACGGAATTCGTTACGGATACCGCGCCCCGGACGCTCGCTCGCTCTCCGATATCTACCGCCGCACCCGCGACGGGGGCTTCGGCGCCGAAGTGAAGCGCCGCATCATGCTCGGCACCTACGCGCTCAGCGCAGGATATTACGATGCCTATTATCTGAAAGCGCAGAAGGTACGAACCCTGCTGACTCGCGACTTCGAAGATGCCTTCCAGAAAGTCGACGCAATCCTGACGCCGACCAGTCCGACCGCCGCATTCAAGCTGGGAGAAAAAATGGATGATCCGCTGGCGATGTACCTGGCCGACATCTATACCGTAACCGCGGACCTGGCGGGCATTCCCGGCATTTCCGTTCCGTGCGGAGAAACCCAGGCAGGCCTTCCGATAGGTCTGCAGATCCTGGGCCGCCACTTCGACGAATCGACAATCCTGCGCGCAGCTCACGCCTTGGAACAAGCCACGTCGTAGCGCATCTCCCTTTGGACAACGCCGGGGCCCCGATTTCCGAAGTCCGAAGTCCGCAGTCTGGAGTCGGCCTTACTTCCTTCTCCAACGGACGCCATCCTTGGTATTCTCCACGACGATTCCGGCAGAAGCGAGTTCGGCGCGAGTGGCATCGGACAGTTTGAAGTTGCGAGCTCGGCGGGCCTGCTCCATCTCGGCCAGTTTCTGATTTACCTGCTCGCCGGAGAGTTGCAGCGTTCCGGCGACTTCGAGAAGCGCTGGACTTATTTCCTTCTCTCGGCCCTCAGCGCGCGCCCATTCGAGAATCGTCTTCATTTTCGCCAGGTCGTCGTCTTGGAGCACCGCGAAGATTTCGTCAAACTGTTCGATCACCGCCAGCAATGCCGGAACATCGTCTTTCTTCAACTCCCCACCATCCATGGCCGCATTTGCTTTGCGGACCATGTCGAACACCGCCGCCTGGGCCTGGGCGGTATTAAGATCGTCCTCCATCCCGGTTTTCATGCGCTCGGACGTCTCTCGAGCAAGTTCTGCCATGCCCGTGGTTGATCCCGGAGGGAATTGAGCGGTTTGCAGCCGCAGCCGGAAATTCCGCAGCCGGTCTACCGAGACTTCCGCCTGCTTCAGTCCATCGAAGGTAAAATTCAGCTGGTTGCGATAGGGAACCGAGGCCAACGAATAACGTATGGAAGATGGTTTATAGCCCTTGAGCACGAGATCGCGAAGCGTAAAAAAATTTCCCAGGCTCTTCGACATTTTCTCGCCTTCCACCAGCAGAAAGCGAGCGTGAAACCAGAAGTGCGCGAAAGGCTTGCCGGTTAACGCTTCCGACTGCGCAATCTCGTTTTCATGATGCGGGAAGATAAGGTCCTCTCCTCCAGCATGCAGATCGAAGCTCTCCCCCAACTCCTTCATCGACATCACTGAACACTCGATGTGCCACCCCGGGCGCCCTGGACCAATCGATGTCTCCCAGGAAGCTTCCCCCGGCTTGGGCGCCTTCCATAGCGCAAAGTCGCGCGCATTGTCCTTCTCATACTCGTCTACGTCGACGCGCGCCCCATCTTCCATGCCGGCAAAATCTTTCTTGGAGAGCTTGCCGTACGCCGGAAACTTGGCAATGCGAAAGTAATACGAACCATCCTCCGCGCGATAGGCGAAGCCCTTCTGCATCAGCCGGCCAATGAAATCCGCCATCTCCGGGATATGCTCGGTGGCCCGCACCAGAAGCGGCTGTTCGATGTTCAGCGTAGCCGCATCCTCCAGGAATGCCTTCTCGTACTTTGCCGTGTATTGCTTCACCGAAACCCCATCGCGCGCGGCGTTGCGGATGATCTTGTCTTCGACGTCGGTGATGTTCATGACGTGGCGCACCTGGTAGCCGCTCTGCCGCAGAAAACGGCGCAGCATATCGACCGCGACAAAGGTACGAAAGTTGCCGATGTGGCCGTAGTCGTACACCGTCGGACCGCAGGCATACATGCGGACCTCGTTGTTTTTGAGGGGCCGAAACTCCTCGACTTTGCCGGAGAGAGTGTTATAGAGGCGCAGCGCCATAGGGTGATTTCCAGGTCCGGACAGAACCAGTCATTCTAGGGGTGGGCCGGAAAGGGGGTCAACTTTTCCCGCTGGGTGGTAGAGCCGTATTGCCCGGGGAGAGCGCATTCGCCCGCAAGCGTTGATCGACCAGCAAGACGTAGTGCAGGCCGGAAACAATAGTGAAGGCAAAAGTTGCGCGGAGAAAAGTGATACGGGCGATGGCCACCCACTGCGCGTGGTCGATCTCCTGCAGCATGACGAAGAAGACCGCGGCCACCTGGGCAAAGGTGTTGGCTTTACCGAAAATGCTTGGCCGGAAGTCGCGCAATCCGGCAATGGCATAAAGCACAGCACTGGCGGCCAGGATCGACGCATCCCGGCTGAAAACCAGAATGGTGAACTTCCAGGGAATCTTGTGCAGAATCGAAAGCACCAGGAACACTGTGCTCAGCAGGAGTTTGTCGGCAATCGGATCCAGGTACTGACCCAACAACGTCTGCTGTTTGAGCTTGCGAGCAAGCAGTCCGTCAAGTCCGTCGCTCAGACCAGCCAGCACAAACAGCGCCAGCGCCCAGGGATAGCGGCCCGCCACCAGGTGCGTGACCACGAAGGGCAGGAAAATCATGCGCAGCAGCGTGATCTGGTTCGGGAAAGTGAATAACTGTGAGAGGTTCACCGTCCTCCCAGAGAACGCCGCGAGGCGTCCCACGACCCCAGCAGTGTAACCGCCTCAAGCCCCGTTTTTTCCGAGAAGCGCTGAGTCAAGGAAGGAAGATGTCCATCCGGAAGATCAAGTTCCATGCGTTCCACTCGGTGCATGGGGAAGAAGATTACGCCGGGGGAGAATTCCTCGCCTTCTTTCACCATGGCCACCAGGTCGTCAAACGACCCCAATTCCACCCCCCGCAAACTGATTCCTTCTCCCTTGAGAGCAAGAATGGCTCCCCAGAATTTCTCCCGTGGTTCGCACAAGGTGAGAACCACCATGGAGCCGGGCTGGAAGGGATTACGTCCGGGAGGGGTGAACGAGTCTGGATTGTGGTCTTCCATCGGTACTGATTGTCTCCACCCTGCGCGCGGATTGCAACTATCACGCAACGCCCGGCGAGATTGCCGGAACCGATGATCCCCCGCTACAATGAATCCAGCCCGGAGCGGATAGTTCAGTGGGTTGAGGCGCCGCTCTAAAACGGCTGGTGCCCGGGTCATGCGAGCGATTAAGGTTTTGGGGCTTAAGCGCTTGAGTGGGCAATGTCATCCCCAAGGCTGTAGGCCCGTAGCTCAGTCTGGTTAGAGCGCTTCCTTGACACGGAAGAGGTCGATGGTTCGAGTCCATTCGGGCCTACCATGTTTTTCAATAACTTAAACAAGTCGAGCGTCCGCAGATTGGGCATCTGTGTCGTGACTTGTGTCGTAACCCGCCGTTTTGGTGCTCACAGCAAGTGCTTCCATCGCCTTCCGCTTCGCTTCCATTCGCACGTGACTGTACCGCTCCAGCATCCGGCGGCTGACGTGTCCGGCAATGGCCATGATCGTTGAATCGAACGTGCCGTGCTCTGCCAACTGAGTGATGGCACAGTGCCGCAGATCGTGAAATCGGAAACCCGGTAAGCCCGCCTTTTTTGTCAGGGTTCTCCAGGCCGACCGCCAGCTCTTCTGGTGCCGAGTTGGATCAAAGCCCGTAATCCCACCGTCAGCCACGTTCTTGCTGCCGAAGTTGAACTTGGGAGCGAATGCTGCAAAGACGTAGTGCGAAGGTTCGACCGAACCAAGGTCCTCCGCCCTCCGGCGGAGCCTGCCAAGCGCAGATACCGCCACGTCGGTGAGCGGCACAACTCTCTCGCCAGCCGCCGTTTTTGACTTGCGAATTGTCAGCGTCTTTGTGAACAGGTCCACATCTGACCATTGCAGCCCCTTCAACTCGCACCCTCTTGCAGTGGTATTCAGGCAAAGAATCGCGGCAAGGTAAGCCGTTTCCCATTCAGGCCGCATTACAGCCGGAGGCGTGCGGGATGACAGCGTGACGCGGGAGACGCTGTCGGCGCACTTCTTGATGTGAGCTACTTCGTCCTGAGAAAGCCGTGTCCGATTCCGCCCGCATCCTCATAGTTGCCGACAACTTGTCCGGACTCGTTTACGCCGTTACATCCGGTATTAATTGCTCCCGGGAACTGCATTCTGAAGAAGGATTGTGTTTTGATGCCGAATCTGAATCCGTAGTGGCCTTTTTGCCCAACCACCATCTTGGAATCGTTAATGCCGATGGTGGTTCCTCTGAACGCAAATTTCCGAACGGCTCCTTTGGGGTTGAGGACGAAACCATGCGCTCTTAACTTTTCATCCGCATAAACCCCCACGATGTGCCCATCATCGTTGATGCCTGACAGCCCCGTAGCTTGCGATCCGGGCACATCGATTGTGACGAAACTACCGTTGCTCCATTCAACTCCGTGGCCTTGCCCCTTGGCGTCGGTATAGCCTCCGACAATCTCCCCCGCATTATTGATGCCTGCGGCAAACGTCAGCTCAACTCCGGGAATATCTAGGATCGTGAAGGTTTGGCCATCGAACAGGAAACCGTGGGAGTGCCCGTCGCTGCTCTGGAAGGTTCCCGTGATCTGACCTAGATCGTTGATCCCCGATGCATACGTAGCCGTCGCTCCGGGCGGGTCGATGGTGGTAAATTGCCCTGTTCTCAAGACAAACCCATGTCTCGTACCTGCCGCATCGTCGTAGCCCCCTACTACGTCTCCAGCAGTGTTGATCCCACCAAGCTCGGTAAATGTGCTAGTCGGCACATCAATCGTTGTCCACGTAGCAGCCTGCGCCGACAGTCCGGCGATGCACAGAAGAATGAGCAGTGGGAGAACCTTGCGAAACGCAGTCATGGCAGGAACCTCCGTCAAAATGCTCGGCTTGGTGGGGGGAAGCAGTCGAGGAAAGCAAGTCTGCCTCAGTTCCATGCGGCTGTCAATCGTGCCCCACCGGTCAGAAGCTGGGAATCTTGGTCAGGCGCTCGATTACAATGAAGAGGTCATAGCTCGATCCAGAAATGTCACCGCTCGGATGAACCTCGAACGTCACAGGTTTTCCCGCAATGGCGAGGAAACCAACCGAGTAGTCTGAATATCCGTAAATGCCAGAAGTCAACATCGACCAACCAAGGGTCGCGGGCGTAACGTTTGTAAACCGCACCGTTGTGCTCCACGCACCGTTACTGAGTCCTTTGGTTTCGGCCCATGAAAACGACAGGCGAAACATTCCCGTGGACTTCGGTGTGAAAATGGTGGTAGGGGGAATCTCTTGAGTTTGGCCGGTCAGTCTAATCTTTGCCTCAACAACCGGGTTTCTCTCAGTGTGCGCAAGGCTCATCGTGCCGGACAAGACCACCGATAACAGCAGCGAGAACATTATGGTCTTTCTCATCGGGACTGCTCCTTCCGAAGGATTCGGGCGGGGAATTATGGTTCTGCGCTGGCGGGTTGTCAATCAGGGATTGCGCGTGCTGATGTACTTGAACCGAAAGAGATGAAACCACGGAGGGCTCAAGTGCCCCTGCGTCACCGATACGGACTGTTTCCTCGGGGATGAAGGCACGGGTAGCCTGGGCCATCTCGCTCTCGGTACTTATCTTCCAGGCAAGACCATGCCTTCAGCAGCGGCGGGCGTGAGGCTTGATGACGATGGCAACGGCTTGACAACAAGCTGCTGATTGACACGGAAGAGGTCGATGGTTCGAGTCCATTCGGGCCTACCATTTCAAGCCCCCGCTTCATTTTCTGCCTGTGATTCCGGCTTCGCCCGGGAGAACTCGTAGATCACGGCTCGCCGGGTTTCCCGATGGGGTTGCCCTTCAGCTTTCCATCGTAAGAACGACCCGGAACTGTGCCTTGCCACTCATCATGCGCGCGTAAGCCTCGCCTGCCTTCTCCAGCGGATAGATCTCAGTCATGGGCCGCACGCCGCTCAGTTCGGCGAAGCGCAGAGTGTCCTCGGAATCGGCTGGCGTTCCCGAGGCCCAGCCCTGAATCGTTCGACTTCCATTGATCAGCTGTAACGGCGTGACCTCAATGGGATCCATGGATGCTCCGACCACCATGAGCTCGCCGTTCGGTCCCAGCCCGTCGATCAGCGCGGACATGGCCTTCGAGTTCGGAGCTGTCGCCAAAATGACCCGGGCCCCACCCAGTTTTTGCAACTCCTCGGCTGCGTTTGTCGCTTGACTGTCGATGTACACTTTGG
>Ga0335081_10019175_pt1 | contig 11059 bp, 10 predicted proteins | sample Lox_Sample_35_FD_206713 | JGI IMG/M metagenome (GOLD analysis project Ga0335081, IMG submission 206713) | Soil microbial communities from Loxahatchee National Wildlife Refuge, Florida, United States - Lox_Sample_3.5 | ecosystem: Environmental > Terrestrial > Soil > Wetlands | place: USA...
TCAAAAAGGGCGAACTCGCGTTCGCCCTCGGTCAAGTTTGGCGGAGTGGACGGGACTCGAACCCGCGACCCCCGGCGTGACAGGCCGGTATTCTAACCAACTGAACTACCACTCCGGATCCGGCGCCGCTCAAGTATCGCTGCGATGGTGGGTGCTGAGAGGGTCGAACTCCCGACATTCGCCTTGTAAGGGCGACGCTCTACCGCTGAGCTAAGCACCCTCGCTTCCGCTCGGGCGAGCGGGGCATCCGTCGTTCGCTCGCGACCCCTTACCCCGGCACATCAACGCAACTGACGACGAAACCGAGCGCGAAAAGCGAAATGATCTAGTTTACCGATTCCCGAAGGGCTTTGCCAGCCCGGAACTTCGGCACCCTGGCGGCCTTGATCCTGATCGCTGCGCCGGTCCGGGGATTGCGCCCTTCGCGCGCCGTGCGCTTGCCGACGTAGAACGAGCCGAAGCCGACGAGCGTGACGATGTCGCCCTTCTTGAGAGAGCCGCGGATCGAGTTGACCGTGGCGTCCAGAGCCCGTCCCGCCGCCGCCTTGGAGATGTCCGCATGCTTGGCGATCGCATCGATCAGCTCTGACTTGTTCACGGGGCCCCCTTGTCGAATCGGATATTTGAACGAACGCCGGCGGAGGAATCGTTCGAACGGCGGTGAGTGCGAGCGTGCTTTATAGCAATCGCGAAAACGTCGTGTCAAGGGAATGCCGACAAGAAAATCGCCGCGGCTTTCGGCCGCGGCGATTCGTGCACGACACTGCGCTGTCGAGCGCTTTTGGTACGACTAATGCTTCATCACGACGGTGGTGGGCTCTTCGACCGGTGCGCTCGGAACGGCGGGCGCCTCGGTGGCCGCCGCTTCCGCGCACGGCGTCGGCTGCCGCTCCAGCGACTGCTCGAGCACCTGCTCGACCCAGCGCACCGGATGGATCTCGAGGCGGTTCTTGATGTCGTCCGGTATCTCGGCGAGGTCCTTCACGTTCTCTTCGGGAATCAGCACGCGCTTGATGCCGCCGCGTCCCGCGGCAAGAAGCTTCTCCTTCAGCCCGCCGATGGGCAGCACCTCTCCGCGCAGCGTGATCTCGCCGGTCATCGCCACGTCCGCGCGCACCGGAATGCCGGTGAGCACCGACACCATCGCCGTGCAGATCGCGATCCCGGCGCTCGGGCCGTCCTTCGGCGTCGCGCCCTCCGGCAGGTGGATGTGCAGATCGGTCTTCTGGTAGAAGTCGCCGGCGATGCCCAGCTGTCCGCTGCGGTGGCGCACGACCGACAGCGCCGCCTGGATCGATTCCTGCATGACGTCGCCGAGCTTGCCGGTCGTGGTGGTCTTGCCCTTGCCGGGCAGCGACACGGCTTCGATGGTCAGCAGGTCGCCGCCGACTTCCGTCCAGGCGAGCCCGGTCACCTGGCCGACCTGGTTCTTCTTCTCGGCGATGCCGTAGGTGAACTTGCGCACGCCGAGGTACTTGTCGAGATTCTTGGCATTGACCTCGACCGGGCCCTTGGCGTCGCGCGGCTTGCCTTCGCTCGCCTTGAGGAGCAACCCCTTGACCACCTTCCGGCAGATCTTGGAGATCTCGCGCTCGAGACCGCGCACGCCGGCCTCGCGGGTGTAGTACCGCGTTATATCCCGGATGGCAGACTCGGCGATGTGCAGCTCGTTCTCCTTGATGCCGTTGTTCTTCATCTGCTTGGGAACGAGATACTGCTTGGCGATCGCGATCTTCTCGTTCTCGGTATAGCCGGCGAGGCGGATGACCTCCATCCGGTCCAGAAGCGGCGGCGGAATGTTCAGCGTGTTCGCCGTGGCGACGAACATCACGTCGGAGAGGTCGTACTCGACCTCGACGTAGTGGTCGACGAAGGTGTTGTTCTGCTCGGGATCGAGCACTTCGAGCAGCGCCGAGGACGGATCGCCGCGGAAGTCCATGCCCATCTTGTCGACCTCGTCGAGCAGGAACAGCGGATTGCGCACGCCGACCTTGGTCATGTTCTGCAGGATCTTGCCCGGCATCGAGCCGATGTAGGTGCGCCGGTGGCCCCGGATCTCGGCTTCGTCGCGCACGCCGCCGACGCTCATCCGCACGAACTTGCGGTTGGTCGCTCGCGCGATCGACTGGCCGAGCGAGGTCTTGCCCACGCCCGGCGCGCCGACCAGGCACAGGATCGGCGCCTTCAGGCGGTCGACGCGCTGCTGCACGGCGAGGTATTCGACGATGCGCTCCTTCACCTTCTCGAGCCCGTAGTGATCGGCGTCGAGCACCTTGACCGCGTTGGCCAGATCCTTGTTGATCTTGCTCTTCTTCCTCCAAGGCAGCCCGAGCAGCGTGTCGACGTAGTTGCGCACCACCGTGGCTTCGGCCGACATCGGCGACATCATGCGCAGCTTCTTCAATTCCGCGAGCGCCTTATTCTCGGCCTCCTTGGACATCTTCGCGGCCTTGATCTTCTTCTCCGTCTCGTCGAGATCCGCCGACTCGTCGCCTTCGCCGAGCTCCTTCTGGATCGCCTTGACCTGCTCGTTGAGGTAGTACTCGCGCTGGCTCTTCTCCATCTGCCGCTTGACGCGGCCGCGGATGCGCTTCTCGACCTGGAGGATGTCGACCTCGCCCTCGAGGAGCCCCAGCAGGTGCTCGAGGCGCTTGCCCACGTCCTGCATCTCCAGGATCTCCTGCTTCTGCTCGAGCTTGAGCGGCAGGTGCGCGGCAATGGCGTCCGCGAGGCGACCGCCGTCGTCGATGCCGGACATCGAGGTCAGGATCTCGGGAGGAATCTTCTTGTTGAGCTTGACGTACTGGTCGAACTGGGAGAGCAGCGCCCGGCGCATGGCCTCGATCTCGTGCGTCCCGCCGTCGGTCCCGGGCAGCAGCGTCGCCTCCGCCTTGAGGTAATCGCCGGATTCGTCCACGGCGTCGATCTGCGCCCGCTGCGTGCCCTCGACCAGCACTTTCACCGTGCCGTCGGGAAGCTTGAGCATCTGCAGCACGGTCGCCACACTGCCGACCTCGTACAGATCGTTCGCCGCGGGGTCGTCCTTGGCCGCGGACTTCTGCGCGACCAGCAGGATGAACTTGGAATGCTCCATCGCCACGTCGAGCGCCTTGATCGACTTCGGGCGGCCGACGAACAGCGGGATGACCATGTGGGGGAAGACGACCACGTCGCGCAGAGGCAGCAGCGGGAACGTCGTCTGGGGAGCGGAACGGGGTTCGATTTCAGTCGCCATGGCGGCTCGCTAGAAATGGGTGATGGTCCCTTGGGTTGGACATGGGGGCATCGGCCGGCGGTTCAAGCCGGCCTCCTTGCCCTTTCCCCTCCCAGCGGATCAGGAATGCGCCGCAGCCACTTTGGGCTGTTCGGCGAACATCAGGAGCGGCTTGCCATCGTTGGCGATGGTCGCCTCGTCCACGATCACCCGCGAGAGGTTCACGTGCGACGGCAGGTCGTACATCACGTCGAGCAGCACCTGTTCGAGGATCGATCTCAAGCCCCGGGCGCCGGTCTTGCGCGCCAGCGCCCGGCTGGCGATGGCCTGGAGCGCGGGCTCCCGGATCTCGAGCTCGACGCCTTCCATCCGGAACATCTTCTGGTACTGCTTGATGAGCGCGTTCTTGGGCTCCACGAGAATCTGGATCAGCGCCGCTTCGTCGAGCTCCTCGAGCGTGGCGACGACGGGGAGCCGGCCGACGAACTCGGGAATCAGGCCGAACTTGATCAGATCCTCCGGCTCAGTCTCGCGCAGGAGCAGGCTGATGTCCTTGCGGTCGTCCGGGCTCGCCACCTCGGCGCCGAAGCCGATGCCGGTCTTCGCCGTGCGCTGGCGGATGATCTTCTCCAGGCCGTCGAAGGCGCCGCCGCAGACGAACAGGATGTTGGTCGTGTCGACCTGGACGAACTCCTGGTTCGGATGCTTGCGGCCACCCTGCGGCGGCACCGAGGCTATGGTGCCTTCGATGAGCTTCAGCAGCGCCTGCTGCACGCCCTCGCCGGAGACGTCGCGCGTGATCGACGGGTTGTCGCTCTTGCGCGAGATCTTGTCGATCTCGTCGATGTAGACGATCCCGCGCTGCGCCTTCTCGATGTCGTAGTCGCACTTCTGCAGCAGCTTCTGGATGATGTTCTCGACGTCCTCGCCGACGTAGCCCGCTTCGGTCAGGGTCGTGGCGTCGGCGATGACGAAAGGCACGTCCAGCAGGCGCGCCAGCGTCTGCGCCAGCAGCGTCTTGCCCGAGCCCGTGGGGCCGATCAGCAGGATGTTGCTCTTGGCGAGTTCGACGTCGTCTTCCTTGACCGCCGTGTCGAGACGCTTGTAGTGGTTGTAGACGGCAACCGCCAGGATCTTCTTGGCGAGATCCTGCCCGATCACGTATTGATCGAGGATCTTGCGGATCTCGTGCGGCGTGGGGAGCTTGTTCTTGTCGGCCCGGGCGGTGTCGGCGGTGGCGCCCTCCTCCCGGATGATGTCGTTGCAAAGCTCGATGCACTCGTCGCAGATGAACACCGACGGGCCGGCAATGAGCTTCCGCACCTCGTGCTGGCTCTTGCCGCAGAAGGAACAGTACAAAAGCTTGTCGCCGGACCCCTTGTCCGCCATTCACCTGCCTCTCGAAAACCCCCGCCGGGGCTCGATCACACTTTACAGGCCCTACGCCCTGCTCCGCAAGACTTTGTCGATCAGGCCGTATTCCAGCGCCTCGTCCGGCGTCAGGAAGTTGTCGCGGTCGGTATCGCGCTCGATCTGGGCGATCGGCTTGCCGGTATGCTGCGCAAGCAGCCGATTGAGCCGCTCGCGCAGCGAAAGGATGTACTTTGCGTGGATCGCGACGTCGGAGGCCTGCCCCTGGAAGCCGCCGAGAGGCTGGTGGATCAGCACCGTCGAATTGGGCAGTGCAAAACGCTTGCCCTTCGCTCCGGCAGCCAGCAGGAACGCCCCCATGCTCGCCGCCATGCCGACGCACATCGTGGACACGTCCGGCTTGACGAACTGCATGGTGTCGTAGATCGCGAGCCCGGCCGCGATCGATCCGCCGGGGGAGTTGATGTAGAAATGGATATCCTTGTCGGGGTTCTCCGACTCGAGGAAGAGCATCTGCGCCACCACGAGATTGGCGGTCGCCTCCTCGACCGGCCCGACCAGGAAAACGATCCGCTCCTTGAGGAGCCGCGAGTAGATGTCGTACGCGCGCTCGCCCCGGCCACTTTGCTCGATGACCATGGGGATGAGCCCCAGACCCCTCGGTTCATCCGTCCTGTTCTCGCTCATCGTTCGCCCTTCCGCCTTGCCAAAATCTGCTCGTCGTCCCATCGACCGCCGCTGGCGCCGTCAGGCCGCCGGCTCCATAAGTGCTAGGAACGGCGTTGGCTGATCCTCGACCTTCGCCCTCTGCAGGACCCACTCAATGACGTTGCGTTCGACCGCGCGCACCTCGTATTCGTTCAGGCGGGACGGATCCTCGTAGTGCCACCGGATCACTGACTCTGGCTGCTCGAAGCTCTGGGCCGATTCCTCGACCAGCATTCGAATCTGTTCCGGACGGGCGTGCAGCTGTTGCGTCCGCACGAGCTCGTTCAGAATGAGGCTGAACGCGACGCGTTCCTCGGCCTGCGGCCAAAATGCCTCCACTTCGAGGCCGAGCTCCTCCGTCTTCACACTACGGTTCCTGAGTTCGCTCATGGTGCGTTCGTAAAGGTTTTTCGCCTCCAGCTCCACCAGCGTCTTCGGAACCACGAGCTGCGTCGTCGCCAGCAGTGCCTTCACCGCCTGCTCCTTGAGCCTTGCCTCCACCTTGCGCCTGAGCTCGACCGTGAGATTGGCCGCGATATCGGAGCGAAGCTCGTCAAGGCTTCCGTTCGCGATGCCGAGGCTCTTCGCGAATTCTTGGTCGACCTGCGGCAGCTGCGGCTCCGAGAGCGACTTGAGCGTCAAAACGAAATGCGCCTGGCGCCCGGCGACCTCCTTGCCGTGATAATCGGTAGGAAACATCAGATCGAAGCTTTTGCTCTCGCCCGCGCTCATGCCTTCGAGCGCGTCCTCGATGCCGGGCAGCATCTTGCCTTGGCCCAATGTGATCGTGAAGTCGCGCGCCTGGCCGCCCGGGAACTCCACCCCCTCGATGGTCCCGGTGAAATCGACGATCGCGCGGTCGCCAGCCCTGGCTGGACGGGCGACCGGCTCGTAGCGGGCGCGCTGCTTGCGTAGGATCTCGATCGTGCGGTCGACGTCCTCGGCCGTAACCTCGGCGACCGGCCGGGTGATCGTGACCGTAGACAAGTCGCCGAGCTTGATCTCGGGATAGATCTCGAATACGGCGGAAAAGCCGAATTGATCCTCCGCCAGGTCCTGCCTCGGCTCGATGCGGGGGAACCCCGCGACCCGGAGATTCTGGTCGCGCAGCGCATCGCTCAGGCTCGCCTGCACGGTGTCGGAGATGACATCGGAGCGCACCTTCGGACCATACTGCTGCGCCACCATCTTGAGTGGCACCTTGCCGGGTCGGAAACCGGGGACCTTGGCCGTCTTCGTGAGCTCGACGAGTCGCCTTTGGATCTCCTCCTCGATCTGCGCCTTCGGCACCGCGACGTGCAGCCGCCGCTCCAGCTGGCCCAACGTCTCCAGGGTCGTTTGCATGCGTTCGGAATCCTTGCTATTTTGGCCGCGGCGGTACCTGGGCGGAACGGGTGAAACCGAGTGCCTTGGTGCGAAAGGAGAGACTCGAACTCTCACGCCTTTCGGCTCCGGCTCCTAAGGCCGGTGCGTCTACCAATTCCGCCACTTTCGCGAGGCGTCGCGCCAAACGGCCAAGTATAGCCGAAGCAGCAGGCTCCCGCCACGCGCGGCGCGCGGCGATTGGCTCGGATCGCTCCGTCCGAAGACCGGCACGCGGCCCTCGTGAGTCGCGCGGCATGACGCCCGACGAATACTGCGCGCGCAAGGCGCTGGCGCCGGGATCGAGCTTGTATTACGCCGCGCGCGTCTTGCCGGCCGATCGGCGGCGAGCGCTGGTCGCACTCCAGGCCTTCTGCCGGGAAGTGGCCGAGGTCGCCCGCGAAGTCGCGGATCCCGGTGTGGCGCGCCTCAAGCTCGCGTGGTGGGCGACGGAAATCGACGCCACGTTCGGCGGGCGGCCGCAGCATCCGGTCGCGCAGGCGCTCGTCCCGGCACTGCGCGCTTTCGACCTGCCGCAGGCGCCGTTCCACGCCGTGATCGAGGGTGCGATCGCGGATTGCGAGCATCGGGCATACCCCAGCTTCGCTACGCTCGAAGCGCACTGCCGGGCCATTGCCGGCAATGTCTGGGAGCTCTCGGCTGCGATCTGCGGCTACCGGGATACCGCGACCCCGGCGAGCGTGGGCGAGCTGGGCGTGGGCCTGCGCCTGGCCGGCATCGTGCTCAGCGTGGGGGCCGACGCAGGCCGCGGCCGGCTCTACGTGCCCGAAGACGAGCTCGCGCGCTTCGGCGTCGACGCGAACGCGCTGTTGCTGCGACGGCGCGAGCCCGGCTTCGCCCCGCTCATGGCGCAACAGGCGGCCCGCGCGCGCGAGCGCTGCGCGACCGCGGTGGCGGCGCTGCCGGCGATCGATCGCAAGGCGCAGCGGCCGGCCCTCATCATGGCGGCGCTGGCCGCGGCGCTGCTCGAAGAGGTCCGTCGCGACGGCTTCCGCGTGCTCGATCGCCGGGTCGCGCTGACGCCGCTCGCAAAGGCGTGGATCGCGTGGAAAGCCTCCCGGACGCGCTAGAGCGACTTCGCGCGTTCGCGCAGCACGAACTTCTGGATCTTGCCGGTCGAGGTCTTCGGCAGCGCGCCGAAGACGACCGTGCGCGGCACCTTGAAGTGCGCGAGATGCTCGCGGCACCAGGCGATGACCTCCTGCGCGGTCACGGCGGCCGCGTCCGGCTTGAGCGTCACGAAGGCGCACGGCGATTCGCCCCACTGCGCGTCGGCGCGCGCCACCACCGCCGCCTCCATCACCTGAGGGTGGCGGTAGAGACACTCCTCGATCTCCAGCGAGCTGATGTTCTCGCCGCCCGAGATAATGATGTCCTTGGCGCGATCCTTGATCTCGATGTAGTTGTCGGGATGCCACACGGCCAGGTCGCCGGTATGGAACCAGCCGCCGCGGAACGCGGCTTCGGTCGCTTTCGGGTTCGCGAGATAGCCCTTCATCAGCGTATTGCCGCGAAGCAGAACTTCGCCGAGCGTGACGCCGTCGCGCGGGACCGGAGCGCCGGTCGCGGAGTCTGCGACGCTCAAGCCCGCGAGCGCCGGCAACGGCACGCCCTGCCGCGCCATCGCCCGCGCCCGCTCCTCGAGCGGCAGCGCTTCCCAGCCGGGCTGCGCTGCGCACAGCGTGGCGGGACCGTACGATTCGGTGAGCCCGTAGAGGTGCGTCACGCGGAAGCCCATCTTCTCCATCGCCTCGATCACCGCCGAGGGAGGCGCTGCGCCGCCGGTCGCGACCTCCACGGTGTGGCCGAACGCGACCTTGGTCTCCGCCGGCGCGTGCACCAGCATGTTGAGCACGATCGGCGCGCCGCACAGGTGGGTGACCCCGAAATCGCGGATCGCGGCGAACACGCGCGCCGCCTCGACCCGCCGCAGGCACACGTGGGTGCCGCCCGCCGCGGTCACCGCCCAGGTGTACGTCCAGCCGTTGCAGTGGAACATCGGCAGCGTCCAGAGATACACGCTCTCGGGCTTGAGGCCGAAGGCGAGCGCATTGGCGAGCGCGTTGAGATAGGCGCCGCGATGGTGGTAGACGACGCCCTTCGGGTCGCCGGTGGTGCCCGAGGTGTAGAGCAGCGACGCCGAATCCCACTCCTCGGCGGGACCCGGCCACGCGAACGCGGGATCGCCTTCGCCGAGGAGCGCTTCATAGGACACCGCGCCCAGGGTCGCGCCGCCCGTTGCCTGCGGGTCGTCGATGTCGATCACCAAAATCTCCCGGCCGAGCCGCTCGAGCGCCTGTCGGATCGTCGGCGCGAATTCCGGATCGGTGATCAGCGCCTTCGCCTCGCCGTGCCCGAGGCAGAAAGCGATCGTTCCGGCGTCGAGGCGATAGTTGAGCGCGTTGAGCACCGCGCCGAGCGCCGGCACCGCGTAATGGGCCTCGAGCAGCGCGGGGACGTTCGGCGCCATCGCCGCGACGGTGTCGCCGCGGCCGATGCCGCGGCCGGCGAGCGCCGAGGCGAGCCGGCGGCAGCGCTCCTCGAACTGCCGGTAGCTGTAGGCGATGCCGCCGTGGCGCACGGCGGTCTTCTGCGGCCAGATGAAGGCGCTGCGCTCGAGGAATTGCACCGGCGAGAGCGGAACGAAGTTCGCCGCGTTTCTGCCGAGCGAAGCGCCGCCAAAGGTCATCAGGTCTCCGGCGCGGCTGGCGTCGTGGCGCCCGGCCCGAGCGCGCGCTGCATGAGCACGACGTCGAGCCAGCGCGCGAACTTGTTGCCCACGCCTGCGAGCACGCCCACGTAGCGGAAGCCGAGCGCCGCGTGCACGCCGATCGAGGCGGCGTTCGCGGCGTCGCCGATGACGGCGATCATCTGCCGCGCTCCGGCGCGCTCGGAGGCCGCGATCAACTCGGCGAGGAGCGCCCGCCCGATGCCCTTGCCGCAGGCATCGGCGCGCACGTAGATCGAATCCTCGACGGCGAAACGGTACGCGGGGCGGGGCCGGTACGGTCCAGCGTAGGCGTAGCCGATCACCTCGCCCTCTCGGGTCGCGACGAGGTACGGCAAGCCGCGCGCGGTCACTTCGCGCCAGCGCCGCTTCATCTCGCCGGCGTCGGGCGGCTCGATCTCGAAAGTCGCCGTCCCGGTGCGCACGTGGTGAGCGTAGATCGCCGTTGTGGCGGTCGAGTCCGCGGCGGTCGCCGCGCGCAGCGCAAGGCCGGCGGGGAGCGACCTCATCCGCGCCGGCGCGCCGCGCGGGCGCTGCCCGGACGGTCCCGCAACAGCCGCTGCTGCTCGCGCTTCCATTCGCGCTCTCTCACCGCGGCGCGCTTGTCGTACTGCTTCTTGCCGCGGGCGAGCCCGATCTCGAGCTTCACGCGTCCCTTGCTGAAGTGCAGATCCAGCGGCGTCAGCGTGTAGCCCGCCCGCTCGACCTTGCCGATCAGGCGGTTGATCTCGGGACGGTGCAGAAGCAGCTTCCGCGTGCGGGTTGGATCCGGACGGATGTGGGTCGATGCGCTCGGCAGCGGCGTGAGGTGCGCGCCGAGCAGCACGATCTCGCCGTCCTTCACCACGACGTAGGCTTCCTTGAGCTGCGCCCGCCCGGCGCGGATGGCCTTCACCTCCCAGCCCTGGAGCGCGATCCCGGCTTCGAGTTTCTCCTCGACGAAATAGTCGTGATAGGCTTTTTTGTTTTCGACGATGCTCATGCCGACTCTACGCGTGGCGCCGCGCGGAAGGCTATTGTAGCAATGGCCAGCGTGCAGAAGTCGGTGCTGGTGCCCTACCGCGCGCAGGAGATGTTCGAGCTGGTGGAGCGGGTCGAAGACTATCCGCGGTTCCTGCCGTGGTGCGCCGGCGCGACGATCCTCGAGCGCACCGAAGTCGAGACCACCGCGCGGCTGGACATCAACTACCGCGGCGTGCGCGCGCACTTCACGACCGCCAACCGCATCGAGCGGCCGGAGCGGATCGTGATCGGGCTGCGCTCGGGCCCGTTCCGGCGCCTCGAGGGAACGTGGCGCTTCACCGTGCTGGGCGACATCGGCAGCAAGGTCGAGCTGACGATGGCCTACGAATTCGCGACCCCGGCTCTCGCGCGGCTGATCGGGCCGGTGTTCGGGCGCATCGCCCACACGTTCGTCGATGCGTTCGTGCACCGCGCCGAAGCGCTTCATGGCGGCGCGCCCGCTCGGCCGCCGGGCCCGGCTTGACCGCCATCCGCGTCACGGTCGTGGTCGCCTGGCCGGAGCACGCGACGGAAGTCGCCCTCGCGCTTTCGCCCGGAGCGACCGTGGCCGACGCGCTCGCCGAGTCGCGGCTCGCTTCGCGGCATCCGGAGATCGACGTGGCGCGTTCGCCGGTCGGCATCTTCGGCCGCCG
>Ga0335081_10019176_pt1 | contig 11059 bp, 12 predicted proteins | sample Lox_Sample_35_FD_206713 | JGI IMG/M metagenome (GOLD analysis project Ga0335081, IMG submission 206713) | Soil microbial communities from Loxahatchee National Wildlife Refuge, Florida, United States - Lox_Sample_3.5 | ecosystem: Environmental > Terrestrial > Soil > Wetlands | place: USA...
CTGCTTAAAGAAACCTTTTCCCAATCTGACGGAATCGACGCTTGTTCAATTGATGTCGACGTTCAAACACCAATGTGCTTTCCTCCCCACCGTGCTTGCAGCTCGAATATTCTGGGCCGATTCGGATAAATTTGATATGGCTGACTATGCACTCGACGAGAGAATGAGACAGTTGTTGAAATCAAATGGGCGAATTCGTGAAGGAATATTTGATCGACCGGAAGACTCTTGGAATCATTATTTTTTTTACGAGGATTCGATAATCGGGGACGTTGAAGTCGAAATTACTGTATTGATACCCTTGCAACATCTTTTCACCAATAGCGCCTGTCCTTCTTCTCGCTGCAATGGTGACTTGCCAAGGCCATAGGAAATGAAGAAGACAGCGTCTATAACCCCCCTGATAGTGACTTCGGTCCCCCCAGTATAGACCGTACGCCAAAGAAATTTGCATTCTGATTGACTTGTTCGTGCAACTGTCCAACTCGGTCCTCGAGGACGTTAAGGGATTCGATTCATCTGACCTTTCCCCTTGCGCGAGGTCCAATGTTGCATTAAGCATTCTTTTGGTTTGGTAGGCCGGACAAACGAACAAAGATAGTCCTCCGTCTCATCCAGGCGGTGACAAAATCGTTCGAAGATGCGCATCATATTTTCGCGGCCAGATAGGCGTCGCCCGTCGTTTCGCTGATGACAATAGCGTCACAGAAACAGTCGAGGCACCCGGCGTCACTTCTGCCTGTCAGATCTGACGCCAGGAATCGGCGCACTGGCCTTTCAAATAATTCTCTTTTTGCTGTAGGGTGAGGGTTTGTTCGTGTGATAGAGAATATATTTGCGACTTTTGAATGATAGATGAATCACAAGAGCTCATCAACACATCGGCAGAGGCGGGGGGGGGGGATTATTCCGAGTCATGAAAATTTGGGCGTCATCCAGGAGGAGGGGGAGAATCGACAATAATCTAAGGTCTTCGTTCAGTAAAGTTCTAGTGTTGAAGACTCGGTTTTCGGGTGCTCAACGTGGAGGGGTTGCGGCAGACACGGGAATGAGGAAGTTGAACAATCTGCTGGTGTCTTCGACGGTCGAGGCCAAAAACGAAAGTCCTCTGAGAAAACGACGGTGGCGTTGTTTGGAATGCGTGCTCAGAAGACGTTGAGAGATTTAGATCCGATTCGAGCAGGAGACGATGTAGTCAACGTCAGATGTGACACGTCCGCACACCGCGAGACCCCCGTTGAAAACCGCCAGCCGCCTTTGAAATTCCAACATTTGTGGGTCGGTGCTGTCGGGACGATCGCAGCGGCTTTCTGGCGCCATGCCTAACGTCTCTCGTTGGGTGACAGATGATAAACACCTTTTGTTCGTGATAGTCCCTTTAGGAACAAGAAATTAAACGTGGAAATAATTCCATGAGTTGTGTATGGACAATCGAGTAATATACAACTTCGACCAGGAGCTCTCGGACTAAACTTCGGATAGTTTCATGATTTGCCCATCGATCAGATGATAATATAAAGGCTGCACAACATAACCGCCACTCAATCTCTCCCAGCTTGGTCAGGCCGAGAACAACCTGCCGATACAGTGCATACATCACCTTGATTTCCGGTATCAGCTCCGGCGAGAAGGCGATGGTATTGCTCATTGGTCAGAAGTGTTCAAGAGGCTGTCCTTACCTCATTGGGAACGCGGAGATGAAAGTTCCGCTCCGCCGATCCCAACCATCTCCATCATGGCAAGCTGTGGCATCAACCCCGCATGATGTGAAATGGTCCTTATCCTCGGGAAGATGAGCTTACATGCAGGACGAAGACCATCTGCTCCTCCTCCTCTCCGACTCAGCCCTGCCAATTGGCTCCTTCGCCTTCTCCTCAGGCCTCGAATCCTTCGTCCATCACCTACCCGCCGGCCCAGTTTTGCAAGATAACCTACTACGCTTCCTCCGTGAATCCCTACGTTCACTAGCGTACAGCACCCTGCCATTCGTGAGTGCAGCGCAGACACATCCGGAGAGGGCAGTCGCTCTAGACGACCAGTTTGATGCAACGGTGACGTGTCCCGTTGCCCGCCGGGCAAGCATAACTCAAGGGAAAGCGATCCTGACGATTTGGGAACGGGCGTTTATGGAGGATAAAAGTATTGCGGAAGAGTATCGGGCGTCTGTCAAGGCGGGGAAAGGCGGACATTTTGGTGTTGCATGGGGTGTTGTATGTTTCCATTGTGATATATCACGGGGTACTGTGCATTTCGGGTATCCGAACTGATGGGTTTAGAACGAGGGATTTACGTATTCCTTTTGAATCACGCAAAGGCGGTGATGTCGGCGGCCGTGCGTCTCAGTCTCGTTGGACCATACCAAGCACAGTCTATTCTCGCTGCGTCGGCGACTCGGAAGCTTCTTCGTGATACCCTAGATGATGTGCGGGATCTAGATGTGGAAGATGCCGGACAGACGTGGGCGCTGTTAGATGTATACCAAGGCAGGCAGGAGATCCTCTACAGTCGAGTGTTCAATGGATGATAATCCTTCCTCAATTCAATGCACGAGTACTAAGCTTTCATTTTCATTTTCTAGACTACAATTCCAAACAGCCCCATGATTCTAAGATCATGGAAAGGCACGCTCAAACGACAGACCAACATGCATGCCAAGAAATCTATACTGGCGGGAACAAAAGCCAAAGTAAGGAAAAGAGGGGGTCGTATAACTACCACAGCACAAAAACGGAACAACTCAAAAACCTGAAAACCAACGACAGAGACCTCAATATAACAATCCATCGCTTACAAACTGAAAATAGCTCTGCCCAACCACAAGAACCAATGATCTATATTCACCAAACTCGACCAAATCCGACCCTGGACAGCGATCAAAGTCAACCAAATAACCGTTTTATCCCCTCAATTTGCTGTGTGGTAACCCTTGTCGGGAACTTAACATTCAACTTGACCCGTAAATTCCCCTTCCCCCCCGTCCGCTGATTCGGCATCCCCTCCTTAGGAAACAACTTGACTTGCCCAGGCTGCACCACCTCCCCGGGCGCACTCGAAACCTTCAACGTCCGTCCATCCAACGTCTTTAATTCTCTGGTGAACCCCGTAAACGCCTCAACAAGGCTCAGGTCGAATTCCGCATATAAATCGTCGCCGTCACGTTTGTAGGTGGGGTGCACTTTCTCATCGATGACAAATGCGATTGTCTGGGCCTGGCCGGGGATGAGCTCGTCTCCTGCGTTCGGGAAACGAATTTTTGTGCCGGCTTTCCAACCCGGTTTTATGTTTACTTCGAGGACGTTTTCGGAGGGGAGGAGACGGCCTGAAGTACTGTCGACTTGTTTGCGTGTGATTTTGAGACGTTTCGTGGTGCCGTTGTAAAGACTGTCACGCCAATGTTAGTAACAACAACCAAAGAAAGCACAAAAAACGGAATTGTAATTAGGAAAAAGGGTGGTGTACTCTTCAAGTGACACGGCCAAGGGTCTTGTGATGACTTCAGGTTCAGGGGGCTCATCACGCCCCATTTGTCCAAACATACCGCCTGGCACCTCCCAAGGCATTCCGCCCGGCCTGGTCCGTCGAGTCCTCGGCATCCCTCCAAATGCAGACGGCATATCCATATCATCCATCCCCCCTCCAAACGAAAACCCACTCACCCCCGGCCCGCCGCCGGCCCGCGAAAAGAACTGCGAAAAAATATCATTTGGATCTGAGGGGCTAAAATGGAACGTATGAGCGCCCCCGCCAGGAAAGCCCGAAAATCCTGAAAACCCGCCTGCGTTGGGTGGGGGACCCCCTCCTTTAAGGCCTTCTTCGCCGAATTGGTCGTAGATGTCCTTTTTTTGTTTGTCAGAGAGGACTTCGAATGCTTCGGAGACTTCTTGGAATTTCTTTTTTGCGTTTTCTACGTCGTCTTTGTTCCGGTCAGGATGGTGCAACATTGCTAGACAAAACGGTGAACACCAGACCAAAACAAGTAGTAAATGGATGCGAACCCTTCTTTCTGTAGGCCTTTTTAATTTCATCCTCGCTTGCATTCTTGTCGACTCCACTGCGCTTGTCAGTATCCACGGAATTGAATTGAAGGGGACGGAAAGGAGAAGGGGGAGGTTACAGTATCTTGTAGTAATCCTTCCCCATTGTGGGCTTTTGCGTGTCCAGATACGGATGTGTCTGTGTATCTTTCGCTTCCGTGTGGTTGAGGGCTGTCGCCTCGGTTCTAATGCGGCAGCGACAGGAGCTGTGAGAGAGTTTTCGAGGGAAACGAAGGACAAGGAAAGAAGGAGGCGCAACTGATTGGGTGGCTGGCTTACGCCGGGAAGTTCGGCGGGATTCACCAATGCCGAAAATGCTAGAACATTACACGTCAAGACAAGCTTAGCTGTTAGAATCTCTGCGACAACGAAACGTTTAGCCGCGAAAAACTTGACCGGCTTGTCCCATCTCAATCATTCGAGTGTGGTGAGATGCCTCTTACGACTGTATGGGTCCTGTACTCGTTTGATTAGGAAGTCGCGATTTGAATGGGTGCCAGGTCAGATATCGTCGCCATCGTAAGCGGCGTTCGCAGAACGCATTTTAGCCTTCGCAAGATATTCCCGTCTTTACCTGACCCAAGGTCTCTTCTGAGGACCAAGGTATTTTCTGAGGTGTATTGCGCGGGGCGGGAGAACCACGAAAATGATCGGCGTGGCCATTTCCACGTTTCAAACGAGCTGGCGATCACCTGCAATGGAATGGTACGAGATCCTGGCCGTTGTGACTGGGTCCATCATCGGCTCTTATATTCTCTTTATCCTGATCCTGATCCTTGAGGTTCCCCAGCGACAGTATATATCCCCTTACCATTGAAACCCTGACAAGTAGTCTTCTGTACCTTCACTACGCCCAAGTTCCCTTTTGGCGGAATCGATGGAAACCCGAGACTCTGGGCTTCTCGACTGAACGAGTCCATCCGTTTTTTCTAACAACGTGGCCCCTCTGACAAGTTCAAGTTGACGAGAAGCATTGACAATGAGAAAATCTTTGCATGGCATATTCTGCCCACGGACCATCTGCTCCGAAAGCACGGCGAGGTGGACCACCTCGAAATCCTCCGAAGAGATAAAACCGCAAGAGTAATAATATACTGTACCACCAACACATGGAAGCTTATGTTGATTGAGAGTCCATGGGACAGCATCCCATATAGCGCAGGCATTAAGACTTGATACATATCGCTTACACACCTCTTCCAACAAAAACACCCACCTCCTCGCCATTGACTATCGCGGGTGGGGATACTCCAGCGGCACCCCCTCTGAGAGGGGCGTCATTATAGATGGGTTAACGGCACTAGATTGGGTCCTCCAAACGGCAGACGTGGACCCCTCCCGCGTCCTCCTCGTCGCGCAATCCCTCGGCGCAGCGATTGCCATGGGTGTAGCAACTGCGTACGCTGAGGAACACGCCGACCGACCGCTTGCTGGGATCGTCAGTGTCGCGGGATTTACCTCCCTCCGAAACCTTTTAGGCGGATATCGTATGGCGGGCGTTCTCCCCTTGTTCGCACCGCTAGCACCCTTCCCTCGCGTTTTGGATTTTTTCTTGCGCAAATGCTTGCGTGCGGAGTTTAACTCGGAGGGGCGGGTGAGGAGGCTACGGGAGTTGACGAGGGGTAAACAGTTTACCATGACGTTTGTTCACGCCGTTAATGATTGGGAGATTTCATCCGTACAATCACGGAGGTTATTTGACGTTGCTATGGAGGAGGATGGAGAGGAGATAGTGACGGGGGAAATGTCCGATTGTGTGTGGAAGAGGAGTGAGGGGGGAGCCGTAAGGTTGTTTGAGGCGGTTTGGGGTGGGCATAATGATATTCAGAAAAGTGATGTTGCTGTCATGGCTGTGATGGAGGCTTGGTCTGTTCGCCAGGAGAATGGGGGCGATCTCGTGAGACCTCCTTGATATCATGGATTGATGGTAAAGGAATGGGTTTTATTGGGAAAGGTCATATGTAGGAGGATGGGATTAGCAGCATTCGTGGCGGATGACAATGTAACCGGGGAACAGTCTGTTGGCAATTTTGAATCGAATCACTTAACCCTCACGTAGATGCAGTCACTCCTACTTTATCCAGATCGCTCAATATAAAAGTTCAATGCGATTCAGCAAGTCCCTCCCCACCACCATGCCCATGATCGTCATCATGACCGCCATGACCGTCCCATGGATGTCTCAGCCCCTACCCTCAGCAATGATCCCTAATACATCCCACACAAAAGAACATAAAAGAACAAAACGAAACGTAGTGTCCGCGAAAACAGGGACATACCAGCAATACAGGCCCCTCAGTCTTCGCCATGTACAAGATGTAAAATGTAGTGCTTGCGCCAAGAGCAACAGCAGAATAGTATATCGATTTCTTGGGTTCGTGGATATGTGGCGCTGAGCCGACGCCGCCTTTTGCGTGGTGCCCGTGGCCATGTGCTGCGTGTTGCGCTAGGCGGATGAGAGACCGACGCATTGCCGGCCGTCAATTGGGTGATGAAAGGATCCGGGATGGATGTTATGGTCGAGGTTGTGTCACTGGTGGGATTGATAGATTGATCGATCAATCTCGTTTTACGTCACAATTGAGACCAGGCTCATGACAGGAGGGCTCCGGCTAATCCCCTGCCACCTAATTGAATGGCCTTTTCCCATGTGCCTTGCTTGCTCTTCTCACCAAATTGTTTACTATTCTACTTAAAGGGAAATCTCTTTATCTCTTTGATATATTCTAACATATATTTAAGTATCTTTAGATATATAAGTAATATCTTTATATAAAAGCAACATATAAATAAAATAAATTATAATAAAATAGTCAATGTACCAATTTATAGAATATAATATAACAGGTAATACATTGATTCAGATAGTTAATATAGTAATTAATATATAACTTTAAATTCTAAGTAATTAAAGCTGAAACTAGAGAATTATTTATAATACACTTATATTATAATAAAACCTTGGTTTTATATAACTTCAGATCTAATAAAAAAAGGTTTGTATTATCTATGCATCACTTTACTTTATCACTGATGTTTATTAATTTAGTCAGCTTCCAATTTAACTGCTTATTTAAGTCAATTAATACTATAATTATTAATTTAATAATTTAACTGAGTTACTCAATAGTTGAGTTATTAGATCTTACTATATTAACCAATTCCAGATTGATCAAATTTAGTTATAATTTAACTTAACTTAACTATAATTAAAAACTTAATATTACATATAATGGAAATATTTCATTAACAACCTTTGTAATCAATTTCTGTCATATTTAGAAAAATTTCAATTATAAATAATTTAGTTTAGTTTTCAAATCAATAAGAGAATATAAGTTACATTCTAGTTTTTTCGTAATGTGATAATTGTTATATTTCTTATAATTTAATATTATTATTTAATCCCATGATATTCATTCTATTTCTTGTAATTCTGATGATTTTCAGTGCTTTCCGTTACTATCCACTCTTCATAATGCAATGATGTTCTGTGCAGAAGTCAGTTTGCAGCTACCTCGCAGATTGCAGGAGCCCTCTGATTGAAAATGATCCATCTAGCTGGGGGTGAGGAGGTCGCCATATTATAACGCCTGGCAGCCAGTGCGGTCCCCCGCGCTGAAACCAGGATCTCCTAATTGGGCCATAGCGCCTGCGACCACGACCCAGTGTTGTGGACTGTCTTAATCCAGGAGTAATTACATTGAGATCGAACCAATCGTAATTCCAACGCCGCCCTATGTTCACAACAAATATACAACCTCCCTCTGGAATAAAACATGAATCACTAGTGCATCCCCCAGACCCCATCCAAGATAAGCACCGGGGTGATTTTCAACTCGCCAACTTGAGATGATCACATCAAATATCCCAAACCAATATCGATAACGCAGAGCCCACGCCGTTCACCCACCAATAGTACCACCATCACTCCGACTATTAACAATAATATCCCCATTTAAATCCGTGTCAGAATCCATATCCAAAAACCCTCCCTTTTCTGCAATCCAACCCATCCACTCATCCATCCAACACCGTACAACCCACCACGCACCAAAACCCTCCCCACCCGCCACAGTAATATCGCGCAACGCACCGGCGCCCACGGCCTCCATGCTCCAGAGAAACACCCGCGGTGGCACGCGGGGAAAACGTTCGGGGAGTTTGCAAAGCCACATTGCCCACTGATCCAGGACACCCTGGGTCATACTGGTCCCGTCCGATTGAGGGAGTTGATTTTCTATTCCCGGTTGAGGCGGAGGTGCCGACAGGGTTTGAGCGTCGAACAGTTCCTGCACAACGGGATTGTTAGGGTCAAATGACGCAAATGTAGGCGGTTGATGTAATTCTGTCCGTTGCCGTTTTCTCGGGGGCGGTGTATGATCCCTCCCCCCATTCTGCCCATTCGCCGCAGGAAACTTTCCCCCTTCCGGCGCCAACAATCCAACAATCTCATCCCTCAAAATCGTCTCCGCAAGACCCTCTCCACAGGGCAATTCCCGTTGGACAATAGTTTTCGGCGAGACGAACCGTAGCCAATCCGATCTCATGAGATCTCGGTCCGCAGGGTTAGCGAGGAATCGGGCTGCTGCGTGCGCCGTGTCATTGACACGGATTAGTCGGGAGAGCAAGCGGGCGAAAGCTGTGGCGGGAATGAGTTTTGCGCGGAGGAAGGTTGAAGGGTGTTTTTGGAATGTAGTTTTTATGTGGTCTGGGAGGGTGGTTGAGAGGGTACGAAGGGAGTTTAGGATTGTAGGGGGGACGACTTGGAGGGCTAGCGGGGATAGAATACGCGTTATCTCCTGGGAAACGTTAGTAGGTGGGAAGAGAAGGGCGCATTTTACCTTGTACATTGCGAAATCGGCTTTTTGGACCCAGGGTGCTAATGCGGGCGAACTTAACACACGCTGAACAGGAGCCGTCAACGCTCCATGAAATCCAGATATTAAACTCAAAAACTACAGTTAACGAGACCCCCTACACATGAACTCAACTTGTTTCATCTTAACATAACGAATAGCCTCGATCAACGCAACAGTATGCGTAATATACAGCGCAGACAACGTATTAACGGCATCAGGATCCATCCCCGGGGTGACAAATGGTGCAATTGGCGGAACCGAGAAATTATCCGAGGTAGATTTGGAATTTTCTTGGGCGGAGGGGAAAGATACGAAGCGGAGGGGTGCGTTTTTGACGCGTGGTAACCAAGAACCGTCCTCACGTTCGGAGATTGTGGTCCCTGGGGGAGGAGATGCATCAGGTCCATATCCAGATTGTACGGACGGTGGTCGAGGGCGAATCGTGGGTCTACCGATGTCAGTAACTGAACAATTGAACACGAAACAGTTGGGGACGGCAGCCAGAAGGGAAAATAGAGTTTGGGGGGGAGGCGCTTGGTACTCCTCGAGTTCAGCAGACATATCTGGCGTAGGAACATTAGGATCATCATCCCGTAACTTTATCCCACAATAATGATACTTGCTCTGTCCTCTCACACCCAACCTCCTCGTCTTAATCTCTGGATAGACCGCCCTAACCAATTTCCCAAAACTCGCGGGATTCAACGGTTTAAGCTTCTCCGCAGCGCATAGTCCCACATACCGCGCATATACCCTATTTCTCGGCGTAGCTCCATTTGATATCTCACAATTCCGCATTAGCCAGGACATCCCGAACATTTGTCTTGCTTTCTCGGCATTGGGTCCATTTTCTTCGGCGCGGGTGCGGGATGCCAAAGTCTCGATGGATTCAGCGAGGGCCGCGAAGGCGAGACGGCGGATTTCTTGGGATTCAGGGTCGGTTGGGGTGGGGGTGCCGGGGAGCTGTGCTGTTGCTGCTGCGGTTGGTTGGGAGTGGAGGAGTTGGGAGGGGGTTCCTGCTCCTTGGTCGTCTGTTCCGAACGAGGTGTCGTAGCCGCTATAATCTGTTTGCGGCGTTTGCTGGGTTGCGGTTACCGATGTGGAGGTGTGCTGATGGAAATCTTGTGTGGTGGTGAAGGCGTTGTAGACAGCACGGGAGTCGGGTGTTCCATTTCCTGGATGTACTGCTGCTGCTGTTGTTGATGGGGGGCGAGGCCTCGTGTCGTAGTGGTGGGGGAAAGCAGCCGCGGCAAGGGGCTGAATGGGCGTGGATGTGGTGAGGGTCTGCGCTTGCTGTTGTCCTCCTGCTCCTGTGGGAGTGGTAGCTGTGGCTGCCTGCCCGAGATTGGGGTCGACTGGGAACGCGGGGACGCGCATGTCCTGGGCGGGGTTGGCGGGCGTCGTTGAGCCCGCTGCTGCCGCGACAACTGCTGATGCGGCTGCGTTGGCAGAGGATGCAGCTGCTCCGCGCGTGATCCGGACCAGCGTTGTGTTGTCGTGGCGATGATGGTACTGCTGTTGCTGGAGCGGCGATGGTATGGTTGTTGTTGTGCCAACAGGGTTTGCGTGGTTGGATGCTGATGCGTGATGGGCTGCGAAGGACGAGTGGCGGCCGTTCATAGGGCGACACTGCTCAGACACAGCGAGCGATGTGAACGGACGAGCGCTGCTCTCTCTCGCTCGCTCCCCCCCTCTCTCTCGTCTCTCTTCCTTGTGGGACGGGGTAAATATCCTAGCGGAGAGGATGATGTCCTGTTGTTTCGTCGACCGTGGGTGGCTGTTCCTTGCCAATCAACCGAGCACTGCCTTGAGAAAATCAAATCAAATTTCGAAAAGAGAAATTCTGGAGGGGAATCACCACTGCACAACCCACTGCACTGTGACTCAGCAACTACAAACTGTCAATGATAAGAAATCCGAGAACGGGCGACGAGACTGTTAATTGATGATGGAGATTGTGAATCGTCCGATTACGATCTGTGTAGTCGGCACAATTTAGGTTGATGTATTGTCCCTCTTTTATGTAATTTTTCGCGTCTTAATTCGACCCACAGCGCCCATCTCAACCTCCATGTATCCAACTCAATCAAATCACATACTCGTCGACCCAGATACCTTGACTGACTTTCCCAAATATCCCGGAATCCGAAACTAATTCGCCCC
>Ga0335081_10019177_pt1 | contig 11058 bp, 5 predicted proteins | sample Lox_Sample_35_FD_206713 | JGI IMG/M metagenome (GOLD analysis project Ga0335081, IMG submission 206713) | Soil microbial communities from Loxahatchee National Wildlife Refuge, Florida, United States - Lox_Sample_3.5 | ecosystem: Environmental > Terrestrial > Soil > Wetlands | place: USA: Florida...
GCCGTTCACCACCCGCTGCTCCCCACCCCGCCTCGCGACGACGCAGTTGCAGGCAGCTACAAGTTACGTTGACTTGGAGAGGACTTTCACCTCTCCGACTAAAAGCGCTCTCAGGCGCACTAGGGGTCCGGCTTGCCGTACCCTTTTCCTGAGTTGTGGGCAACGGGAGCAAAAGGGTACGGCTTGCCGTACCCCTACATGCGAACCGACCTCTGGCGCTCGGTATAGTAGTGGGGCGGGGCAAGTGAGCGAGAACCAAGCTGGAGGTCTGAAGCAAGATAGCTGCTAACCAGAGTCGGCTGGTGCCGTCCCGAGAGATGTGGTAGAAGAAACTGGGCAGCGTGGACCGTTCGTCGAAATTGCTGTCTGCGGCGTCTACAGGAGGGGTGCAACTTATGATTCGTTTCGCAGCTGGTTTGTTTGCTCTCGTCACGGCGAGCGTCGCTCTCGCCCAGGGCCCTCCGCCGCTGCTGTTGCAGCATCCTACCCTCAGCGCCACCGAAATCGCCTTCGTCTACGCGGGGGATTTGTGGACCGTGCCGCGCAAGGGTGGGGTCGCCCAGCGGCTGACGGCAGGGATCGGCACGGTGTCGCAGCCGGCCTTCTCCTGGGACGGGAAGGAGATCGCGTTTACCGGCGATTACAACGGAAACGCCGACGTTTACGTCGTTGCGTCGAGTGGAGGCGTGCCGAGGCGGCTCACCTATCATCCGTCGCCGGACCGGGTGGTGGGCTGGACGCGCGACGGAAAACAGGTGCTGTTCGCTTCCATGCGCAGCAGCTACGAGAACTTCAGCCGGCTGTTTACAATCTCGCTGGACGGCGGATTCCCCTCGGAGTTGCCGCTGCCGATCGCCGCTGAGGGCTCCTACTCGCCCGACGGGAGCCAGCTCGCGTACGTTCCGCTCGACCATGCGTTCGAAATCTGGAAGCGCTATCGGGGAGGGCGCACCTCGCCCATCTGGATCGCGCAGTTGTCGGACTCCAGCGTCACTAAAATCCCTCGTGATAATTCGAACGACTTCAACCCGATTTGGGTGGACCATCGCATCTTCTTTCTCTCCGACCGGGCAGGACCGGTCTCTCTTTACAGCTACGATACCGGATCAAGGCGCGTCACAGCCGCCCTCAAGAACGACGGCCTCGATTTCAAGTACGCGAGCGCGGGGCCGGGCGCGATTGTGATCGAGCAGTTCGGGGCTATCTACCTTTACGATCTCAAGTCGGGCAAGGCTCACAAGGTGGATATCCAGGTCTCAGGCGATCTGCCGGAGTTGCGTCCGCATTACCTCAATGTCGCCAGCCGCATCGCGGACGCCGACCTCTCGCCCACCGGCTTGCGGGCCGTGTTCCAAGCGCGGGGCGAGATCCTCACGGTGCCCGCCGAGAAGGGCGATATTCGCAATATTACCAACACGCCGGGAGCCGACGAACGAAGCCCGGCGTGGTCGCCCGACGGGATGCGCATTGCCTATTTCTCCGACGAGTCGGGCGAGTACGCGCTGTACATCAAGGATCAGAATGGCCTGGGCGAAGCGCAGAAGATCGATCTGGGAAGTCCGGGCTCGTTTTTTTATTCGCCCACCTGGTCGCCGGACGGCAAGAAAATAGCCTATACCGATAAGCGCCTCAACCTTTGGTACGTAGACCTGGAGAAAAAGACGCCGGTGCGCGTGTTTCACGACCGGTTTACCGGCCCGCAGCAGATTTTCCGTGCGGCGTGGTCGCCGGATAGCAAGTGGCTGGCCTACACCGAGCAGGAGCTGAGCCACATGCGTTCGGTGTTTCTGTATTCCCTCGAGACGGGCGAGAGCCGGCGGGTGACCGATGGGATGAGCGATTCGTTTTCGCCGGTTTTCGACAAGAGCGGCAAGTACCTCTATCTGCTGGCCAGCACCGACGCGGGTCCCACGCTTGACGATTCGATGCTGAGCATGGACCGCCCGGTGACCAGCAGCGTCTACGTCGTCGTTTTGCGCAAGGACCTGCCTTCGCCGCTCGCTCCGGAGAGTGACGACGAGCAGGAAGTGAAGCCCGAAGCGCCTAAGGCCGAATCTTCTAAGACAGGCAGCCAAGGCAAAGAGAGCCCGCCGAAAGACACCCAGCCGCCGGTAGTAAAAGTGGATTTCGAAAAGATCGGCCAGCGGATTCTGGCGCTGCCGATCCCGGCGAGGAACTACTCGGAGCTGAAACCGGGCAAAGAGGGCGTGCTCTACCTGTTGGAAGGACCCGTGGTCGAGCCACTCAGTGGCCCGAGCACGATCACCGTGCAGCGGTTTGATCTGAAGACGCGCAAGACCGACAAACTGCTGGAGAACGTCCTGGGCTTCTACATTTCGGCCAACGGCGAGAAGATGTTGTACCGGCTCGCCGGCGTGCCGCCGTCGGGCGGGAGTACTGCTCCCCCGCAATCCTGGGCCGTCGCAGCCGTGCCGCCGGAGCCAAGTCCGGGAGTAACCCCTCCACCATCGGCCGCCGCGCCGCCCGGAGCGAAGCCGCTGAATCTTGCGTCGATGGAAGTGCGCGTGGATCCGCCGGCGGAGTGGAGGCAGATCTATCACGAAGCATTCCGGCTGGAGCGCGATTTCTTCTATGATCCCGGCTTCCACGGCCTCGATCTGAAGGCCGCGGAAAAGAAGTATGAGGCCTACCTTCCCGGAGTGGCGTCGCGAGCCGATTTGAATTACATCTTTGAAGAGGCAATGGGCGAGCTGACCGTAGGGCATTTGTTCGTCCGCGGCGGCGAAGCGCCGGAAGTGAAGACGATCCCGGTTGGGCTGCTGGGCGCGGACTACAAGATCGAGAACGGCCGCTACCGATTCGCCCGCATCTATGACGGTGAAAACTGGAATCCGCAGCTTCAGGCGCCGTTGACGCAGCCGGGCGTAAATGTGGCCGAGGGAGAATACCTGCTGGCGGTGAACGGCCGTGAAATGCGGGCCAGCGACAATGTGTACAGTTTCTTCGAAGCGACGGCGGATAAGTCCGTGGTCCTGAGGGTGGGCCCGGACCCGAGCGGCGCCGGCTCGCGCGAGGTGACCGTGGTTCCGGTGACGAGTGAGAGGGGGCTGCGCAACCGGGCCTGGATCGAAGCCAACCGCCGCAAGGTGGACGAGCTGAGCCACGGCAAGCTAGCCTACATTTATCTGCCGGACACGGCGAGCGGCGGATATACGGATTTCAACCGCTATTTCTTTTCCCAGGCCGGCAAGCAGGGAGCGGTGGTGGACGAGCGCTTCAACCACGGCGGCACCAATACGGACTATATCCTCGATTACCTGCGGCGGACGCTGATGAATTACCGTACCACGCGCGACGGCGAAGATATGACGACGCCGGTGAGCCTGATCCAGGGGCCGAAGGCCATGATCATCAACGAATACGCGGGCTCCGGCGGCGACGCCATGCCGTGGCATTTCCGCCAGGCCCACATTGGGACCCTGGTGGGTAAGCGAACGTGGGGCGGGCTGGTAGGATTCTACGGCCCGTCTGAGTCATTGATGGACGGCGGCGTGGTCACGGCTCCCAGTCGCGGTTTCTGGACTCCCAACAACGCCTGGGAAGTGGAGAATCACGGCGTAGCTCCCGATGTGGAGGTGGAATTTGATCCCCGAGCGGTGCGCGAGGGTCACGATCCGCAATTGGAAAAAGCGGTGGAAGTGGTGCTGTCCGACCTCGAGAAGAACCCTATTCCCACTCACCACAAGCCGGCTTATCCGAACTACCACCAAGCCGCGGGTGCCACATTGGCTTCTCCGGCCGAATAAAAGAATGGGATGCGTGCGACCGTATTATTCGGCCGCTTTCCTGACTCTCGGAGGCAACCTGTCCAAAACGAATTCGACGACCGCCAAGGCAGAGGAACGGGCCTCCTGCGCAACCACGTCACTCGGCCAAAAGGAATCATCGTAACGCAGCTCCACCGCATACGGAGTTAAGGACGCAACGGCGGGCAGCGATGAGCGGAACCTGGGATCAAGGCCCGCACAAATCTCGACCAGCTTTGTCAGGTTGTGCTTGTACGGAAACGCGCGCTGCGGTGGGCCAGGAATGCCTTCTGGGATTTTTCAACCGCCTGATGGCCAGCTACTGGCGAGCCAGAGATCACTTCCCTGTGTAGCTGATCCGCCAAATAGAATTCGATCCGTCGTCGGTTACCAGCAGCGAGCCATCCGGGGCAACGGTTACGCCTACCGGGCGCCCCCAAACGTGACCGTTGTCCACCACGAATCCCGTCATGAAGTCCTCGTAGTCGCCGCTGGCGTGATCCGTCTGGTGCAGGGGCACACGGATCAGCTCATAACCCACGCGCACCGACCGGTTCCAGGATCCATGTTCGGCGGCAAAAATGTCACCCCGATACTCCGCCGGGAATTGCTTGCCGTTATAGAACGTCATCTCCAGCGAGGCATTGTGGGGATTCAGGATCACGTCGGGGGTGATGACTTTGTCCTTCAGCTCGGGATGTTTGCCCTCGTGCCGCGGGTCCTGGTGGCCTCCCATGTACCACCACGGCCAGCCATAAAAGCCTCCCTCTTGTACGTGGGTGATGTAATCCGGCACCAGGTTGTCGCCCAAGCCATCGCGCTCGTTGACGGAACACCACAACTGGCCGGTGCCCGGTTCGATCGCCATTCCAACGCAATTCCTTATGCCGTAAGCAAAGATCCGCATCGCCGAGCCGTCGGGATTGAACTCCAGCACGTCCGCTCGGTTCTTCTCCGCCGGCGTGGCATCGGGATCATCGACATTGGAGGCCGAACCAACGGAGACGAACATGTTCTTGCCATCGGGCGTGAACTGAATGTCGCGCGTCCAGTGGTTGTGGCCACCCGGCACGGTTGCAATATGCTCCGCGGGGCCGCGCGCTTTCAAATCCCCGTTGCGATAAGGGAATCGGACCACCGAGTCGGTGTTGCCCACGTAGAGCCATTGGGGATTTGGCCCCGGTGGGTAGAAGTTGATGCCAAATGGCCGGTTCAAATCCGCAGCATAAACCTCCGCCTCCTCGGGCTTGCCGTCAGCGGTGATTCCGCGAAACACTCGAATCCGGCCCGGGTCGCTTTCGGCGACGAAAAAATCGCCATTGGGCGCCTTGCGGATCAGGCGTGGATTCTCGAGGCCGGTGGCGTACTGCGCCACCTTGAAGCCGGAAGGGACCTGCGGCCACGCGTTCTCCGGGCGTGGCACAACATCCGGACCATTGCCGGCCGAGGGAGTGGCGAAAGGAGCGGGCAGGTCCTTCAACGCGATCTTGCGGATGGTGCCGGGCTTCTCAAAACGATAGTCGGTGAAGGGAGCGTTGGGCGGTGGCACGTTCACACCGGTAGCGGCAACTTCCCCGGACGACATGGGTACCCGGGGAGAACTGGGCTTGGAACCACCCAGGACTCGGAGAAAACTCACAATCTGCCATCTCTCTTTGGCGGGTAGGGACTTCCACGACGGCATGCCGTTGTTGACATCGCCCTGCGTGATGTACCAGAAAAGTTCGCCATCACTGGCAGACTGCGCCGGGCCTGTCACCAGTGAGGGTATGTTTCCCGTTCCACCTCCGTTCTCTCCGTGACACTTTACGCAGTTGACCCGATAGGGCGACCTACCGGCATCGACTTGGCCTGCGTATGGATTCTTCATGGCCTTGGCCGACGCCGGCGCATTGTGGAAACTCGGGTTCTGCGGCGGTGGTGCCGAAAACAGAAGAAGAGATATCGCCGTGGCCGGTACGAGAGAAACAACAAGAACACCTATGGTGGTTTTCAAGATCCTTACCTCCCGGTCTGGCATACCGTTCCGCGGAAACCGAATGGCGCTCGTAATCTCACAAAAACGCATCGAAACGCCGCCACCAGCCGCATCAAGACAGTATACTGAGATTAAGTGGATGCGATCATGATCTGAGTGGACGCGCTTTTTACAAACATGCCCCCATACGTCCTGAGCAAATCAACCATTTGAATGATAGTATCGCAGTTGCAATTTTCGCATTCGCCTGCATCGGAGGCTGCGTTTTGGGGGGACCAAATGGATCGCCGTTACCTTTTCAAATCGATGGTGAAATCGTTGGCTATGGGCAGTGTTGCCCTTGCATACTCCGAACCCGCCGCAGCCGAACAGGCGTCCGCTGTGACACCACCTTTGACGATCCGGCGGGTCCGCTTCTATCAGAATCCCAAATCGCCGGCTCATTTCAACCAGAGTTTCCATATCGTCACAGTGGAGACTGACCAGGGCATTACGGGCGTGGGCGAGGGCGGGTCGAAAGAAGCCGTGGAACAGTGCGCGGCTATGATCATCGGGGAGAACCCGTTCCGGACCGACCGGCTGTGGCAGATGATGTTTCGCGGTTACTTCTACCCAGCCGGCCGCGAGAAGCTGGACGCCTTGGGCGCCATCGATCTGGCGCTGTGGGACATCAAGGGAAAAACGCTGGGCGTGCCCGTCTACGAACTGCTCGGCGGCCTCTCGCGCGACCACGTTGAGTGTTACTCCACCGGGTTTCCCAGCCATGGGACTCTGAAAGAGACGGCGCGCGCCTGCCTCGAGAAAGGGTTCCGCGCCTTTCGCTACGCCACCGCCGATCCGCCCAAGGGCCAGCCCTTTAACTCCCACCAGGCCGTGCGGCAGACCTACCGGGATTGCGTGGAAATCCGCGACGGCGTGGGCCCGGATGGTGATTGGGCTCTCGACTACCACACGCGGTTCGACTTCCCTGATGCGGTGCGGCTGAGCACGCTGATCGAGCCGCTGGAGCCGTATTTCGCCGAGGACCTCATCCGCTCGGAGAATCCCGACGTCTATCGCGAGCTGCGTGCGCACGTCAAGGTGCCGATCGCGGTGGGGGAGCAGTTCGGATCGAAATGGGACGTGAACGCGCTCGTCGAGCAGCAACTGGTCGATTATGCCCGCGTGACCTTGCCCAACGTGGGAGGCATCACCGAGTACCTGAAGATCGCCGCCTTATGCGAAACCCACTATGTGGGCCTGATCCCGCACTTCACGGGACCGGTGTCGGAAGCAGCCCTGGTGCACGCCTGCTCGGTTTTTCCCGGTCCGGTCCTGATGGAGATGCTGGGCGACGGCACCGCCACCTTCCCGCATCTGCCGGAAGCCTACGACTTCAGAAACGGAAAGATGTGGCCGAACCGGCGTCCGGGACTGGGGGTGACTCTCGACCCCAAGCCCCTGGAGCTCGCCTCTGAAATTACGGTGCGAAGAAGGCCCGTCCCGATGCTGGAACGGCCGGACGGGTCAATCACCAACTGGTGAGGCCATGCGCTGGTTTTTGATCGGGTGGGTTTTCGTGCTGGGCGCTGTAGCCTACTTAGACCGGGTGAACATCTCGGTGGCGGGCAGCTCCCTGGCGGCCGAATATGGACTGAGCGACCTTCAGCTCGGCTACGTGTTCAGCTCCTTCCTCATCGGATACGCGATTTTCCAGACACCCTGCGGCCGGCTGGCCGATCGCTTCGGACCGCGCTCCGCCATTGCCCTAGCCGTGGTGTGGTGGGGAATCTTCACCGCGCTCACCGCTTGCGTGCCGGTGGGGCTCGCCCGGCCCTTGCTGCTGTTCATCGCCATTCGCTTTCTTCTCGGAGCGGGCGAGGCCGTCATCTACCCGGCCTCCAATCATTTTGTGGCCAACTGGATTCCCACCACCGAGCGCGGTCTGGCCAACGGCCTGATCTTCGCCGGCGTGGGGGCGGGAGCGGGCCTGACGCCACCACTCGTGACTTACATCATGATTCACCACGGCTGGCGGGCCTCCTTCTGGATGAGCGCGGCGATCGGGCTGGCGGCGGGGGCGGTTTGGTTCATGGTGGCGCGAGACACTCCCGGTGAACATCCCTGGTGCGCGGCCTCGGAACTCGCCCGGATCAAGGCCGGGCTTACGTTCAAGCAGCATAGTGGCAGCAAAAGCCCAGCTCTGCCCTGGGGAAAAATACTGCGTAGCAAGGAGGTGGTGTCCACTACTCTCAGCTACTTCAGTTACGGCTACGTGGCCTGGATCTTCTTTGCCTGGTTCTTTACCTACCTCGCCAAGGTCCGGGGCTTGGACCTGAAATCGAGCGCGGAGTTCGCCATGCTGCCGTTCCTGGCGATGGCAAGTGGGTCGACGCTGGGCGGCCTCGTCAGCGATCGCCTGACGCGCCGGTTCAACAAGCGCGTCGGTCGCTGCATCTTCGCGTTTGCCGCCATGCTGCTGGCAGCGGCGTTTCTGGTCACCGGATCGAAGGTGGAGAGCGCAGCACTAGCCAGCGTGGTGTTGGCCGGCGGCGCCGGATCACTTTACCTCAGCCAGAGCGCCTACTGGTCGATCACCGCGGATATTTCCGGGGACTCCTCCGGCTCCGTTTCCGGCTTGATGAACATGGGCGGGCAGATCGGCGGCGCGGTCACCGCCTCGCTGACCCCGGCCATCGCGGGGGCTTATGGTTGGACGGCTTCGTTCCTGGTTGCTGCGGCCCTTTGCTCGCTCGGCGGGCTGGCGTGGCTGCTGGTGAATCCGGAACATAGCTTGATTGTTGAGGAGCGGACGGAGTCAGGCGTCAGGAGTCAGGAGACTGAAGTCGGAACAAAGACGTCTGACGGCGAGCCCCGTAGTCCGTGAAGAGAATTTGCATGGTAACGATCTTAATTCTGGCTTCTGGCTTCCGACTTCTCCCTCCCCGACTCCTGCCTCTTGACTCCTGTGTCCTTTCTTACGTATGCGAAATGGAACGGAAAAGCCAGAACAGGAACCCGGCTAAGACAATGGCTGCCGGGAGGGTCAGCACCCAGGCCATGGCCAGATTGCGCACGGTAGACCACTGCAGTCCTGATCGGTTGGCGGCCATGGTCCCCGCTACGCCGGAAGAGAGTACATGGGTGGTGCTTACCGGCAATCCGAACCCATCGGCGGCGCCAATGGTTGCCATGGCGACGATCTCCGCGCACGCCCCCTGGCCGTAGGTAAGGTGGCTCTTGCCGATCTTTTCGCCCACCGTCACCACGATCCGCTTCCAGCCCACCATGGTTCCCAGCCCAAGGGCAATGGCCACCGCCACCTTCACCCAGGCCGGGATGAACTTGGTGGCATTGTCGATGTGCTTCTTGTAATTGGCGATCTCGGCCGAGTCGGCCGTGCTGAACTGCGGCTCGCCCGATTTCTTCATCAGGCGAAGCGCCTCGCTCACCAGGTACATGTTGTTGCGCAGGTTGGGAGTCCTATCGGCAGGTACGTGCGACAGATCCTTGAACATTGCCATGTTGTTTCCGACCTCGTTCACCAGTTGGCTCAGCGCCGTCATGGTGGTGGGCTTGAATTGGCGCGTGCGGATGTAATCGGTAACTTCTTCTGCGGGATCTCCGATCACCGTGTTCGAGTCGACATAGTGGTTCAAGGTGTTGGCCGTCTCGCGCGAAACCGCTACGAAGTCCTGGGTCGCCTGGAGGCGTAGCGAATGGTTCAAAGCGTAGGCGGTGGGCACCGTGCCGATGAGGATCAGCATGATCAGGCCCATACCCTTTTGCCCATCGTTGGAGCCATGGAAGAAGCTCACACCGGTGCAGGTGAGGATCAGCAGGCACCGGATCCAGAACGGTGGCGGCTGCGTGCCCACCGGAGCTTGGTAGAGCTCCTTATTGGGTAGCACTGCGCGCAAGAGCATCAGCAGCAGTGCGGCCAGCACAAATCCGAAGATTGGCGAGAGCAGCAACGACTTTCCGATTTGGGAGGCCTGACTCCAGTCCACTCCGCTGGTCCCGGTTTTAGGAGCCATCAATTGGTTTGCAATGCCCACGCCGATGACCGATCCGATCAAGCTGTGCGAGCTGGAGGCCGGCAGACCGAACCACCATGTTCCCAGATTCCAGATGATCGCGGCCACCAACAAGGCGAAAACCATGGAGAAGCCCGCGCCGCTTCCCACCTGGAGGATCAACTCCACCGGGAGCAGCGATACGATGGTAAAAGCCACAGCCCCGCTGGAGATCATCACCCCAAAGAAATTCCACATGCCAGACCACACCACCGCCATGTGAGGCTCGAGCGAGTGAGTGTAGATGACCGTGGCCACGGCATTGGCCGTGTCGTGAAAGCCGTTCACGAACTCAAAGCCCAGCGCGATCATCAGCGCCAAGCCGAGAAACAGAAACGGGAATATCGACGTCGTCTTAACGGCAGAAAGATCAGAAATCAGGTGCACGCCGGCGTAAATGAGGCCCACGATCAGGGCGACTCCGAAAACCAGCATGCCCACTTTACCGGGCGAGCGCGTGAGTTTCGCGTCCAGCAAGGACGGTACTGCGGTTGCGGTAGCCATTGAAGCTCCTTCCCCTAGGTGATGTTCGAACTGCCGGAGCATAAGAGGCAAAGAGGCGGGAAAAAATGACAGAGAGGTTACAGGAGTGTTAACACTTTCCGAAGGCCAGAAGGCCGGAAAAAACGAGTGGGAAGACGGGAGACAGAAGCGAGGAGCCGGAATCAATACGTCTCACGGCAAGCCACGCAGTGGGCTGGAGAGAATTAGTAGGGTGACGGTGACGTTCTCTCTTCTGACTTCTGACCTCTGACTTCTGAATTCTGACCCCTGTCTTCTGCCGTCCTGCTGCCTCTATGAAAAAAAGAATGCAAGAACCCCCGTTCGCCGCCGTTCTCCAGTCGAAGGTAGCACAAGAATTCGCTGCCCAATCTACGACTGGAGGGATGATGCAATGGAGACCAGACTCAAATCCGGAAGATTGGCAACGCGGGTGAGCATGCGCTGGGCCATGGCGATTATTGTGGCCATTGCGGCCCTTTTGGCCTTAGCCCTCGATCGAGGGCAAGCTAAGCAGACCGGCCCCAGCTACAGGGCCCTCGCTCCCATCACCCAGGGCAATCTTGCTGTCTTTCCGATTGTAGCCGATACGACATACGACACTCGAGACTTTCTGACCCTCGACGAAGGATTGCGGTCGGGCCAGGTGGTAGTGACCGAGCAAGGCAGGGCAGCCGGCCTCGAACGACGGCGCTTCCACCCGAACCCTCGTCCCCCGCAACCAGAGCCGCTGGTATTGCAAAACCCTACGTTAGAC
>Ga0335081_10019181_pt1 | contig 11057 bp, 17 predicted proteins | sample Lox_Sample_35_FD_206713 | JGI IMG/M metagenome (GOLD analysis project Ga0335081, IMG submission 206713) | Soil microbial communities from Loxahatchee National Wildlife Refuge, Florida, United States - Lox_Sample_3.5 | ecosystem: Environmental > Terrestrial > Soil > Wetlands | place: USA...
CAAGCGCTAAGTTCCCGCTTCTGCGGTGAACCGAGGCTGAACGGCGCTGTCCGATTTTCGCCCAACTTGCGGCGCGGGCGCGGCGCCCGGCAATCTAGCGTCGGCGCCCTTTGCTTTTGCGCGCCGGCGCGCGGCTATTGGCGCGCGGCTTTCGCCGCGCATTCTTTGCGTGCGCTTTGCGCGACCGGCGCAAGCGCCGTCGGCGCTGCTTGAGCGCCTGGCGGCCGGCCGAATCGAGAAACAGCTTCTCGATCGGAAAGCTCAGACGCCGCACCGCCGCCTTCAGCGGTAGCCACTCGACGCGGAGGATGTCGGCCATGATGTCGCGGTCCGGCCGCTCGGCCGCATGCATGCGCCAGAACTGCACGACCTTGTCGCGGCCGCTCGTGCGATAAGTGATGGCGCCGAGATATTCGTGCACCGCGACCGGATGGCCGGTCTCTTCGACCACTTCGCGGCGCGCGCCGGCGACCGGATCCTCCTTGCGCTTGAGCTTGCCGCGCGGCAGCACCCAGCGTTCGTCCTTGCTGCGCTGGACGATGGCAATGAGCGGACGCCCGCCGCGTCCGCGGGTGACGATACCGCCTGCTGCAAGAACCGGCACGCGCGCCATCGCGGCTGCATTCCTCGAGCTTCTTGGAAATTCCCGTTTAGCAAAATTGTTTTGGCACTTGCAGTTATTTACGCACCGCCTGTGGGCAACGGGCGTTGCGCGCGCTCTTGTCACAAGACCGTCATTGGGCGTTGCAGCGCCGGCGATCGTCTTCAGCGCCCGGCTAAGCATAGAGGATCGCCCGCATTTTCGCCCAGCGCCGGGCGCCGCCGGACTCCCGGGCGTGGACGGGGCCCTGCTTGGGCCCCCATCCAGGGCGGCTTCCGCCGCCTGTCCTGCGCTCCGAGTCCAGCCATTCAAGGCAGCCGGTCTCAGTGCGAGCGGACAACTTGACCACGGCTTCGCGGGACGTGCTGGCAAAGCGCGCCCGCGGGGAGCGGGGCTACCGCCAGCCGGCCTCCTTGTCGCAGGCCTTGCGCTCGGCGACGTGCGTCTTCTCCCACTGGGTAATCGATTGGGTCTCGTTGTCGCTCATCTTGTTGTTCATGCAGGTGCAGTATTTGAGCACGACGGCCGGTGCCGCATCGCCCTTGTTATCGGCGACGCATTGGTTGATCCATTTGACGTCGTCGGTGGTGGCGGCAAAGGCGGTGTTGGCGGCAAGTAAAGCCCCAGCAAGAAGTAAAACTGTTGTCGGTCGCATACGGCATCTCCCTGATGTCCCGACTCTGTTGGATGATCGTTCGATGTCGGGGGAGGGATTAGAGCAAGAAGCAAGGCCGTTGTCAGGCCCACCCATTGCCGAAGTCCGCCGGCGATTCCATGATGTCGGCGTGGAATGCAAATAGGAGCAGAACCATGCCCGTCACCGCCTGGGATCACGTCCATCTGCGCAGCCCCGATCCGGAGGCGACCGCGCAATGGTTCGAGCAGATGCTCGGCGCGCAGGTGATCCGCTCGATGCAGCAGGGCAAGCCGCGCATCGACCTGAAGCTCGGCGGCGCCAATATCTTCATCGCCGAGGTGACCGCCGGCGACGGCGTCAATGCGCCGCCGACGACGCCTTATCAGGGGCTAGATCATTTCGGATTGACGGTGAGCGGGCTCGACGCGATGGCAGCGGAGCTCAAGAAGAAGGGCGTCGCCTTCACCAAGGAACCGATGACGGCGCGGCCCGGCTTGCGCATCTGCTTTCTGCGCGGGCCGCAGGGAATTTCCATCGAGCTATTGGAACGCGACCCGAAGTTCACCTGAGCATGGCGGCAATGTGACCCGCCCTGTTCCTTTTGGCGCGGGATAAGGCGTTTCTTGCTCTTGCGCATTGCGGCAACGCCTGCGTAAAAAGGCGCGGGGGGAATCTTTTGCGCGGCAAAGTGGAGTCGGAATGCGGCTGTTCGCGCTGACGATCGGCTTTGTTCTGGTTGTCGCCGCGCCGGGCGCTCACGCCGCGAGCGCGGAAAGCCGTTTCGAGAGAAGCCTGAAGATGCTGGAGCCGGGCGAGCGCCTGGTCCAGCTTTGCGACTATACCGCGATGCAGCGCATCCGCAAGGAAGCGCCCGGCTATCGCCCCGACCGCGCCATCGCCGACGCCGCGGTGCCGACGCGGATCAGCGACAATAAGATCGATGCGCTCGGCGCCGCCTTCCGCAGCCGCGGCAAATGGTACGCGATGGCGTATCACTGCACGGCCTCGCCCGACAACATGAAGGTGCTTACCTTCAGCTACAAGCTCGGCGACGAGATTCCGGAAAACAAATGGTCGGCCTACGGGCTGTGGGATTGAAAAATCCCCGCGCGGCTCACTGCAGCTCTTTGATCTTCGATAGAATCCACTCGTGATAATAGTCGACGCGGGTCGCCCTGAAGCCGACCGCCTTGACGTACAGACCGCACGCCGCATTCATCTGGCTTTCGTCCTCGACAGGGAAATTCACGATCAGCCCGACCAACACCGGATGTCCCTCCTTGAGTTGGAGGTCAGTGGGCAATTTCTCCGGCTCTTCGGAATAGGCAAGCCCGTCCGATTTGACGAGAAAGACGCCCGATCCGGAATCGCCTTTGCACTGCGACACTCTTTTGTCGAAGCCATTGTCCGACGGGATCGTCGTCATCTGGCGAGTCGGACGCATGATATTGGGCGCCTCGCCCGGAACGACGCGGTCAAGCGTCCCATAATGGCCGATGAGAGCTCTTTGCAGCTTGCCGGGCGCGCCGTTGACGGAGCTGCCATACATGTAGAACCAAGTGGCGTCGCCGCTGCCGCTTTCGCTCGTGTAGTCGTTGACGATGTCGGGAAGGAAAGCGCTGATCGCGCCCGCCGGATGCGTGCCCTCGATCTTGAGAACCGCGATGTCTTCGTGGTTGACCGGAAAATTATCGAAGTTCCAGGCGTTGGCGCCCAGCCGTTTTGTCTCGCGCTCCTGGAAAAGATAGTTGTCGTTGACCGCGATCTCCTCGACGCTCCTCGACTCGCTCTTGCCGCTGCTCCAGTAATAGACCTCGATGTCGTCCGGCTCGACGTCGACTTCGCCGTTGCCGTCGGTGAGGCAGTGCGCCGCCGTCAAGATGTAACGGTCCTCGATGACCACGCCGCCGCACGACGGCGATCCCTTGTAATAGATCGACACCGACGCCCTGGCGCCGATGTCGTCGGCGCCGACATATTCGCCGCCGGTCAAGGAGCGCGCCGAGCCGTGCACAAGCAGCAGCAGGCAGCCCGCCACGAGCAGTGTCGGTTTGTAGTGCATGGGGATGCCGCTCAGCGGCAGCGCGTGTAGGTGAATTTCTTGCGCTTGTCCTTCAGCGGACCCTGGGTGAAGCCCTCGACGGCGTCAAAGCTATTCTGGTCGCGGAAGGTGTTGACGTACTCGTAGTTGCCGTCGGGGTCCTCGATCAGGACCGTCACCACACCCGCCGAATTGGCGGAGGCCGTCGCCGGGTAAGGCGCGCCGTGGTTATATCTGAGTTCGCGGTACACCCAGCGCGAACCGTTGCGGGTGAACTGAACCGAGCCGATGCCGCAGTCGCCCTTGTTGGTCCAATTGCCGGCAAGCCACGCCAGCGCCTCTTGCTGGGAAGCGGCCGACGCCGGCTCGCAAGCGATGAAAGTGACGACGACGGCCGCGAACGCGGCGGCGATGTTCCGCATGTTGTCCCCCCGATGCACTGGCGCGGATAGCATAGGCGTCCGTGGTGTCGCACAAGAAGAGGTTCCCCAAAAAATTTTCGTTTGAGGAGCCGACTCTTTATCTGATTTTTATTGCGGCCATTCCGCTAACGCCGGCGTGCGAACAACCGAAGCTTGTTGACCGCTATCAAACCTGGATACTATACCGCCCGCCTTCGGGGGAGGCGGAAGATGCGCAGTGGGGATCTGGTCGGCGCATGGCGCGAGCTCGGGCGCGAATTCGTTGCCGCCGACGGCAGCATCAGGCCGGACGTGCCGCGCACCTCGCAGATCATGTATACGCCGGACGGCTATATGGGCGTGGTCAACACGCCCGCCGGCCGCACGCGCCTCAATCAGTCGGGGCAGATGAATCTCGATACCGCAAGCGACGCCGAACGCGCGCAGGCCGCGCTTGGCGTGGTCGCCTATACCGGGCGTTACGAGGTCGACGGCGATATCGTCAAGCATCACATCTATTCGGCGCTGCATCCTGATCTGCCTGGCACCACGCAATTGCGCCGCGCCACGCTTTCCGGCGACGATCTCACGCTCGCTTCGTTGCCCGACGCCAGCGGCAATTCATTCCGCATCCGCTGGCGGCGGGCATCGAGGATGCCGGGAGGCGGGTGATGACGCACCGGCGGCTCTCGCTCTCCCTCTGCGCCGCGGTCGCCGCCGAGACTTTGTTCTGGCTTAGACGCTGAACTACATCAGCCGGCACGCCAATCCGCGCGGCGACGGCATGGAATGGCTGGCGGAAGCGCCGCTGACCATCGTCTTTCCTCGGCGGCACGCTGGCGGCGCGCTCAACGTCGTGCTCTGGATGTGAGCGGCGCGCAGCGTTCAGCCAGCGTCTTTGACCTCGGTCGCTGGCCGGTCCGAGCCGCGCGCGGTCTCGGTGTGCCAGCGGCCCTGCTCGTCCTCGTATTGGATCATCTCGGTGCGCCCGGGCACGCGCTGCTCGGCGGCGGCCGCCCGCGCCGCGGCGAGCGCCTCGGCATGGGTCGCAAAAGTTTCCGAAAACGTGCCTTCGGCCGTATAGGCCCAGCCGCCATCATGCTCGACGATCTTGTAGACGACTTCGCCCATGGTGCTCACCCTTCGCTGCGCTGAGAACGTGGCGGCGGGCCTGCCGGTTCCGCCCTCAGCAAGGTCCCTCATGCGCCTTGGTCACCCGGCGGGCGCGCCGCTCGCAATCATTGCCGTAAGTCTTGTGATCGCAGCCGCAGACCGGCTTGTAAATGGCGGTGCACATGGTGCCGATTTGCACGCAGGTGCCTGGTGCGTTGATGCTGCCGCAAGTGGCAACCGCGCGGTCGCAGAACAGGCCGCCGTCGCAGGCGATGCTGTTGGGGCCGCCGCACGCCTGACCGAGACTAGCGGCGTGCGAGGGCGGCGGCGCGATCGCGGCTACGATCAGGCCGCCGGTCAAAGCGTAGCGGATCACGGCTGCGACGGTCATGCGGCTCTCCCGGGATGACGGCTGGGGTGAGCCTAGCCAATCCGGTCCCTGTTGCTCAACCGGTGTCGAGGCCGATGAGGAAGCGGCGAAATCCCTCGAGCAAGGCGACGATGACGAGCATGATGCAGCCGAGCCTGAGCGCGAGCTTCGCCGGCGGGACCAATCTGCCGTGGCCGATGGCGGCGCCGGTCAGGGTCATGACGCCGAACGGCAGCAGCGTGATGGTGCCCCAGAAACCGGGTACGAAGGAGAAGCCGTTTTCCTGCGGGTTGTTCCAATTCTGAAAGGCCGGGATCAGGCTGACGATCCACAGCGCCAGCATCGCGAGACCGGCGACCGCGAAAACGGCGCGCAGAATCGGCGAGGCGGTGGGCGCAGTCTGGTCCATGGCATCCTCCGGACCGATTAGTCGGCCGGCCGGCGGCTCGGTTCAATCGCGGCGGCTTACGGATTTTTGATTGCGGCGATCAGGATGGCGAGGGCGCCGGCGAAGAAGAGGATCGCCAGGACCAGCATGATGATCGAGGTGCGGCGCGAGGAGCGTGCGCGCTCGGCCTTCGACTTGTAGGTGATGAGAAATTCCTTGATCTTGGCGCCGTGCGGCGGCTTGCCGAGCGCGCCGCCGGCGATCACGCTGCCGAGCACGTAGACCGGGATGTCGGGAGCCAGGATGCTTTCCTTGTAGCGGCGCTCGTAGCCGCCGGAGCCGGCGACCGACATCACTACCGACATCACCGTCTCCGCCGTCGAGTTGCCGATCTGGTTGTAGACCTCGACCGCCTCGACGGTGGCGCCGTCGGCGTCGACCGCCACGCGGCCGCTCACGTCCTCGACCTCGAACGGCGCGTGACGTTCAGTGGTGCGCTCGGTGACGTATTCGGTCTCGCGTTTGCCGTCGCGCCAGCGCTCCTCTTTGCGCTCGATCTCCGAGCGGCTGTAGACGCACGGCTTCTTGGAGAATTCGCCGGTAAGCGGCGCCGCGCAGCGGATGGTGCCGGCCACCTCGGCGACGGTGCCGGGCGCGAGCTTGGCGATATCGGCGGCGCGGCTGGTCGCGGTCGCCGCCATCAGCGCGATCTCGTCGCGCAGCTTCTTCCAGAACCACAGACAGCCAAGGCCGAACAGCGCCACGAAGCCGCTGACAATCGCCAGAACCGTATTCATATCGCCCCCCATTCGCGTGCGGGGCATTGTCAAAAAACAAAGGGCCCGGCGCAACCGGGCCCTTGTCCTTTACGTTAGCGGCTCATCACCACCAGCACTTGGCCTTCTTGCCGGCGGCCCAGGCGTCGCTCCAGGTCTTCAGCTTGCCGGAGAGCTTCACGTAGTCCTTCGGCCACGGCTTGCTGACGCCGAAGTCCCAGATTTCGCAGATCTGCGTCGTCTTCCACTTGATCACGCGGTAATAAGCCTCCGCCGGCGAAGCGGCGAACAGGCTGCCGCCGACCAGCGCAGCGGCGGCGGCGAGCATCACGGTACGTTTGAGCATTCCTAACCCCCGATGGTGTGGATCAGATCGGTCGATGCTGGTCCGCGGGGCAGCGAACGGCCGGCCTTGAACAGCCGCGATGGCGGCCGTCAATATCGGCAGCGTCACCCCCCGATGGGTGCAGCGGCCGGGTATTATCCTGTTCCATAGGTTCGTGTCATCACCCTCAAGGCTAAGGGAAAATGCGTATGCGACGCGCCCGTGCGGCCGGGCAGCAAGGCCGTTTTTCATCCCCGCGCGTTAGGCGATTGGGCTAGGCTCAAACGGAACGGTGCACACGGAAATCGGGAGAGTGCCATGGCGTTCACGGTCACCAGCAACAGCTTCAAGGACGGCGACTACCTGAAGATGACGCATGTTGTCTCCGCCGACGCCGGCTTCGGCTGCGCCGGCGACAACCAGTCGCCGCATCTGAAATGGTCGGGTCCGCCGGCCGGCACAAAGAGCTTCGCCGTCACCTGCTACGATCCCGACGCGCCGACCGGCTCCGGCTTCTGGCATTGGCTGGTGGTGAACATCCCAGCGGACGTCACCGAGCTGGCGTTCGGCGCCGGCAGCAAGGGTGGCGCGCTGCCGAAAGGCGCGCTGCAGACGCGCACCGACTACGGCTTCGCCGGCTACGGCGGCCCGTGCCCGCCGGAGGGCGACCACCCCCACCGCTACCTGTTCACCGTCTATGCGGTGAACGAGATGCTCGGTGTCAAGGAGGATACCCCGGCGGCGCAGATCGGCTTCAACCTGCATTTCAAGACGCTGGCCAAAGCCGAGATCATGGGCTTGTTCAAGCGCTGAGCGCGCCTATGCCCGCTCGACCTTGGCCGCGTAGCAGCCGGGCGAGGCGTAGTGGATGTGCAGATAGGCCGCGCGCGGATCGGCAAACAGCTGGTCGATGGCCGTCTCGAGCTCGGCGCCGGCGGTCAGCTGGTGGCGGACCATCATCGCGTCGTCGCTGAAGGCGCGCACCGCGAGCGGGCGCTTGCGCAACTGCTCCGGCACGCGATCGACGGCGTCGAAGGTTTCCTCGCCTCTGCGCACGAAGATGGCGAAGCGCATGCGATAGGGCGAATCGACCGGATGATGCTCGTGGTTGACCAGGATCAGTTCCTCGCCCGGCTGCGCGTCGGTGAGGCTGACGCGGCAGGGCGCGGCATAGTCGACGGTCTGACGGACGGCGCCGCGCGCGGCGAGTGCGTCGTCGTCGAGATCGAAGAGCGGTGCGAATTGTTCGGCGGCGAGACCGCGGATGCGAAAGCTCATATCCGTTCTCCTCATGTTGACGCTCTCAACATGGGCGACGGCAGAGCATGACACCACCCGATTTCTGTCGCGTTTCGCTTACGGACTCGCCGACACCTTGAGGATGTCGATCAGCTTGCGGTCGCGCCATTGCTGCAGGTCGGCAATGCTGCGCGAGCCAGCCTCTTCGGCGACGCCATCGATGATCAGCTTCTGCACCGACTCGGTCAGCCGCGTGTCGCCGAGATCGTCCATCCAGCCTTGGACGGCGGGGCCGATATGCGACATGAAATGCGCCATGCCCCCGACGCCGCCGGCGAGGTGGAAGGTCAGATGCGGTCCCATCAATGCCCAGCGCAGGCCGGGGCCGAAGGCGACGGCGGCATCGGCATCGGCGACCGAGACGACGCCCTCGGCGACGAGATGAACTGCCTCGCGCCAGAGCGCGGCCTGCAGCCGGTTGGCGACGTGGCCGCGCACTTCCTTCTTGATGTGGATCGGGTGCTTGCCGAGCGCGCGGTAGAACTCCATCGCGGTCGCGATTGCCAGCGCCGAGGTCTTCTCGCCGCCGACCACCTCGACCAGCGGGATCAGGTGCGGCGGATTGAACGGATGGCCGATCACGCAGCGTTCGGGGTGCTCGCACTTGACCGAGACGCGGCTGATCAGCAGGCCCGACGAGCTCGAGGCGACGATCGTCTGCGGCGGCGTGGCGGCGTCGATTTCGGCGAAGGTCGCGGTCTTGACGTCCTCGCGCTCCGGCCCGCTCTCCTGCACGAAGCTTGCGCCGCTCACCGTCGTAGCGACGTCCTTGCAGTAATTCATGCGCTGCGGGCTGGCGCCGGGCACGACCCAGCCGAGCTTCTCCAGCGTCGGCCAGGCATTGGCGACGAAGCCGCGCACGAAGGCTTCGCCATTGGGGGCGGGATCGGTGACGGCGACGTCATGGCCGCGGGCGAGGAAGCTTGCGGTCCAGCTCGCGCCGATAGTGCCGGCGCCGATGACGGCGATGCGTTGGGCCATGGAAAGCTCTTTGATCGGGCTGAAGAAGGGGAAGGCGAAATATTGTGCAGATGGACGCGCGTGCATGCAAGCCGCGGCGCAAGCGCGCAGCCGCCTTAGTTTGGCGCAAGTTCCCGGCTTGATTGTGCTAGCCTGCCGCTGGCATAGAGACGGCGCGAGAGCGCCATTCGGGACTTGCGATGCACTTCGATACGATCGGTAACGCCACCGTCATCTGCTACGAAGACAAGCCGATCCTGGCGACCGATCCGTGGATCCAGGGACCGGCCTATTTCGGCAGCTGGAAGCTGTCGCACGAAATCCCGCCGGCCCAGCGCGACGCGATCAAGAACGTCAAATATCTGTGGTTCTCGCACGGCCATCCCGACCACATCAACGCCGACTCGCTGTTGGCGCTGTCCGACCGCACCATCCTGTTGCCCGATCATGTCGGCGGCCGCATCAACCGCGACATGACCGCGCAGGGCCTGAAGACGCAGGTGATGCCGGACCGCGAATGGGTGCAACTGTCACCGCGCATCCGCGCCATGTGCGTGTCCGACTATAACCAGGACGCGCTGCTGTTCATCGACATCAACGGGCGGCTACTGGTCAATTTCAACGACGGCAATGCGCTCGGCTCCGAGCGCTTCGTCAAGAAGATCATCAAGCAGTTCAAGCGCTCGTTCCTGATGCGGCTGTTCAGCTACGGCGACGCCGACATGATCAACTACTTCGAGATCAACGGCGAGCGCATCCCGCCGGCGGCGGCGCAGAAGCGGCCGGTCGGCCCGGTGATGGCCGGCTATGCCGAGATGTACGGTTGCACCGACGCCATCCCGTTTTCCTGCTTCCACGCCTACCAGCGCAGCGACAGCATCTGGGTCAACCAGTACACCACGCCGTGCGACGTGTTCTCGGAAGGCTTCGATTCGAAAACGGTGCGGCTGCTGCCGGCCTTCATCAGCTACGACTGCGTCACCGACCAGTACACCGAGCTGAAGCCGGCGGAATTGCCGCCCAGACTGGTCGACCCGATCGAGTTCGGCGACGACTGGAGCGAGCCGCTGTCCGCCGACGAGATCAAGGAAGTGAACGACTATTTCCTGCGCATCGAGGGCCTGCGTGACCGCGTCGACGCCATTGTGCTGCGCGTCGGTGCTAAGGACGTCACCGTCGATCTGCCGCCGCACAAGCGCAAATCGGGCCGGCAGATCATCTTCGAGGTGCCGCGCGGCTCGCTGATGACGGCTGTGCGCTATCAGGTGTTCGACGATCTCTTGATCGGCAATTTCATGAAGACGACGTTGATCGGCAACTGGCCGGCCTCGCGGCTGCATCCTCATTTCACGCCGGTGGTGGCCAAATACGCCGATAACGGGCTCGCCTACAGCATGGAAGACCTGGACAACTACTTCCACTCCTACCGCTCGCGCAACGTCGTCGAGTTCGTCATGCACCGCTTCCATCACAATTCGGAGCAGATCTTCCGCAACTTCGTGTCGCCGCAGAGCAAGGCGTTCGATTTCGGCAAGCGCGCTTTCTTCTTTCTGAAGAAGATGGTGTGAGCGGAACCATTTTTCCGGGCGTTTATTTTGAGGTAAATCAAATCGTCCGCGGCAACGCGCGCTAATCGACATCGGCAAACGACAGGAGAATTGCCGATGCGCCTCAAGATCGCTCTCGCCGCCGCAAGCATTTTTTTGCTCGCCGCCGGATTGGCCAATGCGGCCTGTCCTGAAGGCATGGCGGTGTGCCCGGCCGGCTCGAACGGCCCGGGCGGATGTTACAAGCCGGGTTACGCGGCCTGCCACGGCGGCGTGATCTGCACGCAAGGCATGGACTACTGCCCGGCCGGACAGCGAGGAAAGGGCGGCTGTTATCGGCAGCCGTACAAAACTTGCAGCGACGGCTTGATCCGGTAAGCGTGCTTTCGGCAAGGCCTGACGACGTTGCGACGGCCGTGATATAGAGTCTCCATGAATCGCCGCCCGCCCCCGAGCCAAGATAGCCGCAGCGCCGCCGAGAAGGCGTTCAAGGCGGTGACCACCAAGAAAGCCGATTTGCCGGCGGAGAAGCCGGCCATTCCCGGCGCCAAGGAGATGGTGTCGCTGCGCCTCGACCGCGACGTTCTCGACTTCTTCCA
>Ga0335081_10019182_pt1 | contig 11056 bp, 9 predicted proteins | sample Lox_Sample_35_FD_206713 | JGI IMG/M metagenome (GOLD analysis project Ga0335081, IMG submission 206713) | Soil microbial communities from Loxahatchee National Wildlife Refuge, Florida, United States - Lox_Sample_3.5 | ecosystem: Environmental > Terrestrial > Soil > Wetlands | place: USA: Florida...
CACTTTCCGTGCCCAATCAGGTCAGGAAGAACTCCGCCGTAATGCGATGCCACTCAGCTCCCGGAATTCCTGCCAGCAGATCGTCCACCGGGCGTCCGCCGTCGGCTGCTGCTGCTCCGGCGAGCGCGGGCTGGCGAGCGTAGAGCCGGGCAACGGCGTCGCGCATCCAGCTCTTCACCATGTTCGCGGGAAGCAGATTCCTCCATGTCCCTTCTTCATCAGGCACATGCACCGATAGCAGCCAGCCGTTGCCATACGGATCATCGCGCAGGAGCGAAGGGTCGTTCACCACGTCGGCATTGACTTCCACCACCTCTCCTTCTATCGGCGAAACCATGGAAGTCCTTTCGCCATTGCGATATAGCGTCCAGGCGGTCTGTCCTTGCCGAATCCACTGGCCGGGCTTGGGCAGCTCGATTTTCTGAATCTTCCCTGCCAGCTTAGCGGCGAACTCGTCGGCTCCAACACGAGCTAAGTGCTGCCGTTCCCTCACTAACCAGGCATGCCCGGGGTGGTAGCGAACGCCCTGAGCCACCATGAACCCGTCTATGTAGGTAGGCTCGGCGGCGGGGCGTTCGGGTGAAGGCGCAGGTTTGGCAACCGGCACCTTGTTGCGGTTCAGAGCATAATCTACGATTGCGAAGATGACGAAAGTGGCGAGTACCAGTAAGACAGTCATGGCGAAACCTCCGCTTTGTGTAATGACACGCAGGGGGCCATAACTAACCGGCTTAATTTCAATGGGTTCCGTGAGGTGTGTGGATTTCCTCTGTGGTGTTTGTCAACACCCAGCCCTCGATTTGCTGATTCTACTGGCGCTTAGGCCTGTTGCGAAGCTCAACAGGGCCTGCCGAGGTCTACCACACTAATTCGCGGGCATGTCTTGCCGGATGACGAAAGCGTGGTCGAGTCTCGAGTCCTGATCGGAGCGCATGCGTGCGACCAGCGCGCCCGCATCATCCACGGTGGCAGCCTGGCCTACCAGCACGCGCCAGATCTGGGGTTCGCCGGGGCGGGGGACGATGTGGGCGGCACCGTAGCGGGCTTCCATCTCAGCGCAGAGGCGCTCCGCATTGGCGCGAACCGCGAATGCGCCAACCTGCACGGCGAAAAATCCGGGTGTGAGAATGGCGGGCGCCTGCAAAATCTCGAGACGCACTCTGGCGGTGCCGGGACCTACCAGATCGATGGCACGGGCGGCGGCGTGAGAAAGGTCGATAATGCGATCGTCTACAAAGGGACCGCGGTCGTTGATGCGAACATCGACAGTTTTGCTGTTGTCGAGATTGACGACCCGAACCAAGGTGCCGAATGGCAGAGTGCGATGCGCGGCGGTGAGCTGCTCCATGTCGTAGATCTCGCCGGAAGCCGAAGCTCGCCCGTGATACGGATGGCCGTACCAGCTCGCCACGCCGACCTCGATTCCATTCAAGGGCTGAGGCGGCGGAGCGGCTGCACGAACGGTTCGCTTTTCAGCGCAGGACAGAAGAAGAAGTCCGAGGGAACCGGTAATCACCAAAGCCTTACGCATCTCGTGCGATACTATCGTGCCTTCCGATCTTGAGGCAACCTAATTTGCATACGTCTTTTGTTTTGTGTGCGTGAGTTGTTCCAACTCTCACGAAATCAGCAACAGTAAAATGCAACACGATTTGCGCAGAACCTAAACTCGAGGGGCGTAGATGCTCAGCGCGTTGTCACCTTGCCGGACCACGCGGGTGCGCACCAACCGGCCAGCAGATTCGGGGAGTGTCAGCCGGGCCGGGTGCTGCGCGATCACCAGTGCGGGTGGTTGTTCGCCTAATCGCTGGAGCACTTGCGTGTATTCGTCCTCGCGATCATAGGGTGGGTCGAGAAACACGATGCCGGCCTTATAACGGCCAATTAATGATGTCGCGGCACCCAGTGCGACCGCCGCCCGGTTCTCAATTCCCAGAGCAGCGAGGTTTTCTCGAAGGATGTTCGCTGCGGCTTTGCTTCGTTCAATAAACACGGCTCGCGCGGCGCCGCGGCTGAGGGCTTCGATGCCCACGGCTCCCGTTCCCGCGTAGGCATCGAGAAATACTGCGCCCGCAACCTGAGATCCGAGGATGTCGAATAGCGTCTCGCGCAGCCGGTCGGGAGTGGGCCGCGTGGCGAGGCCGGGAATGGACTTCAACCGGCGCGAACGAAATTCTCCGGCGATGACGCGCATCTAGTCTGGTGTCTCAGAAGTTCTGAAATACTATTTTGACGCCGCGCTGAAGCACGGCGGCAGGGCCGAAGCCCTGCCCCACAAGAATGCCTGCTGCTTTTGCAATCAATTTCTAGCCAACCTGAACCAACCCGAAACGCCGTTCCCAGTGGCCGTGCACATATTCCATGGCGCGGTTGAGTTCGGCGCCAGGCGGCCGCCCGATAAATTGCTGTGCATCGTTGCGGGCCACCTCGAGAATTTCCTGATCGCGCAGAATATTAGCGATGCGTAGCGAAGGCAGGCCAGACTGGCGAGTACCGAAAAACTCGCCGGGGCCGCGCAGCTTCAAATCCATCTCTGCAATGCGGAATCCGTCGTGGGTATCCACCATGGTGCGAATGCGCTCGCGAGCTGCGTCGTTCATGCGTTCGGTGAGGAGGATGCAATAGCTCTGCTCCGCGCCGCGGCCCACACGCCCGCGGAGCTGGTGCAATTGCGCCAGGCCGAATCGCTCCGCCTGCTCGATGACCATCGCGGTAGCGTTGGGCACGTCGACGCCGACCTCGATTACCGTGGTCGAGACCAGAATCTTGACTCGCCCGCGCTTGAAGTCTTCCATGACGGCTTCCTTCTCCTGTGCGGGAAGACGCGCGTGCAGCAGGCCGACGGCGATCTCGGGGAATACCTCGCGGGAGAGGTGGGCGTGCATTTTCTCAGCAGCCTTCATGGCCTGTGTTTCTGATTCCTCGATCACCGGATAGACGACGTACGCCTGCCTGCCTTCTTCGATCTGTTTTTTCAGGAAGCTGTAAACGGCCTCGGCGCGGTCCGCGGTGACGTGCCGGGTCTTGATGGGCTTTCGCCCCGGCGGCAGTTCATCGATGATGGAGACATCCAACTCGCCATAGACGGTAAGCGCGAGCGTGCGCGGAATGGGTGTGGCAGTCATGACCAGCACGTCGGGATGCACGCCCTTGTGGGCGAGCCCGAGCCGCTGCATCACGCCAAAGCGGTGCTGCTCGTCGACGATAGCCAGTCCCAGATTGCGGAACTCGACATTCTTTTCGAGCAGCGCGTGCGTTCCCACAGCGACGTGTACCAGGCCCTCGGCGAGCAGCTTTTTGAGCTTGGATTTCTCGCGATCGCTGAAAGAGCCGGTGAGCAGGGCCACCACGTAGCCGAGCTTCGAGAGCAGCGGTTTCAGGTAGAGGTAGTGCTGCGCCGCGAGGATTTCCGTGGGCGCCAGCATGGCGACCTGATAACCATTTTCGATGGCGATAATGGCGGCTTCTGCCGCGACGATCGTTTTGCCGCTGCCCACGTCGCCTTGCAGCAGGCGGTGCATGGGGCGCGGCTCGGCCATATCGTGCGCGATTTCGGCCAGCACGCGCTTCTGTGCGCCGGTCGGTTTGAAGGGCAGCATGGTTTTGATGCGTTCACGCACGCGGTCGTTTAACTGAAACGCGATGCCGACTTGTTCACGAGCTTTGCCGCGGCGCACGAGAAGGCCGCACTCGAGCCAGAAGAACTCTTCGAAGATCAGGCGGAACTGCGCGGGTGAGCGAAAGGCATTGAGCAGTCGCAAGTCCGAATCTGGGGGAGGGAAGTGCATCTGGCGGATGGCGGTCCAGCGATCCACGAGCTTCAACCGCTCGCGAATGCTCGGGGGCAAGTGATCGGGGACGGGCGCGATCTGGCTTAGCGCGCGATGAATGATGGTGCGGAGGGCACGGGTGTTGACCTTGGCAATGGCTTCATACACCGGAACGACGCGGCCGACGTGCAGCGCGGCTTCGGCGTCTTCGTCGTCCTCGGTGAGCAGCTCGAACTCAGGATGCAGCATGGTGAGCTCGCCGGTGTAGCTATCGAATTCGACTTTTCCGAAGAGAGCGATGCGCTTGCCGGGCGCGAGCGTTTTGGCCAGGTACTCGCCGTGAAACCACTTGGCTCGCAAGGTGGCGTTCGAAGAATCCCGGAATGATGCCTCAAATAGCCCGAGGTTGCGGCGCCGGAAGCCGGCGAGGCGCGCGGAACGCACTTCGGCCACGACCGTCGCCATCTCCCCGGGAGCCAGTTGCGCGATGGTCTTGGTGTTGCTGCGGTCTTCGTAGCGAAAGGGCACGTAGGCGAGCAGATCCTCCACCGTGAGCAGCGCTTTGGTTTCGAGCATGGCCGCGCGCGCCGGGCCGACGCCTTTGACATAGGTGAGGGGAGTTGAAAGATCCACCGGAAAATTCAGTGTACAATGCCCACAATGAAATCCAGCCTCATGGTGTTATTGATCGGATGCGGGTGCGCGCAGGCCGATGTGCGATTGGGCATCATCGGTACCGACACGTCGCACGTCATCGCCTTCACGAAGATTCTGAACGATCCGGCCTCGCCCGATTACGTTCCCGGTGCGCGCGTGGTGGCGGCGTACAAGGGCGGGAGCCCCGATGTGGAGTCCAGTTACAAGCGCGTGGATAAGTTCGCCGAAGAGCTGCGGACGAAGTGGCGAGTCGAATTTGTGTCCGACATCACGGCGCTATGCCGCAAAGTGGATGGCGTGCTGCTCGAGAGCGTGGATGGCCGGGTTCATCTGGAGCAAGTGAAGCCGGTGATTGCGGCGGGCAAGCCGGTGTTTATCGACAAGCCCCTGGCCGCGAGCCTGGAAGATGCACGGGAAATTGCACGGCTGGCCAAAGCGGCCGGCGTGCCGTGGTTCAGTTCCTCCGATCTGCGGTTCTCGGAATTAGCTACCAGCCTGAAGTTTCCGGACATTACCGGCGCGCTGACGTGGGGTCCGGGACCGCTGGAGCCGCATCATTACCTGGATCTTTCGTGGTACGCCATTCATGAAGTGGAGCTGCTGTACACCTTGATGGGCCGCGGCTGTGAAGAGGTCAGCCGCATCTACACGCCGGATGCGGACGTGGTGGTGGGTAAGTGGAAGGGCGGGAGGCTGGGCACGATCCGGGCGTTGCGGCCCTACGGCAAATTCGGGGCAGTGGTTTTCCGGCCGGATGAGAAGGTGAATCAGAGCGATCCGAAATTCACGGACAGCTACAGGCCGCTGGTGGTGGAGATCGTGAAGTTTTTCGAGACGAAGCAGCCGCCATTTCCCAATGAAGAGACGCTCGAGATGTTCGCCTTCATGGATGCCGCGCAACGCAGCAAGGACGCGGGCGGCGCGCCCATGAAGCTGAGGTAACCCGAATGCCTGGACTGCTCGAAGGCAAGCTTGGCATCGTGCTGGGAATTGCCAACCGCTGGAGCCTGGCGTACGCGATTGCACAGGCTTTTTCACGCGAAGGCGCGGGGCTTGTGTTGACGTATCTTGGGGAGCACCAGAAGGGGGCTGTGGAATCGCTGGCGCAGGGCTTGGCGGTTGAGCGCATTGTGCCGTGCGACGTCACCCGCGAAGACGAACTGGCGGGGCTTTCTGAGACGTTGCGGTCAATGGGCCGGCCGCTCAACGCGGTGGTTCACAGCCTGGCGTTTGCCAACCGCGAGGATTTGTCGCGGGCGTATGTCGAAACCGAACGCGCGGGCTTTCTATCGGCTCAGGAGGTGAGCGCGTACTCGCTGGTGGCGGTGGCGCGGGCGGCTGCGCCGGCTATGACTGAGGGCGGCTCGATTATGACCCTGACGTACGTGGGCTCGACGCGCGTAGTGCCGCACTACAACGTGATGGGCGTGGCGAAGGCGGCGCTTGAAGCTTCGGTGCGCTATTTGGCGAGCGATCTTGGCCCGCAGAAGATTCGCGTGAATGCGATCTCGGCCGGCCCGGTGAAGACGGCGTCCGCGCGCGCGATCAAAGATTTTTCATCGATTCTGGATGTGGTGGCGGATCGGGCGCCGCTGAGAAGGAACACGGACCCGGCGGAGGTCGGCGACGCGGCGGTGTTTCTGGCGAGCGATTTGAGCCGCGGAGTGACGGGGAATGTGCTGTACGTGGATTCGGGGATGCAGATTATGGGGTGGTGAAAGAACAGGATTGCGCCGTACTGCCGCACGGTTCATCTGAGCCCGAAGAATCTCAGGATGGCCTCGCCGCCTCTGGTCTCTGGACCAAGCGAAGCCCCACGGGCATGTGGCCCTTTGTAGGAGACGATATTCCTGCATCTCGCGGGCGCTCCCCAACGTTTGCCATTTCGCAGAATGACTGCAAGCGCCTCACCAGCTGCGGCGCGAGGGAAAACATACTCATGCGCGAATTCTCTGGCCTTCTCAGCCGAGGGGAGCTTGAACGCCCAGTTGGCCTTAAGCGATGCTGAGTGGTAGGGGACCATTTGAAGCACCGCAATGGAGCGTGCGAGTTGACGGAGCGCTTCCAAATAGGGCTTCCTGGACTGCCGGGCGAGCGCTTGTGCAATCAGACGCAGCTTACGTTCGAAATAGAGGAATCCGGTGTGCCAGGACAATTCTGGGTCAAGAAACAGAAATGGAAAATCAGCGGCCTTAGAACGCTGCTTAAGGTTTGCGATGGCACGCTGCCTGAAGATTGGCATTTGGAACTCGGCGCAATAGTCCGCCATTTTAAATCCTGGATTCAGCATCAGGAGAAAGATCTTGGCTCGAATCAAGTCTCCTGCGTACGGTGCGGGGAGCAACGAAAAGTGGAACCCGTGATCGTCAAAGTCGCCGAAACGCTTGCTTCGGACGAAGCCCTCGTAGCTGCTGATGGGTCGACGCAGCAATTCGGGCGCGCATCGACGCACCAACCGCTTATCTTCAGGATGAACGAACGGAGGGTGGTCTAACGGACAACGGTTCCAGAACTCGACGATGTCTGGGAGCACGGGAAATTTGCTTGACCTCCGCTTTCAATTCCCAAAGCCCCGCTGACGACTGGACGCAGGCGGCAGTGAATGCATTAGCGCAATTCTACCGCTCCCTCTGGTCGCGGCTCAGTTTCGAGAGGGCTTTAGCTGAGGAGCGGTGTGCAGATTCTGGCACCAGCGGTATTCTATTCGCGCAAAAAGCCGCGGGTCGCCGCAAAGGATCTGGGGCGCGTTCGAAAAGAGGAGTTACTCCGTCTTTTCCGCCGGTACCAGCGGTGCGGCCTTCGCGGGTGCGGGAGTGGCGGCAGCTTTGGCGGGTTTCGCGGCGGGCCGCTCGGTCGGCTCCATGGCGCGATGGATCATGTACATCACGTAAAGCGCGAAGGCGGCCGCTATGGTCAGGCAGGTCAGCAGAAGAAACAGGCCGTCCACCGTGGCGGCCTGGCCGGTGGCGATTAGCCAGACAGAGGCTCCCAAAGAGGCCAGAATTACGGCGCAACTGAATAAAAAGCAAAACCCGCGATCGGACATATCCACCCAACGATTTTATGCGCTGACGGGCGCGGCGGCAAGTTGACGGAGGACGTAAGGCAGGATGCCGCCATTGCGGAAATATTCGGCTTCCTGCGGGGTGTCGACGCGCACCTGCACTTCGAAGCGCTTCTCGGAGCCTGAGTCATCCACCGCGCGGACGGTCGCGCGGGCGCCCTCCGAAAGAGCCTTGGAAATACCGGTTACCTGATACGACTCCTTGCCCGTCAGCTTCAGCGACTGTGCAGTTTGACCGGCGAGGAACTGGAGAGGCAGCACGCCCATGCCGACCAGATTTGTGCGGTGGATGCGTTCAAAGCTCTCGGCGAGCACCGCCTTCACGCCGAGCAGCAGCACGCCTTTCGCCGCCCAGTCGCGCGAGGAGCCGGAACCGTACTCTTTGCCGGCGATAATCATCAGCGGCACGCCTTCCTGCTGGTAGCGGACGGAGGCATCGTAGATCCACATTTGCTCGCCATCGGGGAGATGAACGGACCAGCCGCCCTCGGTGCCGGGCGCGAGCTGGTTGCGCAGCCGGATATTGGCCAGCGTGCCGCGCACCATCACCTCGTGATTGCCGCGGCGCGCTCCGTAGGAATTGAAGTCGGCGGGCTTGACTCCCTGCGCGATGAGATAGCGCCCGGCGGGACTCTCGGCGGGAATCGAACCGGCGGGCGAAATGTGATCGGTGGTGACCGAATCTCCGAGCAGCGCGAGCACACGCATCCGCGTCAAGTCCTCGATGGTTCTTCCGGGATTCACCATTTTTTCGAAGTAAGGTGGTTTCTTGATGTAGGTGGAATGCTCGTCCCAGGTGAAGGTGCCGGTGCCGGCGGGCGTGGGCAGCGACTTCCAGTTGGCGTCGCCCTCGAACGCTTTCTCGTACTCGTGGCGGAACATGTCGGGGCGCACGGACTGGCGAATGGTTGCCTCAATTTCAGCCGTCGTCGGCCAGATCTCGCGCAGGTAGACGGGCGCGCCTTTGTCATCCTGGCCCAGGGGCTCGTTCTGGAGATCGACGTCCACGCGGCCGGCCAGCGCGTAGGCCACTACGAGCGGGGGAGAAGCCAGATAATTGGCCTTCACCAGCGAATTGATGCGGCCTTCAAAGTTGCGGTTGCCGCTCAGCACCGCGGCCACCACCATGTTCTCCTTCTGCACGGCTTGCGCGACGGGCTCAGGGAGCGGACCGCTGTTGCCGATGCAGGTGGTGCAGCCGTAGCCGACGAGATGAAAATTCAACTGCTCGAGATAAGGCATCAGTCCGGCTTCGGCGAGGTAATCGGAAACGACTTTCGATCCGGGCGCGAGGCTGGTCTTCACCCAAGGCTTGGATTTGAGGCCGCGCTCGGCGGCTTTTTTGGCGAGCAGTCCCGCGGCCACCATGACCGAGGGATTGGACGTGTTGGTGCAACTTGTGATGGCGGCAATCACGACCGCGCCGCTATCGAGCTCGGCCTTGGTGCCATTCATCTGGATGGCGACTTTTGTTTGCGGGGCGGACGAGAACGCGGCTTTGAAATTGTTCTTCACTTCGGGCAGATTCACGCGGTCCTGCGGGCGCTTGGGGCCGGCCATCGAGGGCACCACTGAGGCGAGATCGAGGTCGATGGTATCGGAGAATACCGGGTCGGCCATGGTATCGGTCCGGAACAAGCCCTGCTCTTTGGTGTACGCTTCGACGAGCGCGATCAACTCCGGCGGCCGGTTGGTGAAGCGCAGATAGTTCAGAGTTTCGGAGTCGACGGGGAAGAAGCCCATGGTGGCGCCGTATTCGGGCGACATGTTCGCCACCGTGGCGCGGTCCGCCAGGCTCAGGGCGCTCAATCCGCTGCCGTAGAATTCGACGAACTTGCCGACGACACCTTTCTTGCGGAGCATCTCGGTGACGGTCAGCACGAGATCGGTTGCGGTGCAGCCTTCGCGGAGGCGGCCGTGCAGCTTGAAACCGACGACCGCCGGGAGGAGCATGGAAATGGGCTGTCCCAGCATGCAGGCCTCGGCTTCAATACCGCCTACACCCCAACCGAGCACGCCCAGACCGTTCACCATCGTGGTGTGAGAGTCGGTACCGACCACGGTGTCCGGATACGCGGCCCAGCCATGATCGATCTGGTTGCGGAATACCACCGAGGCGAGATATTCCAAATTGACCTGGTGCACGATGCCGGTGTCGGGCGGCACCACACGAAAATTCTTGAACGCTGTCTGGCCCCAGCGGAGCAGCATGTAGCGTTCGCGATTGCGCTGGGATTCGAGCAGCGCGTTCAGGGAGAATGCGTCTTTGCTGCCGAATTTGTCCACTTGGACGGAATGGTCGATGACCAGGTCGGCGGGAAGCAGCGGGTTGGCGAGCGCGGGATCCGCGCCTGCGGCTGCGAGCGCATCGCGCATGGCGGCGAGGTCGACCACCGCGGGCACACCGGTGAAATCCTGCAAGAGAACGCGCGCCGGCATGAAGCTGATCTCTTTGGCGTTGGCGCCCAGGCCGCGCGCGACGTAATCGACGTCGGCGACGAGTACTTTGCGGCCGTCTTCCTGGCGCAGCAGGTTTTCGAGCAGAATCTTGATGGAGAGGGGCAGGGGAGAGATCTTGCCGACCCCGGTTTCTTCCAGCCGCGAGAGCCGGAAGATCTGGTAGGTGGTCTCACCGACGCGCAGTGACGCTGCTGCGCCAAAAGAATTTTTGCTGGGCATATGCAGTTCTCATTTTGTCACAGGGGAGTGAGAAAGCTATAGCATTTCGATGTGAGCGCGGTGACCGGAAGAGCGCGCCAGGGCTACATGTACGGCGGCGTTTCAATTCCCAGCACGCCGAGGGTGCGCTCGAGCTGTGCGCGAAAGAAGTCGGTCATCCAGAGCAGAAAGACCTTCTTTTCGCGATCCGGCTCGTGGATCACCGGGTACTGGTGATAGAAATTGTTGAATTCCTGGGCGATTTGGAACGCGTACTTGGCGACGTGGGCGGGCTCGCCGGCAGCGACGGCGCGTTCGAGGACGGCGTCGGCCTTCGAAGCCGCAAGCAGCACCTGCCAGAAATCTTCGGCGCGTAACTGGCGTCCGAAAGCGTCCGCGCTCAATTCGGCGCGGAAATCGGGCAACCGTTCGCCCCTCTCTTCGAGCTTCCGGAGGATGTTTCGCGCGCGCACCACGGCGTATTGCACATAGGGGCCGGTCTCGCCCTCGAAGCTTAGGGCTTCCTGGAAATCGAAGGCGATCACCGAAGTGCGCGTGAATTTCAGCAGAAAATAGCGCAGGGCGCCGATGGCGATCTGGGTGGCGACCGAGCACTGCTCCTCGGCGGAAACTTCCGGATGGCGCGACGCGACCTCTTCGAGCGCCTTCTCGATGAGCTTGTCGATCAGGTCGTCGGCTTTCACGCCCAGGCCTTTGCGGCCGGAGACTTCGACGTAGGGCCGGCGGCGGTCTTCTTCGGAGAGCGGAATGCCCAGCTCGGCGCAGCAACGCGGGGAAAGCGCGACCATTTCGTAGGAGAAGTGAATGGACTGGTCCGCCTGATCATTGAAGCCGAGCGCCCGCAGGCCCGCGACCACGACATCCTGCAAGTAGGACTGGCGCGCGT
>Ga0335081_10019183_pt1 | contig 11056 bp, 7 predicted proteins | sample Lox_Sample_35_FD_206713 | JGI IMG/M metagenome (GOLD analysis project Ga0335081, IMG submission 206713) | Soil microbial communities from Loxahatchee National Wildlife Refuge, Florida, United States - Lox_Sample_3.5 | ecosystem: Environmental > Terrestrial > Soil > Wetlands | place: USA: Florida...
AGCCTCGAGCGCATCTCCGTAACCGCCGTGAGCGCCTCGGTTTCGTCCATGCGGGACGCGATGCTCCACTGCAGCCCCGGAATGCGAAGCGGTCCGTAGGAGATCAGCGTCCTTCCGCCTGCCGATCCGATTTGTACCCCCGACCCTTCCTTGCCCGCCAGCGCTGCATCCACCGATGGCAGCCGCACCTCCTGTTGCAGCGCCGTGCTGCTGTAGGTGCGAATGCGGTTGATCTGCTCCTCGGGTGCGCCGCGAGCGCGTAACCGGGCCAAATGCTGCTCGGGATTCTCGGCAAATCCACGCGAATTGGTGCGCATCAGGTAGTCCGGTCCGACAATGCCCGTATCCCCCGACTTTCCCAGGCCGTCCTTTTCCCAGCCGTTGTTCCCCGAAACTACGCGATCCACCTCGTCGATTGAGAGCTCGATTGCCAGAACACCGGACCGGCCGCTCCGCTCATCAATCGCGCTAGCCATGAATGCTGCCGGTGCACCAAGCGAGGGCTCATACGGTTCGAAGTCGCTCAGGTAAACCGAGTCCGTGTCTGCCGCGTTCCGGCACGATTCGAATACTCGGCCTAGAGCCGTATTCCTGTAGGGTCCCTGGATCAAGGTAGTCCCAAAATCGGGCTTCTTGAATACGGAGTAAACGATCCGGCCGGTGTCGTTGTCGATGAGGAACAGATCGCGGTAACCGAAGTTCCTGGCGATTCGCAGGAAAGCCGAGTGATACCTGACATGCACGCGGCTGTATAGGCTCCCGTCCTTGGCATCCTCGAGTTTGCACCTCTCGTCTTTGGAGTAAGGGTTCTTCACGAGGTACTGAGTCTGGAGGTAGTATGGAGCGCGGCCGACGGGCATGTAGTCTCCGATTACCCGGCGAGCCGGTATGAGCCTCGAGAGCGGATCCAGGTAGTCGGCACGGTAAAACGCTTCCAGCTTCTTCGCCAGGTCCGCCGGCACGTCCGTTCCGTCGATCTTTCGGAACGACTCCCGAAGCTCGCCCATCGCGGCAATGAACATCGTGTCCGCGCTCAACGTGGCCGCCTGGATTCGGTAGGTCGCGAACTGGGCTTCGAGCTGTTGTGCCTTGGAGCGCCTGATTCCCGTTAGCTGCTTCAACGCGGCATCGGTGAGACCGCGGCTGGCGTGGCGATAGCTGATGTACCCCGAAACCAGGATGGCCACACATCCGATTCCGAGCATGCTCAGCAGCATCTTGTATCGGATAGTCACAGCCTGGTTCTTCGCCTTTCTTATGGCGCGGCTTGCCGGCGAGGGATAAGCGGCGTCAGTCTATGGAGTTTCGAGCCGGCCTGCGTCGTCACGGCACACCTGTTTTGGGGTCTTTGATGAGCCCACCACGCAAAATGGCGGAATTTTTTTGTACGGCTTGGCCGGCCAGTGCCCGACAGTACATCGGCCGCGTTCACCCTGGTCCCGGGCGCGCTCCCGAAACTGAACTGATAGGATAGTGAGGCTGCTTCCGCGGGGGGCCCGGCGGCTTCCTATGGCGTACATACCCGGTATCGAGCACGACCTGTTTCTCAGTTATGCCCACGAGGACTTGGAGTGGGTGAGTGCGCTCCAGGAGCAGCTTACCGAGCGGTTGCTGCACCGGCTCGGATGGGAGTGCGAAGTCTGGCAGGACAGGAACAAGCTCCTGACGGGGCAGAACCTGCCGGAGGCGCTCCACAAAGCCATCCGGACTTCGGCGGCGTTCATCACGGTTCTGTCGCGCAGCTACCAGGGCTCCGAATGGTGTGAAAAGGAACTCGGGGCTTTCCTGGACTCCGTGGATCGCGAAAGCGGCCTGGAGACGGGAGGCTACGGCCGCGTCCTGAAGGTGGTCAAATTCCCCTGGCGCAACAACGCCCATCTTGGCTTCTATAGCCAATACCTCGACGTGCCGTTCTTCGACCGCGACACCAAAACCGGGCAGGAGCGCGAATATAAGGACACCTCCGAGCGTTTCCACAAAGCCGTGGACAAGCTGAGCTTTCACATCGAGAAACTGTTCGACGCCATGCTCCGCGGCATGGAGAAGGTCTTCGTCGCGCGGACGCCGCCGAAGAGCGGGAAGCCATTATTCGCGAGATCCGTGCGGCAGGATACGCGATCTCGCCGCCGCCCGACGGGCGCATACCGCGAGGTCTCGATCGCAAGACCCTGCGCGAATACATCGACGAAACCCGCATCACCGTCCACGTGCTGGGGCGCGACTTCCAAAGCGACGCCCGGGACGAGATCGACCTCGCCATCGAGGCCGAAAAGAAGCTGGTGTTCTGTCTGGTGCGCGGCCACGAATCGGCCACCAGCCAGCAGCGCGAGCTGATCGACGGGATTCGCGAGAACAAACGGAACCTGCCCGAAGGAAAGTGGGCACTGCTGGAGAGTCGTTCCCCCGCCGTGCTGCGCCAGGACCTGATCGGCCTGCTGGCGCCGGCGCGGCCCACCCCCACCGCGCAGGACAATGCGTCGCGCGTCTATCTGCTATGCGATCCGACCACGCCCGAGGACGTGGGCTTCGCCCGCGAGGTTCAGGGAAGAATCTGGGACAGGGAACGCATCCCGGTGGAGGTTCCACCGGCGCCGGCCGAAACTCTCTCGCCGGCCGCGCAGCACGAGCGTCTGCTGCGCGAGTGTAACGGCCTGCTGCTCTATTACGAGAAAGCGCCGGCGAAGTGGTACGCGCGGAACTTCGGCGACCTGCTGACAGCGGAAGACCTGGCGGGACGCCGCGAGCTGAAGTCGAAAGCCATGCTGGTCGGCGGCTCGAACATCGCGTACCCGGGCCTGACCGTGATTCAGCGGAGCGATCCGTTCGACCTGGGGCAGCTCGAGCCGTTCCTGGCTCCCTTGCGCGCCGTCACCAGTGGATCCGGCGGGGCGGCCCATGCCGGCTGAGCCGGCGGGCGCCGCCCTCCCCGGCGTACCCGACCCCTTCCCGGGCCTGCGCCCGTTCGAAAGCGGCGAGGAGGCGATCTTCCGCGGCCGCCAGCAGCACACCGACGAGCTGCTGCGGCGCCTGGCCGCGCACCGCTTTCTGGCCGTGGTGGGAACATCGGGCAGCGGCAAAAGCTCCCTGGTGCGGGCCGGGCTGCTGCCGGCCCTGGATCGCGGATATCTCGCCGGCGCGACGTCGCGCTGGCGGATCGCCGTCATGCGGCCCGGCATGGCGCCCATCGAGAACCTTGCGGCAGCGTTGCGCGACCCCGACGCGCTGGGCGCCGCGGATCCCGCGAAGCTGCGCTCGAGCCGGCTGGGCCTGGTGGAGGCGGTCCGCGACGCGAAGCTCGCGCCGGGCGAAAGCCTGCTGGTGGTGGCGGATCAGTTCGAGGAAGTTTTCCGCTACCAGCGCCGCATGAGCGAGATCGACGGCGGCGCCGAGGCCGCGCTCTTCGTGAGCCTCCTACTGACCGCGGCGGAGCGCCCCGACGCCCCGGTCTACGTCGTGCTCACCATGCGGTCGGATTTCCTTGGAGACTGCGCGCAGTTCCCCGGGTTGCCCGAGGCGCTGAGCGAAAGCCAGTACCTGATTCCGAGGCTCACCCGCGAGCAGCGGCGGCAGGCGATCGAGGAGCCCCTGCGGCTGTTCCGGGCGGGCATCGCGCCGCGGCTTGTGGAGCAGTTGCTGAACGATTCAGGCGATGAGCTGGGCGATCCCGCGGCGATCTCCAGTTACCGCGGCGGCGCGCCCGACACGCTCCCAGTGCTTCAGCACGCCTTGATGCGGACGTACCAGGAATGGAAGCAGCTTCCGCCGGACGAAGCCGGCACCCGCATCGATCTGGCACACTATGCCGCGGCCGGACGCATGGCGTCTGCACTGGGCCGGCATGCGGAACACGTGTTCACGGAGGAGCTCGACGATGCCGGGCGGATGTGGGCGCAGCGCATTTTTCGGTGCGTGACCACCACGGAAATGGGACGGCCGGTCAGGCGCCCGACGCCGCTGGCGGACCTGTATCAGATCGTGGGCGCACGCCCGGAGGACCAGCCGAAGATCGGCGAAGTGCTGGCTCTTTTCGGGAGCGGGGACAACTCTTTCCTGCGCGTCAACCGGGACACCAGTGTCGATCTCTCGCACGAGAGCCTGATCTGGAAGTGGCCACTGCTCAGCCGCTGGGTCGCGGCGGAGGCATCCAACGCCGAGCTCTACCGCGACCTGGTAAAGGACGCGCAAGGCGAGGCGACCTGGGGCGAGCCGAAACTCTCCGCGGCGCTCGAGAGGCGAGCGGCCGATGCGTGGAACCCCGCGTGGGCCCGTCAATACTCCGCCGGCCGGTTCGAGGACGTCGAGGCGTTCCTCGATCGGAGCCGCAGAGCGGTCCGCAAGCAGAAGTTGATCCGTTGGTTTGGGGTCGGCGCGGCTGCGGTGGTGGTGGTTCTGGTGGTCATTGCGTCGCTGCTGTTCCACGAGAATTCCATGGAGCGCCAGCAGGTGGCGGCGCTGAAAGAGTTGAATGACAGAAGCGTCAAGGACCTGGAAGCGCGCAAGCGAAACATCAAGGAGCAGGAAGACCGGATCGCCGGCTTGAACGCCAGGGCGGGCTCCACCAAGGAAGAGCGCGATCGCATCGCGAAGGAGAAGGCCAGTGCGGAGGACCGGCTCAAGCAGTACCAGGAGGAAACCCAAAAGCAGCAGGTCGCACAAGCTCAGCAGTCAACCGACATCGTGGCTGGCGTGAAGTCTCTTCAGAACCGGCTGGACGCCGAGATCCAGAAACGCAAGGACGCGGAAAGCAAGCTGGCGCAACTGGAGGCCAAGGGGTCGCCGGTGCCCGCCGGGGGCGGAGCGGCGCCCGCGCCGGCGCCGCCGCGGATCAACAGTTTTGTGGCGGAGCCCGATTTAGTCGTGCTGGGCTCGGAAGGGGAACTGCGATGGTCCGTGTCGAATGCGACCGAGGTTTCCATCGATCAGGGTGTGGGCGTAGTGCCGGCCAGCGGCACTCGGAGGTTCTCTCCCTATTCGATCACATACACACTGACTGCGAGAGGCCCTGGTGGCGTGGAATCGCACGCCGTGCCGGTGCAAGTTAGGGCGCCGTCAGAGATGCCTATACCTGTTCCCGTGGAGGTGCAAACCCGCGTGAATCCCAAGGATGGTCTCACCTACGTCTGGATTCCGCCCGGCGAGTTCACCATGGGCTGCTCGCCGGGCGATTACCAGTGCCAACCCAATGAGAAACCGCCTCATGCAGTGACGATCAGCCGCGGTTTCTGGCTGGGGCAAACTGAGGTCACCCAGGCTGCCTTTGCAAAGTTCGCCCCCAACGGCAAACAGCACTTCACAAGTCCCCGTCAGCCCCACCTGCCCGCGGTCAACTTGACCTGGGACGATGCCAGGCGGTATTGCGAGTGGGCCGGAATGCGCCTACCCACCGAGGCCGAATGGGAATACGCCGCCCGCGCAGGCACAGCCGGCCCACGATACGCCGAAAACCTGGACGCGATCGCGTGGTACAACTTTAACGGCGCGGCGAACCTTCACCCTCCCCGGGGAAAGGAGCCGAACCGCTGGTGGCTGTACGATATGCTCGGCAACATGCTGGAGTGGGTCGCGGATTGGTACGACGAGAGATACTACGATCGAGGGGTATCGCAAGATCCGCCCGGACCTGCACGCGGCGCAGATCGTGTTCTCCGCGGGGGCTCGTGGGGCGGATTTCCGAAGGAGATCCGCGCCTCGCACCGTGTCTGGCACAAACCAGACGATGCTTATTTCTATTTCGGCTGCCGCTGCGCCGGAGACCTGCGTTAGCCGGCGCCCCTCACCCTCCCGCCGCCTTCGTCAGCGCTGCCACATCCCACGCCCCGCCCGTCGTCACCTGCCGCGGCGCGAGCGACCGCGCGATCTGCGGCAGGTCCGCCACCGCCAGCGCGCCCGCCACGACATTCGCCGGCGGGCACGTCGCGTTCTCGTCCTCCGCCACGCTCCGCCACGACGCCAGGTGCCGCGCCAGGTACACTCTCGCCACGCGAGGCTCCAGCGCCGCCGCGCATAGGGCCGGCACCGTCATCCTCTCGCGCGCCGCCAGCACCAGTTCCGCCCGCGGATACTCCCGCGCCAGCGCCTGCGCGTACGCCGCGATGTCCGTCGTGCGTTGCCCCAGCAGGCTGTGCCCCAGAATCAGCGACGCCCACGCATACTGGTCCTCCGCGGCGTGCCCGCGCGCGTAACCCACCGCCCCCGGCGCGAACTGCCCCTGCAAATCGCCCACCCCGCGGACGTCCGGCGCGCACACCGCGATGCCCGCCGTCGCAATCTGGTCGTACAGCTCCTCTTCGTGCCACGCGCCATTGCGGCCGTTGGGCTCGATGGCCAGCAGCATCCGGCTCCACGCGCGCTTCGGCACGAACACCCACGCCGGGCACCACACCTGACGGGCCGTCTGGACCTCCACCGCCAGTACCTCGCAGTTGCGATACCGGGTCCTGCCGCGAATCTCTAGCGTCGGTTCCGCAGGCGCCGCGTCCATGCCCAGCAGCGCCCGCAGATCTCCCGGCTTTTCCGGCGTGCGGATGCTCCGCGCCCGCTCGGCCACCAGCCGCGCCGGCGACGTCCCTCCGAAATCTCGCTCCGCCGCGCCCGTCTTGCCGCACCAGAGCGTCTCGTCATTCTCCGGATTGGTCGGCGGCTCCTCGTCGATGGTGCGCATCGCGTGGTTCAGGTGCCGCTCGAAGCAGTTGTAGACCGCCATCCGCATCGGGTATGAAAGCGAGTGCGGCAGCGGCTCCTCGAAGTACTCGATCTTGTCCCGTGCGCCCAACGTCTCGTAAGCCCGCGCCAGCTTCGCGAACTCCTCGCGGCCGCTCCGTTCGTATGCTGGCGAGTAGGTGCCGAAGAAATCGTGCGCGCTCACCGCCACCAGCAGCGGCTTGGGCGCCATCGGCCACAGCATGTCCCAGCGGTCGAACCCGAGCGGCCCGGACCCTACCAGGTCCTGCTCGGCATCGTCCGACGACCCCGGCGCCAGAAACGGCTCCAGCGCAAAGTTCTCCGTGTTGCCCGAGCTCACCGCCGCGGCCGCCAGCCGCTCGTCCATCGCCGCCAGGATCATCGTCAGCGTGCCGCCACCCGATTGCCCCGTCGATGCCAGCCGCCGCCCGTCCACCTGCGGGTGCGCCGCCAGCACGTCCAGGCTGCGCATCGCGTCCCACAGCATCGCGCCGGTCGCGGTCTCGCCCACCAGCAGCATCTTGTGGCCCACCATGCTGTGCTCCTGCGTGGGGGACCGCGGCGGCGTGGCGCGGGACGAGCGCTCCCCCTGCCCGATCGGGTCGAACGCCAGCACCACGTAGCCCAGTTGCACCAGCCCCTGGCAGCAGCGCTGATACAGTGGATAGGCCTTGCCCGGAGCGCTGTGGCCCATCTGGAACAGCACCCCGGGATACGGCGCTGTGCCCGTGTTCGGCACATACAGGTTGGCCGTGACGAACAGCCCCGGCCGGCTCTCGTACACCAGCTTCTCCACCCGGTACCGGTCGCGCTCGAAGCCACCCACCGTCCGGACGTTCAAAGGCGAGCGCTCCGGCAGCGTGCCCGCCAGGCGCGTGAACGTCGCGCGCGCCCACGCCTGGTAACTGCGAATCTCCGCCGGCGTCCGCAACGCCGCCACCCGCTGATTGCGCCGCGCATAGGCCGCTGCGGCCAGCGTCGAGAGGTAGTCCGGCAGGCACCGTGCATACTCGCGATAGGCAATCTGCGCCCTCAGCGCCGGCGCAGCCAGCGTGGCGGCGATCATGCGCCGGCGTGTGAGCATCAGATCCTCCGCACCAGGATGTGCTTGTACTCGGTCCACCGCCCGGGATCGTGCGCCTGGAGTTCGATCGGCCCTTCGTCCAGATTATCCAGCTTGTCGTACTCCAGCACCGTGTCGCCGTTGATCCGCACCAGGCACGTCGCGTCTTTCACGCGAAGCTGAAACGGCCACCACTCGCGCGCCGCGATCCGCGGATACGACCCGCGCTTCACCGAATACAGCGACCCCGTGGGATAATGCGCGCCCTCCACATCGTGCAACTGAATCTCGTAGTGCCGCCCGCGCGACCCCGTGCCCGCCGTCCGGAACATCACGCCGCCGTTGTGGTGCAGCTCGTGCCGCACGTACATTTGCAGCTCGAAATCGCGGTACTTTTCGTTGGTCGCGAAGTGCCCGTTGCCGTCGCTGTGCAGAATGCCGCCCAGTGCCTGGAAATTCGGCTTGCTGTCGGAGATGTGCCACTTGGCGAAGTCGGCCGGCGTCTCGTACAACGGCGTCCACGCCACCTTCGACGGCAGCTCGCGTACCCGCAGATTGCGGAAGCGGATCGGGTAGCTCAGCGACTGCAGGCCCAGGTACCCGCCGCGCAGCCGGTGGCGCAGGTCCGGCACGGTTTCGACGTCCACATCCTGTACCATCTCGCCATTGGTCCACACCCGCAGCCGCGGCCAGTCCATCAGGATGCGGAACGTATTCCATTCGCCCCTGTTCTTGACGTTCACGATCCGCGGCGGCACGATCGGGTAAATCGCGCCCATCGATTCCGGCGCCGGCGCCTGGTCCACCTGGTGGAAAATGTGGACCTCCATGCCGCACCACATCGCCCGCCCGTGCTCCGGCGCGTGGATGTAGATGCCCGAATCGCACCACCCCTTCACGAAGAACTCGCCGCGGAAATCGAAATTCTCGTACTGCCGCGCCGAGCGCAGCCACGTCGGGTAGCCCGCGCTCTCGTGTACCACGATATCGCCGGAGTCCACATAGAACGCACGTTCGTCGCCGTCCTGGACGCTCCACCCGTCGATCGCACTGCCGTTGAAGAGCCGGGTGAATCCGGCCTCATCGCCGGATTGCGGTGCCGCGAGAAGCGTGCCGGCGGCTCCGGCAGTCGCCAGAAATCTTCGTCGGTCCATACTCGTTTGATTGTAGTCCGCAGTTTAAGCTGGGTAATGGAGATGCTTTTCGGATGATCGGGGTCTTCGACAGTGGCTTCGGCGGCCTGACCGTGCATCGTGCGCTCATCGCGGCGCTGCCCCGGCGCGACTTCGTCTACCTCGGCGACAACCGCAACGCCCCCTACGGAGTGCGGCCGCCCATCGACGTGCTGAACCTGACCTGCGCGGCTCTCGAGCGCCTCTTCGCGGAGGGCTGCACCCTCGCCGTCGTCGCCTGCAACACGGCCTCCACCGTGGCGCTCCGCTGGATTCAGCAGCAGTGGCTGCCCGTCCGCCGCCGAGACGACGGCATCGCGCGCAACGTCATCGGCATCGTCGTGCCGACCATCGAGGCCGCCACCGGCATCGCGTCATCCGGCACCATCGCGGTTTTCGCGACCCGCCGCACCGTCGAGAGCGACTGCTATCCCATCGAGATCCGCAAACGCCGTCCCGGCATCTCGGTCGTCCAGCAAGCCTGTCCCGACCTCGCCGGCTCCATCGAGCGTGGATTGCCCCGCCGCGACCTGCAGGCACTCGTCGACCGCTACGTGAACGAGCTGTTGCAACAACTCGGTGCCCCGCCAGAGTGTGTCATTCTCGGCTGCACCCACTACCCGCTGGTCGCCGATCTCTTCGCCGCCGCCCTGCCCTCCGGCGTGCGGATGATCCATCAGCCCGACGCCACCGCCCGCGCGCTGAAGGACTATCTCCTCCGGCATCCCGAGTATGACGGTTCGCACGCCGGCCGGCGCAAGTTCCTCTCCACCGGATTTTCCAGCGAGGCCCTCCCGCTGATCGAAAAATTCTGGGGCGGCAGGGTCCCATTCGAGCAGACATGAACTTTACCTATCGACAGCCCCCAAGCGCATCGGCGGTAACCTGCAACGCGGCGATAAAGTCCGCGATCGCGGCTTGATCCGCATTCAAAGAGGCGGCATCCGTCCCCTGCCCAAGCTGTGGTGCTTGTGGAGCCGGGATCCCCGCCATTCCGAAGATGCCGCCTGCCAGCTCCAGCAGGCCTACGATCGGCTGATAGGAATCGAGCACGCTCTGCACTTCCGAAGTGCTGACTGCACTCGGATCCGTGCTGGCCAGTGTCGCCATCGCCTGCAGGTCGTGCTGCAAACATTTCAGGCTCTGAATCACGACGCAAAGCAGGTCGCGGACAAACGGCAGGACGGCCGCCTTGCTGGGCGCCGCCATACACGGAACAAGGTCCTCGGCGGTCTTCAGGAACTCCACGACGGCTTGCGCCGGGGGAGTCGGGAGTCCCTTGACAATCTCGATCAGCGGCTTCAACAGATTGAGGATCCGGAATTGGCAGGACATCGCCGCGATCCAGGGCGCAATCTGCGCTTGCAGGTTCGCGGCTGCCGAACAGTCGGCCTGATGCCTTTGCAAGGTTGGTGAAGCCACCAGCCTGCCCCCGGTCGGGAGTTCGATGGCTACGACGGTACTGGCTGCGGATTCTGGCATTCGCCCATCATATTCCGTCTTGTTAGGGTAGGCCTCCTGGCCTGCCCGCGCGCGCACCGCGCCTGATCGCGGCGTTCCCGTTAATCGTTCTTTAGCGCCGCCATCGGATCGATCCGCGACGCCCGCCGCGCCGGCGCCCAGCACCCCAACCCCGCCACCACCAGCAGCATCACACCCACCGCCGAGATCGCCGCCGGATCGCGTGGTCCTGTCCCAAACAAGTAGCTCCGCATGAGTTGCCCCACCGCCAGCGCCGCCGCCACACCCGCGGCCAGCCCATACAACACCGGCCGGATTCCCTGCCTCAATACCAGCATCGAGACCTGCGCCGGCTGCGCGCCCAACGCAATTCGAATCCCGATTTCGTTGGTCCGCCGCGCCACGCTGTACGAGATCACTCCGTAAATCCCCAGGCACGCCAGCACCAGCGCCGCGCCGGCGAATACCCCTGCCAGCACCGTCTCGAATCGTCGGCGGCCCAAAGATTCCGCCAGAACCTCCCGCATCGTGAGCATGTTCGCCAATGGCAGCTCCGGATCCATCTCGTGCAGCGCGCTCCGGAATGCGTTGGCCATCGTTGCGGGATCATGCGAGGTTCTCACCAGGTAGGTCGCGTTACCCCACACCGCTCCCTGCCAGTACGCGCCGTCCCAGTAAG
>Ga0335081_10019184_pt1 | contig 11056 bp, 7 predicted proteins | sample Lox_Sample_35_FD_206713 | JGI IMG/M metagenome (GOLD analysis project Ga0335081, IMG submission 206713) | Soil microbial communities from Loxahatchee National Wildlife Refuge, Florida, United States - Lox_Sample_3.5 | ecosystem: Environmental > Terrestrial > Soil > Wetlands | place: USA: Florida...
CCGCCATTGGGACAAGACTGTGGATTTTCCGCTTCCGATCGACGCCGCATTGCCCGACCTGACGAGGGCGCTGCGCACGCATGACGCGGCCGTTCTGGTGGCGCCGCCCGGGGCCGGCAAGACGACGCGGGTCCCGCTCGTCCTGGCGCAACAGCAATGGGCGAAAGATCGCCGCGTCCTGGTGCTCGAGCCGCGCCGGCTTGCGGCGCGTGCCGCCGCCGCGCGCATGGCGCATCTGCTCGGCGAGCGCGTCGGCGACACGGTGGGCCTGCGCGTGCGCTTCGGCTCGGCGGTGTCGCGCAAGACCCGCATCGAAATCGTCACCGAGGGCATTTTCACGCGGCTCATTCTCGATGACCCGATGCTCGACGGCGTGGCCGCGGTCTTGTTCGACGAATTTCATGAGCGCTCGCTCGATGCCGACCTCGGCCTGGCGCTGGCGCGCGACGTGCAGCAGGGCTTGCGCGAGGATCTCAAGCTTCTCGTCATGTCGGCAACGCTCGATGGCGCGCGCGTCGCGGAACTCCTCGGCAATGCCCCGGTCATCCAAAGCGAAGGACGCGCCTTTGCGGTCGAAACGCGCTATCTCGGCCGCGACAGCCGCCCGATCGAGCCGCAAATGGCCGACGCCATCGTGCGCGCGATGCGCGCCGATCAAGGCTCGCTGTTGGCCTTCCTGCCCGGCGCGGCTGAGATACGGCGCACCCAAAGGGCGCTCGAGGGCCGGACCGATGCGGCGACCGATGTCGCCACGCTTTACGGCGCTTTGGCCGGCGAGGAGCAGGATCGCGCCATCGCGCCGGCGCCTGCCGGCCGCCGCAAGATCGTGCTGGCAACCGCCATTGCGGAAACCTCGATCACCATCGAGGGCGTCCGCATCGTCGTCGATTCCGGCCTCGCCCGCGTGCCGCGCTACGAGCCCGACGTCGGCGTGACGCGGCTCGAAACCGTGCGGGTCTCGCGTGCCGCCGCCGACCAACGCCGCGGCCGCGCCGGGCGCACCGAGCCGGGCGTTTGCTACCGGCTATGGGACGAGCCGCAAACCGCGGCGCTTGAACCCTTTGCCCGGCCGGAGATCCTCGCCGCCGATCTCTCCTCTTTCGCGCTCGATCTCGCGGCCTGGGGCTCGGCACCGGACAAGCTCGCCTTTCTCGATCCGCCCCCAAGCGCTGCACTGCGTGAAGCAACGGCGCTGCTGCGCCAGCTCGGCGCCATTGACGACGGGCGCATCACCGACGAGGGGCGGCACTTGCGCCGGTTGCCGCTGCCGCCGCGGCTGGCGCGGATGGTGGTGGACGCCGCCCGCGCCGGCGAAGCCGAACTTGCCGCCGAGGTGGCGGCGATCATGAGCGAGCGCGGGCTTGGCGGCGATGACGTCGATCTGCGCGAACGGCTGGCGGGGTTTCGCCGCGATCGCTCGTCGCGCGGCCGCGACGCCCGCGCCATGGCGGAGCGCTGGGGCGAGATCGCTTCTGTTCCCTCCCCCCTGGTGGGGGAGGGCTGGGAGGGGGGTCGTGAGGCAATGCGCCATTCCTCCGAGCATCACCGCTCCACCCCCACCCCTAACCCCTCCCCACAAGGGAGAGGGGAACATTTCTCCGTCGGCGCGCTGGTCGCGCTGGCCTATCCGGAACGCGTCGCCAAAAGCCGCGGCGGCACAGCGGGCGCGTTTTTGCTGGCAAACGGCCGTGGCGCCGCGGTCGATGCCGCTTCTTCGCTGGCGCGCGAGCCGTTTTTGGCCGTGGCCGAGCTCTCCGGCAGCGCCGCGTTGGGCCGCATCCTGTCCGCCGCGCCGATCACGCTGGGCGAAATCGAAGCACAATTTGCCGATCGCATCGTCGCCGGCGAAGAGATCGCCTACGACGCGGCCAGCATGAGCCTGCGCGGACGGCGAACCCGACGCCTCGGGGCGCTCGTGCTGGCCGATGCGCCCATGCACGTGACCCCCGGCGAACGTACCGCCGACATCCTCGCCGACGGCATCGCCGCGTCTGCCTTCGAGCGACTGCCCTGGACGCCGACGCAACGGCGATGGCGCGAGCGCGTGATGTTCCTGCGCGCAAGCGAAGGCGACGAATGGCCCGATCTGTCCGATGCGGCGCTCAAGCGCAGCATCCGCGACTGGCTGTCGCCGATGCTGTCGTTCAAAACGTCGGTTTACGACATCAATGCGGACGAACTCGATACCGCGCTCAGCGCGCTGTTGCCCTGGCCGCTGCCGCGGCGGCTGCAGGAGGCGGCGCCGACCCACTTTGAAGCGCCGACCGGCACTCGCGTGCCGATCGACTACGCCGCCGAGGGCGGCCCCAAGATCGCAATCCGCGTCCAGGAGCTGTTCGGCATCGATCGTCACCCCACGATTGGCGGCGGCAACATCCCGCTGGTGATCGAGCTGCTGTCGCCGGCGCATCGGCCGGTGCAGACAACGCGCGACCTGCCGGCCTTTTGGCGGGGCTCCTACGCCGCGGTGCGTGCGGACATGCGCGGCCGCTATCCGAAGCATCCGTGGCCCGACGACCCGATCGCGGCGCCGGCGACGCGGCGCGCCAAACCGCGCCGATTGTGAAAATTCGAGCAAACCGATTAGCATTTCGCTTACCGAGCAACGGCAAATCGGGCGCGTTTTCGCTTGGCATTAGCGCCTTTTTCGCCGTGGCCGTGATCAAGTGAGCGCGGACCGCGGGATCAATTTTCATGCGCACCGTCCTCACTTTTGCAGCCTTCGCGATTGTCGCCGGCGTCGTGGTGCCGAAATACGCAGCGCAAATACAGCCAGGCGGCGGGACGCCGGCCATGATGGCGGCGCGGTCCGTGCCGCGACCGGCTTCGCACTCCTCGGATTCGCGCTCGGTGGTCATCCCGCCCGGACCGAACGGGCATTTCCAGGTGGCCGGCGAAATCGACGGCCGGCGGCTTTCCTTCATGGTGGATACCGGCGCGTCGGTCATCGCGCTCACCGCGCGCGACGCCGCAATGCTCGGCATTCATCCGGCGGAGAGCGAATACAGCGCCATGGTGAGGACGGCGAACGGCACCGTCCGCGCCGCGCCGGTCATGCTCGATCGGGTCGAGATCGACGACATCGTCGAATACAATGTCGGCGCCATGGTGCTGCCGGAAGGCGCGCTGGGCGACAATCTGCTCGGGCTCACCTTCCTGTCGAAATTGCGCAAATTCGAATACGCCGACGGCAAGCTCGTTCTCGAACAGTAGCGAATAGCGAGTGACGAATAGCGAATAGCAAAAGGGACGGAATCCCTTTCGCCATCCGCTATATTGCTTTTCGCCTCTCCCGCAACCATTCCCGCGCTCCGCCGTTTACGCTATTGCTGTCGCCGCCTCGATTCGGACCAATTCATCGATGTTTCCCAGGCCAAAGCCCGCGCTCAAGCCGAACACCTATGCCTACGAATCCGAGCCGATGGTGAAAGCCACCGGCTTTCGCGAATATGACGCGCGCTGGCTGTTCGGCAGCGAAATCAATCTGATGGGGGTCGAAGCGCTCGGCTTAGGGCTCGGCACCCTCATCCATGAGCTTGGCGTCAAGCCACAGATCGTCACCGGACACGATTTCCGGTCCTATTCGGCATCGATCAAAATGGCGCTGACCAACGGCCTGATCGCGGGCGGCTGCAGCGTCCATGACATCGGCTTGGCGCTCACGCCGATGGCCTATTTCGCCCAGTTCGCGCTCGACGTGCCCTGCGTCGCCATGGTCACGGCCTCGCACAACGATAACGGCTGGACCGGCGTGAAGATGGGCGCCAACCGGCCGCTGACTTTCGGTCCGGACGAGATGAGCCGGCTCAAAGACATCGTGCTCAATGGCCGGTTCAAAACGCGGCCGGGCGGTGCTTATGCTTTCGTCGAGAATTTCCCGGCCCGCTACATCGCCGATTTGACCGATCGGCCCAAGCTCAAGCGCCGCCTGAAAGTCGTCTGCGCCTGCGGCAACGGCACCGCCGGCGCCTTCGCGCCGCAAGTGCTGGAAAAGGTCGGCTGCGAGGTGGTGCCGCTCGATTGCGAACTCGACCACACGTTCCCCAATTACAATCCGAACACCGAAGATTTGAAGATGCTGCACGCCATGCGCGACGCGGTGCTCGCCAGCAGGGCCGACGTCGGGCTCGGCTTCGACGGCGATGGCGACCGCTGCGGCGTGGTCGACAACGAAGGCGAGGAAATCTTCGCCGACAAGGTCGGCGTCATGCTGGCGCGCGACATCTCGTCGGAGCACAAGGGCGCGCTGTTCGTCGCCGACGTCAAATCGACCGGGCTGTTTGCGACCGATCCGATGCTGATCAAGAACGGCGCCAAGACCGATTACTGGAAGACCGGCCACTCCTATATGAAACGCCGCGTCAACGAGATCGGCGCCATCGCCGGCTTCGAGAAATCCGGACACTTCTTCTTCAACAAGCCGTTCGGCCGCGGCTATGACGACGGCCTGATCTTCGCCTTCGCCGTCTGCGACATGCTCGACCGCAATCCCGCAAAAAGCATGGCCGACCTCAAAAACGCTTTGCCGAAGACCTGGTCGTCGCCGACCATGTCGCCGCATTGCGCCGACGAGGTCAAATACGCAATCGTCGACGACGTGGTGAAATATTTCGAGGCCGAGAAGAAGAACGGCGGCAAGGTCGCCGGCCAGCCGATCCGCGATCTGGTCACCGTCAACGGCGTGCGCGTCACCGTCGAGGACGGCACCTGGGGGTTGGTTCGCGCCTCCTCCAACAAGCCGGAACTGGTCGTGGTGGTCGAAAGTCCGGTGTCGGAAGCCCGCATGCGCGACATGTTCAAGTCGGTCGACGCGGTTTTGCGCACGCATAAGGAAGTCGGCGAATATAATCAGACGATTTGATGAGCGGACGACGGACTACGGAGGACAGAGGACGGAGGACGGATAGTGAGGAAGCAAAGAACTGGCTGTCGTCCGTCGACTGTCGTCCGTCGTCAGACTTCCTGAAACACGTCGATCTCGAGCGCGCCCGGGAACATCGTGCGCCAAGTCTGCAAATACATCTGCATGCGGGCGTCGCCGGCGATGCGCTGGCGGCTCAGCTCCCAATCCTCATTGGCTTCGTACTCGATCTCCTGAACGAATTTGGCCGGGTCGTCGACGTTCTGGAGGAGCCGCACCTGGGCATTGCCGAACATCTGATAGAACGGCGTCGCCGCCTTCATCATGGCGACGAGCTGCGTGGTGTCGGTCACCGGCAAAGTGAACCGCAACTGCAGGGTACGCCGGACCTTTGGTTGTTCTTCGTTTGGCATTGCCTGGATTCCTTGGGCTGCTTTCCTTCAGTGTTCCGCGCACGACCATGACCATGACGGATCGGGTCGCTCGACCCTGTTCCGTGCTGCACCCCCCGCCATCATGCTCTATTTGAAGGTCTCGCGGAACCGGTGCGCCGGATAAACGCCGAGAATGCGCAGCGATTTCGGCACCGAGACGAACTCCAATTCCTCGAGCGCGAGTTCGAGCGCACGTTGCTTGGGATGCCCATCGACGTCGGCGTAAAACTGCGTCGCGGTGAAGCTGCCGTCGACCATGTAGCTTTCCAATTTCGTCATGTTGACGCCGTTGGTGGCGAAGCCGCCCAGCGCCTTGTAGAGCGCGGCGGGAATGTTGCGGACCTGGAACACGAAGGTCGTGATCACGTGCTTTTCCTTGCGGCCGGCCCATTTCGGCTCGCGGGCGAGAACGATGAAGCGGGTCGTATTGTGCTTGGCGTCGGCGACGTCCTTTCGCAGGATGCGCAGGCCGTAGATCTTGGCCGCGAGCTTGGTCGCCAGGACCGCCCGCGTCACATCGCCGGTTTCCGCCACCTCGCGGGCGGCGCCGGCGGTGTCGGCACCGACCACGGGCCTGAGCCGCAGCTTTCGGATGATATTGCGGCATTGGCCGAGCGCATGCACGTGGCTCTCGACCGTCTTGATCGTTTTCAAGGTCGCGCCTTTGGGCGCCATGAGCTGGTGCTGCACCGGCAGGAACCATTCCGCCACGATGTGCAGGCCGGAATTCGGCATCAGATGGTGGATATCCGCCACCCGTCCGGCCACCGAATTATCGATCGGAATCATGGCGAGCGTGGCCCGGCCGGCGCGCAGCACCGCAAAGACGTCTTCGAATGTCGGACAGGGCAGCGGCTCGAAGTCGCGATAGGCCTCGCGGCAGGCGATATGCGAATTCGCTCCCGCCTCGCCTTGATAGGCGATCTTGCGCTGCCTGCTGGTGTTACGCTTGGCCATCGGCACTCGATCCTCAATGTCCCGTTAGCATGGCGCGCGCCTTTTCCAAATCCTCTGGCGTGTCGACGCCCAGCGGCACGGTATCGACGAGGGCGACGTCGATGCGCATCCCGGCTTCCAGCGCCCGCAACTGTTCCAGTTTTTCCCGGCGTTCGAGCGGCGACGGCGGCAATGCGACGAAGCGCTCCAGCGCGGTGCGCCGATAGGCATAGAGGCCGATGTGATGGTAGAGCGGACCTTCGCCGAAAGGCGCCATGGCGCGGGTGAAATACAGCGCCCGCAGCCGCGACGGACCGACCGGGGTACCGACGACTTTGACCACATTGGGATTGCCGCGTTCCTCGGCGATTCTGATTTCGGCGGCAAGGGTGGCGATATCGACGGCCGGATCGGCGAGCGGGGTGAGCGCGGCACGGATCGCATCGGGTTCGATGGTCGGCAAATCGCCTTGCAGATTGACCACGATTTCGGCGCGGCGCTGCCCATCGACCGTGCCCAGCGCCTCGAAGATGCGGTCGGAGCCGGACGCATGGTCCGGTCGCGTCATCACCGCGGTGCCGCCGGCTTTATCCACAATCGCCGCGACGTCGGGCGAGTCAGTGGCGACCGCAACCGGGCCGATCCGGGCGGCCTGTGCCCGCCGCAAGACATGCAGGATCATCGGCTCGCCGCCGATATCGGCCAGCGGCTTGCCGGGCAGCCTGGTTGCAGCCTTGCGGGCGGGAATGAGGATGAGAACGTCGACCATCGCGATGCTTTCGTGCTTATACGGGTTGCAAGAGGCCGGGCAAACTGGCTAATTGTGCACTGCCCACCTCGTTTCTCCCGATGCGGAGCCTTCCCGCGATGGATTCCTTCGAAATCAACAAGATTCTCGGCGCTTTGCTGGGAACGTGCCTCGTCCTCGTCGCCTTGCACATCGCCAGCGGAGCGATTTTCACCCGCGAGGCGCCGGCCAAGCCGGGCTATGAAATCGCCGTGAAGGAACAGCCCGCTGGAGGCGCCGCCACGGCGGCCGCGCCGGCCGAGCAGCCGATCGAGACGCTGTTGGCGAGCGCCTCGGCGGAGCGCGGCGCCAATGTCGCCAAGCAATGTCTGGCCTGCCACAATTTCCAGGAAGGCCAAGGGCCGAAGGTCGGCCCCGATCTTTATGGCGTCGTCGACCGCCCGGTGGCCTCGGTGTCAGGCTTCAATTATACCGACGCTTTGAAGACCGCAGCGAAAGCTCTCGGCGGCAAGTGGTCGTTCGACGCCCTGAACAAATGGCTGACCAAGCCTGCCGCCGTTGCGCCCGGCACGGCCATGACCTTTGCCGGTATCTCGAATGAGAAGCAGCGGGCGGACGTCATCGCCTATCTCGATACGCTGTCGAAGAACCCCGTGCCGCTGCCCAAAGCCGCCGAGGCGCCGGCCCAACCGGCGGCCGCCGCCGCGGGAGCCGCTCCGGCCGCGGCACCATCCAATCCGGCACCGGCTGCCGCGCCGCCGGCGGCCAATGCACCGGCGGCCACCGCCGCTCCGGCTGCGCCGTCCGGTGGCGCAGCGCCCGCTCAGCATTAACGACAGCCCCCGCACCGCCTGTCGTCGCCCTGTCGCATGGGCCGTGTGAAGTCTTTTCGTCGCGCCGAACACAAGGCCGCTGGCGCCGCTTGGGAAAAGGCCGATAATACCCGGCAGCAAGAATTATCCACGCATTTGGGGAGGATCAGGTGAACCGCCGGTCCCTTTTAACTTCGGCACTGCTTGCAACCGCGGCTTGGCGGCTCCCATTCGCCCGCTTGACGACGGAGGCGCGCGCCCAGGGGCAGCCGCAGCCGCAGCCGGCGGCCCCGCCGCCGCAAGCGAAGAACTGGCGCCACGGCACCTCGCTGTTCGGCGATCTCAAATACCAAGCCGACTTCAAGCATTTCGACTACGTCAATACCGCGGCACCCAAGGCCGGTACGGCGCGGCAAGTCGCCTACGGCACGTTCGACAATTTCAATCCGGTGGTGGCCGGCGTCAAAGGCTCGCTCGCCGCCGGCATCAATCTCGTCTCCGACACGCTCGCGGTGCCGGCGCTCGACGAAGTCTCGAGCCAATATGGGCTGATTGCCGAAACCTTGAGCTATCCGGACGATTTTTCCTCGGTGACCTACCGGTTGCGGCAAGAAGCCAAATGGCATGACGGCAAGCCGGTGACACCGGACGATGTCATATTCTCCTTCGAATCCTACAAGAAGCTCAGCCCGCAGTCCTCCGCCTATTACCGTCACGTCGTCAAGGCGGAGCAGACCGGCGACCACGAAGTCACCTTCACCTTCGATGGTCCCGGCAATCACGAGCTGCCGCAGATCGTCGGCGAACTGACCATTCTGGCCAAGCACTGGTGGGAGGGCGCCGACGCCAACGGCAAGCAACGCAACATTGCCGACACCACGCTGGAGCCGCCGCTCGGCTCCGGTCCGTACCGCATCAAGGATTTCTCCGCCGGCCGCAATATCGTCTACGAGCGGGTCAAGGACTACTGGGGCGGCAACGTCAATGTCAGCGTCGGCACCAATAACTTCGATGAGCTGCATTTCGACTATTTCCGCGACACCACGGTCGCGCTCGAAGCGTTCAAGGCCGACGCGATCGACTGGCGAGTGGAGAATCTCGCGAAGAATTGGGCCACGGCTTACGATTTCCCCGCGGTGAGCGACAAGCGCGTGCTGCTCGAGGAATTTCCCATCAGAAGCTACGGTCTCATGCAGGCCTTCGCCTTCAATATCAGGAAGCCGAAGTTTCAGGATCCGCGCGTGCGGCTTGCCTTCAACTATGCATTCGACTTCGAGGAAATGAACAAGGAGATTTTCTACGGAGCATATAAGCGGATCAGCAGTTATTTTGACGGCACCGATCTTGCCGCGACGGGCGTGCCCACCGGCCGCGAGCTTGAGCTTCTGGAGACCGTGCGCGATCAAGTCCCGGCCGAACTGTTCAAGAAGCCCTACACCAACCCGGTCAACGGCAATCCGGGGGCGGTGCGTAATAATCTGCGCGAGGCATTGCGGCTGCTCAAGGCCGCCGGCTACGAGGTGCGCGACCAGCAGCTCGTCAACAGCAAGACCAACGAGCCCTTTGCGGTCGAGATGCTCTCCGCGGGGCCGAGCTTCGAACGCGTCTTTTTGTTCTACAAGCCGTCGCTGGAGCGTCTCGGCATGACGGTGACGGTGCGCACCGTCGATCCGGCGCAATATGAGAACCGCCTGCGCGGCTGGGATTTCGACATCATCACCAACTCCTGGCCGGAATCCTTGTCGCCGGGCAACGAACAGCGCGGCTACTGGGGTTCGCAGGCTGCCGATCAGCCCGGCTCCGACAATCTCATCGGCATCAAGAATCCGGCCGTCGATGCGATGATCGACAAGATCGTGTTTTCCAAGAACCGGGCCGACCTCGAGGCCGCCAGCAAGGCGCTCGACCGCATCCTGCTGTGGAACTACTACGTCGTGCCGCAATGGGCCTACTTCAAGGCGCGCACCGCGCGCTGGGACCGTTTCAGCCATCCCGATCCGCTGCCGAAATACGGCGTCTCGGGGTTCCCGGCGGTGTGGTGGTGGGACGCGCAAAAGGCCGCCAAAACCGGCTCACCCTAAAGCACGATCCGGAAAATGCCCGCTCTCGGACTTGATCCGAGGGTGGCAACCGGTTTTCCGAAAAGATCGTGCTTCGCCAAGAAGGTTGGAGCGCCACTCGATTCCATAGGAAGCGATTGCGCTCTATAGTTCGGGCATGAACCGACCCACGCGTCGGCGCGTCCTCAAGCTCGCTGCCGGCGCGGCGCCGGCCGCGGCGGCGCTGCGTGCCGGTATCGCCGCCAGCCGCGCCGACGACGCTGTCGAAGCGCATGGGCTGTCGGCGTTCGGCGACCTCGCCTATCCGGCCGATTTCCAGCACTTCCGCTATGTCAATCCCGACGCGCCGAAGGGCGGCGTGTTCTCCCAAATCGGACCCGACCAGCTCTACAACCAGAATTTCCTCACCTTCAATTCGCTCAACAGTTTCATCCTCAAGGGCGACGCCGCGCAGGGGATGGAGTTGACCTTCGCCACCCTGATGGTCCGCTCGGGCGACGAGCCGGACTCGATGTACGGCCTCGCCGCGCGGAAAGTCCGCCGCTCCGCCGACGGCCTGACCTATCAATTCTTCATCCGCCCTGAAGCCAAGTTCTCGGATGGCTCGCCACTGACCGCGCACGACGTCGCCTTCTCGCTGACGATTCTCAAGGAGAAAGGTCATCCGCTGATCAGCCAGTCGCTGCGCGATTTCATCGGCGCCACCGCGGACGGCGACGCCAGCGTCACCGTGCGCTTTGCGCCGAAGCGCGCCCGCGACGTGCCGCTGTTCGTCGCCGGCTTGCCGATCTTTTCACGCAGCTACTATGCGACGCGGCCGTTCGACGAATCGACGCTCGACGTCCCGCTCGGATCGGGCGCCTATCGGGTCGGCCGTTTCGAGCCGGGCCGCTTCATCGAATACGATCGGGTCGACAACTGGTGGGGCGCCGAGCTGCCGGTGTCCCGCGGCCAGGCCAATTTCGACGTCGTGCGCTTCGAATATTACCGTGACCGCGATGTCGGCTTCGAGGGGTTTACAGCGGGCACCTATCTGTTCCGGGAAGAGTTCACCTCGCGATTCTGGGCGACACGTTACAATTTTCCGGCGTTCAAGAACGGGCGCGTCAAGCGCGACGAGATTCCCGACGACACGCCGTCCGGCGCCCAGGGCTGGTTCATCAACACCCGGCGCCCGCAATTCGCCGATATCCGCCTGCGCCACG
>Ga0335081_10019185_pt1 | contig 11056 bp, 10 predicted proteins | sample Lox_Sample_35_FD_206713 | JGI IMG/M metagenome (GOLD analysis project Ga0335081, IMG submission 206713) | Soil microbial communities from Loxahatchee National Wildlife Refuge, Florida, United States - Lox_Sample_3.5 | ecosystem: Environmental > Terrestrial > Soil > Wetlands | place: USA...
CGATCACATTCTCCAGTTCACGGATGTTTCCCGGCCATGGATACCTCATCATTTTTTCCATGGCTTCGGGAGTAAACCCTTTGACCGTTTTTCCCATCTCGTCAGCGTATTTCTTAAGAAAATGGACGGCCAAGAGGGGAATGTCTTCTTGACGTTCTTTCAAAGTCGGAAGATAAATGGGAACAATATTCAGCCGATAATAGAGATCTTCCCTGAAAACCTCTTCTTTGATCATCTTTTCGAGATCCTTGTTGGTGGCAGCAATCAGTCGAATGTCCACTTTCTTGGACTTCGTTCCTCCTACAGGAGTGAACTCTCTCTCCTGCAAGACCCTGAGGAGTTTGGCTTGAATAGACAGACTGATATTCCCCACTTCGTCGAGGAAGACAGTCCCTCCGTCAGCGACTTCAAAAAGTCCTGGTTTGGTGCTGACCGCTCCGGTAAAAGAACCCCTTACATGGCCGAACAATTCGCTCTCCAGAAGATTCTCTGAAAGCACGGCGCAGTCCACAGGCACAAATTGTTTCTCTCTTCTCTGACTGTTGAAGTGAATCGCACGGGCGATAAGCTCCTTCCCTGTCCCGCTCTGACCGTAGACTAAGACTGTGCTATCGGTCACCGCTACCTTTGCGATAATCCGGTAGATCTCCTGCATCTTTTTACTTCTTCCCACGATATTTTGGAACCCATACTTTTCCTGTAATTCTTGGCGCAGATAGATATTTTCCAGGATAAGGTTCTTTTTCTCAATCGCCTTCTTCACCACAACAGCGACTTCATCTGGCGTAAAGGGCTTTGGGATATAGTCGAAGGCTCCCAATTTCATGGCTTCTACGGCAGTTTCCACCGTAGAGAAACCGGTGATCATAATGATGATGGAATCCGGATACTCCTTCCGGAATGTCCTGAGGACCTCCATGCCGTCGATCCCAGGCATCTTCAGGTCGGTGATGACGATGTCAAACGGGTTGGCCTTCATCTTCTCAAAGGCCTCCTTTCCGCTCAGGGCGTCTTCGGCTTCGTAGCCCTCTTCTTCCAGAATCCGTTTTAGACTCTCGCAGACGATCATCTCATCATCGACAACCAATATTCTCGCCACGGACACTCCCAATTCCTCGTTGATTTTCTTATACTTGACAAACAAGATTATATTTTACCATAAAGAAAAGAACTCTTTCAATGTCCTTGATTCTGTTCTCCTTCTTCCGGGGGCTTACGCGATTCTCTTGACCGGATCGCAACCTCAGGAAGATAAGCGCCGTAATCGCTTTCCCTTACCGTGAAGCCCTATCCGGGGTAGGAGGCTTCCCATTCCATACCTCTTACGAGAGAGTAAAGCATCTTAGGGCCCGTCCGAGCAGGCCGATGAAGGGTCTCTATCCTACTCTGGCTTTCCAATTTTGGTGTTTGAAACTTTTTTGCCATGAGATATTGGAAATTTGGGATCTCTGTCGAGTCTTTCCGCCAGTTCCCTCAAATCCTGAAGTACATGCTTTCCCTTCTTTTTGCCCAACCGATCCAGGTAATAAGCGTCGATTCCTAGGGAGCGGGGAACGAGATAATCAAACTCGTAATGGTCACCGACATGGACCACTTCCTGAGGTCTGGTTTCGAGAATCTGACAAATTCGTTCGTAAAACCCCGCCGTCTTTTTAACCTCGCCGAAGTCAGTCGTCGCCGAAAAAATCCGGGAGAAATATCTGGCCAGACCGGTGGCCTCCATTTCTATGCTAATGAACTCTCTCCCTGCATTCGAAGTGAGGATCAAGGGGAACTTCTCCTGCAACCCATCCAAGATGTGGCTGACGTCCGGATAAACCCTGATCTTGTCCGTATATCGTTCCATCACCCCTTTCCAACTCTCATCCAGTTGAAAAAATCGAAACCAATACTTGATGTCGTACCATTCAATCGCCCCCTCGCCGATTTTAAGGTATTCTTTCACCACAAGGGTTTTCGCTTCCTCGAAGGAAAGCCCTGCCTTTTCGGCATAAAGTGTCGGAATCCCGTGACCCCAGACCCACTCCGTGAATTCTGCGTCTACCAATGTCCCGTCCATATCAAACGAAATGATTTTAGCCATCCTCTCCCCGGTTCCCCCTAAAATTCAAACATCGAAAATGACAGGCCCATGTTGAAACCGAATAGTAAGTCAATCTCTCCTCAAGAGGAGGAAACGGTTTTACGATGCCGCGCAAGACGGTCTGAACTCGCTTCCAAGCCGCTTGATGCATTCTGCCGTCTAGACGTTGACGTTTTGGTTTCCCGTTATCGCAAGCCGTCATATCTTTTCTAAGACGAGATCTTCCGAAGTTCGCATTTCCTTTTCCGTATCCGCAACGGCAATGGTGCGGATTGTCAGATAGGCGCGAGAGGTAAAAATGGTAACGCATCGTTCCTGAAACATCTTCAAAGGGGCATGGGGCTGATGGGACCGAACAAGGACCTGCTTTTGATATCGCGCCATCATTCGTTCGAAATAAGGTCGGCCCAATTGTGGCCTCCCCCACAAATCTCCCAGAAATTCGTCCTCATCTTCGGAGAAATCCCCCCAAAGAATTCTCTCCCAATTTTCGTCTCCCAATTCAATCCCGCTCATCGCCTCAAGGGATTCCACGTCCGGCAATGCGCCATGGAGGGCTAGGATTCCATTTTGAGCGGTCGCGGCTAAAGGAAATTTTGAGAAAAGGTCGCCATAGCTTTCCCTCTTTTCAGGGGAGAGGGAACTCCAAAAATTAGAAGGATGAAACTGTTTCACCATAAACCCTTCATGATTCCCGGCCAAAAGGAAGATGTCTTCGGGATGTTCCACCTTGAGCCTTAGAAGATATTGGAGATTCTCTTCCGAATAATCTCCTCGGTCCACGTAATCTCCTAGAAAAACAATGCGATAAGGTTTCTTGAGGTAGTGTTGAACCACCTGTTGGCTAGCATCCAAATCGCCATGAGTATCTCCCACCAATACGACTTTTCCTTCCGAAGGAAGGGAAAGCAGTCGGGGTTCTTTCTCGAATACTCCTCTCGCCTTTTCAAGAAGATCTTCCCAATTCATCTCTCTCCCTGGGTTTTCACCACCTTCACATAAACCTTCCGATCCCTTGGACCGTCAAACTCACAAAAGTAGATCCCCTGCCAGGTCCCAAGGATCAATTTCCCCGACTCTACAAAGACAATTCCCGAACAACCGACCAGACTGGCTTTGATATGAGCCGCAGAATTTCCTTCCGCGTGATGATACTGGTTCTTCAAAGGAATAATCTTGTTCAATTCCATGGCCATGTCTCTCACCACACTCGGGTCTGCATTCTCATTGATCGTGATCGCCGCAGTCGTGTGAGGGACGAAGACGATGCAGATTCCATCCTCGGCCCCCGCCTTCTTCACCGCCTCCTGAACAGAGCGGGTGATATCGATGAATTCAACCTGGGCCGACGATCTGACTTGAAAAGTTTGCATCCTCTTCGACTCCGTTTCTCCAAAAAATAAAAATGATAACTTTTCTTCATATCATAACCGATTTAGAATCTCAACCATAGGGTCATTACGGGATTTAACGATCCAACGAATCGATCCAACGAATCCTATTGACTCCCCCGTGTTAATTTAGTAAATTTCCATTCGACGGAGGCAAAATGAAAGCTGCTTTTCGCATGTGGAAAAATACCCGATTGATCATCCTGACGGCCGTGTGTGCCGCCATTTATGGCGCAGCGCTCATCGCTTTTAAGACTGCCATTCCTCTCATTCCGGGAATCACCGAAGTTCGTATCGCCAACATCTTCCCCATGGCATTCGGACTGCTCTTTGGGCCTGCGGGGGCATGGGGGACAGGTATTGGAAACCTTATCGGTGACATCTTCGGCGGAACGCTCGGCCCGACATCCCTCGCCGGTTTTGTCGGAAATTTTCTCCTGGGCTATCTCCCCTATACCATGTGGACCACGTTTTCCCCCTTTGCCGAGCGGTCCCATGAATGGAGATCGGAAAGCTGGCGCAGCTGGGCAAGTTACATCCTCATTGCGGTCATCTCCAGCGCCGCCTGCGCTGTGATCATTGGCTCCGCAGCAGATGCTCTGGGAATCGTCCCTTATGCCGTCTTAACAAAAATCATCACGCTTAATGATATCTTTGCCAGTTGGATTGGCGGCCTGCTCTTCCTCTCCGTATACGGCGTAACCCGACAGCATCTCGGCCTCTTCTGGACAGACGTAATGGAGAAGGAAGATATGGGCTCGCCCATCGCCGGCACCGTGGGCGCATGGGTGGTTTCAGTGGGTTCCATGTTTGGTGTCGCTGGCGGAATGATGACCGACCTCCCGACAACTACCCTTGCCTGGACCTGTACCTTTGCCATCCTCATCGGCAGTGCCCTTCTTTAAAGGAACCCCCAGCCATCCCGGCGGGAGTAGGTAGTAGGGAGAAGTCCCCGTGCGAGGTTCAAAGGGCACAAGCGGTCGATCCAGGACGTTTCGCTTCTGAACAGAAGTTTTGAATGGCGTCAAGATCCGGTCCGTTTTCTCGGAGCGGATTTCGTACTTCGGATTCGGAGAGCACTGGATGGATGGTGCGATTTCAATCGAAGATCTCACATTCACCTATGCAGGAAATGAGCACCCCGCACTGCAAGATATCCGCGGCCGGGTTGAAGACGGAACGTTTGTGGCGGTCATGGGCCACGGGGGGGCCGGTAAGTCGACCTTCTGCTGCAGCCTCAATGCTCTCGTGCCGAAGTTCTTCCGCGGAACTTATCAAGGTCGTGTTTTGATCGACGGAAAAGAAGTGGCCCAGCACCGCGTCTCAGAGATGTCGCGGCATGTCGGGCTGGTCCTTCAAGACTTTGAAGCACAGCTCTTTTCCACAAATGTTGAATTGGAAGTGGCCTTTGGACCGGAAAACCATTGCCTCGCCCGTCAAGAGATTGAACGCCGAATCGAACGTTATCTTAGCTTCGTTCATCTGGGAAGATTTCGGAGCCGCGAGCCCGCAAGTCTATCCGGAGGCCAGAAACAGAGACTGGTCATCGCCTCCGTCCTTGCGTTAGAACCCCGAGTCCTCGTCATGGACGAAGCAACGACCGATCTCGACCCCCTCGGCCGGAGGGAAGTCCTTTCGGTGGCCAATCGTATTCGTGAAGAGGGTCGTGTTCTGCTCATCGCAGACCATGAACCCGAAGTAGCCGTCACCGCAGACCGCGTCTGGTTGATGCGTGATGGCCGGGTCATCTCACAAGGCCCCCCTTCCGAAGTTCTGACGGATGTAGAGTCCATGCGGTCATGCGGAATCCGAGCCCTGCCCACTGTGGAGCTCTTCCGTTCCATGAACTGGCCGGGAAACCCCCTGACCGCAGAGAGAGCGATTGAATTGATCCAGGCGCATCACCTGGTCTGCCGCCGCGAACCAAAACCCAGGCCCCCCTTTTGCGAGCGTGCAGCAGGCTCTGTAATTCTTCAGGCGGAAGAATTGAGATATACCTATCCCTCGTACCCGGACGAGGCGTTGAGAGGAGTTAATCTCACCATCCATGAGGGTGAGTTCATCGCCGTTTTGGGCCAAAATGGATCTGGCAAGACGACGCTGGCCAAGCACTTTAACGGCCTACTCAAACCTACTTCCGGCCGTATGCTGGCAGGGAACAAACCCACGTCGGGATACAGCCACCGCGAAATGGCACAATGGGTGGGATACGTATTTCAAAACCCTGATCATCAGATCTTTGCAAGGACGGTGGCCGAGGAGGTGGGCTTCGGACCGAAGATGCAAAACCAAACGCCAGGGATGGTCAAAAAAAGGGTTGACGAGGCTTTGGAAGGTGCCGGATTGGAGGGGTATGAACAGAGAGTGCCGTTCACTTTGACCAAGGGTGAACGACAACGCGTGGCAGTGGCGTCTGTGCTGGCCGCTCAGCCTCGGGTGATCGTACTCGACGAACCGACAACGGGTCTGGATGACCGTCACCAACAAGACATGATGAAAATGTTGAAGCGTCTCAATCAACAGGGACACACCATCATCATCATTACCCATTCCATGGGAGTCGCCGCGGAATACGCAGCTCGCACCCTCGTTATGAAGGACGGCCGTCTCCTATGCGACGGGCCTACCCGGTCTGTTTTTGCGAATGAGGCCAAACTGGCCGAAGCCTCGTTGCCTCCCCCCCCTCTCGTGCAGCTGGGCAATTGGCTGTGCACAGAGGCTCTCACGGTTCAGCAGATGGTACGGGAGTTAAAAGAAAATGAGGGCCACGGGAATTCGAAACAAGTGCGGTGACTGAAAGATCGGGACCATTTTAGATTTGCCATTTTGCACACGGCACTGACACACTCGCTATGAACATTTTCCTCTATCTCGACAGGGCAACCCGAATCCATCGTCTCGATCCGCGAACCAAGATGATCGCCGTTTTGATCGTCTTCTCCGTCTGCTTGTGTTTCAACCATCCTTTATACATGGCGGCCGTGGGCTTGGGGCTCGCCCTGGCTGCGGTCGCGGCAAAGGCGCTACCAAATTTTTGGCGCCTCCGTTATATTCTTATCCTGCTCTTCATCTTCAGCGCCGTCATGTGGCCTTTTTTTGTCAAAGGCCGGACCTCTTTGTGGTCGCTGGGGGGACTTCAAGTAAGCCGAGAGTCCATTTTGTACGGGATGGCCATGGGATTGCGCTTGGTGTCGTTTGTCAGTACGGGCCTGATATTTCTCTCGACAACCAGAAACGAGGAGATGACCAATGGCCTCATCCAGTTGGGATGCCCTTATCCTCTAGCCTTTGCCTTATCAACCGCCTTGAGACTGGTGCCTACTTTTGCGGGTGCCGGGGCGACCATTATTCAGGCTCAAGTCTCGCGCGGTTTGGACCTCGAGTCAGGAAATATTTTTAGCCGTATCGGTAAATTTATTCCTCAGGCCGTGCCTCTGTTCATTTATGCCATTCGCCATACCAATCTCTTGGCCATGGCGTTAGAGTCCAGAGGCTTCAGCCCAGAATCGAAGCGTACCATGTATTACGAACCTCACATGAACGCAATCGATTATATGATCCTCATCGGCCTTCTGGTGCTTTTTGTCACGTTGCTCTATCTCCGGTTAGGCTTGCACCTGGGTGCCATTATTCCTGGTCGACTATAGCGATATCCCCGCCGTGGCAGAATCGTGGCGACTAAGGATAGAAGAACGACGGGTATTCAGACCATGGGAATTCGGATTGACTAAACAGAAGGAGGCAAAGATGAAGCAAGTCGATTCGGACTATTTGGCGCCAACGCCTATCATTGACAGCGATCATAAAAGCGTTCGCGACTTTGCCATGAAGCGAATCGGTAGAAGTGAGGACCCGATCAAAATCGCCGTCAAACTCTATCTTGCGGTTCGAGACGAGATCCTTTATGACCCTTATGCTCCTTTCTATCTTCCCGAGCATTATCGGGCGAGCTACGTGCTGAAACGCGGAAAAAGTTACTGCGTGCCCAAGGCGTCTCTGCTCACCGCCTTGACAAGGGCCTGCGGCATCCCTGCCCGTGTTGGGTTCGCTGACGTCCGGAATCATCTTGCCACAAGGCAGTTGATCGAATTTATGGGGAGCGACCTTTTTGTCTACCACGGTTTTGTGGAACTCTATCTGGAAGGGAAGTGGGTGAAGGCTACGCCTGCCTTTAACATCCGCCTTTGCAAAAGGCATTGTGTTCCGCCTCTTGAATTCAACGGGCGTGACGATTCTCTCTTCCAGGCCTATAATCTGCAAAACCAAAGGTTCATGGACTATGTCGCGTTTCACGGGGTACATGCCGATATCCCTGTAGATCAGATTGTCGCTGCCTGGAAAAAAGCTTATGGGAAGGACCGCGTGGAAACCTGGATCAATAAGTTTAAGGAAGGGGATGATCGCAGTCTCGCCAGTTTTGCAAAAGAGAAGGTCTTCAACGGATAGGCAGATTAAAATCCTTGAAATCTAACTTTGAATCGGGTATCGTGGAATCACGGGGAGGCGAGTTCAGATGTCCCAAAAAAAGATCGCTGACATTTTAAGACTGGTTGAATTCCTGAACGATGAGGTGAAAGAGGTTTCAAAGAGATTAAGCCGTGTGACGCCGAAAGAAGTCAGTGAAAAACTGGGAGCCTTGGCCCTTCTCAGGGAAAAGATTCTCAACCTTCAAGTTGAAATTCCCCAAGAACTCGAAAAAAAATTTTCGGAACTCTACCCTTCGATCGACAAAATGAAACAAAAACCCTCCTAATCTGCTTCAATCGTTCCTCTTTATCGACCCAGCAGCGCTTCACACATTCGAACCCCCATTTAACCCCACATTTTCGGCCATTTTACGGCTAAAATGGTAAATATTTTACCATCTTCCCATATCATATCACAGCATTATATATTCAATAGATCGAAATCATTAATAAAAAAAGTATTGGCATCGGAATTGCTGATATTTGTTACAGGTTTCTCCTCGGCTTGAGGTCTCGGCAAGACCTGACCGACTTTGTCGAAGACCCATGGTAAGTGGCGCCCTTACTCCGTCCTTAAAAAGGGTGGTTTGGTATCGTTAAAATATCAACTTCTAAGATTGAGAGAGAGGTGTCGAGGGATGCTTTATGGTATAAAATGTTCTAAATGTGGACTAACACAATTGCCTAAAGCTACTTGCAAGTCCTGCGGCGCAGCTCTTGAAGCTCCTTCGGAAGCTCCGCCAAAGGCGTCTCCGAGACCTCTTTCAAGACCTCCTTCAAGCCCGCTTTCTCAAACTCCATTAGGGGCATTTTCACGTGCACCCCGTCAGGCTTCGCCAGAAACTACTTTGGAAATGACCCTGGACCCTCCACGAGAATATCCTTTGCATGCCACCCTGGATACACCCCCAGAGGGTCAAACGTCAAGAAAAGCGAAAAATTGCAGCGAGTGCGGGATGGTTTACTTTGACGATGAACTCGTCCAATTCGGAGATGCTCTGGTGTGCGGTAAATGTAAACCACTCTTCGTGCAAAAACTGAGGGAAGGCGTAACGGTTGCAGGAGAGATGGCATATGCCGGTTTTTGGATACGCGTCGGCGCCAAGATCATCGATGTCATTATACTTTGGGCCTTGGGATACGTTGTCTCACTTCTGGGAATCCTCTTGGCTGGCGTTTCTTCTTCAGGAGGCCGTATTTCAACACCATTTTTAGCCGGCAATATGCTCATTGCCCTGATCAGCTGGGTAATCCAGATTGCCTACCCAGTATATTTCCTTGGGAAATATGGTGCTACCCTTGGGAAAATGGCCTGTGGCCTCAAAGTAGTGAGATCGGATGGCGAAAGGGTCGGCTACGCACGGGCGTGCGGCAGGGTCTTTGCAGAGATTCTCAGCTCCATGATTCTTTGCATTGGTTACATCATGGTAGCTCTCGACGAGGAAAAAAGGTCACTTCACGACCGGATTTGTGATACGAGGGTGATTAGAACTTGATCTCCAGTCCTGTCCCGAGACCGTACAGGGTTGCGCTAACATAGATTCGCAACCCGCGAGTCGCCGCAACGATTCGAGGTTCACATTGCACAATGGAAGAGATTTCCTGTCCGCACTGTCGTGCCCAGGTTCCGTCGAGATATTACAATACCCCAGACCTCATTCCATGTCCTTCCTGTGGTGCACCGATCCAGATTGATGTATTTCCCGCCTTCTTCCACGGCATTCAACCAGGAAAAGAAGGGGAGAAGCTAATCGACGATCAGGCGAGCTGTTTTTTTCATCCCCAGAAAAAGGCTGTTATCCCCTGCGACCATTGTGGCCGATTTCTATGTTCTCTGTGCGACGTAGAGCTGGGGAGCAAGCACGTCTGTCCGATCTGTCTGGAGACTGGGAGGAAAAAAGGCAGGATCACCACCCTGGATCGACACAGGTTCCTCTATGACGGGACTGCCCTGAGAATCGCCTTGCTCCCTATGATCATATTTTGGCTTACTATCATCACAGCTCCTATCGCCATTTATCTTTCCATCCGGCATTGGAATTCACCCATGAGTGTCGTCAGGCGGACCAAGGTCCGCTTCGTTCTGGCAATCATTATTTCCGGCCTCCAGATCCTTGGCTGGACCACTGGGATCATTTTATTAGTCTCGAGACGGTGAAAACGAAGATGGTTGGTACGGTTGAAACCAGATATAAGCGGCTCCCGGGGAGAGGCCCTCGCAGGCAAGGCTTCATCGCTGGCTCACTTTCCAAATGCTCGCTCTTCCTGGGCGACGACCACCTCCTCGCCGTGGATAGCAATGGCTTCTCCGAGGACTACAAGCACTTTTATTTCTCCGAAATCCAGGCCATCGTCACCCGGAAGACAAGACGTGGCATAGCGTGGAGCATCGTCCTGGCGTTGATGCTTGTCAGCTCCTTAATGGGAGGGCTCTTCCTTGAAACATATTCTATCCGTATTCTTTCCTGGATTTTTTCAGGAACGTTTCTTGTCTTCTTGGGAGTGAATCTCTTTAAAGGCCCGACCTGCGTCTGCCATATCCTGACCGCGGTCCAAGAGGACCAACTCCCCTCCCTCAATCGTCTGCGCGTGGCACGTAGGGTCATTAATACTCTCACAGCCGCAATCGAAAAGGCCCAGGGAATACTGGATCCGGAAAAAGTTAATGCAAGCGAAAGCGAGGGATTTCTCCATCCGAAAGCGTCCGTACAGCAACTACGGACGTCGCGCGGCAGAAACCATCCCATCCGGCATGATAACGGCACGGTGCACATGATCACCTTTGCTTTCATGCTGACAGATGGCATTCTGACAGGCATCATCCTCCTCCACCACACCATGGCCATGACCGTTGTATCCTCTTTGCTGACCGCAGCGTATTGCATCTGTATCGTCGTCGCCCTTGTAAAGCAATATGAAACCGATATTCCGGTAACAGTCAGGAGGATTACCTGGGCTTCATTAGGGTTCATCTGTGTTTCCTACTTCCTGAGCTATTTCTTGATGATCCTGACTATCCCCACCTTGATGAAGCACAGGCCTCATTCAATGCTTACCCAATGGGATATGTACCGGGCCATGTTTTATGTTTCGCCTCAGGATTCGCCTCCGGTCAT
>Ga0335081_10019187_pt1 | contig 11055 bp, 7 predicted proteins | sample Lox_Sample_35_FD_206713 | JGI IMG/M metagenome (GOLD analysis project Ga0335081, IMG submission 206713) | Soil microbial communities from Loxahatchee National Wildlife Refuge, Florida, United States - Lox_Sample_3.5 | ecosystem: Environmental > Terrestrial > Soil > Wetlands | place: USA: Florida...
AACCCACGCCATTCTCTGTGGTGATGTTGTTGGTTTTCAACCATCCGGAAAAATAGTAATTGGTCTTCGGCTGCACGATCGCCAGGGTACAAACGCTATCAAGTTTCGGGTTGTGTTTTCCGTCGAACGAAAATCGCAGCGACTGCAACCCATTTAAGGCTTCACCGCGGTCCAGATTGATAATTACGCCCTGAACGACGGTTGGGTAGCGCCATGAAAACGAATAACCGTTGACGTCCGCTTCAAAGCTGGGGTCCCAGATCACCGAACCCGTGGGCTGCAAAAGAGGCGGCAAATTCATGGTGTCCGTACCCTGGTCCCACACACGGCGCGCTGCGGAGTAGTCCTTCTCGGCGAGAAGCGCCCCGGTCAGACGGTCCACATCGCGAATCTCCAGCCGCGGGTGCAACGCAATCAAACGGCCCCACACGGTTTGTGCCACCGCAAGCTGTTTTGCCCCCACGGCCTCGCTAATCACGTCCGCGTACACGCTCTGTTTCGCCGGTAGAAGCTGCTCGAGGATCTCGTCAATATTGGGGTTGGAGCGATAAGCTCGGGAAAAGGCCGCGGCGGCTCGCCGTGGATCCGCTTCTATAGCCCGGCGCAACTCCGTGTACGCCGGAGCCCGGTCCCCCTGCCGCAGCAAGAAATTTCCATAGCGCCAGGAAACGTCTGCGGAAGCGGGATAGCTCTTTCTCGCCTGGAGATATGCGGCACGGGCCTCGTCGAAATTCCCGTCTAGCTCGTAGGTGGTCCCGAGTTCCAGCCAGGCATCCGTGTAGAGCGGGTTCAGCGCGAGTGCTTTCTTATACGACGCTTCGGCGGTGACCGAGTCCGGGTTTTCGAGGTTGTATTGTTGGTGGCGTCCGAGCAGATACCAATTTACCGCATCGTTCGGCTCCAACCGCACCGCAAGCTGCAAGCGCCGTTCGCTATCGCCGTACGCTGCATAGCGTGCCACCGCGGCGCGTATCGAAAAAAAGGACAGCCACAGTCCTACCGCAAGCGCCACCGCAACCACTATTCCTCTTGCCAGGGAATCCGAGAGTCGCAGAATCATCTGAGCTAACTCTGCCTAGGCACGCCCGCAGATGCAACAACAAAGTGTACCGAAAGAGAATATGCCGAAAGGAGGAATTTATTTGCCGCTGGCCCCGTGGGCGCTTTCCTCGCCGCGTCCACGCCGACGCACGTCGATGCCCAGCCGCTTGATCTTCTGGTTCAGCGTGGAGAGTGGGATCAGGAAGCGTTCCGCGGCTTCCGTCTGGTTCCAGCCGCAACGCTCCAGCATGTCGACGATGATGCGCCGCTCCACTTCGTCCATGATCTGGAACAGCGAGGGGCTCGGGTTATCCGCGGCGGTACGCGAGCCGGGTTCGCCGGGTAGCGGCGGCAGGAATTCCGAAAGCTGCAAGCGCACGCCGCGCACAATTTCCTTGCTGCGAATCGAATCGGGCAGAAGGTCCACGTCCACGCGTTCCTGCGTGGACAGAACCACCGAGCGCTCCACCACATTCTCCAGTTCGCGCACGTTGCCCGGCCAGTCGTAGTCCATCAGCAGTTTCATCGCGCCCGGAGTGAAGTAGCGCAACGGCTTGCCATTTTCCTGGCAGAAATGTTCCAGGAAGTGGCTCAGCAGCGGCGGAACGTCTTCGCGGCGTTCGCGAAGGGATGGCAGCCGTAGATGGATCACATTCAAGCGGTGGTACAAATCCTCGCGAAAACGTCCTTCTTTCACCAGTGACAGCAGATCCACGTTTGACGCGGCTACGATCCGCACGTCCACCTTGATCTGTTCGGTCCCGCCAAGCCTCATGAACTCGCGCTCCTGGATCACGCGCAGCAACTTTGCCTGCGTCTCCGGGCTGACGGTCGCAATTTCGTCAAAGAAAATCGTGCCTTGATCCGCTACCTCGAAGAGGCCCTTCTTCGAGGCCACCGCGCTGGTGAACGCGCCCTTGACGTGTCCAAACAGCTGTGATTCCAGCAGGTCCACCGGGATCGATCCGGTATTCACCGGAACGAACGCCTTATCCGCGCGCGGCGAAGCGGAGTGGATAGCCTTGGCGATCAACTCCTTACCGGTGCCACTTTCCCCACTGATCAGCACGGTCGAGCGCGAAGCCGCGACTTGCGTCACCAGATCCAGTAGCGCCAGCATTTTTTCGCTCTTGCCAATGATGTTCGGGAAATTAAAGCGCTGCTTCAGCGCCCGTTTCAGTTGTACGTTTTCGTCGCGCAACCGCCGCGCTTCCACGGCCTGCGCCACTTGCGCCAGCAATTCGTCGTTCGACCATGGTTTGGTTATGTAGTCCATGGCCCCGCTCTTGAACGCGGCCCGCGCCATTTCTATCGAACCGTACGCGGTAATCAGCACGATCGGCAGGTGCGGATCCTGCCGGTGTACATCTTTGAGAAGCTCAATGCCGTTGCGGTCCGGCAGGCTCACATCCAGCAACATTAAATCGAACGGTCGCTCTTCCAGCCGCGAAAGCCCCAACGACGCCGTCTCCGCGCTGGCCACAACATACCCTTCGGTCTTCAGCAGGAGCTCCAGCCCCTCGCGAATCTCCGACTCGTCATCAATAACAAGAATGGACCCTTTAGACATGGACCGCTTTCCTGACTGCGGGGAACTCGACATGGAAGGAAGTGCCCCGTCCGGGTGTGGAACGAACATCGATTTTGCCTGCATGCTCTCTGATGATCCCATAACTTACGCTGAGGCCGAGTCCGGTTCCACGGCTCCCGGGCTTTGTGGTGAAGAAAGGATCGAAAATCTTATGGATGTGTTCGCGGGCGATTCCGTTGCCAGTATCGGCTATATCAATTTCCACCGTACCGTTGTGCGAGACGGTGCGAACTTCCAGCATCCCTCCCTGAGGCATAGCGTCGCGTGCATTCAGAAACAGATTCAGAAACACCTGCTGCAATTTGTTCGCCGAACCGCGCACCGGCGGCAGCGCCCCATCCAACTGCTTTACCACTTGAATCTGCGCTGTCTTCAGCGGGTGTGCCACCAGCGACAGGGTCTCTTCCACCACGCGGTTCACATCGATATCGGCAAGCTCGCTGGGACCGGTCCGCGAAAAATTCAGCAGGTTGTTGACAATCTCGCTGGCGCGGAATGTTTGCTTCACGATCTTTTCGATGATCGACTGCCGCGGGTCTCCCTCCGGCATTTCTTTCGCCAGCATCTGAATGTAATTGGAAATCACCGCCAGCGGCGTGTTCACTTCATGGGCCACGCCGGCCGCAAGCAAGCCCAGCGACGTCAGCTTCTCCGTCTGCGACATCTGCTCTTCCATGCGCTCGCGCTGCGTGACATCGTCGAACAGCAACAATCGCCCGATCTTCTCCCCCGACTTCCCTACCAGCGGGGTGATCGAAACGTTCAAAACCACCGCGCGTCCGCGATAGTCCAGCCGCTGCTTGTAAATCCCGGTGACCTTCTCCTCGTCGCCCTGCGCTTCAATCTCCCGAACTAATTCCTCAGGGAGCAACTCGCTAAACAGTCTCCCAACCGCATCGGCGCGGGTCGCACCAATCAGTTGTTCCATGCGGCTGTTCCAGGCGTCCACCGTGCCGTTCAGGTCCACAGCCATGACCCCGACATTAAGCGATTCCACGATGTTTTCGCTGAAATCTTTTAGCCGTGCGACCTCCGCGGCCTTCTGCTCTAAGGAACCATACAACTGCGAATTATCCAGCGCGATGGCCACATATCCAGCGATCGTTTGCACCAGCTCCACGTCATCGCTCGACAGATAATCGCCGTCAACCGTCTTGCCCAGCCCTAGCACCGCAACGGTGTGCTCGCGAATCCGGCACGGAATGAAATAGTTCAAATCCAACTGCTCCAGCGTGCGCCGTACCATTTCGCTCACGTCGCGGGCGCTGCGTGCCGACTCGAAGAAAATTGGGCCGGTCGCGAATTCCGGCCGCGCCGGCGCAATGAAGCTTAGATCCAGCGCTCCGGTGAGCCGCACACCCATCGACCGCGCCAGCCGCATCTCCCCAGGCCGTTGATGGTCTTCCACGAATATCGCTAGCCGGTCGACCAGCAGGGTCTGCGACACCCGGTCCATCACCGAACCCAGCATCGGCTCCAGCCGCACTTCGTTCGTCAGCGTGCGTCCAAATTCGATCAACGTGCGCCGGTAATTCAGACGGTCACGATAGAAGAACCGGTCCAGCCGCGCTTGTATCCTCTCCCGGAACGGCTGGAATAGAAACGCCGCTATAACGATAGCGATCATGCCGCCGACCGGTCCGCCAGCAGGCGCGTGGAAAACGATCGCGATCAGCCCCACAAGCCCAAAGTAGATCGCCGCCACCGCCGCGGTTGCCGCCGTGTACGCCAAGCCACGCTTGAAGATTATGTCCACATCCATCAGCCGGTAGCGAATGATCGCGTAACCGAAGCACAACGGAATCAGAACCAGGCTGAGCGCCGAGAACTGCATCCACGCCTGCGTAGCCGCATCGAGCGTAAACGGCAGGATGAAGAACACTGAAAACGGCAAACTGCCCGCCAGTGTTCCGCCAGTCAGCCACTTCAATTGCTGCCGCAGAACCCCGCGGGTGTGCCGGTAGTTCCAATAAAACACCAACCCCGCCGCCAGGAAATAAACCCCAAGGAAACCCAATTCCAACTGATCCAGCGTCACACGCGACCGTGTCGTCGGCACGAACCCCAGCGCGTTACCTAACGTCAGAACATGGATTGTCAGCAGAATCACCGGCGCGGCGTAAACCGCAAGAATCCTCAGTAATGTGCCACGGCTGCCGCTCGAACGCGCCGGAAAAACCAGCGCGAAATGCAGCAACAAGGCAGGCGCCAGCAACCGTGCCACCACGCTCGCCCAATACACTTCGGTATCAAACGCGTCCAGTTTTCCGCTGTACTGAAACGAATACAGGATGAACGATACCAGGCAGAACACATAAAAATGAACCGCGCGCGGCGCGTTCCAGCGGCGTATAAAAATAAACAGGCCGATAAACAGATAAAGCAACCCGACAACGCGCAGATAATTCTCGACGGAAATGGGCTTATGCGGAGGAGTAGTGATCAGCCGGGTTTCAAACTCTTCGCCATTCCGCGACAACTTGTACCGCAATTGGGTCCACAGACCAGCTCGATACAATCGCCGCGCCACATGTGCAGCGCTGGGAACCTGCGCATCATCAATGGCCAGAAGAATGTCGCCGGCACGGATACCAGCTGCGGAAGCCGGAGAGTCAGGCGCCACCTTCCAGGCTTCAATCCCCGAAGCGCTGTCCGACCAGGCCACCCCGTCATCCACCAGGTCAAAATGGGAACGCTGCAGAAAGTTCAGCCAGGCAAAGATCACCGCAGCCAGCGTGGCTAGCGCCAAGACGACAGCCCCTACGCTGACTCGTAAGCTCTCCTTCATGTCAAAGGTCCCGCCACTCGCAGTAGTAACCATTCAGTGGAGCAAGTCCTTTTCCAATCTTTAGAAGCCCGGCGCACAAATAAACGCCTTTTTTACAAGCACATACAACTCGGAAGAGCGAGGGGCTGGTTACGCTTCCACTTTCTGGTAGGTAGGATACAACTTTCCAGAACCTTGCTTCAGCTCAGAACTGAAGGCTCAGACCACCCCGAAGGCTACGGAACGCCGGCACCAGTAGCACCTGCCCATCCCGCGTATTCATCGGCACATATCCTTGGGCCAGCAGGTTGTCGCAGTCCGCCGTCGCTTCGAGATGCCCCAGCGTCCAAGGCACTGGCTGACGGACTCCGACGTGCAGGTATGGACTCACGTCGTAAATTCCCTCGCCATAAGGATCAACGCGCGACAGAGCCGTCCCGCCAATCCACTTATATCCGGCCGTAAGCTTAGTGCCGGTCCGCGGAACGCGTCCCGTAATCTTCAGAGCTGCGGACTCTCGCGGCACAGTGCGCAACGCTTCGCGAAGGGGCCCATCCGACATGCCGCCAACCGGCACCAAGGCTCCAGAGAAGGCATAAATTGCGGTCAATTCGAGGTCGTCCGCGAGCTTTTCGTGCAACGCAGCACGGCTGCCCCAGGAAACCGACGAACCACCATCGTACGCAAAACCCTTCGAATAGAAATCCTGGAAGTAGTCCATAGCCGGCATATTCTGGCCGCGTCCAAACACCGCCACGTGCGTGTTGTCATCGTGGAAGGCCGCGACCTGCAATACGCCATCCGAGCCAAGTTTGCGCTCCACCGCCAATTCCTGATGCGTGCCGTTTTCCAGCACTGGCTGGCCATGCCGCCACATGAGTGCTGGGAAAGAATCCAGTTGGTCTAGCGCGGAGGTGAGCAGCGAAACCGGCGGCCTTCCGAGCAACTCGGAAAACGCGCTGTCCGCTTCACCTGTGCCTATCGGCAACGCCGCGTAGATCGCCTCCACGTACCAGTTCGGTGCTACTTGCGTTTCCCACTTCACGCGCGGCCGCAGTTCGGACGCCGAAGCCCCAGCGCCTACCAAAACGTACTCGCCCCCGACACGCAGCAGGAAGCGGTCTCCAAGCGTTATCGTGCCGCTTTGATCCAGACGCACGCCACGGAAAATCGCGCCCTCCGGACCGATTTTCGATTCGCGGAGAACCACAGTGCTGCGCATACCGTTCTCCAGGGAACCGGTGGGCAGCCACATCGCCGCGAGTCCCCCGCCGGGTGTATCTTCGTCGTAGCTCGCCTGCCCGGCAAATACCAGGTGGTCGGAGCCCTCAATCCGCTGGTCGTACGCAAAAGCCGTTGCCGGGGCGCCATCAATGTTCGAAACCGAACCCGGCCTCCGCGCGCCGCTGGTTACTTCCACCTGCCCCAGCGGGCGTCTCGGCATATCGCCCACGACAGCAGAAGCATCCTCGGTGTCTTCTTCGTGCCACTGCAGCACCGGCCGTAAACCGGACGCGGAACGCAGCACCCACTTCCAATCGTCAGGTTCCACCGTGCCGTTGGCCGGAAGCCGCCGCAGTTGCTCGATGGACGCGTACAACGATTCCAATTCAATCCGCACTACAGTGGTCAGATTAGAGGAGATGTGGATGTGCTTTTCTATTCCCGGCAGGTATCCGGCAAGCGTCACACGGATGGTATAGAAACCCGGCGGCAAATTCTCCGCACGGAATAGTCCCTGCGTATTCGTGAGAAATTGGTGAATCAGCAAATCGCCGGGAGTTTCAGAAGCTACTTCAACGGTAGCGCCGAGCTGGGCGATTCCAGCGGCGTCACGTACCGTGCCGGAAATCATACCGGATGCCGGCTTCGCGCGTACCTGCGCCGCAGCTCGCGGCGCGTTCATGCACACACTTAAAGCGAAGACGATGAAAATGCCAGCACATAGAAACTGGCCGCGCTTCACTTTAGTAACTACCTCCCTGGTGCTGCGTTCGCCGCGGATTTCTGCTCCGTAGGAGTCTTTATCGAAAAGTCCGCCGATTTCGAAATCGACGTCTGCGCGACCTTATCGGTGGCCGTGACCTCCAGAGTATACTTACCCGGCGACAGCGTGGCTAGAGGTAAAAGTCGTTCAATGGTGACCTGGTCTCCGGTCTGCTTCATGTCTACGGAGTTTTCCTTAAACTGCATCACTTGCTGTTCACCCTTCTTCACCGTATACACAAAACTGGCGTCCGATTTATGCGTTTTTTCGTCCGCTTTCAGGTTATAGACCTGAAGGTAGATGCCCAGTTTGTCAGTGGTTGCAAAATCCGCGTCCAGGCGTGGCCGCACCTTGGAAGAACCGATCACGAATTGTCCGGCCCCTACTTGCTTTGCCGGAACGTGCTCGATTTGGTCCGCTAGAATCAGGGTGCTGGCTTGCAGCTTGTCTTCCTCGTACCGCGGCACCGCAAGGCGCTGGTTCTCCGCTCCCACATTCCCGCTGTTTACATCCTTAATTACCAAGTCGAGCCGATATAGACCGGGCCGCAAGGGAAGCGCCTTCTGATAAATGGACATCTGTTTTTGGGCCAAGGCAAAAAGTGAGTCTGGGTAGTCCTTTGCCACCGAATCCTCGAATGTCTGCACGACTCGTCCCGTTAGCGTGGTCACGCGCCCAAACACGTTCAATTCCGCGGAATGCACGCCATCCTTGGCTTTGAACGTAAGCTGATGATTGGGAACCTGAACGGTGATAGGTACCAGCACAGTATCGCTGGTCACCTTCAGGAAATCCGTACGCGATTGGAAACGGATCTGATCGCGTACCATGCGCGAGGTAACAATAGCCTCCAGGTCCTTATATTTCACTTCGGGAGGCCGCTGTACCTTGGCATAAAGTTCCAGGCGATTAAATTCATCCAAACTTGCTGGCGTGCCGCCCAATGCTGTCGGCAGGTTGGTGCCGTCGGAGCGTGTGAAGCGGTCCGCCTGCGAAGCCATACCCATAGACTCCAGCAAGCTCAAGCCGGCGCCAGGAACGTGCAGCAACGCGTCTTTTTCAGAGGGATCCATGGTGAGGTGATACTCGCCCGTGCTGCTTGGATCCACGAATTCCAATATTACGTTCTCGCCCACACCCTCGAGATAGCGGTAACGCCACGTCTCCCAAGGATACGTGGTGGTGGTACCGCCGCCTTCTTCCATCGGGCGGTCATACGTTCCACCGGTCGGATGCGAGTCGATTTCGTCCGGCTTGCCCCAGATAATGTAGATCCGACCGCGATCTGTCTTCCATCCCGGAATGCCGGAAGCAAAGTGCTCGTTGGCATACGCAATACGCCGGTAGTGTTCCTCTTTGAAATCGTTGTCTGGAAGGTCCGGATTGCTGCTCCGCCGCAGCCAGAACTGCTCGATGAACTGCTCGCGCTCCTCGTTCGTGCCCAACTGAAGAAACGCCGAACGCTCTTCCGGCGTGATGATGTACACCACGTCTTCATTCAGCCAGGTCTTGTAAGGCGTATCGAGCTCTTTCAGGGTCTTCTTGATCTTCTGCTTTTGCTCTTTGGTCAGCTTCTGATTCTGCGGAATCGGAGTGGGTGCGTTACCGCTTTGATCCTGAATATTGGGACTTTGCGACTGTTGGGCAGGGGCGGGAAAAGGAAGAGAAAGCCAAGCCATCGCGGTCAAGCAAGCAGACAAACTTCTTATTTTGTTCAACATTACAGACACCCTTGCTCCCGATGGGTTTCGAATCCCCCACCCCAGAAGCGCTCTGAATCGGGAATGTCGCTCATTTTACGACACTTGTCCTGACGCTCTCTTAGACGGATCGGGGCCTTCGGAAAGTTGCCTCGGAGATTATCCCGCAGGATGGGCGGGCTAGCAAGTGCCGGCAACACCAGCATCTGGTCGGGATTGAGGCGGGGGAGTCGGAACGGCTTGCTACTGCAAATGACGGGACAGAGTTTCCGAGCCAATCAACGTGTCGAAGATCGCCAGCACGTGCCGCCGATACTCCACCATGCGCGCGAACACGTCCCGCAGTTGCGGTTCGCGCTCCGCGTCCTTGTGCCACTTGGCCAAAACAGCCGCAGGAACCTCGATGTCCCGCCTCAACTGCTCCGCGGAATGCCCGCGCAGGAACAGCCCGTAGAAAAACGCCGCCTCGCGCTGCGGAAACTCTAGGTCCGCAGCCACTTCCAAGGGCAGTACTGGAGCGATTGCCGCCATAGCGAAAGGGCAGTTTACCGAAAAGTTTTCTCCCGTCAAGTAGGACACCGGTTTCCGTGGCGCGTGCCAGTCAATGCTCCGCCCCCGCCCTATACAACATCTGCTCTCTTGACCGGTTCTAACCTGCCGTAGGATGCTGGACTCCATGCAGACGTCACAAAGGTCGCTGGCTGGCCGCGCCGTCGGCCGCTTTCTCAAGTTCGGTGTGCTGCGCGGCATGCGCACCGTGGAGATTGATCCCGAGGAGTTTCGCCAACACCTCGCGAAAAAGCACGGCTTGTGGGTGCCGAATTTCGCGCGCATGAAAGATGTGCCTGTGGAGAAACTGGACGCCATTGCATTGCGCATGATTCATGACGCACAGCGTCTCGCTATGGCAGAGGGTGCCGGATTCGGGCTCGGCGGCATGATCACCGTTTTGCCGGATGCCGGATTCCTGACCATCATTACTCTGCGGCTCATCCAGAGACTTTGCTTGCTTTACGGGTTCGAGGAGGACGGAACCGAGCGCCGCGTGCAAATGTGGATGGCCGCCGCGGCCGCCGCCGGTGTCGACTTGACCAAGGATATTGCCGAGAAACAAATGGTTGAGAGGCTTGCGCCGCGCATCGCTGGCCGCCTGGCCCTGCGCATCGGCGAGGAAAGCGCCGAAAAGTGGGTGGGACGTATCGTGCCTCTGGCGAGTTCTGCGATTGGCGGTGCGCTGAATTATTCCTTCGTGCGCGGCTGGGGCCGCCGCGTTCACCGTCACCTGCGCGAAAAACACATGACCGCGCGCGCTGCCGCTGGCACGATAGATCAGCAAACGATCATCCCCATTCGCGCTCACTGAACTCACTCCGACCCGTCCTTATGGACAATTACTGCATGCGGCACGCGTGTGGCATTCCCGCGCTCCACGCCTTAAAGTGGAAGGTAGACAATTTCGCACCGAATTGAGGAGAGCATGAGAAACCTGGCCTTATACCTGACGGGATTTTCCCTGATTACCTTGAGCGCGGCCCTGCTGGTTCTTCCGGAATTCGCCACCACGCACGCGCAACAATCCGCGCCCGCCGCGCAGGAGGACGATGCTGTGCCTTCCTTCCACGCGCAACCGCCCAGCGGCGAGCTGCCGCCCACCATGGCGCCATCGCTGTTCAACGAAACTATTGTCTTCAACGCTTACGCCGCGGCGGCGCGCGTGAAAAAAGTTCTGTATCAGGAACCCTGCTACTGCCATTGCGACCGCAGCGTCGGCCACGGCAGCTTGCTCGATTGCTTTGTCGGTCGCCACGGCGCGGGTTGCGGCACCTGCATTAAGGAAGCGTTTTACTCCTACGAACAGACCCGCGCGGGAAAAACTCCGGCGCAAATCCGCGAAGGCATCATCCACGGCGACTGGCAGAAGGTCGACCTAGCCAAATACGAGAACGACACTCTACCGCCAGCAAAGTGA
>Ga0335081_10019188_pt1 | contig 11055 bp, 6 predicted proteins | sample Lox_Sample_35_FD_206713 | JGI IMG/M metagenome (GOLD analysis project Ga0335081, IMG submission 206713) | Soil microbial communities from Loxahatchee National Wildlife Refuge, Florida, United States - Lox_Sample_3.5 | ecosystem: Environmental > Terrestrial > Soil > Wetlands | place: USA: Florida...
GAGGCAGCGGGACGGCGCGTGCGCCCGCCGCGCTCTTCCGATGCTCACCCGACACCAAGCGCCGCCCTTTTGCTCTAACGCGGAAGCAGGCTTGAGCACGCGCTGCTGCGGGAACAAATCCCGCCAGGGCCCTGTTAAAAAATTGCGTCGCCATCGGATACCACGCGAGGGCGGCCGCTCAGATTTTGGGGCGCGAAAGAGCCGGATGAGTCGCCTGGCTGATCTTGCCCGTCGCGCATCGCGGGCGTTGGTTCCGGCTTTGGAGCCGGAGACGATGCCCAGCCGGGCGGACGTCGCCTATCCGGCCCTGCGTGATTATGCGCTGATTGGCGATGGCCATGGCGCTGCATTGGTGTGCCGCGATGGCGCGATCGACTGGTGCTGCCTTTGCCGCTTCGATGCGCCGCCGGTCATGGCGCGCTTGCTCGATGCCGAGCGCGGCGGTTATTTCGCGCTGGCGCCGGCGGGGCCGGCGCGAAGCCAGCGCCGCTATCTCGCCGACACCGCCGTGCTGAGCACGGAGTTCGCCGCTGCCGACGGCCGGGCGAGGGTGATCGACTTCATGCCGATGGGGTGCCGTCCAGGCACCGGCATGCATGATTACACCCATATCAATGCGCCGGGCTGGATCATCCGCATCGTCCAGGGGGAAGCCGGCAGGCTGCCCTTTCGTGCTGCCTATCGGCCCTGCCGCGGCTTTTCCGACGATCCGGTCGAGCTCCGCTGCACCGAGGGCGTCGTTACCGGAGCCGGGGTCCCGAGTCTCCAGGGCGAGGCGCGGTTTGCGCTTTCCGGCAGCGAGGCGGTGGCGGAGTTCACCATCGCCGCTGGCGAGACGCGCTGCTTCATTCTCTCGCCGGCGCCCATCGCGCGGCTCGCCATTGCCGAGACCGCGCGAAAGATGCTCGATGTCACCATCGCCTTCTGGCGGGAATGGATCGACTATTGCGCCTATGAGGGACCTTACCGTGCTGCGGTGCGGCGCAGCGCGATCACGCTGAAGCTGCTGATCTACGCGCCGACCGGCGCCATCATCGCAGCGCCGACCACCTCGCTGCCGGAGGCGATTGGCGAGGGGCGCAATTGGGATTATCGCTATTGCTGGATCCGGGATACCTCCTTCGCCCTCTACGCCCTGGCCGCGCTCGGCTTCATCGGCGAGGCGCGGCGTTTTGTCGAATTCCTGAGGGCCTGCCATGTCGAGCGCGGCCTTCACCTCATGTACGGGGTCGGCGGCGAGACCGATCTGACGGAGCAGGACATCAAGGGCTTCGCCGGCTATCGCAACAGTGCGCCGGTGCGCGCCGGCAACGCCGCCCATCAGCAGCTGCAGCTCGACGCTTATGGCGAGTTGCTCGACCTGGCGCTGCTCTATGACCGCCTCGGCGGCTCCATCGATGCCGAGGAACGCGCCGCGCTCGCTCATCTCGCCGATCGGGCGGCGCTGCGCTGGCGCGAGCGCGACAACGGCATCTGGGAGGTGCGCACCGAGCGCCGGCACTTCGTCCACTCGAAGATCATGTGCTGGGTCGCCGTCGACCGGGCGATCGCGCTCTTCGGCCGTCGCGACAATTGGGCGGCGGCGCGGCGCGAGATCGCAGCGGCGGTGCTCGCGGAGGGCGTCGACGAGAAGGGGGCGCTGGTCGAAGCGTTCCAACGCCCTTACGCCGATGCGGCCCTCTTGATGACGCCGTGGCTCGGCTTTCCCGTTGCCGACGAGACCTTGCGGCAGACGGTACGGAACACCATCGCCGAGCTTCGCGATGGCGACTATCTCAGGCGCTACGTCTCTTTCGACGGTCTCGACGGCAAGGAGGGCGCCTTTCTCATGGGCAGCTTCTGGCTGGCCGACGCGCTGCTCTTTCTCGACCAGCCGGAAGCGGCGCGCGCGCTCCTCGACCAGCTCGTCGGCAAGGCCAATGATGTCGGTCTTTTCGCCGAGGAGATCGCACCCGGTGATGACGCCTTTCTCGGCAACATGCCGCAGGCGCTCGTGCATCTGGCGCTGATTCACAGCGCCTTGCGTCAGCGCCTCTACCGGCGTCAGGGCCGTGGCGCGCTGACGGGAAGCCATGCCGACCGCGCGCGCCGCCATCTCGACAAGGCGATGGGCCCGGGCGCGGTTTGGACAAGGCTGAAGCACACACTGCGCCTCGGGCGGCTTGCTTCGTCCCGCCGCTCGGTTCTCGAACTGCCATAAGCGGAGACCAGGATGCCTGCGGAGACCGTTGTCATCACCGGAGCGACCGCCGGCGTCGGCCGCGCCACGGCGCGTGCCTTCGCGCGGCGCCACGCCCGCATCGGCCTGCTCGCCCGCGGCGCCGACGGCCTCAAGGCTACGGCGGCGGAAGTGCGGCAAGCCGGCGGCGAGGCGCTGGCGCTGCCGACCGAGATCGCCGATGCGGATGCGGTGGAGAGTGCCGCCGCTGCCGTCGAGCGGCGGTTCGGCCCGATCGACATCTGGATCAATTGCGCGATGGCGACGATCTTCGCGCCGGTGCATTCGATCGAGCCCGAGGAGTTCCGCCGCGCCACCGAGGTGAGCTATCTCGGCTTCGTCTACGGCACCATGGCGGCGCTGCGGCGCATGCGCCCGCGCAACCGCGGCACGATCGTGCAGGTCGGCTCGGCCCTGGCCTATCGCGCGGTGCCGCTGCAATCGCCCTATTGCGGCGCCAAGCACGCGATCCGCGGCTTCACCGACAGTCTGCGCTCGGAGCTCGAGCACGAGCGTAGCGGCGTCCATCTCACCATGGTGCAGCTGCCGGCGCTCAACACGCCGCAATTCGATTGGGCGCGCAACAAGATGCCGCGGCGGCCGAAACCGCTCGGCACGATCTACCAGCCGGAAGTGGCGGCGGACGCCATCGTCTTCGCCGCTCATGCGCGCCGCCGCGAGATCTATGTCGGCGGCTCGACCGTCGAGGCGATCATCGCCAACAAGCTCGCGCCCGGTTTCCTCGATCGCGTGCTGGCGCATCGCGCGGTCGGCGGCCAGCTCTCGCGCGTGCCGGCGCCACCCGACGGACCCGATAATCTCTTTGCTCCGGTCGCCGGCGATCACGGCGCACATGGCCGCTTCGACGAAGAGGCGACGGGGACGAGCGCCGAGCTGTGGCTCGCCAAGCATCGCCCGCTGCTGCTCGCTGGCGGCATCGGCCTGATCGGATTGCTCGCCGCGGTGTTTTTCGGCGGCGCCCGCGCCGCGCCGCGCTCAGCGGCGCAGTGACTGCCGCGGTTGTCGTAGCGTCCCTCGCCCGAGCGCGATGCCGAGCAGCAGCCCCGCGGCGACGATGCCGCCGGCCGCCAGCAGCTCTCTCCCAGAGTTGCGCCGCATCCGCTCCTGATGCGGCGCAAAGCCCATCGCTTCCGCGATCAGCTCGGCGATGTGCCGGGTCGCGCGGCCGCTGCCTTGCTCGATCTGCTCGCGGCAGCTGAAGCCGTTGGCGAGGATGAGCGCCTCTTGCGGCGCCCGGCGGAGCCGCGGCAAGAGCGCCTGTTCGGCGATCTTTTGCGACCAGTGGTATTTCCCGGCCTCGAAGCCGAAGGAGCCCGCCATGCCGCAGCATCCCGTGGCCATAATCTCCGTCGCGACACCCAGGCGCTTCAGCACGCGGCTCTCCGCCGCCGCATCGAGCACGGCATGCTCGTGGCAATGGACCTGTACCAGCGCCTGCTGGCCCCTGAGCTGCGGCAGCTCGAAATCGCCGCAATGCCGGTCAAGGAATTCGGTGAAGAGGTAGCTCTGCTGCTTGAGCCGCTGCGCCCGCGGGTCTTCGGGAAACAGCGCCACGACCTCGTCGCGGAAGGCGGCGATGCAGGCGGGCTCGAGTCCGACCACCGGCAGGTCGCGGTCAAGGTCAGGGCCGAGCGTCTCGAGTAGCGCGCGGATCAGCTCTTTGGCGCGGTCGAGCATGCCCCAGTCATAGAGCGGCCGGGCGCAGCAGAGGAGACGCGGCGGGATGGTGACGCGCCAGCCCGCCGCCTCGAGCACGCGGACGGCGGCGATCGCCGTGCCGGGACGGAAGAAATTGCTGAACGTGTCGGGGAAGAGGACGAGCTCGCTTCCGCTCGGATGGCGCGGCGCGTGGCGCGCGAACCAGTCGCGGAACGTCTCGTGCGCATAGGGCGGCATCTGCCGCTCGCGGGCGATGCCGCCGGCGAATTTGACGAGGTCGCCGATCCCGGGCGCTTGCGTCAGGAAGTTGGCGAAGCCCGGGGCAAGGCTCGCCGCGCGCGACCAGAGATGGATGAGCCCCATGGAATAGGCGGCGCGCGGCCGCAAGCGGCCCTCGTAGTAATGGGCGCGGAACTCGGCCTTGTAGGTAGCCATGTCGACATTGACCGGGCAATCCTGCTTGCAGCCCTTGCACGCAAGACAGAGATCGAGCGCCTCCTCGACCGCCGGCTGCTTCCAGCCCTGGTCGATGGCGCCGCCGTGCAGCATCTCGAACAGCAGACGAGCGCGCCCGCGCGTCGAGTGGCGCTCCTCGCGCGTCACCCTATAACTGGGGCACATGACGCCGCTTGCCGTGTCATGCTTGCGGCACTCGCCGACGCCGACGCAGCGCATCGCCGCGCGATCGAAGCCGCCGCCCTCGGTCTTGAAATGGAAATGGGTCGGAAGCTGAGGCGGGCGGTAGTCGGGGCCGAGGCGTAGATTGGAGGTGATGGGGTAGGGGTCGACGATCTTGCCCGGGTTCATCTTGCCGGCGGGATCCCAGATCGCCTTGAACTCGCGGAAGGCCTCGATCAGCTCCGGCCCGTACATCTTCGGCAGCAGCTCGGCCTTCGACTGGCCGTCGCCATGCTCGCCCGAGATCGAGCCGCCATGGCTCAGCACGAGATCGGCGGCCTCGTCGAGAAAGCGGCGCCATTTGGCAACGCCGGCTTCGCTGCGCAGACCGAAATTGATCCGGCAGTGAATGCAGCCATCGCCGAAGTGGCCGTACAGCGAGGATTCGTAGCCGTACTTCTTGAAGAGCGCGTCGAGCCCGCGGAGATAGTCGCCGACCTGCGCCGGCGACACTGCGGAATCCTCCCACCCCTCCCACGCATCGGGATGGCCGGGAACGAAGGCGGTGGCGCCAAGCCCGGCCTTGCGCACCTCCCAGATCCGCTGCTGCGCCGGCTTGTCGCTCAACACGCGCACATCGGCGACGTCGTGATCGCGCTTCAGGTCGCGCGCCAACGCCTCGGCTTTCTCCCGCGCCTCTTGCGCGGTCTCGCCGCCCATCTCGGCGAGGAGCCAGCCGCAGCCGCCGGGCAGGGAGTGCCGCGCCGCTTCATGGGTATGCTTCAGCTTCATATAGTCGATGAGCCGCTCGTCGATGCCTTCGAGACCGACCGGCCGGTGGTTCAGCACCAGCGGCACCGCATCGCCGGCACGGAAGATGTCGGGAAAGCCCGCCACCACGACCACGCGTTCGGGCGGGCTCGGGACGAGGCGGAGACCCGCTTTGAGGACTGCAACGCAGGTGCCTTCGGTGCCGACGAGCGCGCGCGCGAGATTGAAACCCTTCTCCGGCAGCAGCTCGTCGAGATTGTAGCCGGAGACGCGGCGCGGTATCTGCGGGAACCGCTCGCGGATGAGTTCGGCATAGCGCCAGCGCAGCGCATCGAGCCGCCGGTAGATCTCGCCGCGGCGGCCGCCCTCGGCGATGATCCGGTTCAGCGCCTCGTCGCTGGTCGGGCCGACACGCAGCCGCAACCCGTCATAGGTGAGAATGTCCAGCTCGAGGACGTTGTCGGCGGTGCGGCCCGCCATCACCGAATGGACGCCGCAGGAATTGTTGCCGATCATGCCGCCGAGCGTGTTGTGGTTGTGCGTCGAGGGATCGGGGCCGAAGGTGAGACGATAGGCTTCGGCGGCGTTCCTGAGATCGTCGAGCACGACGCCCGGCTCGACCCAGGCGAGCCGTTGCTCGGGGTCGATCGTCAGGATGTGATTGAGGTATTTCGAGTAGTCGACGACCACCGCCGTGTTGCAGCATTGCCCGGCAAGGCTGGTGCCGCCGCCGCGCGACAGGAAGGGCGCGCCATGGTCGCGGCAAAGCGCCATGGTGGCGAGGACATCCTGGACGCTGCCCGGGATGACGACGCCGATCGGCACCTGCCGGTAGTTCGAGCCGTCGGTCGCATAGAGCGCACGGTCGCCGCGGCCGAACCGCACTTCGCCGCCGATGCTCCGCTTCAGCGAGCGGGCGAGCGCCGCCGCTTGCGCTTCGGAGAACGGCACGAACTCGGCGGCTTCTCGCGAGCCGGTGGCGGCCTTCAGCCGCGCCCGCTCCGCCGGCCGGCGGTCGGAGTATTGGACGACGTCGCTGACACTCATGCGCTGCCTCCTGGCGGCTGAACGGCAAAACGCGCGGCGTCGGCGCGCTTCAGCTCGAGGCCGAGGCCTGGCCGGGCGAGATCGGCGCGGATCACGCCCTGCGCCAGGCGCGGCGCGCCGTCGAACAGCATCTGCTCGATGCGCACATGGTCGTGGAACCATTCGACGTTCCAGAAGCGCTTGGCGGCGAGCGCGGGGTGAAGGTGGAGCGCGGGCGCGCAATGCGAGGACAGCGGCAGCGAGCGCGCTTCGCAGAGCGCGTCGGCCGCGAGGAAGCCGGTGATGCCGAGACAGCGCGTCGCATCGGCTTGCAGCACATCGACCGCCTCGGCCTCGAGCATGCGGCGGAAATAGCCGACATCGTAGCCATATTCGCCGGCGGCGATCCGCATGCCGGCGGGCGCCCGATCGCGCAGCAGCCGGAGCCCGGCGAGATCGTCGCTCGAGACCGGCTCCTCGAACCAGGCGACGCCGAGCGCGGCAAAGCGCTCGGCCATGGCGAGCGCCTCTTTCCGGTCGTAGGCGCCGTTGGCGTCGACGAACAGCCCGGCCTTGCCGATCGCCTCTCGCGCCGCTGCGGCGCGCGCGGGATCGGCCGCCGCATCGCTGCCGACCTTCATCTTGACCCAGCGCGCGCCTTCCTCTGTCCAGCCCGCGAGCTGCTCTTGCAGGCGCTTTACCGAATAGCTGGTGAAGCCGCCGCTGCCATAGACGGGAACGGCCTCGCGCGCGGCACCGAGCAGTGTCACCAGCGGCCGCTCCAGCAGCTTCGCCTTGAGGTCCCAGAGTGCCGCGTCGAGCGCCGAGATCGCCGTGGCGACGAAGCCGGGGCGGCCGATGTTGCGCACCGCGCGCAGCATCGCCTGCCAGGCCTGCGGAACCGCACAGGCGTCGAGCCCCAATACGACTTCCGCCAGCTTCCCCGCGATCAGCGGCACGGCCGCCGCATGGGCGTAGGTGTAGCCGAGGCCGCGCTTGCCGCCGCCCTCCGCTTCGGCCACCACCAGCGTCGTCGCATTCCAGCTCAGCGTGCCGTCGGCCTCGGCGGTATCGGTCGGAATCTCATAGGCGCTGGCCGTGACGGAAGCGATGGTCGGGACCGAGCGCATGGAGCTAGATCAGTTCGCGAACCGTATCCGACATGACGGTGAGCGCGATCTTGCCGCGCTGCGGCGTGCCGCGCGCCAGCGCTTCGGCGAAACGCAGCGCCTGTTCGGGCTTGATCCGCGGCGGCGTCGGCGGCTCGTTCGGATCGACGAGCGCTTCGACGACGACCGGCCCCGGCGTCGCCAGCGCCTCCTCGAGCACCCGCCGGCACTCTTCCGGCCGCTCGATGCTCATTCCCTTGGCGCCGCAGGCGCGCGCGAAAGCGGCGAAATCGATCGGCTGGAGATCGCAGACATATTCGGGATTGCCGAGGAAGACCATCTGCTCCCATTTGATCTGGCCGAGCGAATTGTTCTTGATGATGATGACCTTGATCGGCAGCTCGTGCTTCACCGCCGTGGCGATCTCGCCCATCAGCATGGTGAAGCCGCCATCCCCGACGAAGGCGACGACTTGCCGGTCAGGATGCGCCGCTTGCGCGCCGATGGCATAAGGCAGTCCGCAGGCCATGGTGGCGAGATTGCCGGAAAGCGAGAACATCTGCTCGCTGCGGATGGGGACGTGGCGCGCGACCCAGGTCGTGATCGTGCCAGAATCGGTGGCGATGATGGCGTCGTCCTTGAGCAGCCGCCCCAACTCATGCGCCACCACCTGCGGCTTCATCGGCATGTCGAGGCGCGTGCCGCGCTCCTCCATGAGCTTCTGCCACTCGGCCTTGCCGCGTTGCGCCGCTTCGAGCCAGCCGCGCTCGGCATTGCGGTCGAGCAGCGGAATGAGCCGGCGCAGCACGCGGATGCTGTCGCCGACGAGGCCGATCTCGACGGGATAGCGCAAGCCGATCTTCTGCGGGTCGAGCTCGATCTGCACGGCGCGCGCCTGCCCGGGCTTGGGATAGAATTCGATATAGGGGAAGCTGCTGCCGACGATGAGCAGGGTGTCGCAGCCTTCGAGCGCGTCTTGCGAAGGCCGCGTGCCGAGGAGCCCGACGCCGCCGGTGGTATAAGGGCTCTCGTCGGGCACGCAGGCCTTGCCCAGCACCGGCTTCGCGATCGGCGCGCCGAGGATCTCGGCGACCTCTTCGAGCTCCTTGCGCGCGCCGAGCGCGCCGCGCCCGGCGAGGATCGTGATCTTCTTGCCGGCCGTGAGCAGCTCGGCGGCGCGGCGCAACGCCTCATCCGTCGGCACATGGGCGCTGTCGGCCCAGATCTCGGAGACATGGTGCGCCAGGTTGCGCGCCGAGCGCGCCGCCTTCTTCACTGGCTGCGACTGGAAGTCGACCGGGATCGTCACATGCGCAACGCCGCGATAAGCGAGCGCCGTGCGGCAGGCGAGCTCGACCGCGTTCTCGACATGCGCCGGGCCCATGACCCGGACATTGTATTTCGCGACATCCATGAAGAGCTTGTCGAGCTCGACATCCTGTTGCGTGTGTGTCGCGAGCAGATCGTGAAACTGCAGCCCGGTGATCGCCAGGACCGGCACGCCGTCGAGCTTCGCGTCATAGAGCCCGTTCAGGAGGTGGATGCCGCCGGGGCCGGAGGTCGCGATGCAGCAGCCGAGTTTGCCGGTGAATTTGGCATAGCCGCAGGCGGCGAAAGCGGCGGCCTCCTCGTGCCGGACCTGGATGAAGCGGATTTTGTCCCGCTTCAGGCGCAGCGCTTCGATGATGCCGTTGACGCCGTCGCCGGGTATGCCGAAGACGGTGTCGACGCCCCAATCGATGAGGGTGTCGATAAGGATGTCGGACGCGGTCTGGGGCATGTCGAAACCTCGCTCGGGATGGCAAGCACACGAGTGGTTGAGCGCAGCGCTCGCTTGGGGAAACACGCCTTTATCAGCGCCGTTCCGATCTCTACGGGCAGGTGAGGAGAAATGGTGCCGGCAAGGATCCCATCCCTCACGGCGCTTGCCACTGCAGCCTGACGACACCCGCTTCGCGCGCGAGCTCGGCAATAGGTGCCGGCGTTTCAGTACTCGCCGGCAGACGAAAGTGGCGCACCTCCAGGACGAATTCACGACACATGCTGTTGCTGCTCAGGTCGACCCGGCTTGCGAAAATCGACAGGCCGGCATCGCTGAGCCGGTGCCGGATTTCCGCTTCGCCAGGGCCGCTCGCATCGACCGTGAGCGAGAGGCGCGCATGGCTTTCCTGCCGCAGCCCGCTCTCGACCCATTTCAAGACCCACAGGGCAAAGAGACCGAGGCCTGTCGCGGCGAGGCCGAGCCCGATCTGTCCGCCCCCGAGGCACAAGCCGATCACCGTCGCCAGCCAAAGGGTCGCGGCCGTGGTTACGCCCACGACGATGTCGCCGCGGCTAAGGATGGCGCCCCCGCCGATGAAGCCGACGCCGGTGAGAATGCCGAGCGGCAGGCGCATCAGATCATTCATGACGAATGAGTTCGACGCGCGTCCTGCGGTGGGAAGCAGGGCGTTGACTTGCAGCATCGCGACCGACGCCGCGAGACACACGAGCAGCGTCGTCCGCATGCCCGCGGCTTTTCCATGCTCGCTGCGGTTATAGCCGAGCAGGATACTGGCACCGACCGTGAGCGCGAGCCGCAAGGCGACGTCGGTCCATCCCACTGACGGCGTCATCGCCATCATGATCTTGACCGATGCTTGCCGCTACCGCGGCGCGCGGCTTCGCTCCAGTCGCTGGCGGCGTTTTCGGGCTGGTGCATCGAGGCGGAAGTCAGAGCCCCTCGTCGAAACCTGGCCGCTCGTTCCGAAGCTCCGGTACCGCCGACAAGCTCTGAGGTGATGCTCGCCAACCCGCGAACATTCCTTCGCGGCGACGATCGCGGCGAAAAATCGTTCTGGCGCTCGCCACGCTGGAGACAGGTGCGTTCCAGCCAATGAAGAGCCCGGAATGCCCGCGATGCCGGTGAAAGAGAGTCACGGCAGCGGACGCGTTGAAGGTGTTCCTATCCATTCGCGCGCTCGCAAATCTTTTGCCAACAATCCGCGAACGAGCCGGAAGGGCGCCTCGTTCATCCGAACCGATCAGCTGTATCGTGAAGCCTGCCGTGAGCGGCGGAGAACGCGCTGGATCGAGACGGCAACCCTGCATTTCGCCAGTGATGCGGAATGGAGTCGAAGGTTGATCGGGGGCGGAATGGCGGGCCGGCGCTGTTATACCAGGAGCGACAATGGCTGAGAGAGGTGTTCAATGAAGCGTACCAGTCTGTTGGCGGCCGTCTCTGCGCTGGCGCTGCTCGCCGCTCCGGCATTCGCGCAAACCGCGAGCCCCGGTGCTGGCCCGTCGCGCGGTCCAGGCGGTCCGCCGGCGACGACGCAGCAGGCGCCGAAGCCGAACCCGCTGAAGCAGGAAGACGTCTCACAGATCACCGGCACTGCCGTCTATGGCAGCGACAACAAGAAGATCGGGACCGTCAATGCCGTGCTGATGAACCCCGAGAGCAAAGCGGTCGACCGCCTCGTCGTCGGCGCGGGCGGCGTGCTCGGCATCGGTGCGCATGACGTCGCCCTGCCGCTCGATCAGTTCCATTGGGATGCGCAACAGGGCGGCTTCACCCTCGCCAAGACCGAGGCCCAGCTGAAGGGGATGCCGGCCTGGACCGCGGCAGGTTCCGCTAATGCGATGAGCGGGTCG
>Ga0335081_10019190_pt1 | contig 11055 bp, 10 predicted proteins | sample Lox_Sample_35_FD_206713 | JGI IMG/M metagenome (GOLD analysis project Ga0335081, IMG submission 206713) | Soil microbial communities from Loxahatchee National Wildlife Refuge, Florida, United States - Lox_Sample_3.5 | ecosystem: Environmental > Terrestrial > Soil > Wetlands | place: USA...
AATTACATCGTGCAGTCGTAAGTCATCTCCGGTTTATCCAGAAATCACCGGATCGTGTGCAAGCCTACTTTAATGGCGAAACAACAAAGTACGCCGCGTGATGTTCAGGCTATTTTGAGACCATTAATAGTTAGGATTTGTTAGATTGGAAGGATATGAAATTACCTACATTGATGGGGCACAAAAGCTTTTATCCCGAAAAAGCATTGTGCCCCTGGTGTAATAAAAAAAGGTATTAGAACCACACTCTTTTGCCGTATTAGCTGGTGGTGCTTTATCGATGGAGAGGGAAGGTGATTCTGGCGGACCAGATGACAAAATGGCCGGTTTTCTTCACCTGTCCTGGCATGGCGCTCACAATGGAGACCTAGGCAAAGATAAGGGAATTAGTGCGAGTATTCAAATTGCACGAGCTGTTAGGGGTGGTCAATTCGATCTATACTTTTGCTCAACGAAATGCCTGCGATCGTATTTAATTTTTGTGTCGATGAATTGGAAAGCAAGTTGAGGCTGGAACGAAGCCAATCGAACAAGACGCTCAAGAGGGCTGTGACAAAAAAACGTCGCACTCTTTAACTTGTCGTTCATATGCACTTTTCATGTGGAATTCTTCATTGAATTCAAGTCATCGCGCTTGCAAGCTCGTAGGTGTACCTTTCAAAGCCTCTGTCCTGATAAAGTGAAAAATATCTTTTGTAACTTGCGGTGCGATGTCTTTCCAGAATCATACAAACAACAATGTGGTTGTCCGAGCAATGGTGCGGAAATTTTATTTGTGGTTATAGTCGCGACCCTGAATATCTTAAATAGCGCTGTCGCTGGCATCGTGACCGCAAATATATCGTTCTCGAATTTTGCCTTCATCTCATCGTTTATTGACACCATCCGGTAGAACAAAACGCCGTTCGAATGACCACACTTACTTGACGCAAATGACGTTATTGTAGGTGCCGAAAGAATTTGGCGCAGTCTCAGTGCTGGACATGTCCTGAACCCATTTCCCGTCTACGACAAATTTATACTCGTACTTCCCCGGTGAAAGCATAAGCTTGGTTTTCCAAGTCCCATCAGCACTTATTTTCATGGGCATCGAGTTCATATTCCAATCATTGAAATTCCCCGCGATACAGACTTTCTTGGCCTTTGGAACATTGAATGTAAATTCAACTTCGTGCTTTGTGCCGATAGCCTGGCGTCTGCTCATTGACTCTGTCATGCTCTTAACGATCTCCAACGCTGACATATTCATACCTCCTTTGCGTGAAGTTTCTAGAATACTCATTCGAAAAATGGTGGTTTCGAAGGTGCGGGACTGAAAAGCCCGCACCTTCTCACGAGCTTAATCCAGTTTCGGTTTTGGCGTCTGCTCGGTCGGTGCCGGCAGGATCGGATATTCGACCTTCGGTTGGACGCCTGTAGTCGTCTTCAGGAAGCCTTCAATTCTGTTCACTTCTTCGGCGGTGAGCACAGTACCTAATTGGGCGACCCCCATGATCTTTACGGCTTCTTTCAGATCCCACACTTTCCCGGAATGAAAATAGGGTGGAGTGAGTTCTATATTCCGAAGTGAAGGAGCTTTAAAGACATATTCATCCGATTTTGAATGCGTTATCTTGTAACGGCCAGTATCACCAGCGATAATCTCGGCCTTCGGTCTCTCGACAAGGCCGAAGGGGAAGTATGCCGCTCCTCCCATGTTGATTCCCCCGTGACAGATAGCGCATCCCTTGTCCATGAAGACTTTTAATCCCTCTTTCTGCGCTGGGGTCAGGGCATCTTCATTGCCCTTCAGGTACAGATCAAAGGGTGAGTCAGGGGTGAGAAGCGTTGCTTCAAATGCCTCGATGGCCTCTGCCATATTGTCAAAGGTCACAGGGTCAGGCTGTCCGGGGAAGACATTTTTGAATAGTGCCTCATATTCAGGCATGCTCTTCAAAACCTTTATTATCGCTTCAGGTGTGTTATTCATTTCTACCGAGGCTTGGACCGGACCTTTTGCCTGCTGTTTAAGGTCTTCTGCCCTCCCATCCCAGAACTGGGCGATGTTAAAGACCGAATTGAGAACCGTGGGGGCATTTCTCGGCCCCTTTTGCCAGCGGTGGCCTATGGAGGTTTCCTGAAAGTCAGCGCCTCCAATGCCAACATTGTGACAGGTATTGCAGCTGATGAGAGCGCTCGCCGAGAGCCTTGGCTCGAAGTAAAGCATCTTTCCCAGGGTAATTTTCTCGTGCGTGAAGGATTTTCCTTTTACCTCTGGAACTGTCGCCGGGATTGGCTTGAATCTCTCTTGGGCCCTTGCCGTAAGGTCATCAGCAGCATATGCTGCGCTCACCACCAGACATAGAAAAACCGCTAAAAATGGTATCAAACCTTTCTTTTGCATCGTTCCCTCCTTTTCCAGAGTCGGGTCCGTTTGTTCCCAGAATGCTCATTTTGAGAAATGATGCTTTCGAAAAAGGTGTCCCGATGATCGTAGAGATTTTCTCTCGTTGCTGACTGAGATACCCTTATCACTACGACAGCAGTTCTTTGATGTTTATCCTTATGCGGGTACGCACTTCAACACTCGGCAATATCGTGATGATGATTTGCTACCACGGCTCAATCACCGCTGGGGGAAATTTACCGCGGCAATTATCGTTCGAGGGACAGGCACGCCTCTCTCTCGTTAAGCGGGCCGGCGCGATGGTTCGGTTTAGGCTGCGTTTTTATTCTCTCGATGCGGATGGACGGCTTTCTTCACCTTTTCTGTCATTTCTCTCGTAAATTTTTTGACTCCATGCTTTTCCCGGGCATGAGCTTCCGCCCCCTCGACGATCAGGTCCTCGGTCTGGGCCATATAGCGCCACGTACACGCGGGGTCGCGGTCGCAGTTATATTCCCGCAAGACGATGTCGGCCGCCTCGGCTGCGTCTTGCGCCGTCGGCGGCGTGAAAGCGTTGCGTATTTTTGTGAGCATCGCCGGAGAAAGTTCGTTCATCTCGTGCACTTCGCGAAGATGAAGCGCCACGATGTCGAGCAAAAGATCGTCTGTTCTGGCAATGTGTTTCCATCGGTCGTTCAGACCGAGGGAACTGCATTTGAACTCTTTCATGATCCACCTCCTTCGCCGAACCGGTGGCACCTGATACGGCTCTCGCTTGCCCGGAGCATAACCCTCTTCTGGGGAAGAATTTGCCGCAGTTTCTTGTTTAATGGTATGCAACCAACAGCAGAGTTCGCTTTAAGTTTAGCAGCTAATATTTGCCAGTCAATAAGCTAAAAGTTGTATTTTATACAGTTCCATGAAGCAAAGCTTAGGAACGCGACATCCCGACAATACCCTGCTCAAATCAAACTTTATTATATAAATATCAAAAGTCTGATACAATTTCTCAGTAGTTGCGATATAATTTCTCTTAAAAACACTTCTTTTTGATCAAAGTATCGCAGTTCAACAAGTCACACAACGAAAGGAGTAAACATTATGAATGAAGATAGCAAGAGCCCGGTAACGGGCGGGACTCACAAACACATGGCTGGCAGAGGCACGTCGAACCGCGACTGGTGGCCGGACCAATTGCAGCTGAATCTCCTGCGCCAGCATTCCTCCCTGTCCAATCCAATGGGCGAGAGCTTCAACTATGCTGACGAGTTCAAGAGCCTCGATCTGGAGGCTGTGAAGAAAGACCTTGGCGCCCTGATGACTGACTCGCAGGACTGGTGGCCGGCGGACTTCGGGCACTACGGGCCTTTGTTCATCCGCATGGCATGGCACAGCGCCGGCACGTATCGCACCGGTGACGGTCGCGGCGGCGCCGGAGCCGGCCAACAGCGCTTCGCGCCCATCAACAGTTGGCCCGACAACGTCAGCCTCGACAAGGCGCGCCGGTTGCTTTGGCCGATCAAGCAGAAGTACGGCCAGAAGATCTCATGGGCCGACCTCATGATCCTTGCTGGCAACGTCGCCCTGGAATCGATGGGATTCAAGACGTTCGGCTTTGGCGGTGGGCGCGAGGACGTCTGGGAGCCGCAGGAGGATGTCTACTGGGGCTCTGAGAACAAGTGGCTGGACGACAAGCGCTACTCCGGAGAGCGGGATCTTGAGAATCCGCTCGCTGCGGTCCAGATGGGCCTGATCTATGTCAACCCGGAAGGCCCGAACGGCAACCCGGATCCGATCGCGGCGACCAAGGATATCCGCGAGACTTTTGCTCGCATGGCCATGAACGACGAAGAGACGGTTGCGCTCATTGCTGGAGGTCACACCTTCGGCAAGACCCACGGAGCCGGCCCTGCGTCCCATTTGGGTCCCGAGCCGGAAGCGGCCCCCCTCGAAGAGCAGGGCCTCGGCTGGAAGAGCAACTTCGGCACGGGCAAGGGCGCTGACGCGATCACCAGCGGTCTGGAAGTCACCTGGAGCACGACGCCGACGAAGTGGAGCAACAACTTCTTCCAGAACCTGTTCGGCTACGAATGGGAGCTGACGAAGAGCCCGGCAGGTGCGCATCAGTGGACGCCGAAGGGTGGCGCGGGCGCCGGAACGGTGCCGCATGCCCACAACTCGTTGAAGCGCATCGCGCCTTCCATGCTGACTACGGACCTCTCGCTGCGCTTCGAACCGGCCTACGAAAAGATCTCGAGACGCTTCTACGAGAATCCGGATCAATTCGCGGCCGCTTTCGCCCGTGCGTGGTTCAAGCTGACGCACCGAGACATGGGTCCTCGCGCACGCTATCTCGGCCCAGAGGTGCCTGCCGAAGAGCTCATCTGGCAAGACCCCATCCCCGCGGTCAATCACAAGTTGATTGATGAGAAGGACATTGCCTCCCTCAAGGGCAAGATCTTGGCTTCAGGGCTGTCGGTCTCGCAACTGGTTTCGACCGCCTGGGCGTCGGCGTCCACCTTCCGAGGTTCCGACAAGCGCGGCGGCGCAAACGGCGCGCGCATTCGCCTTGCGCCCCAGAAGGATTGGCCAGTCAACCAGCCGGCCGAACTGGCGAAAGAGCTCAAGACGCTGGAAGGTATCCAGAGCGAGTTCAGCAGCGCGGCCTCTGGCGGCAAGAAGATCTCGCTCGCCGACCTGATCGTTCTGGCCGGTTGCGCGGGCGTCGAGCAAGCTGCGAAGAAGGCCGGTCACAGCGTGAAGGTTCCCTTCACGCCGGGACGTATGGACGCCTTGCAGGAGCAAACCGATGCGGCCTCATTCGCCGTGCTCGAACCGATCGCAGATGGCTTCCGCAACTACCTCAAGGGTAAGTACACCATACCGGTTGAGGTTTTGCTGGTCGACAAGGCGCAATTGCTGACGCTGACGGCGCCGGAGATGACGGTTCTCGTTGGCGGGATGCGCGTTTTGAATGCCAACTTCGGGAAGTCCCAACATGGTGTCTTCACCAAGCGGCCGGAGGAGCTTACCAACGACTTCTTCGTGAACCTGCTCGACATGGGCACGGAGTGGAAGGCGGTATCGGACGCCAAGGACGTGTTCGAAGGGCGCGATCGCAAGACGGGTGAACTGAAGTGGACCGGCACGCGTGTCGATCTCATCTTCGGTTCCAACTCCCAGCTCCGGGCCTTGGCCGAGGTCTACGGAAGCTCGGACGCTCAGGCGAAGTTTGTCCAGGACTTTGTGGCGGCATGGAACAAGGTGATGAACCTTGACCGTTTCGACCTTGCCTGATCGTAGCATAAACATCTTCGAGAGCTTCTGACGGGACGCCATAAAACGATCAACTAACAAGAGGGTGCAGGCGACGCTTTACAGCGCGCCTGCCCCTTGGCGTTACAATTATCATTCAGGATTCTGCATAGATATTTAGTCAAGACGGACGCATGATTGTAGGTGCAGCTCGGACAACCGGGCTTGTCACGATAGTCAAGAATTTCGTTTGAAGTTGTTAGTTAATTCTCCTTCCTGGTTTATTGTTGTCAAGTATTTATTAGAATTTAGCTATTCAAAAACAGGGATGTCGTAAGCATTATCGACAACACGTTCGCGACGCCGTTGTATCAGAACCCGCTCAGACTCGGAGTCGACGTAGTTGTCCATAGTGGATATCTGCTGGGCATAGCGCTCGCATCGAAAGAACAAGTCGCGCGTATCCGTAAAGTTGCACTCAGCCTGGGGGGAAGCTTGAACGCTGAAACATGGGCGCTTATTGAACGCAGTCTTAAAACCCTTACAAACCGTGTCGAACGTCAAACTGCATATACTGGAAACTTAGCGCTCTCTCTCGAAAAAACAGAAAAATCAAGCTAGTTTATTACCTAGGACTTACTAGCTCTGCATATCACGAACGCGCGAAATCCCAGATGAGCGGTTTCGTACCCATGGTATCGTTCGAACTGGACGACTCGAAGGTCGATGTTGATCGTTTTGTCCGCGCGCTGCGGATTATCAAGCCTGCCGTGAGTTTGGGAGGAATTGAATCCACTATCTGCACGCCCGCAGTTACGTCGCATGCAAGGATTTCGGCTGAATAGTGGAAAAGGATTGAGACAGGAGATTCTTTGCTGAGACAATCCGTGGGGATTGAACATGTGGATGATCTGCTTGGGGACATTGAGGAGGCGATGAAGGTTAGCCCTTCGCTAGCAGCACGCCGTTTATATGCAGGTTACAACCATTTTTTTATACTTATTCTGAACACTCGCCAATGCATGATTGTAGGTAAAGGCCGGATGACCAGAAATGTTAGAAAGGTGAATAATTCAGTTTGAATTGTGGTTATTATGATATGGTTTTTCTGGCAACAAGAACTTCCTGGAGAATGCAGAAGTTGCATTTTATTAAAAGTGCACAATGCATGATGAAGTTGTGACATTCTTACATAGTGGCTTTTGCATGGCCCCACCTCTCTTGGCAATATTTTATTTGTAAATCTTCCACTAGACCACTTACTTTTTTAGATTCCCCTCTCAAGTGGTTCCATTCAACACGCCTAATTTTCCCCACTAGCTTTCCTTAATAGAAACAGATTAGCGGCAATCCAGCGGGAATACATTCAAAGCTTTCAATATCTATGTGAATGGGGTTGTCATGTTTCATGCAACGTAAAGATAGGTGAAATAGCCGAATATATGGTTTTTTCCCCACCATATTTCTCAGGGAACATAGTTCTTACTATGAGACAATATGGTAATTATAATGTTATAAAAAAAATAAATTGGTAACTATTGGTGTCTAATGATCTGTTTATGAAGCGTATTTATATCGCATCTTTTTGTGATATACAATTAAACTTAGTGCATTCAATGAGTTAAACACCTTACCGAGATATTTGTTGGTCAATATTTGTTCATTCCGATCTATCAGGCTTTCAATCTCGCGGCGGTATAATTCTTGCTACTTTAGTTATTTATGAGAAACATAAATGGGACTGGTCACTCGACAAAGGCGATCCCTGCGTACCACATATATCGACATGATCATAGCTGGTTGGCTGCTTTGCTGCAATAAGGGAGAGCCCGAAAAAATAATTGGGTGAGAATGAAACTCGTCTCACGGACCATTCAAAAAGGAGGATGAGCGATGAAAATCATAATAAGTATTTTCTTGGTGATCGTTTTAGTGGCTATAGGTTTTGCAGCCGGCTATCCTATCGGCCACATTATAGGCTTTACAACGGGAAGTGAATGGGCATTCGTACAGGCCTTTATAATTTCAAGAGAGTTTGGACTGTTCATGCCTATTAATTATGTGGAAGGCAATTTCCGAGTCGTACTGAAACAGCCTCTTAGTAAGTATAAACGGCCACGGCAGCTTGCAGAAAAATACGAGTCAGTGGTGTACGAGAGCAGTAGCGAAAAAGTACTTGCCAATAATGTGAGACTGCTCCGAAGCACGTATCTGACGCAATAAGGGCATTTAGCATCCTATGCATAGGGACAAGATGGGGGTCGCCATGACAAATTTGATAAATGAGCTCTGGCTTAGTTTGAGCAAAATAATCACGCTTTCTTTTCAGGAAGCAGTGTTGGATCCTTTTTCCGGGTATTACAAAACAAAACTGGATAATGCTTATTGGGACAGCCGGAACAAAAAGGCTCTATGGTATCGGATCATCGTCTTGCTTGCTACGGTAGTGATCTTATCTTCTTTTATATCAATTTCAACTAAGCAATCCCCCTGGAAACTGGCCGCAGAGAACTATGCACTGGCAAGACAAGGCTGGCCGATGATGACTAAGGATTTTCCTATGCGGTTAATCGCCTATCCCAGGATGTGGTGGAGTGTAAATTTTAATAGACCGAAAAAGGACGATATAGATGAGGCCCTAAACGATAGTCGAACAAAGACATCGATCTTCGGTATGCTAAGAACAAGATTGTCATTTTCCGAAATCGGCGGCGCTGCTTTCCTAAAAGATGGTTTGCTTGTTTTTTACCCCATAGACAGCCCGAACCGTCTAATAGCCCTTGAAATAAAAGGCGCATTGGATGATGATGTCCGGCTAGCGGAGAAATATCATAAATATAAAGATGTGATCCAAAATAAATTTGGTGACGACCCGGCAATCAGAAAAATGGGCGTAGCCATAGCAAAAAAACCCGATGATAAAGCTACAATGAAAAGGATCCTGATGCATTTTGCTGTTTTGTCCAATTTTGATTATGAGGTAAACTTTGATGAGTTGTTAGAACTGTTTTACTATAAAGATTCAAAAGGACAATATGCCGGCCAATTCCATGTACATAAGATGGGCGAAAAGCCGTCGTCGATGGATCTGAAAAGCAGTAAAATCGACAACATTTTTGTCCTTTCCGAAATCAGCGACTACAAAACTACCTTTTATTGGCTGAAGGGAGGAAAAGTGTTTTTCGCGAAAGATATCTCGAAAAAATAAGTAAAGGCCTTACCTTTTGGTAACGCCTTTTTAAAAGCTCCATTTTCCAGAATGATTATTCTGGGAACCATTCAAATCAAAACTTTTCAAGTGTGCAAGAACGAGCACTAATTGGATTACTTTAGATACAAATGAATTTCTTACCCTTGCTAGCCATTGTGGATATGTTGCTGTCTCTGAGCTAGACAACGCAGTTATCTTCGGCATAAACATAGCTTTATTGTGAGGTTTCAGTCTTATATCTACAGGCGTATTAATTTATAAGTACCAACTGGTATTCTGCATCGCATTTACCGGTTGCTCTGTGCACACTTGTAGGTTGCCAGGCTCATGAAATCACCTGGCGTTGCTCTTCTGGATGTTAATGTACAAGAAGTTGGGAGAGAAGTATCATATTCCTGGTGCCGTGCATATCATGATCTCTGAAGTAGCGAGGTACTTACCTATGGATAAGAAATCTCTCCTCATTTTTTTTATTGTGCAGGGCCTTGTGCCATGCGAGCGGCTATATAGCAAACCAAGCCGTCATGCTTGGTTGCCGGCGCGTGTACGTTATGAGGGACGGCATCTTCGCCTGGGTCAAGGCAGGGAATCTGGTGGAATCGGCATCTTCTGCAAAAGATCACGGTGTGGGACAATGTTAGAGAGGCCCATTCGCAGCGCCTCTAAACGCTGCCATCCAGCAGTCACCCGATCATAAGTGTAATTTACAACTAGTATATAATGATTGTTGCTTCTGAACGAAATTACACGTTTGCAGGTGGAGTCTAGTTTCGTATTATATTGGCAGGGGTGCATAATTCATTTTTGTATTATTGCATTTTATGATAAGGTTTTTCCTCAATAGCAACTTCCTGTATCAAAGAGTTTCCATTCTTTGAAATAGTGTAATTTACAAATTGAAATTACATTCATTACCTCTAAAATAACCCACCGAAATGATTGACACGATTGAGCATCAGGCTTATATTCGTGTCATAATATGGTAATGATAATCTGTAATGATAATCAATGTTGGCTGAAAATCTAACTCACTAGATTCGTTCCCAGACCACTAATATGAAACTGTTTAAATCTTCATTATCATTAATGATGATCGTCGTATCGGCTATTTTATGCTATCAAATTATTTCAAATTCAATAATCAATCAAAAGGACAAAATTGATTATGCCGAACTCAACAATGCCAAATACGGTCTTTTCAGTGTCGAAGTATGGAAACAACAAATATTCGTAATTCTTACCGAGGAGATCAATAAGCTGAATTTGTCAAGGACGGAAGAGCGAGAACTCCGAAAACATATCGAAGTTCTGTTGAATACGCTTATTGATGAAGTCAACAAAAAAATCAGAGAAGCGAACAACGGCTCCGTGGAGGGTAGGCTCAAACAGTCCCTAATAGATATTCTTATCAATCTGGATGATGTCAAGAAAGGCATTCCTGAATATGCAGATGCCATCATTCATGAGATAGAAAAATCGAAAACAAGAGGCCAGATAAAGTACATACTGAACAAACAGCTTAAACAATATTATAATCAGACCTTCGCCACGCAGGATACTTCTCAATTAGGCCTCATTCTTCTTCGGACAGATTCCAAGGATATAGAAAGTGCGAAGATCAAGCTCAATGAGACGATTTCGGTCAAGCATGACCTGATTGTTAAGGAGGCTGTCCTGCTGATTATTCTGTCGGTTATCCTTTTTGTCTTATCCGGTTTTAGCAGGAAACCCCTGGATCCCACCAGGTATATACTCCTACTTCTATCTCTTATCATGCTGCTGATAGCAGGTGTAACTACGCCCATGATCGATATGGAAGCAAAAATTATACGGCTGAGTTTTGTCTTGATGGGGCATCCCCTTCATTTTGAGAACCAGATATTGTATTTCCAAACCAAAAGCATTCTAGATGTGTTTTGGATTCTGATTACTAATAAAGATATGCATATGAAATTTGTCGGGGTCTTAATGATTACCTTCAGTACTGTTTTTCCTCTGTTAAAAATACTCTCACCACTAGGATATTATTACAATTACAACCGTGCACGAGAGAACCCGGTGGTCGATTTATTGTCTTAAAATCCGGAAAATGGTCCATGGCCGATGTAATGGTGATTGCCATATTTATGGCCTATATCGATTCAACGGGATCATAACTAATGGGTTCAGTCAATTAAGCTCATCAGGCCATGAACTGGAGATCTTAACGACGAATGGCACTTCA
>Ga0335081_10019192_pt1 | contig 11055 bp, 12 predicted proteins | sample Lox_Sample_35_FD_206713 | JGI IMG/M metagenome (GOLD analysis project Ga0335081, IMG submission 206713) | Soil microbial communities from Loxahatchee National Wildlife Refuge, Florida, United States - Lox_Sample_3.5 | ecosystem: Environmental > Terrestrial > Soil > Wetlands | place: USA...
CCTGGCTTTCCGGAATGATTCCGATCAGCGGCGTCGCCAGGATTTCCAGGATATCGTCGATGGAAATCATCTCGCCGCGCGCGGCACGGCTCGCGTCGTAGCGGGTGATCAGGATGTGCTTGTTCACCCGCTCGCCTTTCTCCGCCCTCACCGTCTTGGAATCGAGCATGCCGATGATGCGGTCGGAATCCCGCACCGACGATACTTCCGGGTTAGTCACAATGATCGCCTCGTCGGCAAAGCGCATGGCCAGCATCGCGCCGCGCTCGATGCCGGCGGGGCTGTCGCAGAGCACCCAGTCGAAGCTGTTGCGAAGCTCGGCGATGACGCGTCCGACGCCTTCTTCCGTAAGTGCATCCTTGTCCTTGGTTTGCGAGGCCGGCAGCAGCGAGAGATTGTCCATCCGCTTGTCGCGGATCAGCGCCTGAGGCAGCCTCGCGATCCCCTGCACGACATTGATGAGGTCGAACACGACTCGCCGCTCGGCCCCCATGACCAGATCGAGGTTCCGCAAACCGACGTCGAAATCGACCACGACGACTTTTTGTCCAGCCTGCGCCAGCGCTGCTCCCATCGCGGCTGTAGTGGTGGTCTTGCCCACTCCGCCCTTGCCTGATGTCACAACGAGCACTTTTGCCATCTATACCTCCTATTACATGTAGCAATTCAATTCAGTGCGGTGATTTTCATCAACTGGCCGTCGAGCCGCGCCTGCGCGGGACGGCTGCGCAGCTTTTCGTCGAGTTCCTCGGCCGTCTGGTAATAGCCGTCGATGGCGAGCAACTCGGCCTCGATCTTCTGGCAATAGATGCGCGCCGCCGAATTGCCGTTGACGCCGGCCATCGCGCGGCCGCGCAACGCGCCATAGACATGGATCGAGCCGCCAGCGACGATCTCGGCGCCCGAAGAAACGCTGCCGAGCACGGTGACATCGCCGTCAAGGAAGGTCACCGATTGGCCGGAGCGCACGGGCTTGTCGAGCAGAAGCGAGGTCGGCTTGGTCTCGCGCTTTCCGGCTTCCGCCTGCTGCATCAGGAAATTGCGACCACCGCTCAAAAGCGGCGGCAACTGCGGATATTGCGCTGTTCGATGTTTTTGACGAGATGGGCGATCGCTGATTGACTGAGGTCGACTTCCGACAAATCCAGCACGACAGGCTTGCCGGCAAAAAAGCCCGGCGAGCGGGCGAGCGTGGCATCGACCTCCTCAAGCCAGCCGACGATCGGCACCGCAGGACAAAACACGAACGCCACATAAGAGCGCCCGCGCAGACGAACCAGTTGGCGTGTCGCCTCGACGCTTTGTTCCATGATCAAACCGACTCAACCATTGTTATCGAATGGTTAACCGTCGGCGGTCTTGGTTAACGGCCGGTTAATAGCCCCAAAATTTCTCGCGGAAGAGCGCCGCCGTTTACGGATGCTTAACGAAAACTGTTGGCGGACAAAAACTCAGCGCAGTTCTGCCGCGATTCGAACTTAATATTGTCGCGCTGCGGCTGCATCACATAACGGTGACGTCGGCGCGGTAGCTGATCTCACGGTCCGCGAAAATGGCGGAGATTGCCGGGGACTGGCAATGGGTTTTGGTGGGGAAGCTGCGGCTGCGCGATGCCTCGCGCGACGCGAAGGTGATCACGTCGCACGACAGACGTCTGCGTCCGGCGATTTTGATTCAAATCTTCCAATCGATTTTCTCCGCTCTAAAACCCCCGGTGCGTATTTTTCCGTCCACGGGATCTCTTTGCTTTGAGCCTTTGTCGCGTACAGCAAAAGGATAGTACGTGTACGGTCGTCAAGCGTGAGAGGAGTTGCGTATGAGTGCCCTGGGTGAACAAGAGCAGGTCGGCCGAGAAGACCCCCTTCACTACGCACCCCGTTGGTTGCGTGAAAAACCGGAGCAGCGATTTTCCGTCATCGAGGAATTGCGCCCGGCCCAGGAAAGGCGGCCGGAGGCGTCGCCGCGTTCCAAGTCATCCCCCTCCCCTCTTGATTCCCAGCTCGAGAGCGCCGTCTACGAGTCGCTGCGCAGGCAGCTCGATCCGGAGGTCATGGAGGAGCCGACCGGGCTCGCCCGCGAGCTTGACCGCCGCGACGCACTGTTCGGCGTGGCTGGTCGCTTCGCGCTTGCCATCGGCGTTTCGGCGGTGGTTGCGGTATTCTTCGTCTACATGATCCCCGCCTCGCGCCAGCCGGATGCCGCGGCTTCGCTGTCGGGCACCATCGAGCAGATGAAGGCCGCGCTGACTCTGACCCAGCCCCCGCAGCGCGAGGATGCCAAGCCACCCGTGAATGCGGACGCGAATCCGAATGCGGATGCGAGCGCGCCAGCAGCGAATACGACCGCCAACGCGGGCGTTAATCTTCCCGAATACCAGACGATCCGGTCATCCAGCGAGGTCAGCCCGCCGGTCACCCATGAACAGTCGGAAAAGCTGCTTCAGCAGTTCATGCAATGGCAACAGAAGCCATCGCAGTAGGCGGTTCGATGACCCGAAGGGACACCACATCGCCTGACGACCGGCCACATTTTACTTAGCGGAGTTAGCAATGGCCCCTTCCAGGATCATCATCACGGTCGGCGTTTTGCTGGCAAGCACGGCGAGCGCGGCTCCCGGAGACAAGGTCGGCGTCGTGCGCGATCTTGCCGGCCGCGTCGGATCGATCATCGGTTCGGCGCTGGTGTGCAAGGATATCGCAAGGCCCCGCATTCAATCGGTGGTCGACAAGTTCACCGCTGTGATCAGGGAGGCCTCATCCAACGAGACCGAACGCGCCGATCTGACGCAGACGCTCGATCGCAGCGTCGCCGCCGGCCGCGACGCGCTGGCGGCCGGCAAAACGGACTGCATCATCACCGAGCGGCAGCTCGCCGATCTCGAACGCTCGACGCGCACCAGCACCGAGCCGGATGTCACAAGCGCCGCAAGCGCTATCGGGCCGACACCGGCGGCGGCCGCCACCGCGCCAGGACAGATTCTGACCGCGCCGGTCGTACGCGGCGTGACCGACAAGGAAATCCGCTTCGGCATCGTGGCACCATTCACCGGTGCCTCACGCGAGCTCGGACGGCAGATGAAGCTCGGCATCGACACTGCCTTCAGCCGAGTCAATGATGCCGGCGGTATCGAGGGACGTATGCTTAAGCTTGTCGCGGCGGATGACGGCTATGAGCCGTCGCACACGCTCGACGCCATGAAGCAGCTCTATGAGAAGGACCAGGTGTTCGGCTTCATCGGCAATGTCGGCACGCCGACCGCGGCGGTCGCCATTCCCTATGCGCTCGAGCGGCGGACGCTGTTCTTCGGGGCCTTCACCGGCTCGAACCTGCTCCGCAACGATCCCCCCGATCGTTACGTTTTCAACTACCGCGCGAGCTACGCGGAAGAAACCGATGCGGTCGTTCGCTACCTGATCAGGATCCGCAAGCTGCAGCCAAAGCAGATCGCTGTGTTCGCCCAGCAGGACGCCTATGGCGATGCCGGATATGCCGGCGTGGCAAAGGCGTTCCGGGCGCTCGGCTTCAACGATGCCACGATCATGCGGATGAACTACAAGCGCAACACGGTCGACGTCGACGATGCGGTGGCCCAGCTCCATGCGGCGAAGCCGCCGGTCAAGGCGGTGGTCATGGTTGCAGCCTACCGCGCGGCTGCGAAATTCATCGAGAAGACGCGTGACGCCTACCCTGGCATGATCTACACCAACGTGTCGTTTGTCGGCTCGACCGAGCTTGCCGACGAGTTGATGCTGCTCGGGCCGCGCTTCGCCTCCGGCGTGATCGTCACCCAGGTCGTGCCAGCGGTCGGCGGTTACTCGAGCGAGGTGCTCGAATACAAGAACGCGCTCCAGCAATATTTCCCGGGCGAGGCGCCGGACTATGTCTCCCTTGAAGGCTATGTCGCCGCCAAAGTGCTGATCCAGGGCTTGAGGAAGACCGGTCGTGTGCTCGACACCGAAAAGTTGATCGACACCCTGGAGGCCATGCGCAGCATCGATCTCGGCCTCGGCGCTCCGTTGGGCTTCGGTCGCTCCGAACACCAGGCCTCGCACAAGATATGGGGCACGGCGATCGACGATACCGGCAAGTATCAGCCGATCGAGCTGGAGTAGGCGCCGGCCGCACGCATGTCCCGGACGCGGCGCAGTGTTTCAACGCAGCGCCACATCCAGGGCACGAGCGCGGGCAATCAGAACGAGTGGTCAGGCGTCACAGCGGCGGATCGTTAGCCGCATCATATTCCCGCTTGAAGCGCGCGATCAGTTCAGCGGCTCCGACGACCTTACTGACGCTGCCTACACCCTGCCCGCTGCCCCAGATCTCCTTCCAGGCCTTCGGCTTGGCGCGCTCGCCAGAGGTATCGGTGCCAAAGCTCATCTTGGAAGCATCCGACGTCGGCAGACTGTCGGGATCCATGCCGGCGGCAACGATCGAGGGCTTGAGATAATTTCCGTGCACGCCCGTAAAAAGGTTTGAATAGACGATGTCCTCGGCGGCAGAGCTCGTGATCATCTCCTTGTAGCGCTCGACCGCATTTGCTTCCTTGGTCGCAATGAAGGCAGAGCCGATATAGGCGAAGTCTGCGCCCAGGATGCGCGCGGCGCGGATGGCTTTTCCGTTTGCAATCGCGCCCGACAGCGCGATCGGACCATCAAACCACTGGCGCGTCTCGGCGACAAAGGCGAGCGGGGAGATCACGCCGGCGTGGCCGCCGGCGCCGGCGGCAACCAGGATCAAGCCGTCGGCGCCCTTCTCGATCGCCTTGTGGGCGAATTTCTGGTTGATCACGTCGTGGAAGACGATACCGCCCCAATTGTGCACGGCTTGATTGAGCTCCTCACGCGCGCCGAGCGACGAAATGATCATCGGCACCTTGTGCTTCTCGCAGAGCGAGACATCATGATCGAGCCGATTATTCGACTTGTGCACGATCTGGTTGACCGCGAACGGCGCCGACAGAGCTTGCGGATGCGCCTTGTCATAGGCCGCGAGTTCTTCCTTGATCCGCGCCAGCCACTCGTCGAGCAGCGCAGGCGGGCGGGCATTCAGCGCCGGAAACGATCCGACCACGCCGGCCTTGCATTGCGCGATCACAAGATCGGGCACGGAAATGATGAACAGTGGCGCGCCGATCACGGGGAGCGACAAGCGGCCCTTGAACAGAGCAGGCATCGACATTGGCTGGAGTCCCTTCTAATTCCGTTGCGCGGGATGCGTTGCGGTTAGGATGCCAGACATCATCCCATCAAGGCAATCGAACTGATGCGCGCCGACGCTGGCCGTTGCCGCGGGATGAAAGACGACTTCAAAACGTCACCGAAGGCCGGTTATGCTGCGAAACAGCGCGAACAGAAAATGCCCGCACCACAATCTCGCAAGCCCGGAGCCAGTTCTTGCCCCTCGACCTCGCCTTCACCAAGCCCGGACGTTTCTTCAAGGGCAATCTGCACACGCATTCAACACGATCCGACGGCGCGCTCGAGCCAGAGGCGGTCTGCGACGCCTATCGCGACGCCGGCTACGATTTCCTTGCGCTGACCGATCATTTCCTCAAGCGGTACGATTTTCCTATCGTCGACACGCGTCCGTTCCGGACCAACGCCTTCACCACCATTCTCGGAGCCGAGGTGCATGCGCCCGCAACCTCGCTCGGCGAGCTCTGGCACCTTCTTGCGGTCGGTCTGCCCCAGGATCTCGCGCCCACAACCGCGACTGAAACGGGGCCCGAGCTTGCCCGGCGCTGTCTTGAAGCCGGCGCCTTCCTCTCCATCGCCCATCCCGACTGGTACGGCCTCACCAAGGCGGATGCCGACACTATCGAAGGCGCCCATGCCATCGAAATCTACAATCACACCAGCCATGTTCGCTGCGACCGTGGTGGCGGCAGCGCGCTGCTCGATCAACTCAACGCCGCCGGAAGGCGCATTGCGCTGTGCGCCGTCGACGATGCCCACTTTCACTGCCACGACTATTTTGGCGGGTTCGTGATGGTCAGGGCTGCCGACAACGAGCCGGACGCGCTGGTTGCGAGCCTGAAGCAAGCGGCCTATTATTCCAGCCAGGGCCCCATCATTGAAGATGTAGCCTACGGCGAAGACACGGTCGAGGTCGCCTGTTCGCCCGCAAGCGCGGTCATGGTGCTCGGACGCGGCGCGAGCGCCGCGCAGCATCTTGGCGCTGACCTGACGCGCGTGACGCTGCCGCTCGAGCGCGTCAAGGCCGGCGGCTTTGCCAGGATCGTGGTTGCCGACAGCCAGGGCCGCCGCGCCTGGACCAATCCAGTCTGGTGGTAGCTTCGTCACCTCTCACTGACACAGCGCGGTCGTGACAAAATTGTCGGTGCGGCAATCGCTTGCCTGCCGCTGCCGGCCGGGGATCATCACCTTCGCCGAGCAGGTCTCCGACGAATCGGTGTTGAGGCTGTTGCCCTCTCTAAAACCCTTGCTTTGGCAAAGCTTGTCGGCGCCGGCCTTGCAATCCGGCGTGCCGTTGGCCGCGACTGGACAGATCACGCGCCCGGACACCATCGAGCCGGGTTTTGCGAGCCGCGACAGCGCATCGCCCGCACCTTTTGCAGCGTCCTTGGCGCGCGTGTTCAGATTGTCGATCGCCTCCCCCGTACTCTTCAACGAAGGCAGCGCCGACAACGACTTCTCGAACATTTTCCCCACGCCGCTGAGCAATCCCGGGCTGTCAGAGGATTGTGGCGAGGCTTGCGGCGCGGGCTCGGCCTGCGCCGAGGCTGGCGGCTGGCCTTGCTCCTGGAGGCCAAGCGTCGGCGATGGCGCAGTCGAGGTTTGCCCGGCCGCCTGGTCGACGACGATGATGAGCATCGACAACGCGACAATGGCGGCCGCGGGAAGCACTCTGGACGTCGGGATGAGCTTACTAGGTCGGAGCATCATGGCTTGCAACGTAGACGAAGCCAGGTGGCCGGCAAAGCAACTTCAGCCCGTCTTAGATCATCCGGAATGCGACAAAAAAGCCGAGCACCAGTGCCGCGACAAGGATCAGGACGAAGAGGCCGAGGTGCTGCTCGATCCGCACCCTGATCCAGTCGCCATAGCGGTTGAGCACGAGCGCGGCGATGAAAAAACGTCCGCCGCGGGTGATAACCGAGAAGAGCACGAACAGCCAGATATCGTAGCCGGCGAAGCCCGAGGTGATGGTCACGAGCTTGTAGGGGATCGGCGTCAACCCCTTCAAGAGGATGATCACCGCGCCCCACTGCGCGTAGGAGGCACGGAACGCCTCGACTTTTCCGCCGAGGCCGTAGAGATTGATCAGCCAATGCCCGACCGAGTCATAGAGTAGCGCACCGATGGCGTAACCAAGGATGCCGCCGAGGACCGATGCCGCCGTACAGACCGCCGCAAACAGCCAGGCGCGCTTGGGCCGCGCCAGCGACATGGGAGCCAGCATGACGTCTGGGGGAACCGGGAAGAACGAGCTTTCGGCAAAGGCTACGCCGGCCAAGATCCAGAGTGCGTAAGGCTTGTCGGCAGCCTGGATGCACCAGTCATAAATCCGTTTGAGCATGGCGCGATGAACCATCCCGCGGCGGATTTGTCCATGCCTATCGACGATGAGAATTGGAGGGGACTATTGCCGCTTGCGCAGACGCCGGCCGTCGAGAGCGACAATCGGCCGACTTGCGACCCGCGCGGAGGCTTGCTTGGCCATCTTCACGGCCGATTTCGGCATCTTCTCGGCAATGCCCAGCAGGATTTCGCGCTGCTCCATCTCGTTCCAGACATCGTCGGGCCGCACTCCCGCAGACGCCCAGAGCACAATGAGATTGTAGAGGAGATCGGCGCTCTCGCGCACTACGGCTTCAGCATCGCCGTGGACGGCGTCGATCACGACCTCGATGGCCTCTTCGGCCAGCTTCTTTGCCATCTTCGACGGGCCGCGCTGAAACAGCCGGGCCGTGCGCGACGTCGCAGGGTCCAGATCCTTTGCCGCAAGTACCGCCAGATAGAGCCGCTGGAGCGAATCACTCATAGCGAGTGAAAATAATGCAAACTGGTGGCGAGCGTGTTAACATACGAAAAAAATCCGCCGGTCCGGTGGATTAGAGCCGCACCTCTGGCCGCCAGTCGGATCGCTCAAATTGATTCAAAGGCAAGCTACGAGCTCGCGAGCGGATGCCCGTTGACGTAAGGCACGTCCGCACCGTAGTGGTTGGGCCCATAATCCGGATCGCCGTAATAGCCGTAGGGCACAGGCACGACCGGCGCGGGCGCATATCCATAGGCGTCGTCATAATAGGCTTCGCGATTTTGCGCTGCCGCGGTTGCAACGCCGGTGCCGACAATCCCGGCGAAGGCGGCCGCAGCCGCGGCTCCGCCAAACTTGTGCCTGGCCCCAGCGAAAGCCGACGAGGGCTCGACGGCGCTCAGCGCGAGCGCTGCGACAGCTGCAACCATGGCCGAACGGCCGGCGAACGAAAATGCTCTCTTACGAGTCAACATCCGTGGTTACCTCTATTACGGGCGACCATCTCGGGCACGCTGCGCGCGATCAGGGATCCGGCTAGCGCAGCCGACGAGGGGGTCAAGCTGATGGAAGACGGATCGAGCGATCTGGAGCTCGCACGACTCAAGACGGTCATTTCCGACAATATCCTGACCGTCGCGGTGAAGCGCAACGGTATCGGCGGCGTCGATCCGGCGCGCCTCGAACGCTCGATCGATCAGATCGGCGAGGATTTCAAATTCCACAAGCGGCCGGCTGCCGCCGATATTTTCGATGATGCTTTTGTTCCGCCGCTCGGCGGCCGTCTGATCAATTGAGCTTCATCTTCGCCGCAATCCCTGATTAGAATACGGTTTTCGCCTGCCCGCCGCAAACGGGCACAGGACAACACGAAGCACGCCAATCGATGCCGCTACTCCATCTCTATATCCGCGTTCTGGGATTGCTCGGCAAGGAGGCGGAGCTTGGCTGGATTCTCGCCGGCGCCAATCTGCTCCTGGCGGCGGCGCAATTTGCCGAGCCGGTCCTGTTCGGCCGCATCGTCGACGTGCTCTCCGGTAGTACAAGCGGCGCGTCACCTTGGCCGCTGCTTTTGGCCTGGGTCGCGTTCGGCCTCTTCACCATCGGCACAAGCGCCGTCGTAGCCCTCTACGCCGACCGGCTGGCGCACCGCCAGCGCCAGGCGGTGCTGTCGAGCTATTTCGAGCACATCCTGCAACTGCCGCTCACCTTTCACACCGGCACCCATTCCGGGCGTCTCATGAAGGTGATGCTGAACGGCACCGACGCGCTGTGGCGACTCTGGCTCGGCTTCTTCCGCGAGCATTTTGCAGCGATCATGTCGGTTTTGGTGCTGCTGCCGCTGTCGCTGTACATCAACTGGCGGCTGGCCATCCTGTTGTTCCTGCTCTGCTTCGTGTTCACACTGCTCACGACTATGGTCGTGCGCAAGACCTACGGCATGCAGAGCGAGGTCGAGCAGCATTACACCGACCTTTCCGCGCGTGCCTCGGACGCGCTCGGCAATGTGGCGCTGGTGCAGAGCTTTGTGCGGATCGACGCTGAGGTGCAGGGCCTGCGATATGTTGCCGACAAGCTTCTGGCCGTGCAGATGCCCGTGCTGTCGTGGTGGGCGCTGGTCACGGTGATCACCCGCGCCTCCACGACGATTACGGTGCTTGCGATCTTCACCGTCGGCATCGCCCTGCACCAGCAGGGGCTCACCTCCGTCGGCGAGATCGTGATGTTCGTCTCTTTCGCGACCATGCTGATCCAGAAGCTGGAGCAGGTCGTCTCCTTTATCAACAATGTGTTCATGGAGGCGCCGCGGCTGACCGAGTTCTTCAACGTGCTGGATGCGGTCCCCGCGGTGCGCGACAGGCCGGATGCGATCGACATTGGACGCCTCTCGGGCCTTGTCGAGTTCAACGATGTGTCGTTCTCCTACGACGGCAAGCGCCCGGCGGTCGAGGATCTTTCCTTTACGGCACTGCCCGGCAACACCATCGCGCTGGTAGGCCCCACGGGCGCCGGCAAATCGACGGCGATCGCGCTGTTACATCGCGCGTTCGATCCGCAATCCGGCTTCATCAAGGTCGACGGCATGGACATCCGTGGCCTGAAGCTTGCAGCACTCCGGCGCAACATCGGCGTGGTCTTTCAGGAGGCGCTGTTGTTCGACCGCTCGATTGCGGAGAACTTGCGCGTCGGCAAGGCGGATGCGACCATCGAGGAGCTCAAGGTCGCAGCCCGCCGTGCGCAGGCACTGGAGTTCATCGAGCGCAGCGAGAAGGGCTTTGACACCAATGCCGGTGAACGCGGCCGCATGCTGTCGGGCGGCGAGCGGCAGCGACTCTCGATTGCGCGGGCGCTGCTCAAGGACCCACCGATCCTGATCCTGGACGAGGCGACAAGCGCGCTCGATGCGGTTACCGAGGCCAAGGTCAACGCGGCCCTGGATGAGGTCATGCGCGGACGTACCACCTTTGTCATCGCCCATCGCTTGTCCACCATTCGCAATGCCACGCGTATCCTGGTGTTCGAGAACGGCCGCGTGCTCGAAAGCGGAACTTTCGACGAACTGGTGGCGAAAGGCGGCCGTTTTGCCGCCCTCGCGCGAGCGCAGTTCATGGTGCAGGAGAATGCGCGAGCAAACACTCTGCTGCCGGACAGCGGCAGCACCGCTGTCAAGGTATAAATTCCGCCGAGGTTTCACCCTATTCCGCGATGAATTAGCCTCTGTTCTGGACCGCGCGACCGGTATAGGTTGGCGTACCAGTGGTTCTGATGGACGCGACCACCAATATTCGAACCACTAGCGCCGGACACGCTTGAATCCTGCATGTGATATTTCAGGACCTCCTTTTTCGAAGGCGGGTCTCAAAGGACCGGAATCGGATTGTGCAACTTATTCGCCCGCTGCTCCGCCACTCATTGATAGCGTTCGTCGGCGCGATCGCATTGCTCACGCCGCGCGTCGCGCATTCGGAGGCGCGATTGGTCATCGAAGCCGACAGCGGAAAAGTTCTCGAAGCCGAGAACGCGACCATGCCCTGGTATCCCGCCTCCGTGACCAAG